>BNJV01002077.1_pt1 | contig 69602 bp, 76 predicted proteins | sample 8540591 | NCBI WGS metagenome assembly BNJV01 (sample SAMD00202457, study PRJDB9452) | human saliva metagenome | host: Homo sapiens
ATATAATATTTAGGAAAACAAAATAGAAAATAATATATAATATCAAGGAGATTTTTAATGAATGAATTAGTATCATAAACAGGCAATGTTTGAGCCAGGTGATGTCAATAGCTGAAGTATTGACAGTGATGCCAACTAAGTTGTTACATAAATTATGTTAAAGTTTGAATTATGTGAGTTGACAAATGATCGTATCACACTCTGAAACTGTGACACACTTGAATTGTTTGTTCGTCATAGTAGGCAAAGATAATAAAGGCTACTTGTATCTAAAATAGTCAAAAGAAGGGACAATTAACACGAAGAAGAAGTACGTTATGCACCTGTGCTACAAGGTAATTTCGAGTTTGAAGACTCGTGGATTTATTCCCAGCTTCACCGTTTGATACTCACCTGTTCAGCAACACTGAACGTTTTGTAGGTCAAGCAACTCGATGCTAAGATCAAAGAAGTAGACTAAAGAAAACCGCTTCACCTTTCGTCAGTTGTTAGCCAGCGCGGTAGTACGGTAAATTGAATGTTGGTGATGTCAGGACTGGTAAAAGCGTCGCATCGCTGCTTCTGGCGCCTACCGATCTTGGTGGTGTTGATGACGGTCTATCGGACTGAACTTCTCACATGCAACGTCCAAACCTGAGCAACCATAACTGATCGTTCGAAGAAGGCGCCGTGTCACTTTCACTTAAAGTCATGTTCCTGACCATGGGATGCCAACAAAACATGCCAGCGATGTAGTTGGGTACAGTAAAACGTTTGACTGACTCAGCTGCTGAAGTACCTGCATTACCGGACTTACACACATCTCACAAATTTCACACAAACGTGTTGAAAACCAAAAATGCCCAGTTGGACAAAAGTAACCGTTAAAGTTCAAGTAAATGCTGCTGAGCGTGATCACTTTCTATCAAAGCCTTTTGAAGAACGTCAACCAAGAAGAAGGCCAAAAAAAGAAAACGTCAACAACGTCCACGTCGTCAAGAAAAACGACTGACCTCCAGAAACTCAAACTGGTTTCTCAATGGCTGACTTTTCGTGATATCGAATTGTAATTTACTTAAGAAGAGGCTGAGTTTCAGCTGTCTTTTCAAGTGGGACTTTGTATCTGAGTCATTTATTGTGACACGGTTTTATGCATATTCAGTTTTATTTACGAAGATGCTAGACTAAATCTCTGCATTCTATGATAAAGGAGCTCTGCTGTGAAGTTTATTTCAATTTAATAGATTCATAGTTCGCTTGGTTTATATGGCTCATCTGGGGCTGATGGTCTGTACCCAGTTTCTTTGTTCTTGTAGGTGTTTTTACTACTACTTGACAGAGACGGGGGCTGAGGATTATCGGCCTTCTGAACTACTGTTACTCAAGTGGATCAAATTCCTTAACGCATCAAGGACTTTCCAATTGGTTTTCAGACTAATGAGGGAATTCAGTCCCATCAGCTGACAGATGAGCATGAACAAATAGGGCTCGTTGGGACAGCCAAGCGCCACAATTTATATCGATACAAATAATGAAACCTTCCGTTCAGCCTATATGAGCTTGATTTCTGGAATCGGAACAGGTGCCTTCACCTTTCAAATCATCAATGATAAAGACAAGGCGGATATTGGTGACGAGATGAATGATGGCATGTCAGTGCAGCTGGTGAGGCTTGAGTCGCAGACCAATCTCCTCACCAAACGTTTTACCCATGTGACCGTTCGCTTTAATAGTTACTACTTGCTGGACAGACGCTATGGTTACTCTTCATGAGTTATCATCAATACAGTGCACGAATTGGGGCTCATGCTATTTATCAAATTACAATGAGGAGGAATCATTAGCGGATGTAGTCGGCAGGTCTATTTTAAAGATCAACAATAGACATCCGTGCTGTAAAAGACTTGTATCAATCATAAAGGTATAAAAACGATTTTAATATTATTAGATGCCTCAGAGCAAGTTTTTCCTTATTTTTAACTCAGAATTTTGGCTTGGTTGTGAAAAGGCATGATATTGCTAACCAGCTAGGCGTGACACAGCAGCTTGGGAAACTCATGTTCAGCGCCTATTCAGGCTTCTTTTGGAGAGAAATGTTGAGACTTATCTAAGATTTTTCCAAGACCAGCCATTATGTGGTTGATTGGTTCCAAGGATTATTCTATGGATTGTTCGTTTTGTCAAAGGGATGATAAAGCAAGTCTTTGTTTTGGATTATTTTGCTGGCATTTATCTGGTCATGCAAACTGTTCTAGGAGTTTTCTAAATCCATAAAGCAATTTATAAAGGTACCTATATTATGAAGAACCTTAACTCTGAGTGAGAGGTCTTTCATATGTTCAGTGCAAGCTCAGAAGTTTTATGAAGTCTTGCACTTTCTTGCTCTGGCTCATTTTTATCTAAACGAGGATTCAAGCTAAAAAGCTTGAGCGTTGGTCATGCTTAGAAAAAGTGGGCTTCTAAAAATATTTTTAAAAAAATAAAGAAAGGGTTTACATTCTATTTCTACGCTGGTAATGAAACCAAATTGAATAGGTGAGCGTTACTAAGTTGGATTAGGCGACCGCAAATGAATTGAAGAGTGCGTTTTGTATTTTCCGGGTTTATTTGCGGTCATTTTTATTTCACGAAAACTCAAGAAAAGCCTATAAGGAGGAACTATGTATCGAATCATACTTCCATGAATAACAAATGTTGCTCAGGCCAAACATAAAATAAAAGAGTTGTCTCTGATTGCAGTGGGATAGTATCTACAAGTAAAAGGGTGATCCCACCCTGGAAAGTAAGATTGGAGAAAGTCTTTCGTATGAGAATGGAAGAGTCCAAGGAAAACTTTGTGGCCTGCTCAAAGATGTTCCGCTGGATTTTATCACAGTGACTCATGATGTGAATGGACACGCTTTCCAAGAACACTATTCAGTCTAGAGTATATCTGTCACGCCGACAGACCATATCTACTGTTCTTATCAAGCGGGTTCAGCAGGGCGGTACAAGAGCAGGATCTTCCAGATGCTCAGGTAAATATCCCATTCTTATCAAATCGCACAAGAAGTAGTGGCTATTATCGGGAACGACTCTAGAAGCACGACGATGAAATAAAACAGAACTGCTCTATCACTTTATCAATGCAGAAGGGGCTCCAATCCAGCAGGTAAGGGTTATTGACTGAAGCGGGCTGAAATTCTAGTTGCTGTAGAATAGAAGAGCTAAGAAAAACAGGAACAAAAAGAACATCGGATAATAGCAACTTTAAGATCGGTTTGATTCATCTAATTACTTCAGATTACTTAGACAGAAGCGAGATGATAACGTTTCACTGTTAGAAATGGAATATCAACTGACCATCCTGTCAAATCAAACCAATATTTCGTACCGAGTATGGAGTTTGGTTCAATTAATATTCAAATGATTATTATATGTTCAATAAAAGGAGGATTCTTATCATGAATAGAGAGAAGAATAACATTATCGGTTTTGAAATCGTAGCTACGCGGGGCGATGTCGTTCCAAGTTGTTGAAGAAATGCATGCAGGCTGAGAATTTGCCCGCGCTGAAAGTTTTGGTGGAAGAAGCAAATACTTGTATCGTCGAAGCGTACCATGCTCAGACCAGTTTTGATCAAAGAAGCTGCTGGTATAGACTATTTATAGTACTATGATGCATGGTCGACCACTCTGATGGGACAACTTTGTTGTTTAAGGATTTGATAAACACATTGAACTATATAAAAGAGGAGAAATAATGAATAAACTTATCGGGACTTATTGAGAAAGGAAGTTTCTTGAGAAGATTTCGGAATATCTATCTCCGTGCTATTCGGAGCGGCTTTATCGCTGGTATGCCAGTCATCCTCTTCATCTATCTTTATCTTGATTGCTCATGTGCCAAATGTCAGATTCCACTGTCGCGAAGGATATTGAAACTTTCCTAATGACTCCTTATAGCTATTCGATGGGGATTCTGGCTTTGTGGGTGGAATGCCGCGCTCTTGACAGACTCTGTCAACTGCGATCTGCCTGCGATAAACCAGACTAATTTCTTGTCTACTATGCTGGCTTTATGGTCGGATTTCCAGCGGCAGCTGAGCCTGCCAAGGAAGGTGGCTTAACTGCTTATGGAACCAAAGGTCTTTTGACAGATTCATCGCAGCCTTTGTTACGGTTATCATTCACAAGGTTTGGTGTAAAAAATAACGTCACCATCCGGCATGCCAGAAGAAGTTCCACCAAATATCTCGCAAGTATTGAAGACCTGATTCCATTTACTGTTTCTAGCTGTTCTGCTTCTACTTTGTCTGGAACCGCTTGATGAAGCAAGTCTGGGAGAACTGCTGAATCCACGGAACGCTTCGTCGCCTTTCTTAAAGGCAGAGCAAGGCCCGGGAATCACGCTTATCTTTGCGCTTATGCTTTCTGGTTCGTGGGAATTCACGGTCCGTCCATCGTTGAGCCTGCTACGTTGCTGCCGCTTGCGCCAATATCGATGCCAACTGGCCTTGCTTCAAGCTGGTCAGCATGCGGACAAGGTCATCACTTGGCACCAAATGTTCATCGCACCATGGGTATACCAGACCTGATTGTTCCATTCCTCTTCATGGATCTGTAAGTCCGAGCGCAACCGCGATTGACGAGCATCTGTTGTCCCAACTTTAAGTCAATGAGCCCATTCTCTTTGGTGCTCCAACTGTACTGAACTGATTTTCTCTATCTCCATTTATCTGCACCCATCGCAACGTATGGATTTTCAAATTCTTTGTTGATACTTTAAACATGAACCTTCTCAGCCAACCTTCTTGGGTGACACTGACCCTGGAATTGTGCTGGGTACCAACTTCCAGCTTCTGTCCTTTGTTCTGCAAGTTTGTTGCAGTAGATGGATTATTTACTATCCATTTGTCAAGGCTTTATGACGAACAAACTCCTAGAAGAAGAACGTTCTGGCAAAGCTAACGATGCTCTGAAAGAAAAAGTAGCAGCTAACTTTAGACACTGCATGAAAGCAGATGCTATCCTTGAAAAAGCAGGAGGATGAAGAAGTCTAGCTCAAAACAATATTAGCGAAGAAACCACATGTCTGGCATGCTCTGTGCAGGTGGTGGTACTAGGGGATTGCTACCAACGCTTTGAATGAAAGCGCAGCTGAATACAATGTTCCTGTCAGCAGCAGCGGTGGCTACGGTGCTCACCGTGAAATGCTGCCTGAGTTGATCTCAAGCTATCCTGGCTCCTCAAGTTGCCTCCAACTTTGAAGGACATGAAGGCGGAAACTGAGCAACGTCACTGGCCACGACTGAAGGCGGCCAACAAGCATCAAGCCTGCTCCGTGACGAGCAAAGGAGCACCATTTGCGCTGAGCACTTAACTACCATCTGTTTACTTTGAGATGAAGCAACTTGATAGAGTTTGGGACAGAAATCGGTAATCTCGTTGAATTGGATTTCGTCGTCCCACCTCCTGCACAGAGTTGAGTAGGGCTGCAGTTGATGAAACTCGAAAGGTAGTAGAGTCCACTCAACCACTGCGTCTTGCCTCGATAACTAAAGACAATTGAGAGGCTAGGACTTTTGTCCCACTCTCCAAATGTTATTGATGAGCGAGTCAGTGATGACAAAACCTTACCTAAAGATTTTATTTTCGGTGGTGCAACAGCAGCCTATCAAGCTGAGGGAGCAACCCACAGATGGGAAAAGGACCCGTGCCCGGGATAAGTACCCAGAGGATAACTATCTGGGTACACGGCAGAACCCGCCAGCGACTTTACCACAAATACCCCTGTGGATCTGAAATTGGCTGAAGAGCATGGTGTCAATGGTATTCGGATTTATTGCTTGGTCACGGATTTTCCTGACAGGCTGGGCATGGTCAATCCAAAAGGTGTGGAATTTTACCATAATCTTTTCGCAGAATGCCACATGGTATGTGGAACCCCTGTGACTTCACCATTTTGATACGCCAGAGGCTCTTCATTCAAATGAGATTTCAATCGGGAAAAATATTGAGCACTTTTGTGATTATGAGCTTGGTTTTGAAGAATTTGCGAAGTTCGCTATTGGACAACTTTCAATGAAATTGGTCCCATTGCTGATGGTCAGTACTAGTAGGAAAATTCTCCGGGTATCCAGTATGACTTGGCCAAGGTTTTTCCAATCCCATCACACATGATGGTCTCACATGCCCGTGCTGTTAAGCTCTATATGGACAGGGGTTACAAGGGTGAAATCGGTGTCGTTCATGCACTCGACAAAATATCCTTACGATCCAGAAAATCCAGTGATGCAGAGCGGCAGAGTTGGAAAGATATTATTCATAATAAATTTATCCTTGACGCTACTTATCTGGGGACACTATTCAGAACAACTCTGGCAGGAGTAAACCATATCCTTAAGGGCTCGGTCGGTGGTCAGCTGGATCTACGAGATGAAGACTTTATGCTCAAAAGCAGCTAAAAGACCCTCATCGACTTCCTTGGCATCAACTACTATATGAGTGATTGGATGCGCTACTTGACGGGTGAAACAGAAATTATCCATAACGGAAAAGGCGGAAAAGGGAAGCTCTGGGTACCAGATTAAGGGTGTAGGGCGCAGAGAATTCCGACCCATATACCGAAAACGGATTGATTGATTATCTATCCAAAAGGTCTTTATGACCAAACTCATGCGGATTAAGAAAGATTATCCAAACTACAGGAAGATTTATATCACAGAAAATGGTCTGGGTTATAAGAAGGAATTGTGGACAATACGGTTTACGACGACGCTCGCATTGATTACGCCAAGCAGCATCTGGAAGTTTTATCCGATGCGATTGCGTGACGGGGCCAATGTCAAGGGCTACTTTATCTGGTCCTCGATGGATGTCTTTCTCTGGTCTCAACGGTTGGTGAAAAACGCTACGGCTTATCTCTACGTAGACTTCGAAACGCAGGAGCGCTATCCGAAGAAATCCGCTCACTGGTATAAGAAACCAGCTGAAACACAAATCATTTGAATATAAAGCCGTTAGAGTTGAGCTCTCTCTTGTGGGCATGCTAATCCATAGAAGTCTGACGTGATGGTATTCAATCGCCAGACAGTGGATATTCTGGTCTGAGTGCTTGCGGAAAAATTTAAAATTCTCCCTTTGAATCTGGCTTTGAGAGATAGACAGTATGGATTTGTAAGTGACAGCCAATGGCTCTGTACTTGGAAATCTGCTATAATGGTTTTATGATTATTTTACAAGCAAACAAGATTGAACGCTCTTGCAGGAGCTCATTTTTGACAATATCAACCTGCAGGTAGATGAGAATGACCGGATTGCGTCGGGTAAAACGGAGCTGGTAAGTCAACCCTTGCTCAAGATTTTGTATGAGGAAGAGCCGACTCTGGTCAAACTCAATAAAACGAGACTTATCCTCGTCCTATCTGCCTCAGGACAGTCGCTCTGAGTCGGAGAATACCATCTATGACGAGATGCTGTCTGTCTTTGATAGTCTGCGTCAGCAGGACGCCAGCGGCAGATGGAGCTGCAAATGGGAGAATTGTCAGAAGACCTGACTGCCTCATGAACCAGTACGATCAGGGCCGTCAGAGGACTTTCGACAAAAGGGTGGTTTTTCACCTATGAGGCCGATATTCGAGCGATTTTAAATGGCTTCAAGTCTGACCAGTCCATGTGAGTGATGAAGATTCTGAGCCGTCGGGCGGGCAGAATACCCGTCTAGCTCTTAGCTAGATGCTTTAGGAGAAGCCAGAGCTGTTGGTACTGGACGCGAGCTGACTAACCACTCTGGATATCGAGACCATTGCTTGGCTGAGAAATACTTCCGATTAACTACAGCGGTGCGCCCTTGATCATCGTCACTACGACCGCTATTTCTAGACAAGGTTGCGACCATCACGCTGACCTGACCAAGCATTCCTTGATCGCTATGTGGGCAATTACTCTGCTTTCGTGGTCCAAAAGGAGCAGAAGCTAGCCATCAGCCAAGAACTACGAAAACAGCAGAAAGAAATCGCTGCGCTGGAGGACTTTGTTAATCGCAATCTAGTCCGGCTCCCACAACCAAACGGGCTCAGTCCCGCCGTAAGCAACTGAAAAAGATGGAGCGTTTGGACAAAACCAGAAATCGGCAGCCGTCGGCCAATATGAACCTCTCAGATCCGATAAGGTTTCGGCAATGTTGTTCTGACCTGGAGGATGCAGCTATTGGCATATGGCGAGGAAGTCCTGTCGGAGCCGATTAACCTGACATTCGCAAGTTTAATGCGGTAGCTATTGTCGGGCCAATGGGATTGGAAGACGACCTGATTAAATCACTAATCGGTCAGGGTTCCCTTTCATCAGAGGCAAGGAGCAGCTGGGAGCTAATGTGAAGTGGGCTACTATGACCAGACCCAGAGCAAACTGACTGCCAGCAATACGGTACTTGATGAGCTATGGAACGACTTCGCTGACGCCAGAGGTCGAGATTCGCAATCGCTTAGGCGCTTCTTCTCGGGAGACGATGTCAAGAAGTCTGTCGGCATGCTATCAGGGTGAGAGCGGCGCGGCTGCTAGCCAAGCTGTCTATGGAAAACAACAACTTCCTCATCCTAGACGAGCGACCAACCACTTGCTGACATTGACAGCAAGGAAGTGCTGGAAAATGCCCTGATTGACTTTGATGGCACCCTGCTCTTTGTCAGCTATGACCGTTACTCATCAATCGCGTGGCCACACAGATTATTGAGCTTCTGAGGCAGGCTCCACCCTTTATCTGGGTGATTATGACTATTATCTGGAGAAAAAGGCAGAGCAGGAAGCCTTGCGTGAGGAGTCGGAGCAGATCGATCCTGACAAGTCTGCACCGCCAATGACTATCAGCTTCAAAAGGAAAACCAGAAAGAACAGCGCCGACTGGCCCGCCGCCCAGAGCACTGGAAGCGCAAATCGAGGACTTTGGACAGCCAGATCAGTCAGTTTCAGGAAGCGTGCAGGCAACCAACGACGCCAGCCGAACTCATGGAGAGCCAGCAGCAAATCGACCAGCTGACCGCTCGCCCAAGAAGAAGCCATGCTAGAATGGGAAGAACTAGCGGAGAAGGTGTAGGAAGAAATAGAACATGTGAAGAATGCCTAGTTTCCTAGAGTTCAGATACTTAATTTCACATGTGAAATCAGTCCAAAAGAACAAACATCGAATGTTTATATGTCAAATCTCTCGTTTTTGTAGATTTGATCCTGAAGACCTATCTCGCCCAGAGCAAGTTTTAAACTTTCTCATGCGTGCTGAGTCCTTTTTAGAGACGCTGTTAAGGCTGTCTCGAGCGGGTAGAAATCTATGACATCTGGGTTGGAGATTAGAAAATGAAAAAGAAATCGATTTTTAAGGCTAGTTTTGAAGAGTTTAAATATTAGATGATGGTTTTTACAGTATCTATTGAAGGAACAAAATAGTGTCCAAACTCCAAGTAAATGTATTTGGCTATTTCACTGCTCTCTCTATATGGTATATTAACACTCATTTTCCGATTGGCTTCAACTTATTATTGGTTTTTCAACAATGCTTTTTAGCAGTGAGTCCAGATTTAGCTCTCTATTTCCAATCACATGACGGTCTGAGTTTATGTAATCGGTTATTTGATTTGGCTTCGTTCGTATTAATTAGCAAAAGCTATCAAAGCCGTATTCTTCCCTTATAGGACTCACTTTCTCGTGTCATCACGTTTTTGATCTGGTCGTAGAGTCGGGACCTCGCCGCTCTGGTTTAGATACCATTGTCTAACACTTAGGGGATTTTAAGCATCTGTTTGTATCTTTTAGCCTTAATTTATTGGATGTTGACGACCAGAACTAAAGTTTGACGAGATTGTGGAGGATAAAGTTCACTTTACGAGATAAAGATTGCTGAAAGGGAATGCTATTTATGGATCTAGCTCTATTGGGTTGGGCGTGATTGTTAATGGTACTTCCAGCTCTAGTGAGTTTGCTATCCCGTCATACTGTCAGCCTGGTCTATCATGTTGGATCTTTGTCAAACATTGGTTTAATGGCAATGCTTATTTTTATGGAATTCCATATTTTCTTTATGCCATTCTACAAATGGAAATACTCTGAAGAGTACGCGACTGGGAAGGCAGCTGTTGAAGAGTGGTATGGAAAAGAGCTACTTGAAAAAGCACGTGGAATTATTAGAAAGAAGATTGGGAATTAAACTGATGATAAAAGTTACTATTTAAAGCAAGTTTTGAAGAGAGTTTAAATTTGAAGATGATGGTTTTACAGTATCAGAAACAAGATTATTATAATAAACTTGGAAGTTTTTAAGAAAGGGAACTTCTTTGTTTGGTATAAAACTTTATTCTAGTCTGTTAAGCCTGATAGGTAAATTTCATGCTCCTTGCTGTTACCCTATCATTACAAATTCTGATCCTAAAGATTTGCTGTTACCAGTTTTCAGTATATCCTTCAACAGTCGAGCTTATTTAATTTGTTTGTTAATTTGGTTGTTATTGGTATTAATGGGTAAATTTTAAACGGACGTTTATTCTCCTTATCGTTATCAGTTTACACATTGTAACCGTTATGATATGGTTTGTTTGAATTTAATTTGTTACCATAATACCTGCTGCTACCTATATTAACAATATGGGGGATCTTGTATTTTTTGGACTTTCTAGCATTCTTGGCTTATGTAATGCTAAGAACGGGAGCTTAGAAGTTTGAAAACTAATTTATGGAGAAGTTCAGTCACCTACCTTACAAGATAAGATTACAAAGGTATTGCCATTTATATAGGTGTATTGGGTCTGGCTGTGATTGTTAAATTTATTTTCAAAGCTTTTCTATTAATTTTCATCTTCCATAACTGGTTTTGGTCTCTTCTATATGCTGGATTCTGTTATTGCTTTAATCACATGATTGTATTTATGAGTTTTACTTTCTAGAAGGCTACTACAAATGGAAATATCCTGAGGAATACCAAGAGTGGGAAGGGAAAACTGTAGAAGAGTGGTATGGAAAAAATATTTAAAGAAACAGCAAATTATTGAGTAAATAGGTAAGAAGAACGACAGGCCGGGATAGAGAAGTGAATAGAATATTTACAGAACAGCAATTAAAGGAATTTAAGTGAAAATAAATGGAAAATTTAGGCAAGTTTTCAGATTTCGTTTAAATGGACATTATCTATTGAAGGAAGAGGTGGTTCAGGGTTCTCAACCTCTCAGCTGTCTCTCATTTTGAACTGGATGAGTCGGATACGACCCTCTCGAAATTTTACTCTTGGATAATATTCATGTGACCCCTTGAAAATTTTATGGACAAGACCCGGAATTTCCACAGCATGAGCACGTGTACATGATGGGCAGATTATCCTCTTTACTACCAAATGACATCAAGGATTTCAGGACTTGCAAGAGAAGTTGAAAGGCCAAGGCCAGCAACACGCCTCCTTACTATGAACTGAATTGGATTTCGATGCAGGGCTTGATTTGCCAGCGTGACAGTCAGTTTGTATGCAGAAGATTAAGGTGGCGATCATCTCTTCAAGTGAAGGAATTGGACCATGTACGAGGCTTATCCTCTTTCGGCACTCTCTATAGCTTCTATGATGTGGACTATGTTCCTACCGTCTATGGAGCAGGAAGTTATGGAGCGGGAGGACATTGCTGCAAAGAAATTGGTCATCTAAGAAATTAGTCTTGATTATGGCTCTCACTGTTACCAGCATGCTTGGAAAGTTGTTCTTTTGATAAGGCTAGTTATTTTTGAGCTTTACGTAGAGAAGATGGTTGGCAAGGGCATCAAACTCTATGAGACGTAATGTATCACCTCTGATCTCAAGGGTTTTGCGGCTTATCAGAAGGGACAGAAGAAGCAGGGAATCACAGATGCAGGAAGCCATGCACATCTTTGAAGTGCTGGAGACTACCTGAGACAGGTCGCCTATTACCAAGAGCATTCGATAAGTTTGTAAAAGTATACTTTCCCAAATATGGGACAAAGCGACCTCTCTATTCCTGATACAATAGTTTTCCAGAAAGTAAGGAAGGAGGTATTTTTATGAATCGACAGGCAGCACAGCTAATTGCACGGGCTGCTAATCAATAAAAATCGGAAAACATGCTTTTATGACTGTGGAAACAGCATCTGGCTTGCTTCTTTGGGAGCTCTGGGGACAGACGGTCTTGAGCATTTACCAGATATCGGAGCCAATCACTTTCTATCTTATTCAATCCTTGAGCTTACCACGGACCGCTTTTCCAGACGTAAGGTTCTGATGCACCGGACTTGATTTGTGCTGGACTTTGTCTGCTGGATTTCTTTTTATTTCCTACGACCAGCTCTCATGATTGGGCGCCGATTTTGCCAATGTGGTTCAGGCTATAGCTCTTTGCCTTTTCTCGGTCGGCTATCGTACTACATTACAGAGATTGTGGACAAGGAAGACATCGTGGTCAGATTCTCATCTGGAATTAGCCTTGCGGTGATCAGCGTCTCAGCTCCAGTTCTGTCTTTATCGTGATGCAGTATGCAAATCTGCGCATCATCTTCAAGCCAGGATGCTTAGCTCCCAACTGCTGGCTTTGCCTAGTTTGACACTTGAGCCAAGCAGCAGAAGTCTCCCAGCCAATCTTGCAATGTCCAGTGATATTATGAAGGCTGTTTATATCCGTCAGCTTGAAAGAAATCTTCTTTCTGTTTCGGTAGCTTCACGAAATCAACTCTTTGCGACCTTTAATCACCTACCGCCTTTTTACCAATCAGCTCTGGCGGAAAGACAGGTTCTATACAGCGATTCTAAGTCTTGAAAAGACAGGCTCAATTATCGGAGCTATTCTAGCTAGCAAGATTCTAAAATGTCAGTATGGGAGTACTGTAGCTCTCTGCTATTGACCGGTGTCGAGTACTTGCAGTCGACAGGCGTGTCTCAGCCTTGAGCAACGGTTCATCCCTATTTTCTTATTCTGGTAATCTCTTATCTGTGAGCTCTTATGACTGTTTTTAACATTCACTTTCCGTCAGTCAGGTCTGATCAGCGGAGCAGCAGTATCTGGGCCGAGTTTTTCTCAACGATGATCTACACGCTGGCAATTCTTTTCATGCCTCCTGCGACTTTTCTGATGACCCTTCTGCCGAGTGTCACCCCTTTCCTTTCTTCTCATTGGTTTTCGAGTGATGGGATTAGCTTTTGCTCCTACATCTGTCAAAAAGAATACTATTAGGCTGCTGGAATGATTTCCAACCTGGTTTAATGTTTTGTCTTTTGAAATCTTCAGCTGAGATAGATTCATTACCAGCCTAATTTGGCTTAGAACTTTCTTTCCAAGCTGCCAGACAAAAATTGGCTAATAGATCTAGATTGCAAGTAGAGATTTGGATAGCTGGTAGATCCATTGGAATGTAAGCATATAATCATTGTTCCTCACAGTAAAAGTCAGTAAGGATGAAGTAAGGCAAAATTAATGGAGTGAGGAATGAAAGATTACTCATTTGATGCTTGATTTTCAGCATTTGAAACTATAAAATTGAGGAGGCCAAAGATGGTACCATGTTTTAGTAACGACAGAGGTCGTCCTGCTTCTCTAAAACTATTATGGCAATGCACATGGAGGCTACGTGTTCACCCGCTGCGCGATCAGATAAGCGTTTTGGTTGCATCATTTCACAAGGAGCGACGCTGTGACCTTGCAATCTTCCATCACCATCTTAAAGCGGCTAAACTAGGCGATACTCTAGCATTGAGGGGAATTGTGTCCATACCCGGACGGACGACTAGAGTGGTGGATGTAGATGTTGTCAACTTCAAGATGGAAAGAATGTCTCGCAAGGGAACCTTTACCATGTTTGTCCACTCGTGAAAAGGGAGAAAATGCACAAGTTAGAATATAAACATTATCTTTTTGACTTTTACGGAACACTAGTAGATATCCGGACTGACGAAGATGATCCGACTTTATGGTTGTATATTTCCCGCATCTGATGCAGCTTATGGAGCAGATTATCAATGAAGACTTGGAAAAAGAAATATGGACAATTGGTAGTGAGCAAGAAAGTAAGATAGCCCAAGAGAAGGCGTTATCATCAGAGGTTGATTTGGTGGCGGTTTTCATTCAGCTTTTTGCAGGAAGCTCCAACTAAAGCATGAAACCCAGACTCCGCTTCCTGATTTGCAGGCTTGGGAGAGCAGCTGGCCGTAACGTTTCGGAGTTTGTCCCGTCGTCAGCTCCATGCCTATCCAAATACCTGAAAGTTTTAAAGGCTATTAAGGACCGGGAGGCGATATTATATTGCTATCCAATGCTCAAAAAGGCTTTTACAATGCCAGAAATTGAATTGACGGGTTGTGCTGTATCTGGACAAAAGTTTATATTTCTTCGGATTATCAGATCAAAAACCACAAGCAGAATGGTTGAGCTTGTGTTGGAAGAGGGATCAGCAATCCAGAAGATACGGTGATGGTTGGCAATGATTTTTCTACGGATAGCTATTGCTCAAGCTGTTGGGATTGATGGAGTCTTGCTGAACACTTTTCTCATACTCAGCTGCAGAGATAAGCAAGCTCAATAAAATGCAGGCTAGAGTCGTACGGATATGAAAAGAACTGCTGGAAAATAGGGAAGTAGAAGATTCCTTGGAGGTCTTTAAATGGTTTATTCACAGCCAAAACTGTGGATAACTCAGAGAAAACATTACGATTTGATGAAAAATGTGGATAACCTTTATTAATTTGCTTTTCTTATGATATAATAGCCCATATAAATAAAAATAGAGAGGTATGTGAAAATGTCACGTAAACCATTTTATCGCTGGTAACTGGAAAATGAACAAAAATCCAGAAGAAGCAAAAGCATTCGTTGAAACCGTTGCGTCAAAACTTCCTTCATCAGACCTTGATTTTGAAGCAGGTATCGCAGCTCCAGCTCTTGATTTCGACAGTCTGTTCTTGCTAGGTGCAAAAGGTTCAAACCTTAAAGTTGCTGCCCAAAACACTTACTTTGAAAATGCTGGTGCCTTCACTGGTGAAACTAGCCCACAAGTTTTGAAAGAAATCGGTACTGACTACGTTGTTATCGGTCACTCAGAACGTCGTGACTACTTCATGACTTGACGAAGATATAAACAAAAAGCTAAAGCACTCTTTGCAAACGGTATGCTTCCAATCATCTGTTGTGGTGAATCACTTGAGACTTACGAGGCTGGTAAAGCTGCTGAATTCGTGGAGGTAGCTCAAGTATCTGCTGCATTGGCTGGATTGACAGCCTGAACAAGTTGCTGCATCAGTTATCGCTTATGAGCCAATCTGGGCTATCGGTACTGGTAAATCAGCTTCACAAGACGACGCACAAAAAATGTGTAAAGTTGTTCGTGACGTTGTAGCTAGTGACTTTGGTCAAGAAGTTGCTGACAAAGTTCGTGTTCAATACGGTGGTTCAGTTAAACCTGAAAACGTTACTTCATATATGACTTGTCGAACGTTGATGGTGCCTGTTGGTGGAGCGTCATGAGCTGAAAAGCTTCCTAGCTCTTCTTGATTTTGTGAAAATAAGAATAACAATAAATGGCTTGTTGCCTTAAAGGTGGCAAGCTAAAGGACTCGGAGATAAAAGGTGAAATCAAAAGAACTTATCTATTTAGCCAGTACAGCTATATTGTAGCAGCAACAGCTAACGTAGTACAGGCGAAGAAAATGCTGACGAAACCACAGACCCTAAAGTAGCTAAGGGCAGAACTTCCGTAGAAAAAGGATCATCAACCTCAGCAGGTAGCCTTATGGATATCCACAGATCGTCAAGTCAAACAAGAAAAGCTCGTGCCGTAAAATCTGAAGCTAGTACGGTATACAAGGCACCAGAAAATCTGGCAGCAGCTGCTAGTCTGGTTAAGGAGAATGTACCAGAAAATAAAGCAAGTGAACAAGCAAAATCAGCTGCTTCTGAAGAGATTCAGAATCCAGTAAAAGGCTGAGCGAACTTCACCAACGATCAGCGCCAGTCCTGCATCCAAAAAGGCAGTACTTCTTTTTATAATGCGGCTTCTTCAGCAGGACAAACAGCGCGTGGGAATTCACAAGCAGAAATCAAGGCTCTACCTTTGTGGATGTGGTGAGTCATAACTGCCATATCAGCGTAGAAGACTATCGTAATTAGCATCCAAAGGTGTTGGCGGTGTCGTTGTCAAACTGACAGAAGGACCCACTATACTAATCCTTATGCTGAGTCTCAGGTTCGAAAATGCGTAATCAGCTGGTTTGCAAGTATCAACCTATGCCTTCTCGCATTATACAAGTGATGCAGAAGCGAGCAGAGGCGTTACTATGCTGCTTTTGCTAATAAACTGTCCTTGCCTAAAAATACAATCATGGTCACGACGTGGAAGACCTAAAATGCAATCGGGGATCAACCAGCATACTCAGGCTTTGGGCAGATGAAATGCGCAAAGCTGAGATATACAAATCTGATGTATTACACAAGTGCTAGCTGGGTTGACCAGAACAACCTACGCCAAGGGTTCAATCAATACATCTCTCTTTGGTCTTGATAATTTTGGATTGCTCAGTATCCAGCACCGAAGCTAAAGTGCAAAATGATGCTAAAAGTTTGAAAGTACAATAGCAGAGCAGGGCAGCAATTTACTTCTCAAGCAGCACCTTCTTTCTGGTAAGCATGTTTTCGATCAAGTATTGACTACTCTGGTAGATTTACTACTAGAGCTACTTTCGGTTAAACAACTGCTGATAGAAGATTAGTATTCAAAATAATAATCCAAAACTGGTACATTTGATGTTGTTGTTTCCGAAGTTTCGCACCACATGGAGTTCAGGAGTTAAACTTCCGACTTGGTCTAGTGAGCGTGGACAAGATGATATTGTTTGGTACACTGCAACGAAGCAAAGCCAACAACGGAACTTATATAGCTGACTGCGAATTCTGCACCATAAAGGCTCTGTATGGGCGAATACAATGTTCATTTGTAATATACGTTCAAGGTGACGCGTGATTGGTTGGCGTTGCAGGTGACGACGACTAAGGTTAGTCTTGCCTGCGTATGAGCAGAAGGTATTAAGTTGATTTGTGCACAACAACAATCCCAAGACCGGTACATATCTGATGTGATTGTTTCTGAGGTTCTCTAGCCCACAAGGCAAGGTTCGTGAAGTCTTACTTCCACTGAGTCAAATGAGCAAAGGTCAGGATGACATCATCTGGCACAAGGCACTGAGAAACAGCTCAGACGGTACATATAGATTCACCGTTCATGTGCTGGCGAGCATAAGAATTCCGTTGGTGACTACAGTGTCCACTTGTACTATATCCAAAACGAGATGGTAAAGTCAGTCGGTGTCGGTGGTACAACAACTAAGGTTTCAGTTGCAGCAGAAGGCAGCTGACTCATTGCAACAACAATCCCAAGACCGGTACATCTCGATGTGATCGTGTCCGAGGTTTCTAGCCCACTAGGTTCGTGATAGCATTGCTTTCTCCAACTTGGTCAAATGATCAAGGTCGGGACGACACATCATTGGCACAAGGCGCAGAAACGGTCAGACGGTAGCATATAAATTCACGGTCTCGTTCTAGCGAGCATAAAGGCAAGGCATCTGTTGGTGACTGATGCGTTCACTTGTATTACGTCTACAGGTGACGGCAAGTTAGTCGGCGTATGGTGGTACAACGACTAAGGTTTCAGTTGCGAAACCAGAAGCAAGCTGACTATTGCTGCCAACAACAATCCCAAGACAGCACATCTCGATGTGATCGTTTCCGAGGGTTTCTAGCCCGCAGGTGTTCGGTGAAGTCTATGCTTCCAACTTGGTCGCATATGAACAAGATCAGGATGACATCATCTGGCACAAGGCACTAAAGACAGTCAGACGGTACATATAAATTCACCGTCCGTTCTAGCGAGCACAAGAATTCCAGCTGATGACCATGGTGTCCGCTTGTACTATATCCAAAAACGATTTCGCAAGATGGTCGGCGTTGGTGAGTACAACGACTGAGTCGCCTTGCTTCGGTTGCGAAACCAGAGGGCAAGCTGACTACTGCCAACAACGATCCTAAGACGGTACATTCGGCGTGCAGTCGTATCCGGGAGGTTTCTAGCCCGCAAGGTGTTCGTGATGTTCACTTCTAACCTGGTCCAAATGAACGGGATCAGGATGACATCGTCGCACAGGCACAGAAACAGTCGAGACTGCACATATAGTTGACCGTTCGTGCTAGTGGGCATAAGAACTCCTCTGTCGGCGACTATAGTGTCCACTTGTACCATGTCCAAAACGGCGGCAGAGTTAGTTGGCGTTGGTGGTACAACGACTCAGGTGTCCATTGCGATAGAGAAACCACAGGCATACTCGCATCCAAAATAGATAATGAAACTGGTGAATTTGATATTGTCGTTTTATGGTGTTGTAGCTCCAGAAGGGGTCAAGAAGTCTCCAAATCCTGGTCCAGTGCAAACGGACAAGATGATATTCAATGGTATACGGCGGAACGCCAAGCTGATGGTACTTATCGTAGGCATGTTTATGCACGAGACCATAAAATAGCTACAGGCGAGTACAATGTTCACCTATATTACTTTGAACAATCCAAAATCATGCAGGAGCTGGTGGAGAAAACTACGGTTTCTATTAAACATCCTCAATCGCGCCTAGCAGTCAGCGTGATCGTGTTCTTGCAGCAGCAGCGGCGATGGTTGGCGTCAAGGAGGCAGTGCTGAGCACCACCGTCTGGTCGATGACTATAATAGCGTTAGACGCACCAGTCGGTTATGCTGTGAAAGAATCTGAGATGACTGGTGCGACCTCGACAGATTATTTTTCCAAAGAGAAGGCTTGGGCGATCTTATTGGTGCGAATGTGGTGTAGAGCGCCATATTCTATGCTTTAAACGTCTAGGTATCTGGAATGAAGATGGTAATCTACACCAAAAGCGGGCGATATCATCACCTTTAACTGGGATCAAAAATAGCCCAGCAAAATGATGGCTGGGCTGATCATATCGGTATTGTCGATAAAAGTCAAAATGGCACATTCACACGATTGGAAGGCAAACAGTAACAACGAAGTTAAACGTAATACTACCGTATTGGTCATGGAAATATCCGTGGTTTTGACGCACCTCGTTATAAATAGACACACAAAACCAAGGAAAACCTTGGTTTTAACGTCTTAGAATTTTCTTTATGAGCTGAAGCAGCTTAAACTTGGAGAGGTTAGGATAATAACTGGAAGAGTCCCCATTTTTCGAACGATGAAGCCGTTGAAGTTCTGCTTGAGCGCAGAGACACCGTCAGAACCGTCGAAAAATTCCTATAATACCGAGGAAATTATAAAATGGAATGCCTCTCTTGATGCTTTCGGTCATAACGTATTCCTGCAGCAGGGCTGGAGCGTAGAATTTGTTAAATTCAGGATAAGAGCCGCTGAAGAGTAGGTTGCTTCCTGAGGGTGTGAGATAAAGAGGCTGGCGAGCGAGAATCCTGGTCAGCCCGTACTTGTCAATCAGCTCTTGGGCCTCTGCTGCGAGTTTCGAAGCTATCAAACTGGCTGAAAGCTCTCGCAGCTGGTTTGCTTTCTTTTCAGATTGAGGAGTTCTCTGATCTTCAGTTTCTGAATTTTCTGGCCCAGTTTTCTCTTGATCTTTTTGTAAGTTTGAAGATAGTCCTTGAAGTTAAGGCTAGCTACCATAAAGTCTGCTTGCTGAGCAAAGCTATCATAAAAATCTTGATAGTAGTCTAGTGGCTTGTCATCATATTCTCGTCTGTCAGAGGTAGCAGCCGTGATATCTTTGAAAATGCTGAGTTGATCGCGTTCCAGTCTTTTGAAACTTGATAGCAAAGGTGTTCGTGCTTTTGACTGTCGCTTTACCGCTTTACTGCAGGACTTGATGCAAGCTCCTTTCTCCGTCGACCAGCTGTCTTTGACATAATGCCACTCAGGCTCGCCCATAGCCTGCAAATGTAGGCCGTCAAAACGTAAAGCGTCAGTCAGCTCGCTGTTGACAAGCCTGGCTCATCAGATGTGGGCTGTGCCATTGCTGTCAAAGGTCTGATAAGTCTCGTAGGGTTTTCGATAATCAGCGAGGGCGCCTTCTTTTAGTATGGGCCTAGCACCAAAAGCTTGAGTAGAAGCAAGTGGTGGGCATCGGCAGAGTCAGGACCGCAATTAATCCTCGATATGGAGACCGCCAGTCATTGGCAGCATGCTGTATGGGACAGCAGACACCACTACCTGTCCCTGCGGGTCGTGCTAGCCGTGACACACTAGGTACTGAAAGCTCGCTTGCTCAGCAGCTCTGCCATTTCCACGGTCTGCATAAAAGAGCGTTGGGAGCCAGCTGAGGTATGCTGGATGAATTCTTCTTGATTGAGAAAGTTTAAAGGTCATAGGCTTCCTTTCTTTAATGCTTGCTGCGCAGTTTCTTTCTGAGTGTGTGGGCCAGATTGGAGAGGTGGTAAAGAGGATTAGTTGGCAGGTTAAAACTCACCAGCGAATTCCTCAATGGTTGGATTGAACTTGGATTTAAAGCTGTAGAGACCGCCCTGTAGGGTCGTTTCTTCGTCCGCCCATATTTTTGCCAGTCGCCCGCGCTCAAAAGCATGTTTACGCGTTTCGTACCGAGCGATGATGAGCTGGCTGATAACGACGAGTATTCCTCGTCCATTCCGGCATAGATGTTTCCAGAAGTCTTTGCCGTATTCTAAGACTCAGTGTGCTTGACAGGGGACGACAGCAGCACCTTTGGCTGATTTTGTCACTGCAAAAGTCGATTTCCTTCCTGGAGGCGTTTCTGCTCTTAAGGGTTACTCTCAATCTTGCCCGCCTTTGGTTTTCTCGGCAAATCTCTGCTCTATGGTCTTGGCCAGGCTGAACTGCAGAGTCTTCCAATCGTGCCTTTAGATTAATGCTGACAAGGTGATGTAGAGAGTGACTCAGGATAAGTAGCCAGTGGTTTTTGGTAATAGTCTTTGCCACGCAGGTGACAGTTTGTTTTTCTGTTTTCGTCTTCTTCATCAGGGCTGAAAAAGTCATCCAGCAATTCTGCTCCGCCAAATTGGATTTGGAATACCTTTGTTACGGGCTGTGCAGACCAGCCTAAGCCCGAGTACTCTTAGAAAGCAGATCCGCGTGAAATCTTGCTTTATGGATATTGAGGCTGCAAGAGGCTGAGTTTCTTCCAGAGACTCAGATCCGTCCGACTGCAGACAGCTCCAGCTTGACTGTAGCTCTGGAATCAGCTTAACCGTCGTCAGCCTTGTCTTGCAATTCGTCACCCATCTTGCTTTCTGCCAAAAGAGGCTGGGATCAAACTTGACAAAAGAGTCTTTTTCTCCCTTGGCAGTTTCTTGAGCGACGCTAAAACAAAGGTCAGCAGCTCACTTGTCACTATAGTCCATCACAGGACCGCGAGGTAGGAAAAGCATACGGTCATCCAAAGGTGCAGTGGTTTAATCAGGACACTGGCTGTAGCAAGCGTCGCTGTCTTTGTTAGAAGCCCGCGTTCATTTCGAGTTGTCCTTGATTTGAGCCCATAGCAGAGCTCTGCAGAGATTGGCCTGCGGATGAGCCGATGACAAAACTCATCGTGTTCCTGAGCTTGAAATTCCAATTTTGTGAGCTAAACATTACTTTTAAAACCCACTCTCTAATAAGCGTGTGCTACGCCGGATTCTTCGTTCGACTTGGTGAGTGTATTTGGCGATTTTCTTGAGTTCTTTCTCTCGCCGTTTTCCATGACAACAGGAGATCCGACTGCTTCCAGCATGGCACGGTATCATTTTCTTCATCACCAATAGCTGCTGGTCTGCTCCTTGCTCAAGCCAAGTTTTTCAGCTAGATGGAGGATAGCAGCTCCTCGGCTGACAGTGACAATTTCTAGATAGAAAGGAGCGGATTTAACCAGTGTATATTTTTCGCCAATTTCTGGTGGAAGCTTGGCACGCCGCCGCAGTATCCAGGGCCCTACGGCTCATCCAATATACATGCACTTGACGATTTTCTTTATCAAATGTCATTTCTTCAGGCGTGCGGTAGAAGATAGGCATGTTAACAAGATTGGACCTCGTAAAGCAGTGTACTTGCCGATGTTGCGATTGGCAGTGATATATGCCGTCCTTGGTGATGGCATGCATGTGAACTTTGCCTAATTTTCGCCTGAGCAGTTCCGATATCGAGATAGTCGTCATAAGCCAGTGTTTCCTTTGATTAATTCTTGACCTGTAAACAGTATCCTGCACCAGTCCGCCGTTGAAGGTGCAACGACATAGTTGTCTGGCTGATTAAGCTCTAGCTCCTCGCGAAGCTTTTGAACTCCTGCAATAGTGTGATCGCCGGTTGCAATGACGATCGTGGCAGCAGCAGCCTTGGCATCCTGAATGGCGTGCTGGAAGACTTCAGGAGTGATTTCTTTTTGGTTATTTAAAAGGTGTCGTCAATGTCGACGGCAACCAATTTGATGGGTACACTATTCTCCGTAGGTAGACTGGTCGTTTTGATATAGTGCATAAAGGTCTGGTTTTCGGCTGAGTCCGGTCTCTGCCAGCATTTCCTTGGGAAGCAAAAGCGATTATCGCCCTGTGTGGTCCCTGCGAGGAATGGACGATAGAGACAGGCTGGATAGTTCCTGCTCAGCTGCCATCTTTTGCAGAATTTCCTCGATCTGGGTCCGAGGTTTTTCAACGTAGGCCTGTAGAAACTCATAAAGGCCGTCAAGCAAATTACGATGAATAGCAGTATAGTGATCAGGGTCAAAAGCCAACCTGTCCAACTAGGTCTCGCATGATATCCTAAATGCGCTTCGTTTTCCTGAGAGCAGCAGATAGACTTAAAGACGTGCGGTTGATAAAACGCTGAGCCGAGGTCAGATAAAATCTTGTCTGGACTAGTCATCCAAACTTGGAAATAGGTATTCATACACCTGTCATCCAAGGCAAGATAATCCTGCAGGGTCACTCTGTTTTCAAAGAATGGAATGAGACTGAGCGATGACAGCGCAAAATAATCCTTCTGAGCCGGATAGAGAAACTCGGCCCGTCTTTGAGCAGATTTTGCAGCAAACACTTCCATAGCCCTGCTGCGGTGGAAATAAACCCATGTACATCTGGTAGCGGCTGACAACGTAGTCTTCTACCGCATGCATGCCATTGCGCTTGATGCGATGCCATTTCTCACTGGACAAACTACCTGGTAAAAATTCTGGTTGAAGTCAAATTGCGCAGGAAGCACCAGTGAGGAATCCCGCAAAGAGATAATCCATCCGATCCACATCAATCTGGCTGAAATCAGCTGGACCACTCATGCTATTGGGAGTTAGGTATGGTTATTAACTCTAGCTACTTTTTCTGGAAAATCTGGCGGAAACCTGCACCAAGGCCTGATGAATCTCTGCTCAGGACTGGTGATGATTTGCCGCGTCAATGTCCTCATGATCGGTATCAAAGAGGCGCTCAAAAGTACAGAATAAGCCCGCGTCCTAAAGTCATGCAGAAGAGCAGCCGCCATAGTCCAGCAGACTCGTGGCTGTCCCAGACCTACTGTTTTTTCATTGAAAATCTTGGTGATGCGGGAAATCTCACAAGCTCCCAGACACGCAAAAACGGCTGTGCTCCCCGCCGTGAAAAAGTATAGCCAGAAAGTGCCCAGCTGTTTGATGCGACGCAGCCGTTGAAATTCTTTGGTATTAATTAAATCATAAATGACCTGATGATCCACATGCACATAATTATGGACGGGATCTCTAAATACTTTTTCTTTCAACAGCCTATTATATCTCATAAATGATCAGTGGGCGAAATTCAAAGCCTAGTAGAAAGGAAGAATTTTCAGAGGATTTTGGTGAAAATGGGGGAAAGAAACAAAGAGATGTAGAAAATAATAAGAAAATTAGAATGAGAAATCCAAAGTCAAATTGATGAGCGATGGGTTGATTGACCGGTCTACGATGTAGAATGGACGTACAAAAAGGAAGCAATCACTATTTGAGGTTTATCAGGTGAGAGCAGGAAAAGGTCGTTCTCAGGTTTAATGCTGATGTTGACTGTGACCCGCTTTTCTGAGCCTAAAACCATTCTTCGTTTGATGGAGTGCTCCGGCATTTAGTTTCTATCCCGACTCGCTGTGCTCAACAGTTTGGCGAAGGCAGACACTCCAGCACTATCATAGATGTAGAAAATCGAGGCTTTGGAACTTCATTATGATTTGAAATAGAGCGATGAACGGTGATCAGCTTTGCCTATCAGATGAAAATCAGATGGAAGAATAAAGTTTGAAAAATAACAGCTCTGCCTGAAAAATAAAAAATTTTGTATAAAAATATAAAGGGACTAACTGTTTTACCGTTACAAAGGTCGTCAATACGAAAAGAAATTTCGGCCTTGTAAAATAACAGAACATTAAATCAAGGTCTCTTTTTATTTATTTTGAAGGCCCATCAAAAGGCATTTGTCAAAGAACAAAGCAGCACTTTATACGCAAAAGTCTGAGAAGTTTTGCAAACAATGGAAGCTTCCGAACAGGTTTGACCAACAGCCAACATTTGGCGGACTACGGTACCAATGAATTGGAAGAAGGAAAAAGAACTCTTGAATTAAATTCATTAGGCAGTTCAAGCTTGATAGATTTATATCTTGTTGGTAGCAGCTATCCTTGTCTGTTGACGTCAGGTGGAAGGATATTGCAGATGCTGATTATCTTATTGTCATCATCAATGCCATCTTTGGTGTTTATCAAAATTAATGAATCTCAAATCTCAGCCCCAGCTGCGCAATCCCTACAGTGATCTACATGTCACAGAAGTGGATTCTAAGGACTTGGTACTGGTGATATAGTCAGACTGGAAGCCGGTGATGTTGTCCCACAGATATGCGACGAAAACTAATTCCCTTGAAAATCGAAAAACAGCTCTGACGGGTGAGTCGTGCCGAAGTTGAAAAAGACGTGACTGTCGACGTAGCTGCGAGATGCTGGTATTGGCGACCGGGTCAGCTATGGCCTTCCAAAACCCAATGTCACTTTGGTGGATCGAGGAGTAGGTGTTGTTAAGTCAGATACAGTATGCCAGTGAAGTCACTATCGCAGGCATGTTGCAAGATGCAGACGAGACTGGACACACCGCTCAAGCAAAACCTCAATAAGCAATAAGGTTCTGGCGTATGCGATCTAGTGATCGCTGCGTGTGACTTTTGTGGTTGGTGTTTGTCATTCTGGCTAAAGATCCGCTGGTGAATTATTGATGACATCTCGTGTCCTTGTGGTGCCGTGGCCATTGCTCGTAGGTCCGTGCCACACTATCGTTACCATCGTCCTAGCTCTGAACACAAGTGGTTTTGGCTGAGCAGTACCGTCGTCCGCAAAGTACTGCGAGTGAAAACACTTGGTGCATAACCGCTGTGTATCGCTCGTGATGTGATGACTGTACCTAATTCGCGAATAAGATGATTTGCCGAAAAGTTTCTCTTTACGACGAGTCCTACGTTAAACTGGGCAAGATATTGAACTTAGCTTGGAACTGCCGCTCTGGTTCAGTTGTCGGGCGTGTTCGCAGCATTGGATACGAAGATTGACCAAGTAGTGACGCAACAGCACCGTGACGCTCTTGTCCAGTATGCTTTGGACAAGGGTTATGATGTCACAAAGTAGAGAAATATCCTCGTGTAGCTGAGCTGCCATTTGACTCCTGATTCGTAAGCTCATGTCTTGCGTCACCGCCGGACGGAAAATTTCTAGGTGGCAGTCAAAGGGGCCGACCAACTCTTGAAACGTTGTGTTGCGCGTGATAAGGCTGGGAGGATATTGCAGCGATTGATGATGCTACTTACAGCTGATCAAGTCTAATAACTCAGAAATGGCTCTCAAGTCTCTGCGTGTCCTTGCCTTGGTGCTTACTCTAAGATGTGACAGCACTCCAGGAAAACCACTGCTGAAGAGCTTGAAAAATAACGCTTGATCTTCACTGGCTCGATCAGGATGATCGACCCTACGAGCGTGCCGAAGCGGCAGAAGCCACCCGTGGCTATGAAGCAGGAATCCGTCCAATCATGATCGTAGGTGACCTGCAAGAGGCAGCTGCAGTCGATTGCTAAGCGCTTGAGAATCATTGAAGCAGGAGATACGGAAGACCATGTTCTTACAGGTGCTGTAGGCTCAACGAGCTTTCTGATGCAGAGATTCGCGACAGGGTTGGCCAATACTGTGTCCATGCCCGGTTTCTCCTGAGCACTAGGTACTGGATTGTCAAAGCTTTGGCTAAAACGCAAAAATAAGGTCGTAGCCGCGTGGTGATGCGTCCCAACGACGCACCAGAGCTCTGACAGACAGCTGATATCGGTGTCGGTATGGGAAACAACAGGCGCAGAAAGTATCGGCAAAGACGTTTGCATGATTCTATGAGCGTTGATAACTTTTGCGACCATCATCGTCGCCGTCGAAGAAGGACGCATAAGGTCTTCTCGAACATTCAAAAGACCATCCAGTATCTCCTTTCAGCTACTACAGCTGAAGTGCGACCATCTTCACAGCTGCGACTGTTTGGTTTGGGATGTCTTGCAGCCGGTTTCATCTGCTTTGGATTAACTTAGTGGCGGATACTGGCTATTGCTTTTGGGAGTTGAGCCCGTGGAGCCAGTGCGTCATGACTCACAAACGCCTCGTGGCCGTAAGTCTAGCTTCTTCTTCTCAGTGTGGTGTCATGAGTTCCATCATCTATCAGGGACTTCTGCAAGGTGCTCTCGTTCTGTCCGTCTATGGTTGTGCTAGTGCCAATCCAGTTCCATATTGGTGTGCAAACGCGTTTCACGCAGGATGCCCTCACCATATTTTGCGACCTGCCTACATCCGCCTTTACATGCTGCAACAAATCTGTTTGCAATCTGTCTTTACAGTTGGACCGTTTAGGTCTAAGACCCTTTGACTGGTCTGTTCTGGTTTCTTTCATCTATTGGTTTCAACCATCGTGATTGATCCGTTGGAAAAGATTTTCCATGTGACGAGTTAGATGTGACTGCAATGGGCTGTATGTCCTGATCGTGGCAGTTTCGCTGAATTATCATTGTTGAAAATTGTTAAGTTCATCCAACGTAAATTGCATGGACAAGAATGCTATTTAACAGCAAAAAGCCATCTGCGGTTGGCTTTAGCGTGCAAGGTTATAATCAACTTCAAAGAGTTCAACCCGAAAGGACGGTGATAGTATGTATCCAAAATTTTGACGAAAGAGTTGGAAGAAGCTTCTCCTTTATATTGTGAAGAAGAAATCTTATGGTTGTGCTGGATCATATTGGTCATCCAGAAGCGACAATCCGTGATGAGTTAGTCTTTCGTCCTTGCAAGGGGACTTCAGGCTGGTTGTGTTTTCAGTTGAACAGTTTCGTTTCTTGGCTCAAGAAGCAGTCAAAAGACAAGAACTTTTTACGAGAGTGATAAAATGGTCCAGCTCACCTTAACACGTTCCTTCACGGCTTTGCTTTTACGCTAATCTCTTGAGCTGTGATGGTAGTCCAGACTCTTTGTATTGTCAGGCTTTTATCAGTACAAGAAAGAACCTGTTACTAGGATACAGGGGCGTAAGTGTCTGTCAGTAGAAAGAGACACAAGAGGTTACTCGAAATAATACGGTTGAGTTCACGCCTTCGCTCATGGGCGAGACTTGTATTTGACGGAAGTGGTCCTGTCATCCGGACTTTTCCCTCCAGTAGGATGCCAGAGGTTTTAGAGGTCATTTATCAAGTAAAAGAGTTTCGGTCCGTTTCGGAAACTGATGAGGACTGGCGCTTAGCCCAGTGCTCTATCAAAGCTGTTTTGAAGGAAAACTGTTGCAGCATGAATTGTGACTGTGGCTTCAATCATCAGAATTTCCCATTGGAAAGCAGCCAAGACTTCCATTGCTTTTTCCAATTTTCGCTCTTGCTTTACTAGAAGTCTATGTGCCGTTAGATCAGTGTCACAGCTCTCAGATGAGCGTGAGAGCTGCTATTCAAACTTATTCCATTACTGAACTTCGATCACCGTTACAGCATCTCGCAGTTCATCTGCGATGTGTCTTATAGTCTAGAAGTGGACTCAAATCTTTAACAGCATTATAACGCTTGTGCAGGCGGTGCATCTGGGGACTTGATACTGAGGAAAGTCATTAAAAGTTCCGAGTCAGTTTCCATTCGCGGATGGACCTAGAGGACGTATATGGTAGCGGACACTTCGATAATACGGCTTTGGTGGCGGTGGTGGAGATGCTCGGAAAACTACCCTTTTCACCCTTGTATTTGACAAAGATCCGATGAAAAGCTTGGTTCCTAGGAAGGCGTTGGAAGCGCTGGAAGTAGGGATGGTCGTATAGAAAAGTCTTGATGGGGGAACAAAATGCAGAGCGACAATAATGGGACCATCTAAAGTCATCAGCAGTTTCTTTCCAACTCTTGCAGCGTCTGAGCTGTAATGCTAGTCGTCGAGTTGACGTTCCAATCTGCGGTCAAACCAGAAATTGGTCTTGGTTCTCAGATGCTCTTCCTCTGGAACAAGTTGTAGTCATACCAGCCAGAAAAGCTGACGAGCATGGTCTGGCCGAAACTGCTGGACCTGAAAATCATGGTTTGAAATTTCTTGCTCAGAAAGTCCCAGCATATCGTGATTTCCAGATTAAAAGAAATGGAAAAATCTTTGCTTCAAAGTCTTCAATGAAAGGCAGACTGATCTTGGTCAGGTCGTTGGACAGATCTCCAGCGATGTGTAGGTGGGCTCAATCCCCTTCCCTTTTTAAAAGCTGGCGAAGAGCTTGTGCTCAAAATCTCCAAAACCGATTGGAGTCCAGATGGAGGTCGCTCATACATCCGATTCTTGTCATGGTTTTAGTCTGGCATATTTTGTAAAACTTGAAATGCTTAGCGTCTTATGGAGAGACTTACTCTATTCGAATACCTAATAGATTATTAAAACCTTGTAATCGAATAATTTTTCCAACCCCATGTCATTATTATTTTTTAACAATTCCGTAACAAGCCGCTCCCATTCTGCCTATCCATTAAAAATTGTATAAAATGAAGGTGCTTCATTATCCGATTAGGCAAATGTCTGAAAATGTTATAATAAAACGATATATGAAAAGTATTTGGGATATTTCGAAATTCGTCAAAAAGATTTGGACGCAAATCGTGAAAAATTAGCTTCTTTCAGGGTCTCTTTGACTTAGAAGGTCTGGAAGAAAAATTGCCATCTTAGAAAATAAGATGCCAGAACCCGACTTTGGGGACGACAACATTGCAGCCCAAAAACATCTCAAGAGCTCAATAGACTCAAGCAAACCTATGAAAATTTTCATCAGATGACCGAGCTTTTTGATGAATCGGAAATCTTGTGATTTTTCTGGCTGAGGACGACTCTCGTTAGAAGAGCTGGAAAAGTTGACTGAGCTTGAGAAAATGATGACCAGCTATGAGATGACTCTCTTGCTGTCAGAGCCTTATGATAATAACAACGCTATTCTCGAAATTCACCCAGGATCCTGGTGGTACAGAGGCTCAGGATTGGGGCGATATGCTGCCGGATGGCTACGCACGCTTCGGCAATGCCAAAGACTTCAAAGTAGAAGTCTTAGATTATCAGGCTGGCGATGAGGCTGGGATTAAGTCAGTAACCCTTTCCTTTGAAGGGCCGCATGCTTATGAGTCTGCTTAAGTCAGAAATGGGTGTTCACCACTTGGTTCGGATTTCGCCATTTTGACTCGGCGAAACGTCGTCATACTTCGTACCTCAGTAGAGGTTATGCCAGAGTTGGATGATACTATTGAAGTTAGAGGTCCGTGATGATGACATTAAGATGGACACTTTCCGTTCAGGCGGAGCCGGCGTGAGAACGTCAATAAGGTATCTACTGGTGTGCGATTGACCCTTCTACTGGAATCGTGGTGCAGTCTACCGTTGACCGGACCCAGGTATGGCAACCGAGACCGAGCTATGAAAATGTTGCCGACTAAGCTCTATCAGTTGGAACAAAAGAGAAAAAGCAGCAGAAGTCGATTCGCTTAAAGGAGATAAGAAAAGAAATCTCTTGCGGCAGTCAGATTCGTTCTTATGTCTTCACTCCTTATACCATGGTCAAAGATCATCGAACCAGCTATGAAGTAGCTCAGGTGGATAAGGTCATGGACGGAGACTTAGACGGCTTTATTGATGCCTATTTAAAATGGAGACTCAACTAAAAACAGAGTGAAATCACTGAATGAAAAACTCTGATGAAAGGTGTACTAATTCATGTCAATGATTGAAATGAAAGACGTTGTTAAAAAGTATGACAACGGGACAACTGCTCTACGTGGTGTATCTATACGTATCGAACCAGGTGAATTTGCCTATATTGTAGGTCCATCAGGAGCAGGTAAATCAACCTTTATTCGACTCCCTTTATCGTGAAATTAAAATCGATAAAGGAAACCTTGCTGTAGCAGGGTTTAACTTAGGAAAAATCAAGAAACGGGATATTCCAAATGTTGCGCCGTAGAGTCGGTGTGGTTTTCCAAGACTATAAACTACTTCCTAAAAAGACCGTTTATGAGAATACTTTGCCTATGCCATGAGAGTTATCGGTGAGCGTCGTAGAAATATCAAGAAACGCGTCATGGAAGTTTGGATCTGGTTGGCCTTAAGCACAAGGTTCGTTCCTTCCTAATGAGTTATCAGAGGAACAGCAACGGATTGCAATTGCGCGTGCTATTGTTAACAATCCTCAGGTCTTGATTGCTGATGAGCCGACTGGTAACGTGACCCAGATAATTCATGGAAATGCATGAATGTTGGAGCGCATTCACCTGCAAGGAACACAGTCCTGATGGCGACTCACAATAGTCAGATTGTGAGCATACCCTACGTCACCGCGTCATTGCTATCGAAAATGGTCGTGTGGTGCGTGATGAGGCGGAAGGAGAATACGGATACGATGATTAGAAGGTTTTTCCGTCATTTGATTGAATCGCTGTAAGAGCCTTAAGCGGAATGGTTGGATGACAGTCGCAGCTGTGAGTTCAGTTACGATTACTCTCAGTTTAGTTGCTATCTTTGCTTCTGTTATTTTAAATACCGCAAAGCTAAAGTCGATATTTCAAACAACGTTCGTTATTGTTGTCTATATGCGTAAAGCACATCAATGACAACAGCAAAACAATCGTTAAAGAAGGTCAGACCGTTAAAAATAATGATTACCATAAGATTTTATGACTTAACTTCGATGGATCATGTCTCAAAGGTTACTTACTCAAGTAAAGAAGAACAGTATGAAAAAGCTGACAGAGACGATGGAGAGTGAATGGAAGGTCTTTGAGGAGATTCAAACCCACTTTATGAGTGCTTACATTGTCGACACGACAGAGCATAAATACGTAGATTCTGTTGCGGCAGAAGCCAAGAAACTGGAAGGCGTTTCGGAAGTGCAGGATGGTGGAGCTAATACGCAAAAACTCTTTTGCCTTATCTGATTTTTATCCGAGTATAGAGGGATTGCAGGGCAGGCTTGCTCATCTTTATTGCAGTCTTCCTGATTTTCAATACCATTCAGATTACTATTATTTCACGGAGTCGTGAGATTCAGATTATGCGCTTAGTGGGTGCAAAAATAGCTATATCCGCGGTCCATTCCTATTTGAAGGCGCTTGATCGGTTTGCTAGGTTCAGTTTTACCAGTAGTCTTAGTTTATTTTTGGTTATAATATGGCCTATCAAACCATGAATATCTCGTTGCACAAAAATCTTTTCCAAGATTGAGCTACACACCTGTTTGTCCCTGCTATGATTGGGGGCTGTATCAGTCTTGGGAATCTTTATTGGTTCACTTGGTTCATCCATTTCTATGAGACGCTTCTTGAAGATTTAATAAAAACAGCCTACAAAGGCTGTTCGGATTGAAAGCAAACATCAATTGCGTTTGTTTTTATTGCACTAATAAATTGGAGAGAGGGGCAAGGAGTAAAGTAGCATAATTTTTATTCATACAAATTACTACTATCATGTTTCGATAGGCCAAGGCTGATTATAATGAGGGTAAAAAGAATGCAGACAAGAGGCCTTTTGTGGTACTGTTTTAGAAAAAGGCTTGTCAAAAACATAAAAATTATAAGCAGAAAAACCTAATCCAAGGAGAGTTATCATGAGCTGAAATAGCCAGCAGAATTAACCAAATTTTTCTTTTATCCATCATGAAGACCATCCTTTGTTTTCTATGGACTAAGTATATCATAATAAGCAAAAAGCGACAAGACATGGAAGTCCGATTGTAGAGCCTATCTCCTGACTCTTTTTATTCTAATTTCATCTGCAGATGTAGAAATAGTCTTTATTAGATAAAAATGAGGCAGTCTTGCGATCTGCCCTCACTATCAGTTTATTAGAAAAATGGATTGAAATTCTTTTTCGTGGCTAATCGTTGTGTCATTTCCATGGCCGGGATAGACACGATAGTCTTTTGGCAAGACAAACAACTTTTCGCGGATGCCAGCAAGGAGCTGGTCCATATTACCAGTCGGTAGATCTGTACGGCCGATGGTTTCACGGAAGAGAGCATCATCAGTCAGACGACCTCGATCTTCTGGGAAAATAATGAAACTCCTCCAATAGAATGACCTAGTGTCTGAACAGCATAGAAAATGAAAGTCGTCTAGTTGGTAGTCTTGGTGATAGGTGAAATAACGTTCGGCAGGTCTGAGAATGACGTCTTCCAAATCTGCATGGCGGTCAAGGCCAGATAGATTATCAGTAGGAGTATAGAGCCAGCTTGTTTCGCCTCCGCCACATAGACGGGCGGATTGGCAGTTATCTCGGACCTTATCCAAACTCTGTAATATGATCGTAATGCGTATGAGTCAGCAAAATAGCAGTGATGGGCTTAGCAATTCTTCTAGCTTGCGTTGGATCTTCCGCCAGTCGCCGCTCGGGTCAATCATGACACATGACGGTCATTTTCAAGGAGATAAGTGTTTTCAAAGGCGATGAGATTGACAATTTTGTGAACTTTCATTGGGCTTCCTCTGTGTATGTTTTCTCAATAAAGAGTGTAACAAAAAGCAGAAATTTGCAAAAATTTATTTTGAGGCTCAGCTTATTTTCAGATGTTTCAGGCTGGCATTTGTGATATAATCATAGCAGTATGACACAATCGAACTATAAATATGCTGTCATCGACTTGGAGGCTACAAGTGCGAACAGCAATGCAAAATTATTCAAATCGGCATTGTCATCATTGAAAAACGGGGTGATTTGTCAAACGTATGAAAACAGATGTGAATCCGCATGAGGATCTGGATGAGCATATCAGCAGCTGACAGGATTGGATGATCAGCGCTTGCGTCAAGCTCCGGACTTCTACAGGTTGCCCGTGAGTTTACAGAGTTGACTGAGGATGCGATTTTGTCGCCCATAATGTCAAGTTTGATGCCAATCTATTGGCAGAAGCTCTCTTTTGGGAAGGCTTTGACCTGACTGCGGAGTGGATACGGTTGAACTGCTCAGGTTTTCACCCGACTTTGATAAATATGCCTTGGGGAACCCAAAGTGAACTTCTGGAGATTCCTCTGAAAATGCTCATACCGCTTTAGCAGATGCTCAGGCAACAGCTCAGCTATTTCTAAAAATCCAGATGGCACGACATGCCAAAGGCTTTTGCTAGAGAAGGTGCTGGAATTTTCCGATAGTCTCATCTATGAGTCACGGCTAGCGATCGAAGAGATTTTTCAGTCGATGCCAGACTATTCTGGTCAGGATTTGCAGGAGACGCATGGTATCTTTTTGAAAAAGGCCGAAAATCTTGCCGTCTGAGAAGAAACTTTACAGTGACTTTCTGACCAACCTTTATCTGCTGGGGCTGGACGAGCGCCCTGACCAGCTGAGATTTGCACAGTATGTTAGTGAGGCGCTTAGTCAGACTGCGGCTAGCTTTTTGGAGGCCCAGACAGGGCTTGGCAAGACCTTTGGCTATTTATTGCCTATTTTGGCCCATGGTCAGGAAAGGGTCTTGGTAACCGTTCCGACGAAAAATTTTACAGGATCAGCTGATGCAAAAAGGAAGGCTGACTCTAGAGGAAGTCTTTCTATTTCTTTTCATAATCTCAAAAAGTCCAGAAAATTATCTGAAATTAGATCATTTTTAATCAAAGTCTCTCGGTCTTGATGATAATCGGCTTGTTAATCGTTGCAAATGCAGCTTTTTGGTTTGGCTGACAGAAACGGAGACTCGGTGATTTAAATGAAATCGGCCAGGCTTATCGTTTTGAGTCTTATTTTAGCCAGATACGCCATGATGGGAAATGAGTAAGTCATTCACTCTTTTATAGAAGAGGATTTTTGGCGACTGGGGCAGGTCGAAAGGCTAGCAGTCGTGTCGTGATTACCAATCATGCTTATCTTTTTGACGCGCCTTGAAGATGACCAGTCTTTGCTGGACAATCGGATGCTGGTGGTGGACGAGGCTCAAAAATGCTTTTTGCCTTGAAAGTTTCTCGCAGGCCAGTATCAATTTGACCAAGCAATTGCAAACTATCAGCCAAGCTTTGCAGACAGAAAAACAGATTTTTACAAGAACGCCTTTTGCAAAGTATCCAATTTGAACTGGCGGATGCTGCTGAAAAGCAGCGGGTAAGACCAGTGAATTGGATTCACAGAAGATAGCTGAGCTGCGTCAGGATGTGTCTGAGCTGGATGAGAGCTGCTGCCAGAGCTCAGGAATTGTTTTCAACCAAGTACCAATACTATTGGCTAACGGAAGAACATTTTGCAGATCATCGGCTAATTAAGCTTTCATGCTGGCGCTCAGAACTCATGAGATTTAAGGATTTCTGCCTGAGACAGTTAAGGTGATCTTGGTTTCTTCTACTTTGGAGATTAGTTCCAAGGTGAATTTGCCTCACCTACTAGGTTTTGAGGATTATCATTTTTATAAACTTCCTCAGCAGAAGCCTCGCAGAAACTTTTCTTAGATCTAGATTTTCCAGATGTGGTGGAGTTATCAACGCAGGAACACGCTGAGAGGATTGTTGCAAGCTTGGAAAATTTAGCTCCGCTGAATCTGCCGATGGTGGTTCTCTCTTTACCTCTAAGGATTTATTGCTGACCACTTCAGACCAGCTGACCATGCCGCATTTGGCCCAGATATAAGAATGGCATGAGCCAGCCAATATCAAGCGACGTTTTGACAAGGAGAGGCACCCATCTCTGTTAGGAGCAGGGGTTTCTGGGAAGGTGCGGATTTTGCTCAGCAAGAGAAAAATCATTCAGCTCATCACGCGGATTCCTTTTGATAATCCCAAAGATTTTCTTTGTGCAAAAATCAATCATCATCTGAAGGCAGAAGGCAAAAATCCTTTTTACGATTATCAGTTGCCGTCAGCTATTTTTACGATTGAAGCAGGCCATGGGGCGAACCCGTCGCAATGAACATCTGTAGTCGGCGGTTGGTTCTTCTGGACAATCGTATTTCAACCAAGCGCTATGGCCGTCAGATCCAGCAAAATCTGAATCAATTGGCATCTCTAGAAATGCTTTTCGAACAGGATATTGTAAAGGAGTTAGAAGAATTTCTCGACTAAAAACTGCTTGAAAACAGTCAATTTTATCTGGCTGTTTTTCACATGATTGCAAATTTTCTCGGCTACTGATGCCAAAAATCTGCCATAATGAAAAAGAATAGGAAGAAGGTTATGACGTGAAAAGAATCTACCAGAATTGCCTCTATCGTTTGCGATAGCGGCTGTTTCCATAGGGAATTGGTTTACGCTGATTGGATCCAGTGTAGTTTTGCCATTGTTTTAGGAATTTTGCTCAGTAATTTATGGAAACTTCCAGATGCCTTTCAGCCGGGCTTGACCTATTCAGGAAAGAAACTGCTTCACTATTCTATTATCTTTTTAGGTTTTTCTATGTCAATCGGAAAGGTCTCTGCAACGGGCTTATCCTCTCTGAAGATTAGTATTTTTGACTATTTTTGATCGCTTTTTGGTGGCTTATGCCGTTGGTAAATTCTTCAAGATGAGACGTGTTTAACCATTTTTGATTGGCTTTGGAACGGCAATCTGTGGTGGTTCAGCTATTGCAGCAGTCGGCTTCCATTTTAGAAGCAGAAGAAGAGGAGATTGCACTTTCTATTTCAACCATCTCTTTTTCAATATTTTAGCTGTTTTCATCTTTCCTGGGGTCATCCTCATGCAGATGTCCGATGGATATTTTTGAAACTTGGGCAGGGACGGCCATCAATGATACTTCGTCGATCGTTGCGGCAGGTTATACTTATAGTCAGGCGGCGGGAGATTTGGCAACCATTGTCAAACTAAAGTCGAGCCTTGATGATTGTACGCCGCTTGCCTCATCTTTGCTGGCTATCGATATGTCCGAGATAAGCGGTCAGCGCAGTGAGATCTCAAGCAAAATCCCTGGGTTCATTCTGTGGTTCGTCTTAGCTTCTGTTGTGAGCAGCTTGGGAATTTTTCCATCAAATCTAGTTCCTTACACAAAGCTGTTGTCCCAATGGCTGATGGCTAGGGCCTTAGCCGGAATTGAGCCAAGGTTTCATTCAAACAGTTCAAGGAAGCTGGAGCGGGACCATTATTAACCGAGCTTTTTGCTTGCTTCTGCGTCGCAGTTTCTAGCTCTGATTATCCAATATTTTTTGTAAGAAAGGAAAATTATGCCTTCACAGCAAAGAACATTTGAGTCTCGGATTGATTACAGCTTGCTTTTACCTGTCTTGCTCTTACTATCAATCGGAGTTACGGCTATTTATATAGCGGTTAGTCATGATTATCCAAATAATGTTTTTGCAGATTGTTGGTCAGCAAGTAGTTTGGATTTTATTAGGCTTGATTAGCTTTATCGTTATGTTTTTAACACTAAGTTTCTTTGGAAGATGACACCTTTTCTGTATCTTTTTAGGTTTGGGACTTATGATTCTTCCACTTGTATTTTGCATAGTGAAAGCTTAGTGGCTTCTACAGGGCGGAAAACTGGCATCTATTCGCGGTGTTACTTCTCTTCAGCCATCTGAATTTATGAAAATCTCATACTTTTGATGCTGTCGGAGAGTTGTAGTGAAGTTTCTGCAGCAAAATAAGAACTATGAGCTGAACCATTGCTAGATCTCTTTTGATTGTAAAATTAGCATTATATACCTCTACCGGTTTTGTTACTTTTTGGCCTTGCAGAGTGATTTGGGAACAGCTCTAGTATTTGCTGCAATTTACTGCGGCATTGTTCTCTTTATCTGGTGTTTCGTGGAAGATTATCCTGCCAGTTTTCTTGACAGTATCCCTCTTTTTACTGTCTTTCATGTTGATCTTTATTTCAAATGGTGGCTGCAGCCTTTTCTCCTGATTTAGGGATGACTTACCAGATCAATCAGAATCTCAGCCCGGCTCCATCCTTTTGAATATGCTCAGACAGTAACTTATCAGCAGGCACAAGTGACAGATTGTTATTGGAAGTGGTGGTTTGCTAGGTCAAGGATTTAATGTCTCAAATCTTCTAGTACCTGTCCGTGAAAGTGATATGATTTTCACCGTGATTGCAGAGGATTTTGGTTTCTTGGTTCGAGAGTTTGGTGATTGTTATTTATCTGTTTTTGATTCATCGTGTGCTTCAGATTACTATTAAGTCCAACAATCATGTTCTGCACCTATATTTCTACTGGTCTCATTATGATGCTGCTCTTTCATATTTTTGAAAATATTGGTGCTGTGACAGGGATTTTGCCTTTGACAGGATTCTCTTCCTTTCATTTCTCAGGTGGCTCTCCTCCATCGTCAGCAATCTCATCGGAATCGGTCTCCTCACTGTCTGCTCTCATCAAAATAGCTTAGAAGAGGAGAAGCATGCGGCGACCCGCCTGTTCGTATTGTACTTAGAAAAATAAATAAGAAGTGATACCTTGTATCCCAGAAAGGTGTTGCAGGCATGAAAAAGTAGCTCTCATGTTAGCCAATGGCTTTGAAGAAGAAATTGAAGCCCTCACTGTTGTCGATGTCTGCGTCGCGCAGGCTTTATCTGTGATATGATTGGTTTTGAGAAGTCTGTGACAGGCTCTACCAGATTACCGTCAAAGCCGATCAAGTCTGGAATGGGAATCTATCTGCTTATGATATGGTCGTTCTTCCAGGCGGTATGCGCGATCAACAAATCTGCGAGATGATGACCGCTTGATGGAAGTTCTACAGGAATTTCAAGCAGAAGGTAAATTTGTCGCAGCGATTTGTGCCGCCCGATTGCTCTTTGACCGCGCAGGTCTGCTGAATGGCAAGAACTTTACTTGCTACGATGGAGTGGAAGCAAACATTGAGAAGGGTAGCTACTCAGAAGCAGACCGTTGTCGTAGATGGAGCTAATCACCAGCCGTGGTCCATCTACAGCCCTTCCTTTTGCTCTATGAGTTGGTCTCACCAGCTAGGCGGAGATGCGGATCAATTGGCAAGTTCTATGCTTTTTAAAGATGTTTTTGAGAACTCAAAAAGATTCACTCGATTTTCGCGAATCTTTTCTATCTAAGTTGGATGAAAAATCTATGAAAATATGCTATTTCATCATAAATAAAAGCCTCTTTTCTTCAAAATATGATATAATAGAGGGTAGTGAATTATCAAGATTACATCTGGGATTTGGGTGGAACTCTCTGGATAATTATGACTTCAACCGCAGCTTTTTGGTCCATACCTTGCAGGACTTTGGTCTGACTGCGAGTCATGATGAAGTTTATAAAGGCTCTCAAGGTCTCTAGATTATGCAGTCCGCCAGTTTGCCCTCGGAAATAAGGGAATTTTTAAAAGTTTTATAAGGCGAATGAGGCCAAGGAATTAGAACATCCGATTTTGTTTGAGGGAGCTTCAGAATTATTAGCACAAATTATTCAGCAGGGTGGCAGAAACTTTTTAATTTCTCACCGAGATGATCAGGTGTTAGAGATTTTGCAGAAGACGCAGATCAGTGGTTATTTTACAGAAGTAGTGACAGCTACTAATGGTTTTAAACGCAAGCCAGACCCTGAGTCTATGCTGTATTTAAAAGATAAATACCAGATTGAGTCTGGGCTGGTTATCGGAGATCGGCCGATTGATATCGAGGCTGGTCAGGCGGCAGGATTTAGCTGCTATCTCTTTGATAATATGAGAAATCTTTGAAGAATTTGTAGATATTGAACTAGAAAAGGAATAACATGACAGAAGAAAAAGCAACAAGATATACAAGCGCAAGAATATGATGCCAGTCAGATTCAGGTCTTTAGAGGGCTTAGAAGCCGTTCGAATGCGCCCACGGTATGATATCGGTTCGACCTCAAGGAAGGTCTGCACCACTTTAGTATGGGAAATTGTTGATAACTCGATTGATGAGGCCTTGGCTGGCTTTTTGCCACTCACATTCAAGTCTTTATTGAAAAAGATAATTCGATTACAGTTGTTGACGATGGTCGAGGCATTCCTGTTGATATTCAGGAGAAGACAGGCCGTCCGGCTGTAGAAACCGTCTTTTACTGTCCTTCACGCAGGAGGAAAAATTCGGCGGTGGCGGCTACAAGGTTTCAGGAGGTCTTCACGGTGTGGGATCTTCCGTTGTAAATGCCTTGTCCACTCAGCTGGATGTCCGCGTTTATAAAAACGGTCAGATTCATTACCAAGAATACCGTCGCGGTCAAGTCGTTGCTGATCTTAGAAATCATTGGTGAGACTGACCGTACAGGTACGACCGTTCACTTTACGCCAGATCCAGAGATTTTCACTGAAACAGTAGAATTTGACTTTGAGAAAGCTCAATAAACGGGTGCAGGAATTAGCTTTCTCAATCGTGGTCTCAGAATTTCCATCACAGATAAGCGGAGATGGAATGGAGCAGGTCAAGGATTACCACTATGAGGGTGGGATTGCCAGCTATGTCCAATACATCAATGAAAACAAGGATGTAATCTTTGAAACGCCGATTTACACTGATGGCGAAATGGACGACATTACGGTTGAAGTCGCTATGCAGTACACGACTGGCTACCATGAAACAGTCATGAGCTTTTGGCAATAATATCCACACCCACGAGGGTGGAACACATGAGCAAGGCTTCCGGACAGCCCTGACACGAGTCATCAATGACTATGCCAAGAAAAAAACAAGCTTCTCAAAGAAAATGAGGACAATCTGACTGGGGAAGATGTGTGAGGGACTGACAGCAGTTATCTCTGTCAAAGCATCCCAACCCACAGTTTGAAGGTCAGACCAAGACCAAAAGCTGGGCAATAGTGAAGTAGTCAAGATTACCAACTCGCCTCTTTCAGTGAAGCTTTCTCAGATTTTCCTTTTAGAAAAATCCTGCGGTGGCTCGAAAAATCGTTGAAAAAGGGAATTTTGGCTTCTAAAGGCTAGAATTGCTGCTAAGCGAGCTCGGGAAGTAACCCGCAAGAAGTCTGGTTTAGAAATCTCTAATCTACCTGGGAAAATTGGCTGATTGTTCGTCCAACAACCCACAGGAAACAGAACTCTTCATCGTGGAGGGAGACTCAGCGGGTGGTTCAGCTAAATCTGGGCGTAACCGTGAATTTCAGGCTATTTTGCCGATTCGCGGTAAAATTCTCAACGTTGAAAAAGCCAGCATGGATAAGATTCTGGCTAATGAAGAAATCCGCAGTCTCTTTTACTGCTATGGGAACGGGCTTTGGAGCTGACTTTGATGTCAGCAAGGCTCGCTATCATAAATTAGTCATCATGACTGATGCGGATGTGGATGGAGCTCACATTCGGACTTTGCTCCTAACTTTGATTTACCGCTACATGAAGCCGGTTCTGGAAGCAGGATATGTCTACATCGCCCAACCACCAATCTACGGTGTCAAGGTCGGCAGCGAGGTAAAAGAATACATCCAGCCAGGTGCTAATCAAGAAGAAGAACTGCAAGCTGCTCTGAGCACTATAGTGAAGGTCGCTCTAAGCCGACGATTCAGCGCTACAAAGGTTTGGGAGAAATGGATGACCATCAGTTGTGGGAAACGACCATGAACCCAGAACACCGTTTAATGGCACGAGTTTCTGTTGATGATGCTGCGGAAGCTGACAAGATTTTTGACATGCTGATGGGGGATCGTGTTGAACCTCGTCGTGACTTTTATCGATGCGGTATATAGCACACTTGATGTCTAAAAAGTTAGAAAAACAACCATTACAAATGAATTTGTGATATAATCAATATGTTTGCTTTTTAGTAAAAAGAATGAAGGAGTTTTATATGTCTAATGGACTGATTATTCTCATTATTGTAGTAGCTACCATTATTAATTTTAGGCTATTTTACTGCTATCTATATGAGAAAACGAAATGGAAGCGAAGCTTCGAAGTTTGGAGGAGAAAAAGAGGAGCTTTACAATCTTCCCGTGAATGATGAAGTGGAAGAGTTAAAAATTTACATTTGATTGGGCAAAGTCAGTGACTTTCCGTGAATGGAATCAAAAATGGGTAGATCTCTCTTTAAATTCATTTGCTGATATTGAGAACAATCTCTTTGAGGCAGAGGGCTACAATAATTCTTTCCGTTTCCTCAAAGCCAAGCATGCGATTGAAAACATTGAAAGTCAAATTGATTTAATCAGTGAGGATATTCATGCGATTCGTCAAGCTTTAGAAGATCTGAAAAAACAAGAATCTAAAAATAGCGGACGAGTTTTACACGCCCCTAGATCTATTTGAAAATTTGCAGCATACTGTGGCTAGCAATCCTGATGCTTATGGACGAGCTCTTGCAGAAATTCAGAAGCAAATGGAAAATATTGAGTCTGATTTCTCTCAATTTGTTACTCTCAATTCTTCAGGGGATCCTGTGGAAGCGGCAGAGATCTTAGACAAAACAGAAGATCGCATCCTGGCACTGACACAGATCGTCGAAAAAGTTCCAGCAATTGTAGAAGACTTGACTGAGAAATTACCAGATCAATTAGAAGATTTGGAATCTGGTTACCGTAAATTATTGGAAACCAATTATCATTTTATTGAGACTGACTTAGAGGCGCGTTTCCAACAACTTCGTGCTAGTTTGAAACGAAATGAAGAAAAATCTTGCGGCTTTGGAGTTGGATAATGCCTGTAAACGAGAATGAACAAATTCAGAGGAAATCGATGCCCTGTATGCCATCTTTACTCGAGAAATTGAAGCTCATAAAAGTCGTTGAGAAGTTAGTGAACTACCTCCTGATCTATCTAGAACACACTCAAAGAGAATAACCAACATCTTCAAGTGAAATGGAACGTTTATCCATTCCTTCTTGCTACCAGAACCTGAAATTAATCATATCAAGGATTTGAAATCTGAATTATCTGCTCAAGAAGCAGTCGTTCACTCTTCACTTGAAGATGACAGCTGAAATGAAGAAACCTTTCTCATTGGTTAGAGAAGAGTTGGAAGCTATTCAAGACCGATTGAAAGAAATCGAAGATGAACAGATTGAACTTGGTGAGCAGCTAGAAAAGATCGAAAAAGACGATGTCAATGCCCGTCAAAAAGTTACGATTTACGCCACAAATTGCATACGATTAAGCTGATGTGGAAAAACGTAATTTACCGGTATTCCAGAGTCCTTCTTAACAATTTTCTTTTGGAGCAAGCGACTATATTGAGGAGCTGGCAAGAGAGTTGGAGGCAACTCGTGTGAATATCCGAATCTGTTAACCGCTGGTTAGAGATTCTGGCAAATACAATGAATGAATTGGAAGAAGAGACATATCGAATCGTTCGAAATTCTACCTTAACAGAGCAGTTGCTAGCAATACTCTAACCGTTATCGTTCCTTCGATGATAATGTGCAGGCAGCCTTTAATGAATCCCTTCATGCCTTTTGGAAGTTGAATTTGATTACGCAAAATCTTTTGGAAATTATCAAAGTCTTGGATGTTGTTGAGCTCGGAGTTTCAGCTCGTTTCATCAACTCATATGAAAAACACGCGAAAATATTCGCTTCTAAGAAAGTTCCTTCGGGAACTCTTTGCAATCTAGCTTGTTTTGCACTTAAAAATCCTGTATAATACAAACAAATCACAGAAAATATGAGGGTGAATAGATGAGTCAGGTCAAAGGTGATTGCATGGGATGTAGATAGCACTCTTATTATGGAAGAGGGTATTGATTTGCTAGGCGAGGAAGCTGGAGTTGGGCAGCAAGTGGCTGCTATCACCGAGCGAGCTATGCGAGGGGAATTGGATTTCGAGGCCGCCTTACGGGAAAGGGTTTCACTTTTTAGCGGGGCTTCAGAAACTATCTTTTCGTGGATAGCTGACAAGATTCATTTCACACCGTACTATTAGTAGATGAGCTGCATGCCCGCGGCTACAAGGTTGGCTTGGTGTCAGGTGGTTTTCATGAAACAGTGGATAGACTGGCTGAGGAGCTAGGAATTGACTATGTAAAGGCCAATCGCTTAGAAATCAAGATGGCTTGCTTACAGGTCATGTTTTGGGAGATATTGTTAGTAAAGATACTAAAAGTTCAGATGCTGAAAGCATGGCTCAAGAAAATAATTTGAGAATTAAATCAAACCATTGCAATGGGGGATAGCGCCAATGATTTGTCTAGGGATTCCAAACAGCAGGCATTGGAATTGCTTTTAATGCTAAGCTTTCAATTGTAAGAGAGCAAGCGCCCTATCAAATCAATGTTATGACCTCTATCAGGTAATGGATATTTTAGATGGGAAGTAAAAATAGGAGGTACTGATGCATATCTTGTTAGCACCAGATTCTTTTAAGGAAAAGTTTGTCTTCTGTTCAGGTAGCAGAAGCCTTGAAAAGAAGGCTTTTCTCAAGCTCTGCCAGAGGCGACTTTTGACTTGCTGCCTATTGGAGATGGCGGCGAGGGACTGTGGCTGCCTTGATTTCGGCTATGAAGCTAAAAGAGTTTCGCCATTGGGTGACCGGACCTTTGGCAGCATCGAAATGAAATATGCAAGACAAGACCACAGCTCTTTTCGAAATGGCAGATTTTGAGTGGGACTGGCTTTAATTCCTAAGGAAAAAGCGCAATCCCTTAGGGCTTGCGGAAACCAGAGGCACCGGGAGAGCTGATTCTTTCATTTGGCAGAAGATGGAGTCAAAAAGATTTTAGTTGGTGTTGGAGGCTCAGCAACGAATGATGGGGGAATCGGTATGGCAGCCGGTCTGGGCTATGAATTTTTGATGATCATCGACTGCGGCCTGTCGCTCTTCTCTAGGAGAGTTGCCCGAATTTCTGCGGAACGTGTTCAACTTGCTGATGATATTGACATCGAAATTTTGACAGATGTTTCAATCCCTTTATGTGGGCAGCAGGGAGCAACTCAGGTCTTTGGACGATAGAAAGGCCTGTCTGAATGGCTTTCTTTCATCTGTCGATCAGGAAGTGAGGAACTTCTATGAACTGGCTCAATCCAGCAGATTTTCACCAAGCTGGTGTTGGTGCAGAGGAGGCATGGCAGCAGGGCTGGTCACATTTGCCAAGGGAAAGTCGTGTCAGGAATTGATACCTGTCTGGATTTGCTGGATTTTGACCGCAGGGTTAAAAGAAGCGGACTTGGTTGTTGCTGGTGAGGGGCGCATGGATAAGCAGTCTTTGGCAGGAAAGGCTCCAGTCGGAGTAGCAAGGAGGACGCCAAAAAGAGATTCCTGTTCTTGCGATCTGTGGCAGTTTAGCTGATGACTTGCCTCCATTTCCTCAGGGAGATATCCATGCAGCTTTTCCCCTATTATCTCGCAAGTGGCAGATTTGGACGCAACCTTAGCTCAAGCGAGGGAAAATCCAGTCTGCACAGCTTGCAATATTGGCAACCTATTAGCCATCAAAAAAGAGTGGACAGAAATCGGTAGTGGTTAGAATTGATTTCGTCATCCCCTCACAGTTGAGCAGGGGCTGTTAAAAGCTGATGAAATCAGCGTAGTAGACCCGCTCAACCACCGCGTCTTGCTCGACAATCTAAAGACAATTGAGAGCGCTAGGACTTTTGTCCCAGCCTCTTTTCAGTAAATATTCACTCTTTGACAGATTGCCGTTTGCAAATTCAAACAGATCGCAGGAAAAGTTCCCATGGTCATTGACCAAAATTGTTAGAACTGACTTTTGCTCGGAAATTGCTGTGATAGTATTGGCAACAAAAACTGTGCGGAACTATTCTGATAAGTTTCTTTATCCTGTGGAGGTAGGCTACCTTGAATGACTTTCTGGGGCTTCTCCATGCAGCTCCCCAGACGACGATCGTCTCAAAAAGTTTTGATAATGTCAGTCGCGCTTGATTTTCTGTTTCGAAAAAAGGAAAATAATTTTTCTAAATTTGTCATTTATGAAACATCCATAGAGGAGGTTTTCTTGTGGGCGGACGATTTACCTCTGCTGGGTGGAGGATGTCGGCAAATTGCTTGCTCAAGTCTTTTTCTTCAACGGTCACAGGATGATTCACTATGGATCACCAAACCAAAAGGAGAGGATTGGCAAAAAGGCGAGATACAATGGTGGCCCTCCAACCTAGGTCTTTGGCTGTTTTAGGTAGAAAAACCTGCTGGCTGGATATGACTTCAGGCGATATTTGACCGTGACGGGATGGTAGCTTTCAGTGATGTTCTCAACTATTTCTTTAAAATGCTGTTTTAGAAGCGAAGAATTGGCATCCGAAATAGAGCAGTAAGCAATCACCCGCTCTTCAAAAGTTTCAGAAATTTGCGCTGTTCATCAGGATTGAGCTTAGCATTCCCCCTGAGATTTTTCCATGATAATGTTATTTAGATCTGTCATGTTTCTAGTATATCATAAATAAAGGATTTCTGATTTTCAAACTGTTAAGAAAAAGATAGGATGTAACCGATTGCATTTCAAAAATTGTGATTTTTCAAGCAAAGCTGCTGTTTTCCTGAAAAAGCGCTTTTGAGGCATCACTAGACTAGTAAATAATTTTTAAACAATAAGGGAGAGTCAAAATGTCAATTATTACTGATGTTTACGCTCGCGAAGTCCTCAGACTCACGCGGTAACCCAACACTTGAAGTAGAAGTTTATACTGAATCTGGTGCATTCGGTCACGGTATGGTTCCTTCAGGAGCTTCAACTGGTGAACACGAAGCAGTAGAACTTCGTGATGGTGACAAAGCTCGTTACGGTGGTCTTGGTACACAAAAAGCAGTTGATAACGTGAACAACGTTATCGCTGAAGCTATTATCGGTTACGATGTACGTGACCAACAAGCTATCGACCGTGCAATGATCGCTTTGGACGGTACTCCAAACAAAGGTAAATTGGGTGCGAACGCAATCCTTGGTGTGTCTATCGCTGTAGCTCGTGCTGCTGCTGACTACCTTGAAATCCCACTTTACAGCTACCTTGGTGGATTCAACACTAAAGTTCTTCCAACTCCAATGATGAACATCATCAACGGTGGTTCTCACTCAGACGCTCCAATCGCTTTCCAAGAATTCATGATCGTACCTGCTGGTGCACCAACATTCAAAGAAGCTCTTCGTTGGGGTGCTGAAATCTTCCACGCTCTTAAGAAAATCCTTAAATCTCGTGGTTTGGAAACAGCCGTTGGTGACGAAGGTGGATTTGCTCCTCGTTTTGAAGGAACTGAAGATGGTGTAGAAACTATCATTGCTGCTATCGAAGCTGCTGGTTATGTTCGGTAAAGATGTATTTATCGGATTTGACTGTGCTTCATCAGAATTCTACGATAAAGAACGTAAAGTATACGTACACTAAATTCGAAGGTGAAGGAGCTGCTGTTCGTACTGCTGCAGAACAAATCGACTACCTTGAAGAATTGGTTAACAAATACCCAATCATCACTATCGAAGATGGTATGGACGAAAACGACTGGGACGGTTGGAAAGCTCTTACTGAACGTCTTGGTGGTAAAGTTCAATTGGTTGGTGACGACTTCTTCGTAACAAACACTTCTTACCTTGAAAAGGGTATTGCAGAAGGCGCAGCTAACTCAATCCTTATCAAAGTTAACCAAATCGGTACTCTTACTGAAACATTCGACGCTATCAGAAATGGCGAAAAGAAGCTGGTTACACTGCCGTTGTATCACACCGTTCAGGTGAAACTGAAGATTCAACAATCGCTGATATCGCAGTTGCAACTAACGCAGGACAAATCAAGACTGGTTCACTTTCACGTACAGACCGTATTGCTAAATACAACCAATTGCTTCGTATTGAAGATCAACTTGGTGAGAGTATGCGAATACCGTGGTTTGAAATCATTCTACAACGAAAAATAATTCCTTCTAATGGAATGAAGCAAATCCTTGAGGTTAACTCAAGGATTTTTAATAAATAGGGGAGACTTTTTGGGATGTTTTATTTCATTTTGTATATCCTAAAGCAGAGAGTGGCTAGCTCTTGTCTGTTTTAGTTATAGGCCTCTTTTTGGCTTATAAACGCAAATCAAGCTCTCTGGCGCTTTTGGCAGTTCTTTTATTTCTTACAATCTCAGTATATTCTGGTATCCTCAGTTCAGCCTCCATGGTTTTGCTTTTTCCCTTTTTATTTCTTGTTTTTCTATTTATTGGTCCAAAAAGATATAGGTGGGTTCTTTATCCTGCTCTTGCTCTAGGAGCCTTGTTTAGTGGCATTTTCTCTATTCTTGGGATATACTGTTTATGTTCCGGTGAACCATTATGCCTATCTTGAGGAAAAAGGGCAGACAGTAGTGGTTCGGGAAGATTACTATGGAGCATAGTGACGATATAGAAATCACGACCTATGTAAATGGTCAACTCCTCTTGCCAATAAGATAGTTTATAAAAGGGTTGCTTTACATGATTTTTAATAAGAATAAAAGATGTCAATAAAGATATTTTTCTTGCTCAACCCTTGACAGGGAACGACTGGAAGAATTATATGATTTTATGAATAGGAAATGGACTAGATAAGGCCTAATCAGCTGTTGGAATTTTATCCAACAGTTTTTAAATAATATTTTAGAAAATGACAACTTTGTTGATGACGTCGTTGAGCCCTTTTTGAATTTGCCACTAAATCTTTTGCCTTATCTAAGTATTCGCCCAGCTCATCCTTGTGGTCTTCGACAGGCTTCTTAGCTGCATCAAACATCTTTCTTTTCGATCAATTCTTTTACTTGATTCAACAATTCTACTGGATTCATTTTTAAATGCTCCTTTTGATAATTTTCTTTTGATTATTGGAAGGTCACGGACAGCTTCTGGCACATAGAAATCATGAGAGATTTCTGTTAATCGACCTATTTCAGAATCGCGTTTGAAGACAGCTGCATTGTCCGAATCTTGGTGGACAGCGTAGGAGGTAGTTTTTGGTCGGTGTGATATTGAAATCGCGCGGATACCCTTTTGTTGGCGGATTTCAACGAGCTGTGAACTTCCATCAGCTAGAATTTGATAAACAGCTATTGAGTCATGGCCGCGGTTAGAGCCATAGAGGAATTTTCCGTCATCGAGATGCGGATGGCTGCAATGCCGTTAAAATCTTCAAAATCCTGCTGGGAGAGTTGAGATGGTTTGCAGGTGTTCAAACCGACCAACGCCATCATAAATCAATACTTCGATGGTAGAATTTGGTTCGCAGATAAGGTAAAGCAATCTTATAGTGGTTATGAAAAGAAAATGTAGCGTGCCCTGGCTCCAGCAGCACATGTGTAGGTGGCCAAATTTGTTCAGTTGTCCGTCTTCCGTCACATCGTAGAGTGACGTGACTTGATCTGTTCGAGGTCACAAGTAATCAGATATTGATCGGGAGTCAAGTCAGCGATAGTGGACATGGGCAGAGGCTTGATTGGCGTGAGGTCCTTGCCCGACATGAGTATCTGAATCAGCCAGTTTTAGACTGCCATCTTCTTGCTGCTTGTAGACCAGCACTTGCCTCTGTGGTAGTTAGCTCCGTAGACAAGTCCTCTTTTCGTTATCTACAGCAACATAGCAAAGCGGTGCGCCCTCTTCAACCACATGATTGAGAAGCTGTCTCTCTTTGGTCATAGGCTGCAATCCCCCTTGTCCGTCTTTGGCACCAACGGTGTACAGATGATCAAGCTGGTCAAAAGCTAGATAAAGTGGGACTTGGTTCTTCGACTACTAATTCTAAGTTTGAGCTCTCCCTTTTCAGTATCAAACTGCCTTGTAAATTCCTTTGGAAACTCGTCGGGTGATGTTTCCAAAAATAAACTGTTTGAGTCATGTTTCCACCTCATTCTTTTAAAAATCAATCTGATTATACCATAAAAACGACTTAAGAAGCTGTTTGGATAGGGAAAAGTCCCGCATCTGAGGAAAATTCCAAATTTTATCAAAAATAGATAAAAACAGATGGTAGGTAGGAAGGGGATAGACGCACTTTGATAGAATGGAATTGTTCAAAAACAAATACGATCAGGAAAGCTCAAAATTCCTGTTTTCTAAAAACAAAGGAGAAATCAAATGAACGTAAAAAATTCGCTATGCTTGTAACTCTTATCGGAATGTCTGTCTTCTTCCTAGCTGCATGTGGTTTCTAAGAATGCTGATAATAAAGAAATTAGCGATGGGAAAAAGTAGATTTCTAAGAAAGATGCTGCTGATCAAAAACGAAAACAGTAGACGGCAAAGGAAGTGACAGAGTATACCATGCCGGACGGAAATGTGATTCAAATCAGCGGATGGAGAAGAATTACCAACAGATGAATCTGAATCAACTGATAAATAAAAAGTTAGAACTTGTAGGTTGGAGGCAATATGTTTCAAATATGAATCGTAAAAACCATTCTATTGGGAAGCACGGTCATTCTTGCTTGTGCAGGGCTGGGAGGCTATGTACTTCTTCATCAGGTTAATCAACAACAAGCCATGAAAATGGTCGATAATAAGATTGATTCACTGACGGTCCAAGATGCTGTTAATAACAGTACAAGCTTTGAGTTTTATCTGGAGAAGTAGTTGCTAACAATGAGTAGTAAGGTCAAGATTGACCCATCAAAAGGTGAAGTTAAGGAAGTATTCGTTAAAAATGGCGATACTGTTACACAAGGCCAGCCCTCTTTTCCTATGTGACCTCTCAGGAACTGACAGCTCAGTCTGCTCAGTATGATGCTCAAGCTAAGGCCAATAGCATTACGGCTGCATCAAACTAGCGCATCCTATCAAAATGGGAAACCTATAACCGAAAGCTAGCTAATCTCAATACTCTTAAGAATAAATACAATTCTAGTAAGTGATGAGTCTCTGTTGGATCAGATAAAGTCTGCTGAAGATGAGCTGGCTCTAGCGCTAAGTGACGCTAAGACTGCTGACAATGAAGTAACGAATGCGCAGATTGAGGCTGAAAAGGCTCAGGTGACAGCTCAGACGGAATCAGACCGTATGAAATATGATACCGTGACGCTGATACAGCGGGAACCATTACGTCGATGAACGAAGACTGCCAACTCAGTCCAAGGCTAAAAGGAAGAAGAAACACTTTATCGAAATCATGGACAAGTCCAAAACTTTGATCAAAGGGACGTTAGTGAATTTGACCGTGAGAAGCTGAGCGTGGGCCAGAGAGTAGATGTTGTGGACCGTAAGGATCCTAAGAAACGCTGGAGTGGTACCGTGACGCAAGTCGGCACCTTGACAACTGCAAATACTGGAAATAGCAATGGTGGAAATAAACAACAGGAAAATCCCAACCAAGGCAAGTATCCTTATACTGCTCGAACTGGACCAAGGCGGTGAAATGCCACTTGTAGGGCTCCCATTCTATGTGAATGTCGTAGAAAATGCTCCTGAAGCCGGCAAGGTAGTCGTCAACAAGGCCTATACTTTCAGTAAAAATGGTAAGACCTATGTCTGGAAGGTAGAGGGTAAAAAGGTGAAAATGAAGGAAGTTAAGACTAAGAAAGTCTCTGACCGTTTGGTAGAGATTACAGAAGGTCTGACTATGAAGGATACCATTTCGACGCCTAGAGAAGGCATGAAAGACGGAATGGAGGTAGGACAGAATGTTAAAGCTTAAGAACATCCACAAATCTTATCAACAGGGCAGTCAGGAATTTCCGATTTTGAAAGGAATTAATTTGCATGTGAAAGAGGGGGATTTTCTAGCGATTATGGGGCCGTCTGGATCAGGTAAGTCCACTTTGATGAACATTATCGGCTGTTTGGACAAGGCTAGTGCAGGTTCCTATCATATCGAAGGGACTGACGTCTCGACCTGTCCGAAAACCAACTATCTGATTTGCGTAATCAGAAGATTGGCTTTGTTTTTCCAGAATTTCAACCTCATGCCCAAGCTGACAGCCTGTCAGAATGTTGAACTGCCTCTGACTTACATGAAAGTTCCTAAAAAAGAGAGACGCGAGCGCGCCTTGGAAATGCTGCGATTGGTCGGTTTGGAAGAAAGAAGTGACTTCAAGCCTATGGAGCTGTCCGGTAGTCAAAAGCAACGGGGTAGCCATTGCGCGTGCCTTGGTAACCAATCCCAGCTTTATTCTGGGAGACGAGCCGACTGGAGCGCTGGACACCAAGACCAGTGTTCAGATCATGGAGCTGTTCAGCAATTTAATGAACAAGGTAAGACCATTGTCATCATACCCACGAGCCGGAAGTGGCTCAGCTTTGCAAGCAAACGGTTGTCTTGCGGGACGGTAATATAGAGACTCGGGCATTAGGATAGAAGGGGGCTATATGGAAGATATGTAGCTCTAAACTCAATCCTGTCCCACAAAATGCGCTCTATGCTGACCATGCTGGGGATTATCATCGGGATTGGCGCTATTATTGCTATCTTTTTCTATCATTGAAGGAAATACAGAAAATACCAAGCGCCAGTTGATCAGGTGGGACCAATAGCGCATTAAGGTTGTCTACGACAAGAAGAGTTCGATTGACCCTTCTATTCCAGAGAAACCTCAAGCGCAGAAGCCTTCCCACATTCCCTTTATGGGAGAGGATGTCTTATCCAAAAATCAAGGAAATTCGCCCGCGTTAAAAATGCTTTTTTGATGACTTATGGGCGGACGAAAAAGATTTACTATCTCAGCCAAAAAGTCATCTAGCAAGGTTCAGGCGGTTTCAGTCGGTAGCTGACATCAGCCAACAACGGCTGTTGGAAGGAGAGCTTTTGACTCTGAAGCCTTCAAAAATCAAGAGCAAGTAACCCATCTAGAAAAGTCTCTTTATGATACTTTTTCCCATGGGAGACGGTATCGTGTACGTAGAAGCCAAAGTCAAGGGCAATCCTTTTAAAGTTATCGGCGTCTGGAGCTCCACGGAGCAGAGTGGCCTGGACCTCTGTCAGGTGGCCATATTCCCTCGCAACAATGGCATCGGATTTTGATACCATCAATGTCAGCCCAGAAGTCACCGTTCAGACCACAAAAGCCGATGATTTGAAGAAGACAAGAAAGTTAGTGATTATCTCAATCAGCAGATGCCTCAGTCAGACTATATGTTTGCGTGCTAAATCTGCAGAATTTGAACGTCAATTGGATAACCTTTAACCAGTCTAACTTTTTGTCTTGCTAGGCGGGTATTGCCAGCATCTCCCTCTTAGTCGAGGTATTGGGGTTATGAATATCATGCTGGTTTCAGTGACAGAACGGACGCGTGAAATCGGGATTAAAAAAGGCTCTGGAGCTCGAAGGAAGATCATTCTCAAGCAGTTCCTGATCAGAGCGGTCATCCTGACTCTGATGGGAGGGTATTGGTGTGGTAGCAGGTATCGCCTCTGGCTTTGCTATTACCCAGTCTCTGGCCCACCCATAATATTTTATCTCTATTTTCGGTCTTTGTAAGTTTGCTCTTTTTGTTGTACAGTGAGTAGTATTTGGGCTCTTGCCGGCTGTGAAAGCATCCAAGCTGGATCCAATTGAAGCCCTGCGATTTGAATAAATAAAGGAGAATCAAGCATATATGCACAAGATTTTAGTAGTGGAAGACGATGCTACGATCAATCAAGTCATTTGTGAATTTTAAAAGAAAGTAACCATGCAGTTACACCAGTCTTTCGATGGAGGCGAGGCTTTAGCTTTCACTTTGAAGCGGAGCTCTTTTGACTTAGTTATTTTAGTACGAGTGTTGCCAGCCGCTGAGTGGACTGGATGTCCTCAGGGAAATTCGTCAAAGACTTTCCTCAGATTCCGGTCCTTGATCCTGAGCGGCACTAGATGATGAGTGACACTCAGCTAGTCAGCTTTAACCACCTTATCAGTGACTATGTGACCAAACCTTTCTCACCACTGATCTTAGTCAAAACGGATTGAGGAATTCTGCGACGAGAAATACGGTTGTTTCAGAAATTACTCGTCGGTGAATTTGACTGACTCTATCGATGATTGCAAACCGTTTACTGGCAGGAAGAAAAGATGCCTCTGACCAAGAAAGAGTACGAAATCTTGCAGGCTCAGCCAAGAGAAAGGATCATAGTGACCCGCGACCAGCTCATGAATACCATCTGGGGCTATAGCGAGCTGGACAGTCGGGTACTGGATAATCATATCAAGAACATTCGGCAGAAGATTCCGCGTATTCCTCTGAAAACCATCACAGGTAATGGGCTATCAGCTTGGAGGAGAAGACCCGCGTGAAGATTGTCAAAAGAACTCTCTTGACGACTTTCATCATCTTTTGTCGTTGTGACGATCGTTTTATCCACTTTTTATTTCGCCATGCCGGTTTATTACCAGCAGGTCAAGGGAGAAGCCCAGCGTGAGTTTGCTCAGGCAGCTGCTAGCAGGTCAAGGGAAAGCTCCAGCTGAGAAATCAGTGAGCTTTTGAGTAATTATAGCAAAAGCAATCAAATTGAGTTCACCTTGCTGGCTAAAGACAATACGATTCTTTACTCAGCGCTTGGAAAACGAATGGAGACAGTCTCTCTCCAGCTGACCATTGTCCCAGCCATTGCCACATGCAATTATGAGAGTAGACCCTGTCAGAAAGTTTTTGACATCGGATGGCAAAGAAGTAGTCCTGCGTGAATATTCCCTGCAACCCGTTTCGGACGCCAGTCGGATCTTGCTCAATCTCTATCCTTTGTATTATTCTTGTCGCTGAGTCTGGGAGGGCTTGCTGCTATCTCTATAGTCGGACCTCCAGTCAGCGGATTAAGGATATCTCTTCTAGCACTCGGCAAATGACGAGCCTGCTTCCAGATGTTTCCTGTCAGGTGAAAGGTCATGATGAGATTGCTGACTTGGCTCAGGATATCAATCACTTATATGTCAACCTTTTTAGCTAGTATGGAGCTCTGGGTGATTAGAAAATGAGTCGCAGAAAAACGAGCGCGAAAGGCAGAATTTCTCCGAATGACTTCCCACGAACTCAAGACACCCATCACCAGTATGATGGGAATGATTGACGGGATGATTTATGGGGTGGGCGATTTTAAAAGATCGGGACAAATACTCAGAAGTGCCGCGAAATATTGGAAGAGCAATCAGGCTTAGTTCAGTCCATCCTAGCCATTTCAAAACTGGAAATGACCATGGAAACAGAGCGAGAAATCTTCTCTCTCAAAGAGCTGCTTGAAGCAAATATCAGTACATACAAGGTTCTCGGACCTCAAGCACTATCATTTTAATGTCCAACTCTCAGAAGCAAAAGTCCGAGGTAATAAGACTTATTTACTAAAGGCTATTAAAAATCTGATTGACAATGCCTTTCATTATACAGTGGAAGGTGGAGAAATCTTGATTCGCTTGGAAAAATGGAATGTTAATTGTAGAAAATGAAGCTGAACGAGTGCTGATGAGTCACAGATTCAGCAGATTTTCCAGCCGTTTTATCGACCAGACTACAGTCGCAATCGCAAGGATGGCGGTACGGGGACTGGGACCTTTATCGTGCAGCAAATTTTAGAAAAGCACCATCTCACTTATCGCTTTGAAGCAGTTGAAAATAGATGGATGCGCTTCACAATTTTACCTCAAACGGAACAGATGAGAGTGGACAGAAATCGGTAATTCGTTAGAATTCGATTTCGTCGTCCCACCTCCACATGTTGAGTGGGGCTATAAAGCTGATGAAATCAGCGTAATAGAGCCCACTCAACCACTGCAGTCTTGCTCGACAATCCAAAGACAATTGAGAGGCTAGGACTTTGTCCCAGCCTCTTTTTGCTTGGATTTTTATAGATAAATATTTGAAAAGCACCTTTATTCAAGTTTTATTTTAAATTTAAAGAAAAGTGCAAAACGCCACAATATCACAAAATAATTGACTATTACCTTTATTAGGAGTAAACTAATGGGGTACATTATATATAAAAGGAGAATTCATCATGAATTTTCACATTTTTAGGACTTTTGTATTGCCTGCTTTGGTGTCTCATTAGCTGAAGGTTTGATGTATATAATCTTTCAAAGCATCTGCCCGTCAACCTGAAATTATTGATCAACCACGTAGCCTCTAATTCTCGGTGTTGCTTTTGTAGAAGGTACCTTCTTTGTAACCTTGGCCATGGCCTTCGTCATTAAACAGACCACTCTATTTAGAGAAGGAGGTGTCAAACCATGGAAGAAAGTGTAAATCCGACCTTTAAAATATTGGACCAATATCCTTTGATTTGACCCTACACTTCATGTCTCTTGTAACTGTTTTGACGGTCTTTGCCTTTGTCTATTGGGCAAGTCGCAAAATGACCCTTCGTCCAGAGCAAACACAAAAATGCTCTTGAGATGATCTATGATTTTTGTCATTAGCTTTTACCAAGGGTAACATTGGAGCATTATATGAAGAAATTATTCTTTTATTTTTGTTTTCTTTTTATGTTTATTTTGGTACGTAATAATATTGGGTTGATGCAAAAGGTCCAAACAACAAACAGTGTATAACTTGTGGACTTCCCTCAACGGCTAACCTCGACACGACTTATCTCTCTCCTTTATGATCACCCTTGATCGCACATATAGAAGGGGTTCGTCGTCGAGGCTTATGAAATATTTGAGAGCTTTGCAACACCAGGCTTTACGACCCCGATGAACCTCTTGGAAGAAGTGACTAATTTTGCTTCCTTTAGCGATTCGGATTTACGGGAACATCTGCTGGTGAAGTATTGGCAGGTTTGCTTTTTAACCTTGTCCTCAACAAGCCTTTTATTGGTATCCAGCAGCCTTTATCGGAAACATGTTATGGACGCACTTTTCTGATTTTCATTTCATGTATCCGTTTATGTATTTACCTATGTTATCTTCGATGTACATTGGTATAAACGGTGAGGAAAGAGTAAGAGGAGTAGTGAAGATGGAGTTTAACTATTGGTACCATTATTGGTGACTTTATTCTCATCTGCTGGTTCCTTCCCTTTTATTAATTTAGTAAAGAAGTTTGCCTGGGCAATATTGCAGTATCTTAGAAGAACGTTCTAAAAGATTACGGATGATATTGATGGGCTGAGTCAGCCCGCCAAAAAGGGCTGGAGGAACTTGCAAAAACGTGAGAATGAATTATTTGCAGGAAGTCGTCGGAAGCAACGACGATTATCGAACATGCTAAAGGAAACAGCTCATAAGGCTGAATTTTAGGGATGCAGCTAGAAGCTGACGTTTGAAAGCAAAAGCCAATCAGGAAATTGCACAAAGCAAGGCGAGGGCCTTGAACAGTATTACGATGTAGCTGACCTAACAGTAAGTCTCGCAAGTAAGATCTTGAGCCAGCAGCTTGATACAGAGGCACACACGAGCTTATTGATCGTTATATTGATAAAATTAGGAGATGCTTAATGGACAAAGCAATATGCGGTAATGAAAATATGCCTTGCCTTTTTTGTTCAATTAGTATTTGAAAAAGGTCAGGAACAAGATGTTTTTGAAAAACTAAGCGAAAATTACAGGCCGCGTTTGAGGAGAAATAAATCTTGCTGACTTTTTATCACATATTGGATTGATGAGGAGAAAAAGAGAAGGCTCTTCGGACTTTTTCAAAACTCAGATTCACAGCTGATTGATAACTTTATCGAAGTCGTTATTCTCAATCATCGAGCAGATTTATTCTACGATATGTTGATAGAAATTCCGCATCAGATTGAGAAAGAAAAGCAATGAATTTGAGCGACAGTTAAAATCTGTTCAAGCCTTGACAGAAAAGTCAAAAGACAGATTGAAAAACCAATTCTTGAGCAGAAAATGGGCCTCAAGGTTCGTTCTTCAAGCAGGAATTGATGCCAGCCTGATTGGCGGCTTCGTCATTATCAGCCAATAATAAGACAATTGATGCAAGTATAAAACGTCAATTACAACTCGTAAAAAGAAAAATTTGAAATAGAAAGTGGTGTGAATTTTGGCGATTAACGCACAAGAAATCAGCGCTTTAATTACAACAAATTGAAAATTTCAGCCAAACTTTTGACGTCACAGAAACTGGGGTCGTCACTTATATTGCGTGATGGAATCGCTCGTGCCCACGGTCTTGATAATGCCATGAGTGGCGAGCTCTTGATTTTGAAATATGGTTCTTATGGTATGGCACAAAAACTTAGAGTCAACTGATGTCGGACATTATCTGGGTGATTTTACAGATATTCGCGAGGGTGATACGATTCGCGCACTGGGTAAAAATCATGGAAGTTCCTGTCGGAGATGCTTTGATTGGTCGGGTCGTTGATCCGCTTGGTCGTCCTGTAGACGGCTTGGGTGAGCTTGCTACGACTAAAACGCGTCCTGTGGAAGCGCCAGCTCCAGGAGTTATGCAACGGAAGTCTGTATCAGAACCATTGCAAACAGGTTTGAAAGCTATTGATGCCCTTGTACCGATTGGTCGTGGTCAGCGGGAATTGATTATCGGTAGACCGTCAGACTGGTAAAACTAGTACGTGCCATCGATGCGATCCTCAACCAAAAGGGCGGGATATGATCTGTATCTACGTTGCCATTGGTCAAAGAATCTACTGTCCGGACACAGGTGGAAACTCTCCGTCAGTATGGAGCCTTGGATTATACTATCGTGGTAACAGCATCAGCTTCACAACCATCTCCATTGCTTTTCTTGGCTCCTTATGCCGGTGTAGCAATGGCTGAAGAATTTATCGTCAATAGTAAGCACGTCCTTATCGTTTATGATGACTTGTCTCAAAACAAGCGGTATGCTTTATCGTGAGCTTTCCCTCTTGCTTTCGTCGTCCGCCAGGTCGTGAAGCCTTCCTGTAGGATGTTTTCGCCTTCAGCAGCCGTCTGCTTGAGCGTTCAGCTAAGGTTTCTGATGAGCTGGTGGTGGTTCAATCACAGCCCCTACGTACTTGTCGAGACACAAGCAGGAGATATCTCAGCTTATATCGACGACCAACGTGATTTCAACTACGGATGGTCAGATTTTCCTAGTGATAGCCTCTTTAATGGCGGGTATCCGCCCAGCTATTGATGCCGGTTCTCTGTATCTCGGGTAGGTGGGTCATGCCAGATCGGGAAGGCCATGAAGAAGGCTGCAGGGACACTCTGCGTATTGACCTTGCTTCATATCGTGAGTTGGAAGCCTTTACCAAATCTGGTAGTGACCTTGATGCAGCAACTCAGGCTAAGTTGAAACCGTGACGCCGTACGGTAGAAGTATTGAAACAGCCAGTTCATGAGCCACTGCGTAGTTGAAAAACAAAGTTGTGATCCTCATACTGACCATGGTTTCCCAGATACAGTACCAGTGGATGAGATTCTTCAGTTTGAAGCAGAGCTTTTCGCTTACTTTGATGCTCATCATGAGACATTTATGAAAACCATTCGTCAGACAAAAGATTTGTTTCGAGCGAAGAAGTGTCTGGATGTCTGCTATCACTGAATTTATTAATCAGTCTAACTTCAAATAAGAATAGAGGTGTAGATGGCAGTTTCATTAAATGACATAAAAATAAAATTGCATCCACAAAAACACCAGTCAATCACTAATGCGATGCAGATGGTTTCTGCATCTAAGTTGGGAAAGTCCGAAGAAGCACAAAAGAACTTTTCAGGTTTATGCTTCTAAGGTCTGGAAACTCTTGACCGACCTTTTGCATGGTCATGAAGGGAAGAAAAATGTTAGCATCATCCACTGCTAAAGGCAGACCAGTTCAGAAAACGGCTTATATTGTCATCACATCTGTGATCGTGGTTGGTCGGTGGCTACAACGCAACCACTCCTCAAAATCCATGATGGAAACTGATTTGCGAATACCACGAAAAGATGACTATTTCATTATTTTCGATCGGAGGAATGGGAGCGATTTCTTCCGAGGCACGGGGCATCTCAGCCAATTTATGAACTGCGCGGCTAGCTAATCATCCGAGTTTTGATGAAGTTCGGAAAAATCATTTCCAAAGACCATTGAAATGTATCAGAATGGAGCTATTTTGATGAACTTTTATGTGTTATAACCACCATGTCAACAGTTTAACCAGTCAGATGCGGGTAGAGCAGATGTTGCCAATCGTCGACTTGGATCCGAGTGAAGCGGATAAGAACTATATCCTCAATCTAGAATTCAGAATCCAGTCGAAATGCGATTTTTAGATCAGCTCTTGCCTCAGTTTGCTGAAAGTATGATTTATGGGCGATTATTGACGCGAAAACTGCTGAAAAATGCTGCGGGAGCGACAGCTATGCAAAACAGCAACAGATAACGCACAAAAAGTTATCAATGATTTGACCATTCAGCATAATCGTGCTAGACAAGCAGCTATCACGCAGGAAATTACTGAAATTGTGGCGGGTGCAAGTGCACTAGAATAGTGTCACAGAAAATAAATAGTATAAAGAGGAGAAAAGAATGAGCTCAGGCAAAATTACTCAGGTCATCGGACCGGTTGTAGACGTAGCGTTTGCAGCTGGCGACAAGCTACCTGAGATCAATAATGCACTTGTAGTCTATAAAATGACGATCAAAAATCGTCCTTTGAAGTAGCTCTTGAGCTTGGTGATGGAGTGGTTCGAATCCATCGCTATGGAATCAACGGATGGGTTGACTCGTGGCATGGAAGTGCTAGATACTGGCCGTCCAATTTCTGTGCCAGTCGGAAAAGAAACACTTGGTCGCGTCTTTAACGTTTTGGGAGATACCATTGACTTGGATGCTCCTTTTGCGGATGATGCAGAGCGCCAGCCAATCCATAAGAAAGCTCCAACCTTTGATGAGTTGTCTACTTCATCAGAGATCCTAGAGACAGGTATCAAGGTTATCGACCTGTTAGCCTCTTATCTGAAAGGTGGGTAAAGTTGGACCTTCGGTGGTGCTGGAGTTGGTAAGACCGTCCCTGATTCAAGAATTGATCCACAACATCGCCCAAGAGCACGGTGGTATTTCTGTATTTACTGGCGTTGGGGAACGTACCGTGAAGGGAATGACCCTTTATTGGGAAATGAAAGAGTCTGTGTTATCGAGAAAACAGCCATGGTCTTCGGTCAGATGGAATGAGCCACCAGGAGCGCGTATGCGGGTTGCTTTGACTGGTTTGACGATTGCGTGGAATACTTCCGTGATGTGGAAGGTCAAGATGTTTTTGTTTGCTTCATTGACAACATCTTCCGTTTCACTACAGGCAGGTTCTGAAGTTTCTGCCCTTGTGGTCGGATGCCGTCAGCGTTGCATACCAACCACTTGCGACAGAAATGGGAGCAATTGCAAGAGCGTATCACACTCGACCAAAAAGGGTTCTGTAACCTCGATTCAGGCCATCTACGTGCCAGCCGATGACTATACTGACCCAGCTCCAGCTAACGGCTTTTCGCCCACTTGGACTCTGCATACAACCAACCTGGAACGTAAATTGGTCTAATTGGGGATTTATCCAGCCGTGGATCCGCTTTGCCTAGCTCTCGAGCTCTTTCTCCTGAGATTGTCGGTGAAGAGCACTATGCAGTGGCTGCCGAAGTGAAAACGCGTATTGCAACGTTACTCATGAATTGCAGATATTATTGCTCATCCTAGGTATGGATGAGTTGTCAGATGAAGAAAAGACTTTGGTGTGCGCGCGCGTCGGATTCAATTCTTCCTATCTCAAAACTTCAACGTTGCGGAGCAATTCACTGGCCAGCCAGGATCTTAGTGTGCCTGTAGCTGAAACGAGTTCGTGTGACTTTTAAAGAAAACCTCAGAGGCAAGTACGATATGTTACCAGAGGATGCTTTCCGTGGTGTCGGTTCGATTGAGGATGTTATTGCTAAAGCTGAAAAATGGGATTCTAAGAGGTGAATGATGGCTCAAATGACAGTACAAATCGTTACACCGGATGGTCTGATTTATGACCACCGTGCTGCATTTGTTTCCGTAAAAACGATTGACGGAGAAATGGGGGATTTTGCCTCGCCATATCAATACAATTGCTGTTTTGAAGTGGATCAAGTCGGCAGTACGCAGAATCGATGATGACAAGCATATTGACTGGATTGCGGTCAACGGTGGCATCATAGAAATTGCTGATAATGTGATTACCATTATCGCGGACTCAGCTGAGCGTGAGCGTGATATTGATATCAGCCGTGCCGAGACGAGCTAAGCTGCGTGCTGAGAAAGAGATCGAAGAAGCCCAAGACAAGCATTTGATTGACCAAGAGCGACGTGCGTAAAATCGCCTCCAGCGTGCCATCAACCGTATTAACGTTGAACAAGAATGTAATGAGAATGGAATTTCCATTCTTTTTGTTGTCCCATACTCCTTTCCGCTAGAAATCGCTCTTCTTATGGTATAATAAAGTCTATGATAGAATTACCGTTTCGATTATGCAGTCATCTGCTCTTTTATCCTTTATGTCTTTTCATCTTTTGTCTACAGTGGTCTGTTGGGAAAAGATTGCTAAAAGTAAATGCTGATAATGCTCTGTCAAAATAATCTTTTTGATTTTATTTGCTAAGTATTGCCTTGGGGCTACATGCTAGTCCTATTTTTATCGGTATTTATGATATGAGTCAGATCTTTATACTGGAACTTTATAAGGTCAGAATCTTGATTTTATGGTATGATAGTAAGGATGAATTTATAAGATTTGGGAGTAAATCTAGTTAGTATGGAAAAATTATTATTTCAGGGTGGAAATAACCGTCTGGTTGGCAGAGTTAGGATTGAAGGAGCTAAAATGCGGTAGCCTGCTGTTGCAGCAACTGTTTTGCCAGTGAGGGAAAACAAACTCTTAAAATGTGCCAGTCCTTTCGGATGTTTTTACCATGAACAATGTTGTGGCTTCTGAATACGCAGGTAGACTTTGATCAAGATGAAAATACTGTAGTTGTAGATGCGACTCAAAACCATTAACCGAAGAGGCTCCTTAGTAAGATATGTCAGCAAGATGCGGGCTTCTGATTGTTGTATTGGGTCCCATTCTTTGCTCGTAATGGCATGCTAAAGTATCCATGCTGGGCGGTTGTACGATTGGTAGCCGGCCTATCGACCTTCATTTAGAGGGCTTGAGGCAATGGGTGCTAGATTACGGCAGACTGCTGGGTTATTGAGGCTGGCAGACCGCTTGATGGGAGCCCATATTCACATGGACTTCCCCAGTGTTGGTGCGACACAGAAATTATGATGGCGGCAGCTGACTCAAAGGTACCACTGTTATTGAAAATGCTGCTCGAGAACCTGCAAATTGTCGACTTGGCTTTGATTACAAATAAACAAAGCGCTAAAGTCAGAGCAGGAACGGAGAATATAACAATCATCGGTGTTGAAAACTTCATGGAGCTGAGCACAATGTCGCAAGACCGTATCGAAGCTGGTACATTTACGGTTGCCGCCGCTATGACGGGTGGTGATTTGCTGATTGAGGATGCGATTTGGGGAGCATAACCGTCCTCTTCTGTCAAAGATGCAAGAAATGGGTGTGGGAAGTAACTGAAGAAGATGAAGAATTCATGTCCGCTCGGATGTTTCAAAGTTAAAAGCTGTTTCTGTCAAAACTCTGCCTTATCCAGGTTTTCCAACCGATATGCAGGCTCAGTTTACTGCCTTGATGGCGATAGCCCAAGGAGAGTCTGGTCATGGTCGAGACGGTCTTTTGAAAACCGCTTCCAGCACTTAGAAGAGATGCGCACGGATGGGTCTTCACCGATATATGGCGGGATGCACGCTCGGATTTGGGGCGGTAGCAGCCTGCAAGGAGCAGAAGTCATGTCGAGAGATCTTCGAGCTAGTGCGACCTTGATTTTGATGGGCTTGATTGCTGAAGGAGAAACAAAAAGTTAGCAAGTTGGTCCATTTGGATCGTAGCTACTATAAATTTCACGAAAAATTGGCGGCTCTTGGTGCCAACGTCAAACGCGTAAAGGAAGAAGATGATGAGTGAAAATTGGAAAATATTTGGCTAGACAACTAGGCATCATTGCCTTGGTGCTGGTAGTTGCTTTTATCATTTTTTGTCTTGGTCTGGTCATCGGATATGGCGTGATTGGAAATGCAGAAAATCCTTGGTCTATCTTTATCGCTAGATACTTGGAATGAACTTGTTTCTAAGTTCACTCGGTTGATCTGCTAAGATGTCCGATTTTACCGACTGTGCAGAATCTTGCGCAGTCCTTCCAAATGGAAAAGGAAAGAATGCCAAAAGAAAGAAATTACAAAGAGCACTAAATCTACTTCCAGAGACTATAGCTGGGCTTCTGGTTGCTCTGACTTTATCACTGGGAGCCTACTTTTTTGGAAATGGCACTCAGTCACCAGCAGTAAATACACCTGCAGTTGTCAGTCAAAATAAGGATACCAGCACACCAGATCAAGCGCTGGCTGAGAGTGTTCTCACTGACTCGGTGCGTTCGCAACGTGCGGAAAAATCGAGTGGAATGGAGCTGGGGCTTTCACCATCGATGGGAATAAAACGAACTTAAATGCCACAAAGTGTCGAGGTGCGCCTTATGTGCGGATAATACAAAACGAAGATGGTTCGAGGCGAGACGGCCCTAACAGCTGCCAATGCCTTGTCTTTGCCAAATCGACCCGCCAGTATAAATCACGGGAAGAAACAGGGAATGCGTCTGCTGCTTGGGTCCCTGCCGGTTGGCACCAAAGTCGTAAACATCTATCAGGTGAATACAACCTGCGGTAGATCACGGGCATCTCTTGGCTTACCCACTGATCGGTGGTTTGAGATTCGAGGCGCCTCTGCTAGCAATCCAGCCACTCTCGCAGTCCGGACAGCTTGGGCCCAATCAGGCGACCAAAGATAACTCGACAGAGGCAGAACTACTATGAAACCTGTGATTCGATCGTGCCTTGGACCAGAATAAGCCCACGAGTCCGCTATCGTGTCACCTTGATCTATGCTTCTGAAAATGATCTGGTGACCCTCTGGCTCGCATTTAGAAGCTAAGTCCAGCGATGGAAGTCGAATTCAATGTGTCCCAAATGTCCAATCAGGAATTGCCCTTGATTATCGCACTGGCAGAGTGAGACATTAGATAAACATGATTTAAATAATATGATCCATTTGAGTGAGCAGCTAGGATGATCTGTGATGTGTCAACAGACCTATCGATATCTCAAGAGATGCCGATTTTATATGCAGTGAAATAAAGTACAAACGAAAAAGCATACCGTGCAAACCTTTTCACCGTTATCTGGCTAGGTAATAAGAGGGAGAACGAGGTACAGAGGAGAATATCATGTCATTATTGACGGATTGACCTTGGTGGTACATCTATCAAATTTTGCAATTTTAACGCAAGAGGGTGAAATCAAGAAAAATGGTGTCTATTAAAACTAATATTTTGGATGAAGGAGCCATATTGTAGACGACAGGATTGAGTCTATTCAGCATCGTTTGGAGCCCTAAATCTATCTGGCTGAGGACTTTGTCGAAATTGGCATGGGGTCACCGGGTGTGGTTGATCGTGTGAGTAGGGACCGTTATTGGTGCCTATAACCCAAACTGGTAGCTGACCCTTCAACCAGTAAAGAGAAAATCGAAAAAGCGACAGGCATTCCATTCTTCATTGATACACGAGTGCTAACGTAGCTGCGCTTGGTGAGAGCGTTGGATGGTGCTGGTGAAAACCAACCAGACGTTGTCTTTATGACGCTTGGTACAGGTGTTGCGGCGGTATCTGTTTGCGAAGGTAGAATTGCTCCACGGTGTGGCAGGTGCGCGTGAGCCCGCCCACATCATCTAGTTGATTTCGATCAACCAATCGGCATGTACTTGTGGTAGCTGTCTTTGAGACAGTTGCCTCAGCAACAGGGATTGTCAACCGACTCGTCGTTACGCTGATGCAATATAGGAAGGCGACGCAACTTTGAAAACGCTTGATTGATAACCGGAGAAGAAGTAATCACTGCAAAACTGTATTTGATTTGGCAAAAGAAGGCGACGATCTTGTCTTTGATCGTTTATCGTAACTTCTCACGTTACTTGATTGTTTGTGCCAATATCGGTCCTCATCGAAACCCTTCAACGGTGTCATCGGTGGCGGAGTGTCACAGCGGAGAATTCCTTCCACAAGGTGTCCAAAAAGTTTATGATGGAAAATACCTTCCCACAAGCAATGCGCACCTCAACTAAATTGTGGCACTAGCTACACTTGGACAAATGATGCTGGCGTAATTGGAGCAGCGCCTGCTGGCAGTCTAACAGTTCTAACCACTTGCCTCCTCTTAGCATAGCAACTATAAGGAGGGCTAAAAATGAAGAGAAAAGTTGCATATTTTCTAATGTGTATTTCCATTTTTCTTTTTGATCCTATCCGCTATGACAAATCAAAGACAGAAGGTTTTCTGACCATATTGGATAGTCCAGAGATCAGCAAGTTTATCAGGACAGCGAATAATACACAAAACTTTTGGATGAATTTGCAGACACGCCCTGGATGAGGTCGAGATCTCGAGGAAGACCGTGAGAGATGCCCTCAGGTTGATTTACCTGATGATGCAGGGGTTAATTGCATCTACGAGTATTAGGTGGGAGAAAGGGATGTAAAGCGGCGTTTAAAGTTCACGACCTGTACAAAAAGCTACCCTATGTCACCCACTTTCAAATATCCCTGCTGTGTCAAGATGTTACCTTGAGATTATCAGAAAAGATGCTACTTAATCATCCAGATGGAATGGAACCAAATAAGGTTTTCTCCTGCTAAACTTGGCAGGAGAATTTTATGGAAAAATGTGCTATGCGAGAGAGAGCTCACTGTAACGAAGAAGGAGAAATCGTGACGTTAGCAGATACATTGATTTCTGGAAAGAGATATTACATTATGGAGCAAGGTGTCTGGGAAATGCTCGTCCGCGTTATACAGATGTGGAATGTAGCCAACTCCAAAATATAATCACTGGTTCTTTCGCAGAATACGATTTGAGCAAGGGAGAAGTTCCCAATCACGAGACTCTGCGCCCCATTGCGATCAAAGTCTCGCTATCAAAGAAGTGCTTCCGGATCTATCACGACCAGTCTAATAGCTTGGAACTGCTCAACAGTAGAAAGTATCATGTTCACTATTGAACGACCGAGGAAGTTGGTGATACGGTACCACGTGCCGCGCTACGGAGCTGTTGTCATGAAGCACAATATTATCCATAAAAATTCTCCAACAGCTGGAAGCCAATCTCGAATCGTGCAATGTCATCTCTCTCTGGGATTATGAAGCGTTTGAAGAAACAGACGGTCTGCTGCCATGCCGCTTTTCAAACCGCGTTTGATGTTCGGCGTGTAGATGGGGAGATTTATCTGGATGCGACTCTGACCCAGCGCTCAAATGATATGCTAGTTGCTCACCACATCAATGCGTTTTACGTGCATGTAGCGCTGCAGACGATGTGAGGTGCCAAAGCATTTCCGGCTGGATTAAGGTGTCGTCAAGTTCTACTTCATCAATAACTTCACATCATGACAAACTGCAGTTTGGCGTAGCGGAGGAGTTATTGCAGTCGAGAGCCTAGCGACTGCCAGCTCGACTCGTTTTAAATGTACCGGATGGAACCAATTTCTTTTGATATCAAAGCAGAAGATATGAGTTGCTGGGCTATAATCCCGTTAAACCCCAAATCAAGTTTGATTTGAGCGATTTGATAATATCCCACTGAGTGACCGTCAGTAGGTTTTAGAACTCGAGGGCAAACATGATTGAAATATGTGTAAGTGCTATAATGACAATAGATATATGTGTTTCGCTAGTGCCTACTCTCGGAGGTAACTGATATGGAAGCAAAATAACACATAGAAGCAGGAGGAAACTCTTTTGTCTGGGCATTTGTTTCGCATTTGCTTGGCTTTTTCGATTTCTGTGGACACCGATGGCTGTTGTGGTGCGGATGAAGTTCAGCAGGCAGAGTCCAAACTTGAGCAAATATAGCAGATTCTTCTTCAGTGGAAGAAGATGACTTTCTGCAGCTTTGTAGACCAAGGAGTTCGGATGGGGGCAAATCAGGAAAGAAATCCTATACGATTGATTTGCTTTGTCATGGAAAGCGGCCCTACAAAGCGGGACGAGACAAAGTAATGCTGATGCTTCAACTGAAGGTAAGTCGGTCCAAAGAGAGGGATGCGTATTGATCCCTTAGCGGATAAAAAGAGGCTGCCATCGCTGGGCTTCTGAGAAGTGCAGACTCAGCGCTCTTGAATGTCTCCCTGTTTGGCCTTGTAGCTGCTGTTGTAGGATTTGTCTTTGTCAAAAAGATGAAGAAAGAGTAATGGTTGCCTAGCAAACAAATAGTCGATAATCTTTTCGTTATCGATTTTCGATCTGAATCAGCTGGCAAAAATAATAGATAGAAGTGATAGTCCAAACAAGTGTTCTTTAATAAATTTTGATAGAATAGAAATATCAATGTGAAGGATGGAGAAATGACAGATTGCGGCGATTTGGGCACAGGATCGGAAATGGTCTACAGATTGGCAAAGACCAAAGCTTGCCATGGCATTTACCAGCAGAGTTGCAAAGCATTTCAAAAGAAATCACGACTGGACATGCGATTTTAATGGGACAGGGTGACTTTGTGAGCATGCATCGAGCGCGTGCTGCCACAACAGAAAAACTCTGGTTTTGACACGCGACCAGGGAGTTATCAGATTGAAGACGAGACGTGCTTTTGGTGACTTTCATGATCTTTCAGCTGTGTTGAGGAAATGGTACCAAGAGCAAGAGAGAAGAGGTCTCTATATATTATCGGTGGCGGCCAGATCTTTTCTTTATTTGAGGCACTGACTTGGATGAGGTGATTAAGACAGAAATCCATGCTAACTTGGAAGGCGATACTGATCTCCCAGTAGACTTTTGATCTGACACACAGTTTGAAAAGGAAGTAAGTAGTCGTTTTCGACCTAAAGATGATGAGTGTATGATTTCACCGCAAAATCACTCAAAAGAAAGGAAGGTCTCACAGGGAATGGAAAGAAGTGGTGGTACGGCCTTTTATGTACTGCAATTTGTCACAGTCTGTTTCTTCAGACTTTTCGTAAAAAACATTATGGATTGGCTATTTTATTTTTTGTTAATGCTTTTACACAAAATATTTATTAATTCCATCATGCTTTATATGACCCTCTTTTAAAATGTAAATAAAAAGAATTAGATTACCAAATTTGGGGTAGAATGAAGCAATGCCTACAAATCATTATTAATGAGATGATGGTATATTATTCTTTCATGGAAAGAATCAGGACAGAGTCAAAAAGATTGTGCAGGCAACCAATGCACTTTTATCTGTAATGAATGTGTCGAGTTGGCGCAGGAAATTATTCGAGAAGAATTAGCTGAGGAAGTTTAGCTGATCTTTCTGGAGAGTACCAAAACCATAAAGAATTGCTCAATATTTTGAACCACTATGTGATTGGTGAATCAGACAGCGGGCTTTGAAGTTGCCGTTTACAATCACTATAAGCAATTAATTTTTCATGAAGACGGTCGCGAGGATGATATGGAGCTACAAAAATCCAACATCCTCATGATTGGTCCAACTGGATCTGGGGAAAACATTCTGGCTCAGATGGCGCGCAGTCTCAATGTTCCTTTTGCTATCGCGGATGCGTGGCGCCAACTGAGGCTTCAGCTATGTTGTAGTCGAAGATGAGGAAATATCCTGCTCAAGCTTTTACAGGCAGCTGATTTCAATATTGAACGGGCAGAACGGCATCATTTATATGGATGAAATCGACAATTACTAAGAAGAGCGAAAATATTTCTATCCTCGTGATGTTTCAGGTGAGGGTGTTCAGCAAGCCTTACTGAAGATTAATGAAGGAACAGTTGCCAGCGTGCCTCCTCAAGGTGGTCGTAAGCATCTGTAAGGAAATGATTCAGGTTGATACAAGAACGACCTCTTTGCTCGTTGGTGGTGCTTTTGATGGGTATCAGAAGAAGTTGTCAAGCAACGTCTTGGTGAGGAAGATTATCGGTTCAGTTGAAACAATAAAGACAATCGACGGTGCGTCTTATATGCAGGCCATTGTCGCTGACGATATTCAAAAATTGCATTATTCCTGAGTTACTGTCAGCCAGTTTTGCAGCTCTAGAGCAGCTGACCGTTGATGATTTAGTTCGCATTTTGAGTGAACTGAGAAAGTGCACTAGTGAAAGCAATACCAAACCTTTGCCTTTCTGATGATGATGTTGAGCTTGAATTTCGGTGACGAGGAAGCTGCAAGCCATTGCTAGAAAGAGACTATCGAGACGCAAGACAGGTGCGCGTGGACTGCGTTCAATTATTGAAGAAACCATGATGGATGTCATGTTTCGAAGTGCCGAGTCAGGAAAATGTCAAACTGGTTCGTATCACGAAAGGAAGCAGTGGACGGCACGAACAAGCCAATCTTTAGAAACTGCCTAGGGAAGCTTATGGAAAGCAATGATACGTAACTGA
>BNJV01002475.1_pt1 | contig 69590 bp, 146 predicted proteins | sample 8540591 | NCBI WGS metagenome assembly BNJV01 (sample SAMD00202457, study PRJDB9452) | human saliva metagenome | host: Homo sapiens
ATACTTTCATCGGTTTTATTTATCCCTTTTGCAACTTTTAGGAATTTATAATTATGGAATTCGAGCCATTAGTAAGTAAAAGGAAAAATAAGCAAGAATAAATCGAATCTTTTCATTACTCTCTTTATATTTTCCTTTTATTTTGTAATGGTTATTACAACAATTGTTTATTTTATTATCACATTCCAAATGGAAGGTGCTCCTCGTATTAAAAACATTGTATTAGCATTGCTGGCGATACAAGTATTTGCACAGTTTTTAAATATTGAATGGATGAATGAAGCATTTGAAAATTACACGTTTATTTTTGTATAAGACTTTATTTATTCGAATCTTTATAGCTTGTTTCTATTTTTACATTTGTAAAAACAGAGCATGATATTGTGCCGTATGCCTTTTAATGTCTATTGCGACACTGTTAAATTATTTTAGCTAGTTTCTTTTGGATTAAGAAAGAAGTCCATTTTGTTGGCGTTCAATGGAAGATGTAAAAGCTGTTATTCAGCTCATTAATTGCCATCCTTTTATTAACTAATGCAGCATGCTTATATGTATTTAGACCGAACTCTTATCAAGAATTGCTTTACCAGAATATGTATCATATTACACGATTGCTCAAACATTAGTATTTTCTATTTCTGAGTCATTAGTGGGGCGGTATGTTAGTATTCCACTGTCTTGGCTATTATTTAGAATTAATGATAAGAAAGCCTATGATGATTTGAAAGTCAATAAGGGCGGAAGAATTTTTATGTTCTGTATCACGCTCTTAAATTTTGGATTAGCTATTTTAGCTAGTCATGACTGTATTGTATGCAGGGGAGCAATATTTAGATGTTAGTTTTTAGTGTGTTCCTATTTGCCCTTCGTTTCTATTCCATGGGCAATGGCATTAATTTTAGAAAATCAAATTATATTTGTTCAAGGGTATGAGAATAAACTAACGATGTTCTACTTTGTTGGTGGAGGATTAAACTTAGTGTTAAACTCTATTCTAGCTGCTGTCGGTATCACAAAACCAGAATGGTATATTTTAACAACGATTGTTGCAGAATTATTAGTCATTGCATTAGATATTTTATTAATTAACAATAATAAGTTAATCGATTTAAGAAAAATTATTTATTCATGTCAAATATCGTTCTTTATTCATCAGGATTCTTCATTATTTATGGATTAGTTGAATGGATTCATCCAGTTCCAATGATTGTACTGGAGCTCTATTATTAAATATTCTTATGATTATTGTGATTTGTGTAATATATTATGTTGGTTTATTGGCATTAGTGAAAGATGAGATGATTTTATGACGTTATTAATGCTATAAAAGGTGAAAAGTACTTAAAAGGGGTGAAGATGAACGAACTGATTAGTGTCATTGTACCAGCATTAGTACGTAATGTAGAAAAATATTTAAGAAAAAGCTGTTCAACTCCATTCAAAATCAAACGTATAAACATTTAGAAATTATGTTAATTAATGATGGTTCAACAGATTCGAGTGGTAATATTTGTGATGAATTAGCAAACTCAGATTCACGGATTGTTGTTATTCATAAAATGGTGGTGTTTCTACGCAAGAAATGAGGCACAGAAATTAGCTAAAGGGAATGTATGTCATCTATGTTGATTCAGATGATTATATTCATGAAGAGATGATTCAATCTTTATATGAACAATTAATTGCAGAGAATGCGGATGTTTTCAAGTTGTAGTGTCATGAATGTTTACTCAAAATTCTCAAACTCCTCAATGTTCTGATGAAAATTTATATTTCGTTTACAATCAAGAGGAATTTTTAAGAGAATATTTAATTGGACAGAGAGTACAAGGGAACACTTGGTAACTAAATTAATTCGAAAAATTACTCGATCAGTTAGAGTTTCCAGTTGGAAAAATTTATGAAGATGCCTATTATCATCTCACAACTTGTGCAAGTTGTAAAGAAATATGTCGTTCATACGAAACCCTATTACTATTACTATCATCGTAATCAAAGTTTAACGACAAATCCTTTATCACGAAAGAGATTTAGTATATTTAGATGTTTATCAAAAATTTTATGATTTGGTGCAAACAACAGTATCCAAGAATAATAAATGAAGCATTCTTCCGTTTATCATATGCTTATTTTTATATTTTTGATAAAATGCTATTAGAAAGTGATTTTGAGAAAATAAATCAATTTAAACTGTTTAGGGACTATCTAAAGAAAAATGCCATTCAAAATTGCGAAAAACACTATTTTCCAAAAAGGGTAGAAGAATTGCTGCCTTAGCACTAAAAATAAATGTTCATTTATACCGAAAATTGATGTTGGCGAATATGGAAAAGAATAAGAAAAATCATGATTAATGATGAAGTGAAGACTTTTGCACTTGCAAAAAGTCTTTTTATATATTAAAAACGTTCAAAAATTAAAAACATTAGAAAAATTAATAAAGGTTAAAAATATAATTGACAAATATTAAAATAATGATATTCTATAGTCAATATCTAACGATATACAAAAGAGTGGGGTTATTCTATGCAAAAATTTGATAACAAAGAACAGAAATTAAAGATGATTCCATGGTTATTGATTGGTATTGTTGGGGCTTATTGACTTTAGGTATTCCTTATTTAGTACAGTCATTATTAGATAATAGAGAAGGGCAAAATATTTTTCAAAATGTTATGCTCATTGTTGCACTCTGTTTATGCAGTTTGTAGCTATCTTTTAAGTGCTCATTATGGACTATTAAAAATCGGGGAAAAATATTGTACTTGATTTTTCGTATGAAAGCTTATGAGACTGTCCTTCAAAATGAACAAGAAGCTCAGAAGCGGAGAATCTGCTGGTGAAATTATTGAAGTGAGTAAAAATTAAAAACTTTATCGTTTTCCAAATTGCCAACTTTTTATTCAAAGTATTGTGACGATAGTAGGTATATTAATCTTTTTATTTATTTTAAATTGGAAATTATCTCTTGTCATTTTATTAGGAATTCCTTCAATCTTTTTATTCTTAAATCCAATGAGTGAAACTGGTTTCTAATATTAGTCAATCTGAGCAAAAAGTCACCATCAAAGTGATTGGACAATTAGGAGAATATTTTTAGAAATCGTACATTCTAGCGAATAATGCTACAGAACAAAGTAAACAAAAAGATGAAAGAGTCATTTTTAGAATTATATCAACAATCTGTAAAAATTAGGATTCTTTTGAAGCATTGATGCAGCCTTTTTCATTATTTTTATAACGATTGTATTAAGTTTAATTTTTCTTATTTGGTGGTTTATTACTTTCAGTGATGAGATGACAGTTGGAACATTTATTTCATTCTTAATTTACATCTTCATGTTATTAACACCTGCAAAGTTCTGTCGGTAGTTTTTAGGCGAATTATCTAAATTACAAGGATGATGAGTGATATATTAGAATTGATTTGTAAACCAATTTCAGTTCCACAAAAAATACTGGAGAAAGTGGTTGATTTTATCAGATGCAACCATTCAATTGTCAGATGTTTCATTTAGTTATGAAGAAACAAGTATTGGCTCATATTTCAATGGAAATTAATTCTGGTTCAACTGTAGCGATTGTTGGTCCATCAAGGTGCAGGAAAGAGTACATTATTAAGTCTTTTATTAGGAATGATACAACCAACTAATGGACAAGTTTCTATTGATTCTATCGTTAACCGGAGTAAATCTCCAAGAGTATAGAAATCAAATTGGCTATCTTGCACAAAAATGAAACATTATTAGCAGGAACGATTTTAGATAATTTAACGTGGGGATTGAAGAAAAACGTTAGCCAAGATGCGATTAATCAAGCTTTGAAAGATGCAGAGATCTATGATTTTGTAACTGCATTACCACAAGGAATTTATACAGAATGTTTCAGAATTAGGGGATAATTTTTCAGGAGGACAACAGCAACGATTGGCATTTGCTCAGTATTTTATTAAGAAATCCAAAAATTAATTTTTCTTAGATGAAGCAACTTCTTCATTGGATAGTATTTTAGAACATAAGATTATTCAAACACTAGAAAATGAATATCGTCATCTAACAAAAGTCATGATTGCTCATCGACTATCAACGAGTTCAGAGATGCCACTCAAATTTATTTCCTAGAAGATGGAAAGATTACTGGAGTAGGTACTCATTCTGAATTATTAGAATCCATCCTCCTATCAAGAATTTGTAAAAACAAATGATTCATCAATAACGAGTAGAAAATATAAGGCTAGTGCAAATGGTGATGCTGTTACATCTGCACTAGGCTTTTTATCGTTTTCTTTCTATGACAAAGCAAATGGGTGGTTGGTTTTGTTGGTTGATAAATTGATATTGCAACACGGTCCATTCATGTTGGTCCAATGTTGGAAGAAACTTTTTGTAATTGAGATAATTCTGTATCTCCACCCTCATGTCCCCAATAACATACTAAAACGATGCGACCGTCAATCGTTAATAGCTCCATAATGGATTCAATCGCACGAATGGTAGAATCGGGTAGTAATAATTGATTTATCACTTCCTGGTAAATAATGCCCTAAATTGAAGATGGCAGCTTGAATTGGTTCTTGAATATAAAGTAGATAAATTTGCATAGGGAGTCACAAATGAGCTGAATATTTTCTTTCGTTTCTATGGCTTGAATCTTTTTCACTTGTTTTGAATCAGTGCTTTTTCTTGAATATCAAAAAGCAAAGACTTTTTCCTTCTTTCTGAACAAGTTTTGAAAGAAAAATTGTGTCATTTCATTCCCCATAGTTGCATCTACTATACAGTCTCCTGACTTGATACATTCTTGTAACATGTAATGGCTGAATTTTTGGGCATTTTGAATCATATTTAGAACTCCTTTACCAAATCTTTAACATTTATTACAAAAACTTTACAGTTGTTAGAGTATACAACGAATGCAGTGTTCGTGCAACGTTCCCCTATGAATCAAAAAGTTTCTCCTATAATGGATAGTGAATGAAGTAGGAGGTGAGAAATGTTGAGAGACTAGAAATGAACGAATTTTTAGAATAGAAAAACAGTTACAAAAAGTACAAATGATGAATCAATCATTAAAAAGATCATTAATTGTAATGGGAACTACTGCATGTGTGGGATTATATGTTTCTCCAGTAGAACAATTGTTATCTGCTAATTTTAATGTGGTTGAGGCTTCAACAGCTGCGAGTCAATTTTTACGTAATATTATTCCAGCAGCTCAAAATGTAGCATGTGGAAAAAGACATTTATGCTTCAGTCATGATTGCTCAAGCTGCTTTGGAATCTGGATGGGGAACAAGTACTTTTATCGAAAGCTCCAAATCATAATTTATTTGGGGTAAAAAGGAAGCTATAATGGTCAATCTGTTAATATGCAAACTCTTGAAGATAGTGGTGGACAAAATTATTATAGTATTCATGCAAATTTTTAGAAAATATCCATCTTGTCAAGAATCTTTAGAAGACTATGCTGATAAAATTGTCAACAGATTTCGGGAGCACCATTATTTTATTCTGGTGCTTGGAAAGAGTAAGACAAATAGTTATCAAGATGCTACAGCGTACTTAACAGGTCGATATGCAACTGATACTGCTTATGCTTCAAAAATTAAATCGTATTATTGAACAATTTGGTTTAACAAAATACGATACTGAAACAGCTGTTAATATGGCGGAAGAAATTGCTAGTAAAGAAGAAACTGCTACAGTGGAAATAGTTATACAGTTGTGAGTGGAGATAGCTTATATGCAATTAGTAGAAAAACAGGTACACCAATTCAAGAATTATTAAGTTTAAATGGATTAAGTTTAAATTCAACAATCTATCCAGGACAAGTTTTAAAAAGTAACTTCAAATAGTAATTCTTCATCAGTAGTGTCAAGTACATCAACAGCAGCTACAACTAGTTCAGAACAAACAACAGGTGAAAGTTACACGGTTGTGAGTGGAGATGGCCTATACGCAATTAGTAGAAAAACAGGCACACCAATTCAAGAGTTGTTAGCTTAAATGGATTAAGTTTTAAATTCAACAATCTATCAGGACAAGTTTTAAAAGTAACTTCAAATAGTAATTCTTCATCCAGTAGTGTCAAGTACATCAACAGCAGCTACAACTAGTTCAGAACAAACAACAGGTGAAAGTTACACAGTTGTGAGTGGAGATGGCTTATATGCAATTAGTAGAAAAACAGGCACACCAATTCAAAGTTGTTAAGCTTAAATGGATTAAGTTTAAATTCAACTAATCTATCCAGGACAAGTTTTAAAAGTAACTTCAAATAGTAATTCTTCATCAGTAGTGTCAGTACATCAACAGCAGCTACAACTAGTTCAGAACAAACAACAGGTGAAAAGTTACGCAGTTGTGAGTGGAGATGGCTATACGCAATTAGTAGAAAAACAGGCACACCAATTCAAAGAGTTGTTAGCTTAAATGGGATTAAGTTTAAATTCAACAATCTATCCAGGTCAAGTTTTAAAAAGTAACTTCAAGTAGTAACTCTTCATCAGTAGTGGCGATAGCATCAACAGCAGCTACAACTAGTTCAGAACAAACAACAGGTGGAAGTTACACAGTTGTGAGTGGAGATAGTTTATATGCTATCGCTCGTAAAACAGGGAACAAGTATTCAAGATTTATTAAGTTTAAATGGATTAAACTTAAAGCTCAGTCATTCATCCAGGTCAGTATTACAATTAAGTAATGCTATGAATCAGCTTCAACTGAAGAAACGATGACGAAGTACACAAGAACTGCTTCCTCTGAAGAAACAACTACATCTGCAAATGCTCAAATGTATTATGTTCATCAAGGGGATACTTTGTATCGTATCGCTCGTAACAATGGTATTTCGTTATCAACATTATTAGAATGGAATCAATTAAGCGTAGATAGTCCAATTTATCCGGGACAAAGGATTAATTGTTTCTTATGGTTCAAGTAGTTCATCTGTAGAATCTAATACTACAACTCAAAGCTCTGAAAGTACTTATACTGTCAAAGCAGGGAGATGGCTTATGGAGGTGCAAAATCATCGGATTAACATTAGATGAATTAAAATCAATGAATCAATTAACTTCTAATATTATCCAATCAGGACAAGTCTTGATTGTTTCAAAATAAATTGATATAATGCTAGTAAATATTAGCAGAGGAATAGTAGAAATTTGGATTGCAGTAGAGAGTGCATGGTTGGTGAAAATGCATCCTGAAAAGTTTTGAACTCGCTTTTAGCTGAATTTCTGAATTTTAGTAAGAAATTCCGTTTCACTCATGCGTTAAGAGTAAGTTGAGTATAATAATTAGGTGGTACCACGTGGAAACGTCCTATTGTCTTTAGAGACATTAGGGCGTTTCTTTAAATATTTCCAGAAAAGAGGAAAAATTATGTCATTTAATCATCATGAAATCGAACCAAAATGGCAAAAATTTTTGGATTGGAACAATCATACATTCAAAACAACGGAAGATAAAAATAAAAGAATTTCTATGCATTAGATATGTTTCCATATCCATCAGGACAAAGGCTTGCACGTAGGGCATCCAGAAGGATATACAGCTACTGACGTTGTTTCTCGTATGAAACAGTGCGCAAAGGGCTATAATGTATTACACCAATGGGATGGGAGTGCGTTTGGGTTACCAGCAGAACAATATGCGTTAGATACAGGTAATGACCCTAGCTGAATTTACATTGAAAAATATTGCTACTTTTCAAACGTCAAATTCAAGAATTGAGGATTTAGTTATGACTGGGATGAGAAATTAATACAACGAGATCCAAATTTTATAAATGGACTCAATGGATTTTTACAAAGTTAGTAGAAAAGGTTTAGCATATGAAGCTAGAAAGTGCCAGTTAACTGGTGTCCTGCGTTAGGAACAGTATTAGCTGAATGAAGAAGTTATTGATGGAAAATCAGAACGTGGTGGACACCCTGTTTATCGTAAACCAATGAAACAATGGATGTTAAAAATTACAGCCTATGCGGATCGTCTATTAGAAGATTTAGATGATTTAGATTGGCCAGAAAGTATCAAAGATATGCAAAGAAACTGGATTGGTCGTTCTAAAGGGCTACAAGTAACATTTAAAGTAAAAAGTTCAGAAGAAAGTTTTGAAGTATTTACAACTCGCCCTGATACATTATTTGGAGCAACTTATAATGTGTTAGCACCTGAACATCAGGTTTGTTCAAAAATTGTAACTCAGAACAAAAAGAGGCAGTTGATGCTTATATTGCTTCAGTTGCTACTAAATCAGACTTAGAACGTACAGAATTATCAAAAGAAAAAACTGGAGTATTTACAGGAGCTTATGCGATTAACCCTGTTAACGGAAAAGGAATTCCAATTTGGATTGCAGACTATGTATGAGTTAGTTATGGAACAGGAGCCATTATGGCAGTGCCTGCTCATGATGAACGTGACTATAGATTTGCAAAAAGTATTTGGGTTAGATATTATTCCAGTTATTGAAGGGTGAGTATTACTCAAGAAGCTTATACTGGAGATGGCGTGCATATTCATTCTGAATTTTTAGATGGCTTTAAATAAAGCAGATGCAATTGAAAAATGAATGAATGGTTGAAAGAACAAGGTGTTGGAGAAGCAAGTAAGTTACCGTCTACGTGACTGGTTATTCTCTCGTCAACGTTATTGGGGTGAACCAATTCCATGTATCCATTGGGAAGATGGTACAATGACAACTGTTCCTGAAGAAGAGTTACCATTAGTATTACCAAAAACAGATAAAAATTAAACCAAGTGGTACAGGTGAATCACCATTAGCAGCTATTGAAGAATGGTTATATGTAACAGATGAAAAGACAGGATTAAAAGGACGTCGTGAAACAAATACAATGCCACAATGGGCAGGAAGTTCATGGTATTTTGTTCGCTATATCGATCCACATAATCAAGAACAAATTGCCGATCCTGAAAAATTAAAAGAATGGTTGCCAGTCGATTTATATATCGGTGGAGCAGAACATGCGGTATTACACTTATTATATGCTCGTTTCTGGTATAAAGTGTTATACGATTTAGGAGTTGTTCCTAATAAAGAACCATTCCAAAAATTATTTAACCAAGGGATGATTCTTGGTGAAGGTAATGAAAAATGTCTAAATCAAAGGCAAATGTCGTCAATCCGGATGATGTTGTTCGCCAATATGGGCGAATACATTACGCCTATATGAAATGTTTATGGGACCATTGGATGCTTCAATTGCTTGGAGTGAAAAAAAGGTCTTGAAGGAAGCCGTAAATTCTTAGAACGTGTTTGGAGATTATTAGTGGATGAAGAAGGTAAATTACGTGATCGTATTACAACTTTCAATGATGGTTCATTAGATAAAAATTTATCACCAAACAGTTAAGAAAGTAACAGAAGACTACGAAAGCATTACGCTTTAATACAGCGATTTCTCAAATGATGATTTTTGTAAATGAAGCGTATAAAACAGAAGCACTTCCAGTTCAGTATATGAAAGGCTTAGTTCAATTATTAGCACCAATCGCTCCACACTTAGAGAAGAATTATGGTCTAAACTAGGTGCAACAGAATCTATTAGTTATGTTGCATGGCCAACTTATGATGAAGCCTTCTTAGTAGAAGATGAAGTAGAGTTATCTTCCAAGTAAATGGAAAAATTAAAGCTCGTGTAATGGTTCCAGCAAATAGTGATGCAGGAGCAATGGAAGAAATTGCAAGAAAGCACGAATCTGTAAAAGCAGCTATTGAAGGAAAAACAGTTCGAAAAGTTATTGCAGTTCCAGGAAAATTGGTTAATATTGTAGCCAACTAATGAGATATTTAATATAAAAATGATGGCGGAGGGGTTCTTTTAACAAAAGAACTCGCTCCTTTTGCCGTTATGAGATGTAGAAAGGAGATAACATGATTTATTTTTGATAATTCAGCAACAACAAAAATTGCTCCAGAAGCATTACAATCATATGTTCAAACAAAGCGAGCGTTTTTGGAAATCCTTCAGCTTACATCGACTTGGAGGACAAGCCTTTTCAAGTGTTAGAAAAAGCAAGAGAACATATTGCAGTTCTTTTAGGTGCTAAAACTAAGAAGAAATTTATTTTTACTTCTGGAGGAACAGAAAGCAATAACTGGGCCATTAAAGGGTACTGCGCTTGAAAAACGAGTGTTTGGGAATCATATTATTACGACTAAAATTGAACATCCATCTGTTTTTAAATACAGTGAAAACAATTAGCCCAATTAGGATTTGAAGTGAGTTATTTAAATGTCAATGACAAAAGGTGAAATTTCACTGGAGCAATTAGAATCCATGCTTAAAAAGGGAAAACTATTTTAGTTTCTGTAATGGCATCAATAATGAAAATTGGTGTGAGTCAACATATCGAAGGATTTCTCGTGTTCTTGAACATTATCCATGGGTTCATTTTCATGTTGATGCTGTTCAAGCTTTTAGAACAAGTCCCAGACCTATTAACTTGGACGAATTGACTTATTAAGTTTATCGGCGCATAAATTTCATGGACCACGTGGAGTTGGAATACTTTATAAAAAGCAGGAAGAAAAATTCAGTCGTTATTAACAGGTGGAGGTCAAGAAAAGACTGAACGTAGTACTACTGAGAATTTACCAGGAATTGTGGCTACCGCTAAAGCCATGCGTATGTATTTAGAAGCAACTCATCCAATGAAGGAAATAAGAGACTATTTGTGGAGTTTTTAGAACAACAACCCCAAATTAAAAATTTTCTCTCCAAAAGAGGGAGTGGATCATATTCTTTGTTTTGCATTAAAAGGAGTTCGTGGAGAAGTACTTGTCCATGCATTTGAAGAGGAAGATATTTATATTTCAACAACTTCTGCTTGTTCAAGTAAAAATCTGATAGTTCGAGCACCTTAGCTGCTATGAATATTCCTGATTATTGGGCAACAAGTGCTGTTCGAGCAAGTTTTTCTTATTTGAACACAATGGATGAAGCTAAACAATTTATAGAAGTATTAGAAAAATTAATGAAAAAAATTTGAATTTCTAAAAATAAAGGAGTGAAAAAGTGAAAGTTAGATTATTAGTAAGATATGGCAAATTATCAACTAAGGGTCGTAATATGTTTACGCAAAATTAGTAATAATATTAAAAAGCATTGATGAATTACCCTCAAGTTCGGGTTTTCAGACTATGATTTTATGTACTTAGACTTAAATGGAGTTCCTCAAGAAGAAATTATTCCATTATTAAAACCAATTTTTGGGATTCAGTCATTTTCTCCTGTTTATATTTTAGAAAAAGAGATGGAGAAAGTGAAAGAAGTCGTATGGATTTAGTTGGAAAAAGAAAATCCAAACGGAAAAACCTTTAAAATTGGTAACTAAACGTAGTGACCATGAATTTGTGATGGATACGAATGAGATTAATCTATTTTTAGGAGATGCGGTATTAGAAAGCTTATCCAGAAATTCGTGTTCAATTAAAAACAACCGGATATTACAGTTCGTGTAGATGTTCGTCGTCAACATATTATGGTGAGTTTACAAACGATTCAAGGTGCAGGTGGTTTACCTGTTGGAACAAGTGGCAGAGTTTCCTTAATGTTATCAGGTGGAATTGATTCTCCTGTTGCTGCTTATTTAGCAATGAAGAGAGGAATGGAAGTACAATGTGTGCATTTTGCAAGTCCACCATATACAAGTCCTCAAGCATTAGTGAAAAACAAAACAATTAGCTGCAAAAGTTGCTATTTATGGGGGAAGTTTACAATTCTTTACTGTTCCATTTACAGAAATTCAAGAAGAAATTAAAAAGGCTGTCCCAGAAAATTACTTAATGACGGTTATGCGTAGAATGATGCTACGCATTACAGATCAATTACGTGAGAAAAACCATGGATTAGCGATTGCAAATGGTGAATCAGTAGGACAAGTAGCATCTCAAACATTAGAAAGTATGATTGCGATTAATGACGTTACGAATACAATTATTCGACCAGTTGCCACAATGGATAAATTAGATATTATTAGCCATTGCACAAGAAATTGACACATTTGATTTATCGATTCAGCCATTTGAAGATTGTTGTACTGTTTTTGCACCACCAAGTCCAAAAACAAAACCAAAAATTAGAAAAAGCAAGAGAATATGAAGCAAGATTGAATATTGAAGAATTAGTGGCTAGAGCAGTAGAAAATACAGTAGTAGAAGAAATTACTCCAAACTATGTAGCAGAAGAAGTAGAAAATTCAGTTGAGATGGATGATTTGTTTTCAAGAAAAAGGAGACAGAGCGATTTTCCTAGTCTCCTTTTAACTTTATATTATTTTTACGGTTGAAATATTCTTTCAAAGCATTTGCGATACTTTTGGCAATATTTTTCTTGATATCAGCTGACTCAATTAATTTATTGTCTTCCACATTATTTAAATAACCTAATTCTCAAAAAGAATAGCAGGTTGTTTATTATCCCGTAAAACTAAGAAGTTTTGAAACTTTGTTCCTTTGACCTCTTCAAGTTAAGTTTCGAGCGATATATTTATTAACAGTTTGTAGCTAAGCTTTTCACTTGTTGATGATATCCAGTTGTACCTGAAGCATTTGCATTTGGACCAGAATCAAAGTGTAAACTAATAAACGCATTTGCTTGTTCACGATTACTTAATTGAGCACGATTTTCTAAGCTAACGTTCTTATCAGAATCACGAGTGAGAATAACATTTGCACCTAAAGCTTCTAGTTCTTTTTCAAAAGAAGTGCCGTAGTTAAAGTACGATCTGCTTCATGCTTTTTCACTAAAAAGTAACGACAGCTCCAGATCGTCACCGCCATGACCAGGGTCGATAACAATTTTTGCTTGTTCAATTCCTTGTGGAATATGAGCATCAGTCTCAACAGCAGCAAAGTTTGTGATTGACCAACCAATAAGGAATATAGGCTATTTTACCATTACCAACAGAAACTTTATAAAAATCATTTTTCTCGATCTTTACAGTTAAAAATAGTTCCAGCATTTACAGTACTGATGCGTTTTGAAAATATATCAGCAGATTCATACAGAGGAGTTTCTTTTAATTTTGTAACAATCATTTTTGCATCAATTGTTTGAGGCAATCCTGATTGTAATTTATATAACTCATTCATGTGGTCAATAGCATAATTTAATTGATTATTGTCAATATAACCTTCTTGTTGGTTGTAAGAAACTTTTTGAAAAATTTGAGTCTGTTTCATCTAACAGATCAAAAAAGTTTCTCGATTAGGAATTGTTGTTACAACTTGAGAAGATTTATTTGCTTCTTTATATAGTGAAACTGTTCCGCTAGAATGTCCTATCATTAAATGAGTTATAATCATCTTTTGTAGGCATCCATGCAACTTGCTGATGATATTGAACTTGTAACCAATCATCATTGACTTTATGTAGAAAGAAGTACGTATTCACCTTTTTAATTCAGCAATTGAAATTGTTGAGAGTTGAGGTTCTTGATACAATTTTACAGAATTTTCACTTTTCTACAGCTGCTACTTGAGCAACTAATGACTTATCAAGTTTTTCAATAGTTTGAGATTCATCTTCATGATGATCTGTAGAAACAACAGTTGTTTCATTACGATTTGTGAAAAAGGATGTGGATTAGCATCCATCAATGGAATAATTGAAAAACCGAAAGCCAGAAGGAAAGCACTAAAGCTCATGAAATATTGAACGTTTTTATTGCAAAATGATTTTTAACGTTTTCCATAGTCGCTCCTTTTTATAATCCTATTTTAATCTTTATACACATTTTTATTATACCACTTGATGAAAGGGTTTGAAAAGTAAAGATAAGGCTTACTCGACACAAGCTTAGGATGTATTGTTAATAAAAGAGTTAATGCTTTGATGAATCATACTCTAACGTAAAATAATAGTGATTATAACAAGGAGGAAGATAGATGTTATTAGGATCTCATGTTTCCACTGAGTGGAAAAAGAAATGTTGTTATTATCTGCTAAAGAAGCAGCTAGTTATAAAGCAAATACGATGATGGTGTACTACTGGCGCATCACAAAATACAAGAAGAAAACCGATTGAAGAATTGATGATTACACAAGGTCAAGCATTTATGCAAACAAATGGAATTGAAGAAGTAGTGGTACATGCACCATATATTATTAACTTTAGCAAAACACGACAAAAAGAAGGCTATTTGGATTTTTGCAATTGAGTTTTTGAGAGAAGAAATTCGACGTGCAGAAGCAATTGGTCCAAAACAAGTTGTCCTTCATCCAGGTTCTCATGTTGGTGCTGGAGTTGATGTTGGAATTCGCACAAATTGTTAAAAGGATTGAATGAAGTTATTGATAAAAATCAAAAAGTGCAAATTGCGCTAGAAACAATGGCAGGAAAAGGAACTGAGTAGGTCGAACTTTTGAAGAAATTGCTCGTATGATAGACGGTGTTACCATAATGATCGATTATCTGTGACATTGGATACTTGTCATATTCATGATGCAGGGTATAACTGAAGAGAAGATTTTTCTGGCGTAATGACTGAGTTTGATAAAGTAATTGGCTTAGCATCGTTTAAAAGTATTACATATCAATGATTCTAAAAATGCTGTGGATCCCACAAAGACCGTCATGCAAATTTTGGATTTGGTGAAATTGGTTTTGATGCTTTTAATGCAAGTTGTTTCAGAAGAAAAAATTTATAAAATATTCCTAAAATTTTAGAAACTCCATATATTGAGAAGATAAGAAAAATCAAAAACCGCCTTATTTATATGAAATTAAATGATTCGTCAAAATAAATTTGACCCAGAATTACTTTCAAAAATTATTAGTCAGTAATAGGAGGAAGTTATATGCCACACGATCGGACACGAATGTTGTCAGCACCAAAGGAAAACACAAAAAGAATGTCATCATCATGGAGAAGAACATACATTATGAAATATGAGTGCTGGCACCACCACCTAGCTAAAAATGAAAACAGCACCAACACTGTCATTGTCATCAGTGGACAAAATTGAGCAAGTCTATTCAATTATTGATGCAAGCTGGATTTAATATACAAGTAAACGTGGGAAAAAATTATTGAAATTTTTGTAGCTCACGAGGATCGTTACTATCTGCTAAAAACAAGTGCAACATATTAGAAGCAGATTTTCCAAATATGAGTTATGATACATTTATCGTAATTTATATGATTTTACTGATTTAGAATTTTAGAAACAACAGAATGGAATGGTGAAAAATTATTCCGTTTTGTTGTAGTCATGAAAGGACATCATCATCATTTTTGATTTGTGAAAAATGTGGGCGTACGAAAGAAATTGAGTTCTGTCCAATGACTTATTTTGAAACACAATTAGAGGGATGTGAGTGCATTCTCATCGTTTTTGAAATTTTTGGATTATGAGAAAAACTGTGCTCATGCAGTTCATAATGTATGTCAAAATTGAATTTTTCAGCTAAAATTTGTATAGTCTATCTAATTGACACTGACCAAACCTTTTCTATAATGAAAAAGGACATTTCGTTTAGTTTGGTAATTCTATTCAAAAAGAAACAGTTACTTTTAATGCTTGGAGGGAGGGAATAGGATATGTCAAAAACAGTTGTTCGTAAAAACGAATCACTTGATGATGCTCTCGTCGCTTCAAACGTGCTGTTTCTAAAAACTGGAACTTTACAAGAGGCTCGTAAACGTGAGGTTTTATGAAAAACCAAGTGTAAGACGTAAGAAAAATCAGAGGCAGCTCGTAAACGTAAGTTCTAGTCAACTCTGTGTATCATATGACTAAGTAAAGGCTGGATTTTCCGTCTCAGTCTCTTTTCGTATTTTAAGAGTGAAAATCATGAGTTTAAAAGAAACATTAAATAATGATATTAAAACAGCTATGAAAGCTAAAGATAAAGAAACTTTAGCAGTATTAAGAATGATTAAAACAGCTGTTTGCAAGCAGCGAAATTGATAAAAGAAGAATTAAATGCTGAAGAAGAATTAACGATTTTAGCACGTGAAAGCAAAACAACGTCGTGAGATCATTAGCAGAATTTGTGAAAAAGCAGGACGTGATGAATTAGTTGCTAAAACAGAAGCTGAAATTAAAATTGTAGAACGTTACTTACCAAAACAATTATCAGTAGAAGAAGTAAAGAAAGTTATTACAACTGCAGCTGAAAAATTGGTGCAACAACTCAAAAAGAATTTGGTAAATTAATGGGTGCTGTTATGCAAGAATTAAAAAGGAAAAGCTGATGGCAATGTGATTAAAGAACAAGTAAAGGCTCATTTAGGATAAAAACAAATGTTATTTGTAATTTAAAAATTCCAATTACAATTGAGTGGAGGTAATATGTCAACTGGTTATTTATTGTCAGAATTAAGACGTGAAAAAGATTGTCTCAAGAAGAATTAGCAAAAATAATAGGTACTTTTCAGTCAATCATCAGTAGGGCATTGGGAATCTGGTAGAAGAAATATACCTCAAGATAAATTGTTACAATTATCAAAATATTTCAATGTATCGATTGATTATTTATTAGGATTTCTAAATCAAGAAAAATATTATGACCTTTCAAGAGATAACATTGTAAATAGACTTGAAAAAATAATGGGAGAAATAGAGTCTGGTATATATACAAAGGATTTAGATAAATTCGATGAGGATTCAAAAATATTCTCATTAATTCTTATCACTTGCGTTAAGTATAGCCAAAAAGAAGAAAAACGTAAAAATCATAATACACAGAGAGTTAGAATACTAAGATTATTAATTGACAAAATAAATTTAATAATGCTAGTATTGTAGTAATCTAATGAAGGAGCTGAGGTTCAGCCGGCAAGGAGCTACAAGTTTACTTGTAGCTCTTTTTGTGATATAAGGAGAAAATTATGTCAGATAAACCATTTAAAACAATAGATGAAACAGATTGTTTTTATTAGAGGAACGTGGGATATTCTTCACAGATAGTTCGAAGGAACAAGCTAAACATCTTCTTCAGAATTATGGCTATTATGAAATCATAAATGGATATAAAAATATATTTGTAGAGAATTCAAATCCAGATAAATTTCAAGAAGGTACAACCTTTTGAAGCTATATTTACTTTTATATGAATTAGATAGTAGGCTAAGAAATACAACTATGATTGCCATGCAAAATATTGAAGCAAATCTTAGAACTATAGTTGCGTATACCATTGCTGAAAAATTTTGGCTACTAGAATCTGACTATTTAGGTACGAACGAACTATAAAGATGGAAAGAAATATTCAGATGGAACTTATAAACTCGATCAACTTTTTAAATAAATTCAGTAAAATTATAAATGATGATACACAACCATTTAAACATTATAGAGAAGTTCATGGAAAATTGTCCGCCTGGATTTTGTTAAAGGGTACTACATTTGGTAATCTTATTAATTTTATTAAATTACAAAAATCTGATATTAAAAGAATTATTATTTCTCGTGGAATCCCTATTGATTTTATTAAACAAAATGATGATTTAACAATACTTTTTATGGATATGTTATTTTTATTTAGTGCATATCGTAATAGAGTTTCTGCACATGGTGGGAGAATATTTAATTATAGACCAAATGAAGCTCATATTAGGGTATACAACATTAATTCATCCTCAAATTGAAATAACAACAACAGATTATAAAAAGGATATGGGAAAAATGGACTGGGCAATACTAATATCCCTGTTCAGCGTTAATTGACAATCAAAATCCATTATTAAATTTAAAGTCCACTTTTAGAAGAGTTTTGTAAAATACTTTTTCTAAAAGTATATCCTAATAAAGAGGAAAAGATTATTACATGAGATGAATATTAAATCTTCCTTTTTATTAAGCATTAGGGTTTATAGTGCTTATTTTTAAGTCATTTATAAATATATTCAAATTAGCTTTCCTCAGAAGTTTTTATACCACTCATTATTATAAAAATATTTAATGGTTGAACAATTTCAAGGAAAGTTTTTAATTTTTCCTCACAGTAAATTCTTAGAAAGAAATGGTTAAAATATGCTATAATAATGCTGCACAGTAAAAATGGAGGTTAACAGTGTAGTAGAAGAAAACTATAAACAAGCGTTAGAAATCCAAAATCATCCACAACTCGTTCAATTATTTGGTTCTGGGATCAACATTTGAGATTATTGGAAGAAACGTTTGAAACACTCATTACTCATCGTGAAGAACAATTGTTAATTTCGGTGAAGAAGAGTCTAAAAACAAACTGTAATGTTATTAGAACAATTACAAGAATTATAGCTCCCGTGAATTTTCAAATTCTCAAACAGATATTGTCACAGCAATTAAAATGGCTAAAGAGGCACTTTAGATTATTTTTTAAATTTATACAATGAGGAAATTGGTCGTACATTTTCAGTAAACCAATTCGATGCTAAAAACATTTGGACAACAACAATATATTCATGCGATTAAGAAAATAGATATAGTGTTTGGAATTGGCCCTGCAGGAACTGGTAAAAACTTTTCGTAGCAGTTGTGATGATGGATCAAGCTTTGAGGTCAAGTAAAAATTATTTTAGCGATCAGCCAGTTGAGCTGGGGAAAATTTAGGATTTTAGCCAGGATTTTAAAAGAAAAAGTCGATCCATATTTACGTCCGATTTATGATGCGTTATATGCAGATTTATGGGTAGAACATACCAATCGATGTAGAACGTGGAGTCATTGAAGTAGCTCCTCTTGCCTATATGCGTGGACGTACATTAGAAGTAGCATTTATTATTTTTAGATGAAGCATCAAAAATACAACAAGAGCTCAAATGAAAATGTTCCTAACCTCGTTTAGGGATTTGGTTCAAAAATGATCATTAATGGAGATAAAACACAAGTAGACTTACCAAAAGGGAGTCATATGAGTGGTTTAGTAGATGCTGAAATAAAACCAAAAGGAATTAGCGGTATTTTCTTTTGTTGAATTTGATGCATTCTGATGTCGTTCGTCATCCATTAGTATCAAGTATTATTGATGCCTATTCAGATCAAGGTGAATAGTAAGGAGTAAATGAAAAATGAGACAGAAACTGCGAAAATTTCAGGAAGTTTTTGGGGTATTTTTCTATTTGTCTACTTCTTTAACATTTATTGCATTGTTGGTGATTGGGCATAGCAGTGTAGCTAACAACCCTACACTGTTGAATTAAATCAAGTTGCAAAGAAACGATTCGAGCGCCAAGAACTTTGGAAGATAAAAGCTCAAACAGAGAAAAATCAACAAATTGCTATGGATGCTGTCAGTGATGTATTAGTGTTTGACCAAGAACGTATGACGAAGCAATTGACAAATATTCAGCAATTTTTCCAAGCAATTAAATCAGTTGCCTCAAAGCATCTGCTGAAATTATTAAAACAGATCAAAAGTAATTCTTCTGAAGAATCCGTTACAAGAGTAGCGGACAACACGAGAAAGAGTTCAATATTTTAAGAAATCACTTGAAAAAGAGAATCAATCTATTCGAGAGTTTGCAATTTTCATCCCTGATAAATACATTTCTCAATTATTACAAAGCAAATAATGAACAGTTTGGCTTCTTATGAAAAACATTAAAATCAGTTGTAGAAACACAAATGAAAAATCCTATTAGTGAAAGTACCGTAACAAAAGCTCAAGAGGAAGCAAAGAAAACTTTATTCTATAGTGACTATTCTGATACTGAAAGAGATTTATTAGGTCAATTAGTGACTGTTTCTGTAATGTGAATAATGTAGTTGATAAAGAGCAACTCAAAAGGCGAAAAGAAGCGGCAAAAGCAGCAGTTACTCCTGTAAAAATTTTGCAAGGACAAGTGCTTATCCAAGAAGGACATGTGATTTTCAAATCAAGAGATTCGATTTGATTGAATTATTTGGCTTAAGTAATGGACAACGACTATCACGAATTATTATAGTTATTTATTCTTAGCAGGAATCATCATTTTCCTTGCGGTATATTTTTATAAACCCAGTCTAAACGGATAAAGCAAAATATCCAGTGCAATAGCAACCGCATTTGACAGTTTTTAGTTTAGTATCTGTTGCCGAGTATTCGTCTTAAAAAGTATGCTGTGTACAACATCGAGTGAGTGGAACATATTGACTTAGTATGTTCAACTGCTGGTTTTCATCTATCTGTTGATCGTTTAACAAAGAGTTTAAGGCTGACAGATCAATTAGTTTTAATGCTTAAATCTTTTCTTGATTTCTTTTCCCACAGTCGACCTAATAGTTTACATTTAATTTTTAACAACAGTATTTCTTCAATGATTCAGCTTGGATAGAATTTCTAAATGAAAATTGTGGAAGAATCAATTATGGTTGAAACGATTTATGAAAATATTTAATCTCACCCAGTATTATTAGGAGTCCATTTATATATATAGTAAGTATGAGTTTCAAACGTAACAAGAAAATGCTAGTCTTCTATTTTTACTATTAGGTGAGTATCATTTTTATTACCAGTTATTTTAATGCCGTATTTATCCTATATATTTGAAGATAGTTCGAGCATATTATGGGCTGAATTATCCAATCCAAATCAACACGTTATTAAAAGATCTGATTACTCAAGCACCTGGAACCTATCACCATAGTCTAGATGGTTGCAAATATCTCTGCCAAACTGTGTAGAAGCAATGGTGGAGACTCTCAATTAGCATGAGTAGCCTGCTACTATCATGACATTGGAAAATTAGAACATCCGTTTTATTTCTTTATTGAGACATTTACCAGGACATAGTGGACTCTCCTCACAGTATGATTAGTGTTGAAGATCAGCTCATATTTATTTTTAACCATGTTACAAAAAGGGTAGAAATTTTTAACACAACACTCAATTACCTCCAGCAGTCATTGATATATGTGCGCAACATCATGGAACAACATTGAGTGAAATATTTTTTATGCAGAAGCGCTAAAAATAATCCAGATGTAAAAGAGGAAGATTTCCGATATCCTGGACCAAAACCTCAAACAAAAGAGGCAGCGATTATTAATATCGTGGATAGTGCAGAAGCAGCAACACGTGCGATGAAAGAACCTACTTTAGAAAAGGTGAAGCATTAGTCCATTCCATCATTGTGAACCGACTAGAAGATGAACAATTTGTAGAATGTGATATGTACAATGAAAGAAATAGCGATTGTAGAAAAATGATTGTGACTTCTTTAAATGGTACATTCCATTCAAGAATTGAATATCCAACGATAAAAACAAGAGAGCAAAGTAGAAAAGGAAATATTATGTTTATTGAATTAATAGACGAAACTGAAGTAGTAAAAGAAGAATATCAAAAATTAGTAGAAGATGTTGTGTCATTTGCGAGTGACTATTTACATTTATCCAGAAAATCGTGAATGCTGTATTTCATTTGTATCAAGTGAAAGAATTCGTGAGATTAATCGAGGACTTTAGAAATATTGATAAAAGTAACAGATGTCATTAGTTTTGCTCTAGACGATGAAGACGAAGATATGGATCCCAATTAAAAACTTTATGGCTTCAGATGAAAATTTCTGTGACTTCCATCAGGAGATATTATTATCTCGAGTGAGATCGTGCAAAAGAACAAGCAGAAGAATATGGACATAGTTTAGAACGTGAATTAGGTTCTTAGCTTTTACATGGTTTTTCTTTACATTTAAACGAGTTAGCGATCATCAAACAGAAGAAGAAGAAAAGAAATGACAGGCTTGCAAACAGAAATTTTAACAGCCTATGGTTTAACGAGAAATGTATAAAACAAGTTGGGGAAAAATCATCATTTTAAACAATCCATGCACACATGCGTGAATGGAATTCAAACGGTATTTCAAGATGAGAGAAATTTCAGATTTTGATGTTGTTACTGCAATTGTAGTAGTTATACTTGGATTCTTATTAAAAACTCGAGAAGAGTCAGAATGGTACTGGATTATATTTTTGTATCTTTTTAATGTTTTATTTTAGAAATGTTTAAAATACCGTTGTCAGAACAATTAGGTGGATTTAATGGTAGGACACACTATCATTTAGCTGCTAAAAAGCAAAGAGATGTGGCAGCTGGTGTCGTATTAATGGGAGCTATGCTATTTGTTCATTATGAAAGCTTCTGGAATTTTATTCCAAAAGATTGTACAAACATTTTTATAAGGAGAGTCCATATGTCAAAACAATTTAAATCAGGTTTTTGTAGTCTATTGTTGGTAGACCAAATGTTGGAAAATCTACCTTTATGAATTATGTTTTAGGACAAAAATTGCCATTATGTCGGATAAAGCTCAAACAACTCGTAATAAAATACAAAGGGTTTATACAGAATCAAGATTGTCAAATTGTCTTTTTAGAGACTCCAGGAATTCATAAACCGAAGGCATGAATTAGGAACTTCATGGTGAGAGTGCTTATTCAGCGTTAAAAGAGGTAGATGCGGTATTATTTATAGTGAATGCGCAGAGAGAGGTCCTGGTGATGACTGTTATTATTGAAAAATTAAAAAGAAAATTAAAACACCCGTCTTTCTAGTGTTGAATAAAATTGATTTTAATTTCTCCTGATGAATTATTAGACTGAGTTGAATCATATCAAGAAACGATTCCTTTTGCTGGGATTATTCCACTTTCAGTTTTACAAGGAAATAATGTTCAAGAATTGATGACAACTTTAATAAAATCATTTACCAGAGGGACCTCAATATTATCAAGTGATCAAATTACAGACCATCCAGAATATTTCGTTGTATCTAGAGTTAATTCATTGAGAAAATTTTACATTTAACAAAAGAAGAAATTCCTCATTCAGTTGCAAAGTTACAGTAGATAAAATGCAAAAAGATGAATTTGATAAAGTACATGTTTATGCCAATATTATTGTTGAACGACCTACTCAAAAAGGAATTATCATCAGTAAAAAGGTGGTAAATTACTAAAAGAAATTGGTGTCAGAGCAAGAAAAGATATCGAACAATTACTAGGAAATAAAAGTATATTTAGAATTATGGGTCAAAGTAGAAAAAGATTGGCGTAAGAAAAAGAGCCATTTACAAGACTTTGGCTATCGTACAACAGACTATAAAAAGATTAAAGGTGACTTTATGGAATACTTTTCAAAAGTTTACCGCATTGTTTTATTTCGACAAGAATATAAAGAACACGATATGATTGTTAAGATTTTTCTCGAGAATTTGGGAAGCTAAAATGCTTTGTAAGAAATTTACAACGTTCAACTCATCCTTTATCTCAGCAACGTTACCCTTTACGAGAGCTGTTTTTATCGGAACCATTCATCAAAATGGCTTTAGTTTTATTAGGGAATGTCTTGAAGTGCAAAATCATCGACGTATTTATGAACAAATTGAAAGTTCAAGCGGTCATGACGTATATGATGCAATTAGTCGATGCTGTGATGGAAGATCGTATCATAAATACAGAGTTGTATGATTTATTAGAAAATTGTATCCGTGCAGTGGAAAAATGATTTAGATCCATTTGTTTTAATGCATTATTTTTGAATTGAAGATGTTAAAATATTTTGGAGTGGCCTTTCAATGGCAACAGTGTTGTTTTTGTGAAGAGTCGGTTGGTCCATTCGATCTCGTTGAAACATCATGGTTTGTTATGTGCGAGACATTTTTGAGAAAGATGAAAAGAGACTACAATTAAGTCCAAAAGCTGTTCATATTGCAAGAATTCTCGTATCGATGAAATCTCCTTTACAAATTCAATCATTGAGTCTATCTTCAGAAACAAAAGCTGATTTAAAAAGACTTTGTAGACTCATTAATGGATGAATATGTAGGGATTCGATTGAAAGGTAAAAATTTATTGACCAAATGGAAGATTAGCAACAGCAATTACAATTTCGTAGAAATAAAGCAGAAGAAAAATGAAAATTACTAATAATGATAAGGGCGATAGAATAAAAATCTATCGTCTGTGTGTGCACATTTATATTGCTTTTCTCAGTAGATTATTAGAATTTATACCGTTTTCGTGATACACTCAATTAGGATGAAATAAAACGGAGGTATGAGATGCACGAATATCTTAAAGGAGAATTAGTGGCGATTCAGCCAACTTATATTGTCGTAGAAAATCATGGATTGGCTATCAAATTATGTTTGCAAATCCTATCGTATCCAATCAAAATTGAATGAAGTCATTCGAGTAGAGCTTCAACAAATTGTTCGAGAAGATTCACATTACATTGTATGGATTTTTAAGTGATGAAGAAAAAGAATTATTCAAAAATTAATTAGTGTTTCGGGAATCAGGGACCCAAAAAGTGCAGTATCGATTTTTAGCAAATGATGATGTGAATGGTTTGTCATCAAGCAGTAGAATCAGGCAATATTACATATTTAACAAAAATTCCCTGGTAGTTGGTAAAAACTGCTCAACAAATTGTATTAGATTTAAAAGGAAAATTCACGAATATTGTTGTGGAAGAAATAGCTACTCCAGAAGTAGAAACTGCAATTGGATTGAAACACTTAGAAGAAGCAAGAGAAGCCTTCATTAGGATTAGGATATTCTGCAAAAAGAAATTACAAAAGTTTGGAAAGAGTTAGAAACAGCGGCTCCTCAAACTACTCAAGAAGCATTATCCATTGCCTTAAATTATTGATGAAATAGAAAGGAAGAATTGTGTGGAAGAACATCGATTTGTAGATGGTAGTCCCTTAGATGAACAAGAAGTTTTCAACGGAATTATCATTACGACCGCAAAAATTTACAACAATATATTGGTCAGCAAAAAGTAAAGAGAAGAGTTATCCATTTATATTCAAGCAGCACGTAGCAGGCAAGAAGCTATTGGATCATGTTTTATTATACGGCCCTCCTGGATTAGGAAAGACAACTTTAGCAATGGTGATTGCGAATGAATTAGAAGTAGGAATAAAAACAACGAGTGGACCAGCCATTGAACGACCTGGAGATTTAGTTGCTTTATTAAATGATTTAAATGCTGGAGATGTATTATTTATCGATGAAATTCATCGCTTACCTCGTGTAGTAGAAGAGATGCTCTATTCAGCAATGGAAGATTTCTTTGTTGATATTGTAGTAGGACAAAGGCCAACAGCACATCCCGTTCATTTTCCGTTACCTCCTTTCACTTTAGTAGGAGCGACAACTCGTGCGGGTGCTTTATCTGCTCCATTAAGGGATCGTTTTGGAATTGTGTCTCATATGGAATATTATGATGAGGAATCTTTAACAGAAATCGTGAAGCGAACAGCTAGTGTATTTGAAAGTGAGATTCATGAAGAAGCAGCTAGAGAGGTTGCTCTTCGTTCAAGAGGAACCCCTCGTATTGCTAACCGTTTATTAAAACGTGTGCGTGATTTTCTCAAGTTTATGAAGAGGGTGCTATTTCAAAAGAAATTACACAAAAGCTTTAAAAGTCCTTCAAGTAGATGAAAAGGGATTAGATGCGATTGACCGTAAATTATTAAATGCCATGATTGATTTATACGATGGAGGCCCAGTTGGATTAGGAGCGATTGCTGCCAATATTTCTGAAGATGATGAAACCATTGAAGATATGTATGAACCGTATTTATTACAAATTGGATTTATGAAACGAACTTCAAGAGGAAGAATGGTGACTCCAGAAGCTTATGTTCATTTGAATAGAAGATATTAAAATAGAAAGATGGAATAAGAACGAATTATACAACTCAAAGATTTTGATTTTTGATTTACCAGAAGAACTGATTGCTCAAACACCTTGAAAGATCGAACTTCATCAAGATTACTAGTCGTTAATGAAACAGAACATATGTGTAGAAGATAAACATTTTTCAGTACGATTATTTAAAGAAGGTGATACATTAGTTAGCCAGAATCAAAGGAGTATTTGCCAGCCAGATTACATGGTGAAAGAGGAACGGCGCTCATATTGAAGTAGCTACACTGCACAATACACATGGTGATTGTTGGGAAACCTTGTAAAAAGCCAGCTAGAATGAAAGTTGGGACAGTAGTATCTTTGGTGATGGACGATTAAAGGCAACTGTGACAGAAGAATTAGAACAAGGTGGGAAGAATGATTGAATTTCAATACGATGGAGTATTAGAAATATTAGAATGATTAGGTGAAATGCCATTACCACTGCATATCAAAGAAAAGATTAGAAGACCAAGAAACGTTATCAAAACGGTTTATGTAAAGGAAAATGGTTCTGCAGCAGTCCAACAGCGGATTACATTTACAAAAGAATTAATGGAAAAATTCAAGCAAAAAGGGATTCAAATTGTTCGATTACATTACATGTTGGACTAGTACCTTTAGACCCGTTTCTAGTAGATCGTTTAGAAGACCATAAAATGCATTCGGAATATTATCATATTTCAAAAAAGAAACAGCGAGAAGTTATTGCAGAAACGAAGAAAAATGGAAAACGAGTGATTGCAGTAGGAACTACTTCCATTCGTACACTAGAAACAGTCATTCTGCTAATCAAGGAGAAATCGTTCCAAGTAGTGGATGGACAGATATTTTCATTTCTCCAGGATATGAATTTAAAGTAGTGGATGCCTTTATTACAAATTTCCATCTTCCAAAAATCTACATTAGTGATGTTAGTGAGTGCTTATTTAGGCGTGACTTTACATTAGAAGCTTATCATCATGCCATTCGTGAACGTTATCGTTTCTTTAGTTTTGGAGATGCTATGTTTGTTCATCGTTAAATCTATGATTAAAAATGGAGATGAGAAAAAGTGTCTCTGAACAATTAAAAGAACAAATTATGAGGATGAAGAAAATCTAATTTATACGGAGCAAGGAATTGAACCATTATTTTGGATTCCGAAACAGCAAAAGATTTTAATTATCGGTCAAGCACCAGGATTAAAGGCTCAAGAAAGCCGTAAAATTTTTCTGGGATAAAAGTGGAGACCGTTTAAGAGAATGGCTGGGAATTGATGAAACGTTATTTTTACGAATCTGGATTATTTGCAGTCGTTCCGATGGATTTTTATTATCCTGGAAAAGGTAAAAAGTGAGATAAACCACCTAGAAAAAGGATTTGCCCCAAAATGGCATCCATTAGTTTTACCATTATTGAAACAGGTTGAATGTATTTTATTAGTTGGCTCATATGCACAAAATTATTATTTAAAAGAAACGAGAATTTAACAGAAACGGTAAGAAGTTACCTCTGAATACTTACCAAAAGTATTTTTCCATTGGTACATCCTTCTCCTTTAAATATTAGATGGATGAAGAAAAATCCATGGTTTGAAGAAGAAGTATTACCAGAATTAAAAATGATTGTAAAAATATAATAGGAGAACAAAATATGTTTATTACACGACACAATAACCCATATGAATTAAAAAGGAGAATTACCAATAGTAGGAGAAAAAGCTCCTCACTTTTCATTAGAATGTATTCATGGAGAAATTAAAACTCCAGAATCATTTGCAGGAAGCTGTAACATTAATCAGTGTTGTTCCAGATATTAATACTCGAGTTTGCGATATTCAAACAAAGCTTTCCATAAAATGAAAGAACATCCAAGTATTCAATTAGTGACGATTAGTAAAAATAACAAAGATGAATTTAAAAATTGGTGTTCGGCAAATGATGTTGCAATGGAAATGTTATGTGATGTTGATTTTACATTTGGAGAAGCATATGGCATTTATGTGCCTGAATTAAGCGTAGACCAACGTTCGATTTTTGTGTTTAGATCAAAAGGAACAATTGTTTATCACGAAATTGTTCGAAATGACAGATGAGACAAATTATGATGAAGCATTCGAGTAGCATTAACTCACTTATAAAAAGGGGGAGAAATAATGGAAAAATGTTAGTTTATTTCCACCAATTGAGCCTTATAACGAGTTTTACTTAGAAGTTTCTTCCAACACATCAAGTATTTGTGATGGAATCAGAAATCCAAATGGAAAAACCGGTGGTGATTGTTCATGGTGGACCAGGAGGAGGTTCAAGTCCAGTAACCCGTCAATTGTTCAATCCGGATGTTTATCGTATGATTCAATTTGACCAACGTGGTTGTGGGAAAAGTTTACCTTTTCTTTCATTAGAGGAGAATACAACTCAACATTTAGTTTCAGATATGGAGAAAACCGTGAAAAGTTAGGAATTGAGCAATGGCATGTTCGGTGGTAGTTGAGGGACGACTTTTGTCCCTTCATTATGCTATTCAATCATCCAGAAAGAGTTCTGGGATTGATTTTACGTGAGATTTTCTTAGGAAGACAGAGAAGATACCGATTGGCTATACCAAAAAGGGAGCTAGTGATTTCTTCCGCATCAATTTGAGCCTTATTTAAATCATATACCAGTAGAAGAACAAAGGGATTTAGTAACAGCCCTATTATAAAAGGTTGACAAGTAAAGATGTATCTATACGTTTAGAAGCAGCTCGTCAATGGGCAAGATGGGAAGGGTGGCATTGTTGCTCTTATTGCTCTAGAGAAACTATGGTGAGGAATCAGATGAGGACATGCTTGCACTCCATTATGGAATGTCATTATTTCTACCATCATTGCTTTGTAGAAGACTGATGATTATATTCTTAATCATGCAGTATACATCTAAAAAGAGATTCCAATTAAAATTATTCATGGTAGATATGATGTCGATTGTCGTCCGAGTGGGGCATATGATTTAAAACAAAAATTGCCACATGCTGAATTAGTCTTTCTACTGCTGCAGGACATGCGCAAATGGAACTATCAACGATAAAAGAATTAATGAGTGATTTGCAGGAATTTGAATAAGCTGTTTAGGACGAGTTTCGTAAATACATACGCTTCACAACAGAAAAACGAACTTGCTGTGAAGCGTTATTTACTTCAAATACAATTGTTCTAATGCACGTCTTTGTACTTTCATCGTTGCTGTTCTGGAATTTTATCGTATTCCATCATAATTGGTTCATTTAAATGAGGTAAGTTTTCAATGGCTTTAAACCATAATTCATCTGAATTTTTCTTTTTCATCTAATAGCGATGATTGGCTGAGGATAACCATGATGATCGCGAGATGATTACAACTTCTTCAAGGAACGGAAGATGGTCTAATAAATAATCTTCAATCATAAGTGTACTTTCCAAAGTTTCTACTAAGTCTACTTGACGATCGTAGTAATAATTCTCCTTTATCATTGATTACTCCGTAGTCTCCAGTATCCCACCATTGATCGTAAACATTTTCTTGGAATCGAGCATCTTCTTTAAAGTATGTTAAAGCGCGTCCTTTAGAATATAATTGAATATTTCCTGGTGTATTTATTGGAAGAAGTGTTCCGTTATTTTTCGCAATTCTTGCTTTTTGTAAAATGTTCAAAACTCAATCCCCATATTACGGATATTCATTCCTGGTAATGATTCTAATGTGTGTTTACGAACGATTGCAGGGCCGCATTGCCTTTGTCCATAAATTTGTAAATAGTACCATGCGATTCGTTTCTTAAGAAAGTAGCCATAGTTTCCTTATTAATCGCATCAAATGTTGAGTGATAATAGCGAGTATTTTCAAATACCCTGGATGTTTTTAGCAAGAGTAGCCCATTGAACAAAAATTGTTTGGATGCGTTTCAATACCAATTGGTTTGAATTGTTGAAGTAAGGTTTCAATATTTTTAATACTAGATCTGAATCGCTCAAATAAGGAAATCCTAAACTCATTAATGAAGACATTCCAATATTAAAACGAGAATGGACTGGAGAAATATGGAATGCTAGCAATCCTTTTTCTTCCATTTTGAAAATACTCTTTTGAAAAGCTGTTCGCCACCCCATACTGTTAGCAGAGTGTGCAATTAGTTTAGGAACACCGAGTTGTTCCGGAAGTATGTGTCATATAACCAATTTCATTTGGATTAAGAGTAACCAATGGAGTCATCGTTTCACATTCTTTTGAATTTCTAGAACAGAAATAGCTTTTAGATTGGTTCTTTCTTTTAAAAACTTTACTTTGTCCTGAGTTTCATCATCATACATTAACCATGAGTCTTCTAAGCGTTCGAAAAATGTATCAATAATGGTAGCAGGTAGATGTGCAGAAGTCATGACAGGAATTGCGCCTAAATATGAAATAGCACAAGCCAACCAACAACTATCAACAGCAGAAGAAGATTTGTAAACCATCACTTTCTCTCCAGATTTAATACCAATCAGTAAATAATTGATAGGCACTGTTTTTGGATGAATGATAAACTTTCTTGATAAGTTGTTTCTAGTCCAAATTCAGGAAAAGTGGATAATACTTCATCTAAATATATTTTTGTATTTGGAAAATCTATAGAAGCTTTCATAATTTTTAAATAAATGTAGAGGTTTATGTTCATAAATGGTAAACATAGTAAACTATCCTTTCGAAAATAATCTCTATCTAGTATACAGGAGGGTAAGAAACATGCAAAAATATTTTAGTATACTAGTATGCAAACGTTTTTAATATTTGGTAAAATGGAATTATGCAACCAGTTTAATGCTGGTAGAAATAGGAGTTGATAAATGTGCAAATTAAAAACGAAGCGATGCTGATTACTTATTCAGATAGCTTAGGAAAAAATATAGAAGGATCACAAAATTTGTTTTTGAAACCATTACTAAAGAATCAATTGGAGGAGTACACTTACTTCCGTTTTTCCTTCAACAGGTGATGAGGTTTGCACCAAGTGATTATACGACAGTCGATCCAGATTTAGGGAAGCTGGGAAGATGTTGATGCATTAGGAGAGCAATATTTAATGTTTGATTTTATGATTAATCATATCACGGGAATCAAAATTTTTCCAAGATTTCAAAAAGAATCGCGAAAAATTCACCATATAAAGATATGTTTATTCGTGTGCATGAATTTTTCCCTCCAGGACGTCCAACACAAGAAGATATTGATTTGATTTATAAAAGAAAAAGATAAGAGCACCATTCCAAAACAGTTCATTTTGAAGATGGTACAACAGAAGAAGTTTGGAATACATTTGGCGAAGAACAAATTGATTTAGATGTCAAAAGGACATTGTAAAAGCATTTATCCGTGAAACGATTAAAGATATGGCAAGTCACGGATGTTCATTAATTCGTTTAGATGCTTTTGCCTGTGCTGTGAAAAATTGAGATACAAATGATTTCTTTGTAGAACCAGAAATTTGGACTTTATTAGATGAAGTAAGAGCGGAAGCGTGCAAAGTATCAAGTAGAATTATTACCTGAAATTCATGAGACATTATTCGATTCAAATGAAAATTGCAGATCGCTGATTATTTTGTATGATTTTGCATTACCAATGGTTGTTTTATATTCGCTTTATAGTGGAAAATCTAACCGTTTATGCAAAACTGGTTAAAATGAGTCCAATGAAACAATTTACAACATTAGATACACATGATGGAATTGGGGGTTGTAGATGCAAAGAGACTTATTAACAGATGAAGAACTAGACTATACTTCAGAACACAATTGTAGCAAAGTTGGAGCAAATGTTAAGAAAGTTTATTCTAGGAGAAATATAATAATTTAGATATTTATCAAATAAATAGTACTTACTATAGTGCACTTGGAAACGATGATGCTAGTTACTTACTCTCAAGAATTTTACAATGCTTTGCTCCTGGTATCCCTCAAATATACTATGTGGGGATTATTAGCAGAGAGAATGATATTGAACTTCTTGAAGCAACAAAAGAAGGACAGTATTAATCGTCATTACTATACATTAGAAGAAATTGAAAAAGATAGAGCGTCCAGTTGTCAAACAATTATTATGCTTATTACGCTTTAGAAATACTCAAAAAGCATTTGATTTGGATGGTGAGATTCAAATTTCAACCCGGATGAATCAACAATTGAAATTGTACGTTCAAGCGCTCGATCATCAATCAAAAAGCTCGCTTAGTAGCAAACTTAGCAACAAAAAGAATTTAAGCAATTGAAGAAAATGGTGTAACAGTCCACTTATAATAAAACATATAGGGGAGAAGTTTCTCTCTTTATATTCAATTTAACGAATATAAGAGCTTTTATGAAAATAAAATTTCAAAGCAAAAAGAAAATATTTTTCTTAAAATAAATTCGTTTTCACCTATTTACAAAAATCGATGAAATAGGTTATGAAGTAAACATGTGATAAAAATAACAAACAACGGAGGAATTCCCAGTGAGTGAAGAGAGAGTAGTAGACTCTCAAAAGAGTCAATGAATTAGTAGAGAAAGAGCAGTAGCTTTAGAACAATTTTAGATTGCTCAACTCAAGAACAAGTAGACTATCATGTAGCGAAAGCATCAGTGGCAGCTCTTGATCGACACGGTAGTGTTAACTTTACATGCTGTAGAAGAAACTGGTCGTGAGTATTTGAAGATAAAGCGACTAAAAATTTATTTGCTTGTGAACACGTAGTTCATAATATGCGTCACACGAAAACCGTTGGAGTTATTGAAGATGACGAAGTAACAGGTTTAACATTAATTGCTGAACCAGTTGGGGTTGTATGTGGTATTACACCAACAACTAACCCAACATCAACAGCGATTTTCAAATCATTAATTGCATTGAAAACACGTAACCCAATCGTGTTCGCTTTCCATCCATCAGCTCAGAAAAGAGTTCCGCCCAGCGCAGCACAAATCGTTCGTGATGCAGCAATTGCAGCTGGTGCACCTGAAAACCGTATTCAATGGATTGAACACCCATCAATTGAAGCTACAAATGCTTTATATGAATCATGATGGAATTGCAACTATCCTCGCTACAGGTGGTAACGCAATGGTTAAAGCAGCATATTCATGCGGAAAACCAGCTTTAGGGGTAGGTGCTGGTAATGTACCCGCTTATGTTGAAAAATCAGCAAATATTCGTCAAGCTGCACATGACATCGTAATGAGTAAAATCATCTCGATAACGGAATGGTTTTGTGCTTCTGAACAAGCAGCTATTATTGATAAAAAGAAATTTATGATGAATTTGTAGCAGAATTAAAGAGCTACCACACTTATTTTGTATCTAAAAAGAAAAGCATTACTTGAAGAGTTCTGCTTTTGGCGTAAAAGCAAACAGCAAAAACTGTGCTGGTGCTAAATTAAACGCTAATATCGTAGGTAAACCTGCTGCGTGGATTGCAGAGCAAGCAGGATTCTCAGTTCCAGAAGGAACAAATATCTTAGCAGCAGAATGTAGGAAGTAGGAGAAAAAGAACCTTTAACTCGTGAAAAACTATCTCCAGTTTTAGCAATCTTAAAATCAGAATCTCGTGAAGACAGTGTTGAGAAAGCAAGACAAATGGTTGAATTTAATGGTTTAGACACTCTGCAGCAATTCATACAGATGATGCTGAATTAGCTAAAGAATTCGGACGTATTGTTCGTGCAATTCGTGTAATTTGGAATGCTCCATCTACATTTGGTGGTATCGGGGATGTTTACAATGCATTTATTCCATCTCTAACATTAGGTTGCGGATCTATGGACGTAACTCAGTTGGTGACAACGTAAGCGTTGTGAATCTATTAAATATCAAAAAGTAGGGAGACGTAGAAATAATATGCAATGGTTTAAAGTTCCTTCGAAAAATCTATTTCGAGACGTGATTCAATTCAATACTTACAAAAATGAAAAATGTAGAACGTGTAATGATGCGTAACTGACCAACAAATGGTTAACTTAGGATTCTTACAACGTGTGATTGAACAATTAGAATTACGCCCTAACAAAGTTATTTACGAAAGTATTTTCAGATGTTGAACCGGATCGAGATATAACAACAGTTAACCGTGGTGCTGAAATTATGAAATCATTTGAACCAGATACAATCGTAGCTCTTGGTGGTGGTTCTGTAATGGATGCTGCTAAAGTTATGTGGATGTTCTACGAACAACCTCAAATTGACTTCCGTGATTTAGTTCAAAAATTCATGGATATTCGTAAACGTGCATTCAAATTCCCTGAATTAGGTGAAAAAGCAAAAATATTGGTATTCCAACAACTTCAGTACAGGTTCTGAGGTAACACCATTTGCTGTTATTTCTGATAAAGCAAATAACCGTAAATATCCATTAGCAGACTACTATCATGACTCCAACAATTGCGATTGTTGACCCAGCATGAGTTAGTGACAGTTCCAGGATTTGTTACAGCAGATACAGGTATGGACGTATTAACTCACGCAGTTGAAGCCTATACTTCAACATTGGCGAATGACTACACTGACGGTTTAGCTTTACAAGCAATCAAATTAGTGTTGAAAAACTTAGAAAGCTCAGTTAAAAATGGAGACTTCGTTTCAGAGAGAAAAATGCATAATGCTTCTACAATGGCTGGTATATGGCATTTGCAAATGCATTCTTAGGAATGTCTCACTCAATGGCTCATAAAGTTGGTGGATTCTTCCACACAGTTCACGGACGTACAAATGCAATCTTACTTCCATATGTTATCCGTTACAATGGTACTCGTCCTGCTAAAACTTCTACATGGCCTAAATACAACTACTACCGTGCTGATGAAAAATTCCAAGACATTGCTAGAATGTTAGGATTACCTTCATCAACTCCTGAAGAAAGCAGTAGATGCATTAGCAAAAGCTGTTTATGAGTTGGGAGAACGTGTAGGAATTGAGATGAACTTCAAAGCTCAAAGGTGTAGATGAAAAGAATGAAAGAAGCAATCCACGAAATTGCATTATTAGCTTATGAAGATCGATGTTCACCAGCGAACCCTCGTTTACAATGGTTGCTCACATGGAAGAAATTCTTGCTGATGGCTACTATGGTTACGCAGCCTCGTCCAGGACGTCTTAAAATAATTATTTAAATTTTGAAAAAGCGTAGTAGCTCTTCGACTATTACGCTTTTTCTTTATATAAACTTTCACTGTTTGACTGTAAACTAATACAGATGTTGCAGTTTATTTTAATACAGATTTATGGTATACTATTGAAGAAAATTAGTTGTTAGTGAGGTTTAAAGGAGGAAACAATATGACCCCTAATAAAGAGGATTATATTAAAAGCGATTTATAAATTAGGCGGTAATCATGAAATAGTTTCGAATAAGTCAATCACTCAATATGCTTCAAATATCTGCAGCATCTACAACAGAAATGTTGAATAAACTAGTAACAGAAGATTATGTAAATTATGTACGATATAAAAGGAGCTAGACTGACAGAAAAGGAATTTTGTATTGCCAACGATTTGATCTATTTACTCATAAAATATGGGAAGTATTTTTAGTAGTGTCATTAGGTTTTTCACAGATGAAGTTCATGCATGAGGCAGAAGTTTTCAGAACATGCCTCTCACCTGAGTTAATTAATCGATTAGTGGATTTTCTGGATGATCCCGACTCATTGTCTACATGGAGATATCCCTACGATATGAATGCTAAAAATGGCTGAAATAAATGCTGATTTGGAGAAAATATATCAACCAAACATCAACGAATCATTGAATACATTGAATCATTACCAGTTGGTGAAAAGATTTCTGTTCGTACAATTGCTATATGAACTAAGTGGAAGGAACTGCTTATAGAGCATAGAGGCTGCAGAAAAATCTGAGGTGTTGTTTCTACAATAGAACGTGTTGGGATCGATTGAAATGAAACAGAAAATCAAAAGATAATTTTGAAAACTTTCTTTCGGTGAAATTGTTAAAAATAATTGAAGGAAGTTTTATGAGTGGCTCTAAAGGTTTAGATAAAGATTTTCAAACCGCTTTGTTATCGGAGCGATGACAGAGGATGCGATGAGTCGTTATATTCATCCAGAATCATTAGTGATTATTGGAAATCGTAAAGAGGGCTCAATTATTAGCTTTAGAACAGGGGCAGCTGTATTAATTACAGGAGGTTTTGACTGCATCTGACGAATTAATTCGAAGAGCTGATGAATTAGCGATACCAGTTATTGGAACAACTTACGATACATTTACGGTTGCATCTCTTATTAACCGTGCAATGACGGATCACTTGATTAAGAAAAATCATGATTGTATCGGATATTTTTGACAGATTTTTCTCACACACATTATTTAATGATTGATGATACAGTGGAAGATTATCGAAAAATGAATCAACAAACTGAAAATTCTAGATTTCCTGTAATTAATCATTCGAATCGTCTTGTAGGAGTTGTAACAGCAAAAGATGTTATTGGAAAAGCGATCATATTGTCATTGAAAGAGTGATGACAAAAATCCAAGTGTCACTAAATTACACGCTAGTGTAGCAAGTGTGCACATTCTATGATTTGGAATGGATTAGAAATGCTTCCTGTTGTTCAAGATAATATGGAATTATTAGGCATTATTTCTAGACAGGATAGTATATGAAAGGCTATGCAGTTAGCACAACGTCAACCTCAGGTAGGAATACTTTTTGAAGATGATGTTGCAGAGAGTTTAAATGTTCTGGACATAGATACGCAACAAGCTAAATTCCAATTTACAGTAACTCCACAAATGACAAATAATTTAGGGATGTTATCGTTTGGTGTTCTTTGTGAAGTTGTAAGTGTAGCATCAAAAGAATTTATTTCTCGTAGTCAAAGAAGAAATGCTGTTATTGAGCAATTAGATTTGCATTATTTAAAAATGATTCCAATTGATAGTGAAATTATTTTACAAATTCAATCATTAGATAATGGAAGAAAAAAATAACAAAATTAGATATTTCAGTGTATTTAGAAAAATACAATTGTAGCAAAAGCAGTAATGTCTAGTCAGTTAATGGAAAAGGAATTAATATAAAAGATGAATAAACAAGAATATTTATTAGCTATTGATAAAGAAATTCAAAAAGCAGACTCAATCGTTATTTTTACGCCATGAGTTGCTGCATCCAGATGCGATTGGTTCTCAAATTGGATTAAAAAATTATTGAAGCAATTTACCCAACTAAAAAGTATATGCTTTAGGGAAATGAATGAAGATTTAGCATATATTGGTACAATGGATACCATTTCTCAAGAAGTATCTCAATGCTTCATTAATTATTGTAATGACACAGCTAATACGCCTCGTATTGATTCACCATATGAAGTAAACCCATCAGAGGTGATTAAAATCGACCATCATCCTGATAGAGATGTTTATGGAAAGATATCTTATGTAGATACAACTGCAAGTAGTACAAGTGAAATTTTATGTCAATTTGTATTCAGTGAAAATTCACCTTGGAAAGTTAATGAAGAAGTTGCGAATGCGTTGTATGCAGGTATTGTAGGGGATACAGGTCGTTTCTTATACCCAGCAACAACAACAGTAACTTTCGAAATGGTTTCTAAATTATTAGAATTCCCAGTGAAAATTTCAGAAATTGCTTATCATATGATTACGAATCCTGTTTCAGTTAGTCGTTTAGCTGGTTACATTGCTAAAAATATGAAATTTCTGAAAATGGAGTAGCGATTACCATTTTAAGCCAAGAACAATTAAAAGAGTTTGGAGTAGAAGAACATCAAACACATGGGGTTATTTCATTACCTAGTACAGTTGAAGGTGTATATTGCTGGTGTCTATTCGTAGAGCAACCAGATGGTACATATCGTTGTAATTTACGTTCAAAAAGGACCAATCGTAAATGAAATTGCAGCGAACCATGGAGGTGGAGGACACCCTCTAGCGTCTGGTGCTGTTGTGAAAACTTTTAGAAGAAGTTCATCAAATGTCTGAAGAACTAAATGAATCTTCTAAAAAATTTCTTGCTTCATTGAATAAATAAAGACTTATAGTTGACTTTAGTTGGATAGAATAATACAATGGTTATTGAGTTGGATTATTCTATCCAACGATTGTTTCTGCATTAATTTTGAAAAAAATTAAAAATGAGACGGAGGTGACTCAATGAACTCAGCACTAATAACTGGAGGCCTCGCGATCTTAACTTTAGTAATCGGAATTGTTGCTGGATATTTTGTTTTCAAATCCAATTATGAGAAAAAGTTGTAGCTGCTCGTGAATCGGCTGAAATGATTTTTAGAAGATGCAAAAAGATGCTGACCGATTAAAAAGGAAGTATTATTAGAAGCTAAAGAAGAAAAATCATAAATATCGTACTGAAGTTGAAAATGAGTTAAAAGAAAAGAAGAAATGAAGTTTTACTTCAAGAAAAAAAGGATGATTCAAAGAGAACAAAAATCTTGATCGTAAAGATGAAGTTCTTGAAAAACGTGAACAATCTATTGAAGATAAAGAAAATAAACTTCAAGAGAGGCACAAGTTATGACGGAAAAAGAAGAACAGATTGACGCTGTGTTATCTGAACAAAAAGCTGAATTGGAACGAATTTCAACCATTAGTAGAGAGAAGCTCAACAAATTATTATGCAAGAAACACGTGAGGAATTAAGTCACGAACGTGCAGTATGGTAAAAGAATCTGAACAACGTGCTAAAGACGAGGTCAGATAGAGCTGCTAAAAGTATTATTTTTACAAGCAATTCAACGTTCAGCAGCTGACTTAGTTGCTGAAAATACTGTGACAGTTATGACATTACCAAATGATGAGATGAAAGGTCGAATTATCGGACGTGAAGGAAGAAACATTCGTACTTTAGAGTCATTAACAGGTATTGATTTAATTATTGATGAAACACCTGAAGCTGTAGTGCTAAGTGGATTTTCGATCCAATTCGTAGAGAAATTGCTAAAATGACCTTAGAAAAATTAATTGCAGATGGACGTATTCACCCCTGCAAGAATTGAAGAAATGGTCGAAAAATCTCGTAAGGAAATGGATGAAAGAATTCGTTCAATTGGCGAACAAGCAACATTTGAAGTCGGAATTCATTCATTACATCCAGACTTAATTAAAATTTTAGGTCGTTTTTATATTTCCGTACTAGTTACGGACAAAAATGTTTAAATCATAGTATTGAAGTTGCTAAATTAGCTGGAATTATGGCTGGTGAGCTTGGTGAAGATGTAAATCTAGCGAAAAGAGCAGGTTTATTACATGATTTAGGAAAAAGCATTGATATCATGAAAATTGAAGGTTCTCACGTAGAAATTGGTGCGGAAATTGCTCAAAAATATAAAAGAAAACAAAATTGTGGTTAATGCAATTGCATCTCACCATGGAGATGTAGAAGCAACCTCGACAATTGCGATATTAGTAGCAGCAGCAGATGCTTTATCGGCTGCAAGACCAGGAGCACGTAGTGAATCCTTGAAAACTACATTCGTCGTTTAGAACGATTAGAAGCTATTGCTAATGAACACGAAGGTGTGGAACGTAGCTTTGCCATTCAAGCGGGTCGTGAAATCCGTGTTATGGTTCATCCAGAGAAAATTGATGATGCAAGTTCTATTTTTATTAGCACGTGAAATTCGTAAACAAATTGAAGAAGAACTACAATATCCAGGACATATTAAGGTTACAGTTATTCGTGAAACAAGAGCTGTAGAATATGCTAAATAAAAAGAAACACGCTAGATTTTTCTAGCGTGTTTTTTTATATAATTTAAAAACCTTCTCAATTAGAAGGTTTTTGGTTTTAATATTTTTGACCAGCAGATTGTGTTGTGGTTTTTATTTCTTGTAGCTTCTTGAGTTGTTTGTCCATCCCTGTTGTGGAGGTTGTTGTTGCTGAGGATTTTTGTTGAATAGTTGTTGAACTTGTTTCTTGTTTTTCCTCGGCTTTAGTACCTAATTTCAACTCATAAGTTACTGGATCGATGTCTTATCTTTAATTGTAACAGTTAAACTAATTTGAACGGATTCATCTGTAATATTTTTAAAGGTTGCACTTGTCTTGTCAACTGTTTTGTGATTGACCTCAACACTAATCGTATACCTTGGTTTATCTCCATTGGATTTTACGGCATTCCAAGTTACTGTAATTTCTTTCTTAGCAGCATCAAAATTTACGTTTAATCCCGATGGTGGAGCAATTCTTTCTTCAACATACTGTTGCTGTGTAGGTAATGTACCTTTAACAAATAATTCTGTACTTACCCTATCACTAGGAGTATTTGGTCCAGCTAAAGCTAATGGATTGAGATCCTACAACAATTTGTGAAGCAACAACACTAGACAGTTGTTCCCAATCTTTAACAGGAGTTTGCTTCATGGCATAATTCATTAAGTGAGCATAAATCCATTTAGAATAAGCTTGTTCTGTTAATGTTAAGCCACTTCCTGCTGTATAAGGGTTATCATAACCAGTCCATACAGAAATTGTGTAGGCAGGGGAGTATCCGATGAACCATGAATCGGGAATAATATTATCTTCTAGTGAAGCCCCCATTGCACGTTTTTGTTCAGGTGTATAATTTGTTGAACCAGTTTTTCGCTGCATGTGGAAGATTTCCCATTTTTAGGTCATTAGCAAAACCATAAGTAAAAGTATCTTTTAATATATTTGTAATCATATAAGCTGTTGAATCTTTCATTGCTTGATGTTGATCTGGTTTAAATTGTAAAACTTGTCCGTCTCGAGTTGTAATTTTTGTAACGGTATATGGTTTAGAATAAGTACCATAGTTAGCAAAAGCAGTGTAAGCAGCTGCCATTTTTACTGGTGATATGTTTGCACCAATAGCATTACTTTCTACTAATGATTCTTCTCCGTCATTCATAACAGATAAATCTAATTTTAGGAAAGCTTGAACGTTATCGTTACCAACTGCTTTAAAGGTTTGATAGGCAGGAGTATTACGTGATAAAACTAACGCTTTACGCATGGTCATTGTTCCCATATATTGATTATCCCAGTTGTTTAATTCAAAACCACTAGAATATTTTGTTGGTTTATCAACCATTGTTTGGCCAGTAGAATAGTTTAAATATTCGATTGCTGGGCCGTAATCCATAATAGGTTTAATTGTTGAACCAGTACTTCTATCATTTTGTATGGCACGATTATAGGCTAATAAATTTGTTTGTTTACGACCACCGTTAACAGCTCTTATGGCTCCAGTTGTTGAGTCTAACATAACAACTGCATTTTGAACTTTGTCATCAACATATTGAATATAACGATTTGTATTTAATATCTCATATAAGTGATTTTGCGCCTGTGAATTAACAGTAGTTTCAATCGTTAATCCATCTGAATAAACATCTAAATCCAGTTTTTCTTTTTACTTCATCAGCAACCATTGTTAAAAATGAATCGAAAAATTAAACGGTTATCATCTGTTGAAACTTGTTCATGTTCTGCTACTAATCCTTCTGTAATTGGAGTATCTTTGCTTCCTGAAATTGAGACTCGGTTAATTTCCATTTTCTTTCATTGTTTTTAAAAACTAAATCACGACGTTCTTTTGCTTGTTCAGGATGAGCATATGGGTCATAAGAACTTGAGCTTGCGGCATACCAGCCAAAAAGGGCTAATTGAGGGATGGTTAATTCATTTAATTCTTTTCCAAAATAATAATTAGAAGCTGTACCAAACCCATAAGTGTTATTAGCCATATATACTTTATTTAAATAATAGGTAAGTATTTGTTCTTTTTGAAAAATTCACGTTCTATTTTGTAAAGCAAGTACAATTTCTTGAATTTTACGTTTATAAGTCCGATCTTCTTTTTGTAGAGAAGACAGATAATTTAATTAATTGTTGAGTGATGGTACTACCACCTTGAGTAATATGACCAGCACGAAGATTACGTACAAAAGAACCGATAATTCGAATTGGATCAATTCCTAAATGAGAATAATATCGTTTATCTTCAATAGAGGTGATTGCATCTTTTAATCCTTGAGGAACTTCTTCAGGTTCAATTAAATCACGATTTTTCTCCACCTAATTTTGTGATTAGTTCTTTATTCATATCAAGGATTTCTGTTTCAGTTGCTCCTTGTAAATCTGCAGCAGTTATTTCCGGTGCAGTTGAAGCATAGTAGAAGAATAAACCTGTTAGGGATTGTAAATCCAATTACAAAAATTGAGAATAAAAACAATGAGAATTCTCTTAAAAATATTCTTATTCTTTCCATTCGTATGATTGTTGATTACGTCTTTTTGGCGTGTCTCTGTCATAGAAAACCTCCTAAATTTTTATCAATTAAATTGTCAACTATTGGAATATAATCCAAAATAGATTGTACTGTTAAGTAAATTTGTTTTCCATTATCACGAATATAATTTAAAGGAATAGATTTTTACCATTCTTGTTATCTCTGATAAATGAAATTAAATACTGACTTTCTAGTAAGTAATATTCATTTAATGAAGAAAAATAAAAATAATAAATACAATTCCACCTTGGTATATACAATCTTCCATGTGTTGTAATTGATGATCATGTATATTTATAAATGGAAACGAAGTTTTATTTTTCGTTTCTTTAGCCTCGAAAATCAATATAGCATCCACGATAAATCCCATTATAATCTGGTAGAAGCATGACGGTAATATGCTTCTTTAATAACTGCGGCACTTCGTTTAGGATAATCCACTTTAACGACTTGTACCGGTGTGGGCTTTTTATGAATCACAGCTATAATCGATATAATCGTTTGTTTGATTCAATAAAGTTTCTAAGAACATTCACGACTACCATATGAAACAGTTGAAGTTTGAGGAGAGGATTTCTCTGTTGTCCTTTTGGGTATTGAATCATAATATCACCTCTAATCTTTATCTATTATACCATTGATTATACTTTAAAAAGCTAAAAATATTATTAAGATTAACAAAAACTAGATTTCATTTTGATTTCTAAATGAAAATGTAGAAGAATATTCAAAAATAATCAGAATATTTTACAATTTTACAAAGGTGTTGTAAAATAAATGAGTATAAAACGCTCATCAATTAAATTTGATGAAGTAAGAATTTTTGGAGGAAAGCTATGACAGCAAAAATTTGAAAAATCAACACAAATGAAGTTGTAGTTAACATTTGAAATTTCAGAAGAATCAATTAAACAAGGTTTAGAAGTTGCTTTTAACCGTGTGAAAAAGAACTTAAACGTTCCTGGTTTCCGTAAAGGTAAAGTAAGTCGTCAAGTCTTCAACAAAATGTATGGTGAAGAAGCATTATATCAAGATGCATTAAACTTCTTATTACCTGATGCATATGACAATGCAGTAGAAGAAACTGGTATTTTCCCAGTAACTCAACCAAAAATTGATATCGAATCATTAGAAAAAGGTCAACCATGGGTGATCAAAGCAACTGTAATTGTTAAACCTGAAGTTAAATTAGGTGAATACAAAGGATTAACTGTTGAAAAACAAGATCGTACAGTTTCTGAACAAGATGTAGAAGATCGTTTATTACAAGAACAAGCTAAATCAGCTGAATTAGTTGTTAAAGAAGGTGCTGCTGAATTAGCAGATACAGTTGTAATCGACTTTGAAGGTTTCTTAGGTGAAGAAGCATTTGAAGGTGGAAAAGGTGAAAACTACTCATTAGAATTAGGTTCAGGTTCATTCATTCCTGGATTTGAAGAACAATTAGTAGGCGCTAAAGAAGGCGACAACGTTGAAGTTAAAGTTACATTCCCAGAAGAATATCATGCAGAAAACTTAAAAGGTCAAGATGCTGTATTCAAAGTAACAGTTCATGAAGTTAAAAACAAAAAGAATTACCAGAATTAACAGATGAATTTGCTAAAGATGTTGATGATTCAGTTGAAACATTAGCAGAATTAAAAGAAAAATTCCGTAAAGAATTAGAAGAAGCTAAATCTGAAGCAGCTGATGAAGCTGTAGCTGACTTAGCATTACGTCAAGCAGTTGAAAATGCTGAAATCGTTGAATTACCAGCTGAAATGGTTCACGAAGAAGTACACCGTCAAATGCAACACTATTTAAACGACATGCGTCGTAACGGTATTACACCAGAAATGTACTACCAAATTACAGGTACAACTGAAGCAGACTTACACAAAATGATGGAAAAAGATGCTGATGTACGTACTAAAACTAACTTAGTATTAGAACAAATTGTTAAAGATGAAAACATTGAAGTTACTGATGCTGATGTTGATGCAGAAGTAAAAGAATTAGCTGCTCAATATGGTATGGAAGAAGGAGCTGTTCGTGCAGCTGTTTCAGTTGAAATGTTGAAAAACGATATTTCAATGAAAAAAAGCATTAGCTTTAATTACTGACTCTGCAGTAGAAGCTTAATTGAAAAACTATTTAAGAACAATCTTGGAAACAAGATTGTTCTTTTTATGGGAAAAATATCTATTACACAATGGACTTTCCTTGTTCAAATAAGTCTGATATGCTAATCTACTATATATAGTGTCAAAAAATGAAATGGAGGGTTCTTAGTTGTATAAAGATGAACCAAAACATGTCTGTTGTTCATTTTGTGGGAAGTCACAAGATCAAGTAAAAATCATCGCTGGACCAGATGTTTTTATTTGTAAATGAATGTGTAGATTTAGTAAGGAAATTATTGATGAAGAATTATTAACACAGTTTTTGAAGGAGAAATTACAGTTCCAAAACCACAAGAAATTCGTGAAATTTTAAATGATTATGTGATAGGACAAGAAAAATGCTAAAAAGCACTAGCGGTTGCTGTTTATAATCACTATAAACGAATTAACCATTTAGTAGAAGACGATGGAGTAGAGTTACAAAAGAGTAACATTTGTTTAATTGGACCAACCGGTTCAGGGAAAACTTACTTAGCTCAATCATTAGCACGCCTATTAAATGTTCCATTTGCAATTGCAGATGCAAACAACATTAACAGAAGCTGGATATGTTGGGAAGATGTAGAAAAATATTTTATTAAAACTTCTTCAAGCAACTGATTATGATGTAGAGCGTGCACAAAAAGGAATCATTTATATTGATGAAATTGATAAAATCGCACGTAAAAAGTGAAAATGTATCGATTACTCGTGATGTAAGTGGTGAAGGTGTTCAACAAGCTTTATTAAAAATTTTAGAAGGAACAATTGCATCTGTTCCTCCTCAAGGTGGACGTAAACATCCACAACAAGAATTAATTCAAATCGATACTACTGATATTTTTATTTATTGTAGGTGGAGCATTTGATGGCATTGAAAACAATTGTTAAGAGAGACTAGGAGCTAAAGTCATTGGATTTGGTTCTTCAAATAAAAACTTTAGCGAGCATGAAAGTTTAATGCAAATGATTATTCCAGAAGATTTACAAAATTTGGATTAATTCCAGAATTTATTGGACGATTACCAATTATTGCAGCATTAGAAAAATTAGAAACAAAAAGATTTAGTGTCTATTTTTAACAGAACCTAAAAAATGCATTAGTAAAACAATATCAAAAACTTTTTCTTAATGGATGAAGTTGAATTAGAGTTTGATCAAGAAGCATTAGATGCTATCGCATCTAAAGCGATTGAACGAAAAACTGGTGCACGTGGATTACGTTCGATTATTGAATCTGTTATGATGGATTTAATGTTTGAAATTCCAAGTAGAGAAGAAGTTTCTAAAGTAATTGTGACAAAAAGAGGTTGTAGAAAATGAAGGACAACCAGAATTGTACAATAAAAAGGGAAATTATTGAAAGTTTAATTTTAGGGGAATTTTATGTCTGCAATTCGTAAGTTTTGCAAGTCGTTATACAAAAAGAAGAATTTTCGTGGATTTTACAAGATTGGGCTAATTCAGTGTATTCATTAATGATTACTACAGCTATTTTTCCAATTTTCTTTAAAACAGTTACTACTAATGCGGGGAGTGACTGCTGCTAATTCAACAGCTTATTTAAGTTATGCAAATTCAATTGCAACATTTGTCGTTGCAGTAATGGCACCAGTATTAGGAGCGCTAGCAGATTATCGAGGATATCGAAACCTGCTGTTTACTATTTCAACGATGGTAGGGTATTTTCTGTATTAGGATGATGTTTGCTGGTAGTTTATCAGTGGATGTTTTTTTATTAATTTTATATACGATTTCGCCATTGGATTTTTCTGCATCGAATATTTTTATGATAGTTCGATTATGGATGTAACAACGTACGATCGTATGGACCGTATTTCAGCAGCAGGTTATGGATACGGTTATATTGGAAGTGTTATTCCTTTTGTGTTATTTATGAGGATTATGCAATTTTTCAATTATCTGGAGATGTCATTGTAAAAATTGGCTTTTTATTACTGCTGGTTTGGTGGTTTGTCTTTACCATTCCATTTTGGAGACATGTAAAACAAAAACACTTTATGGAACATGATAAAACATCCTGTATATGATAGTTTTGCTCGCTTATTTGAAACGGTTAAACATATTCGTGAACATAAGCATGTGTTTCTATTTTTAATTGCTTATTTCTTCTATATTGATGGAATTGGGACAATTATTAAAATGGCTACAGCTGTAGGTACCGATGTTGGATTAGATGGAAATAGTTTAATTGTTATTTTGTTAATCGTTCAAATTGTAGCATTTCCATTTAGCATTATTTATGGATATCTTGCAAAGAAAATTGGTTCAAAAATACTGTGTTTTTTTAGGAATTGCTACTTATATTATTATTTGTATTTTAGCAACAGGATTAAAAACTTATACAGATTTCTTATTATTAGCGATTTGTATTGGTACAGCTCAGGTGGGGTACAATCGATTAGTCGTTCTATTTTTGGGCAAATTATTCCCGCAAATCGTGCGAATGAATTTTTGGATTTTTATAATATTTTTTGGAAAATTCTCATCCATTTTAGGAACAACATTATTAGGAATTACTGCGCAAATGACGGGTAATTCATTACATGGAGTTTTTCTCTTATTCTTCTATTCTTAATTGGAGGAGGATTACTATTCTTTGTTAAAATCAATCCTCAAACAACAGAGGAAGGAGCATAATGATGAAAGTAACAAATGCTGAATTTACGATTAGTGCAGTTGGTCCAAATCAATATCCAACTGATCAAAAAGTTGAAAATTGCTTTATCTGGTCGCTCGAATGTAGGGAAATCATCTTTTTATTAATCGTTTAATTCAACGAAAAAGTTTAGCTAGAACATCTAGTAAAACTGCAAAACTCAGACATTAAATTTTTATCATATTAATGATTTATTTTATTTTGTCGATGTTCCTGGTTATGGATACGCAAAAGTTTCAAAAAGAACGTGAAAAATGGGGAAAAATGATTGAAGAGTACATTACAACTCGTGAAAATCTTGAACTAGTTTTAATCCTCGTTGATTTCCGTCATGAACCAAGTACTGAAGATGTTCAAATGCGTGAGTTTTTAGAGTATTATGAAATTCCTTATCGAATTATTATGACGAAATGTGATAAAATTCCTCGTGGTAAATGGAATAAACATGTGAGTCAAATTCGAAAAGCTTTTGGGAAACCGCCGGAAGAATTATTTTAACATTTTCTTCTTGAAACAGGAGAAGGAGTTGAAAAAGCTTGGGAAATGGATTGAATCAATCGTATTAGATAAGGAGTGAATAGGATGATTGGGTATAAGAAAAAGATGCAGTTTCTTTTTGAAGAAATATTTCCATTATATGAAGCAGTAGGATGGACAAATTATACAAGTAATCCAACAATGCTAAAAAATGCATTAGAACATAGTTTGTTTATTCTTACAGCAAGAGATGAAGAAGGGAATTTAATTGGATTTCTAAGAGCAGTAGGAGATGGTTATTCTATTCTATATTCAAGATATTATTAAAGCTCCCGAGTATCAAAGACAGGGAATTGGTACAGAATTGACTTCGTCAAACACTGGAGTATTTTAATGAGGTTTATCAAATTATTTTTAACAACGGATAGTGAGATTAAAAACAATTGCATTTTATGAAGCAAATGGATTTACAGCTTTGTCTAAATATGGATGTACTTCTTTTATGGCTAATCCGATCCTACAAGCAAAGTAAAAGCATGATTTTTAAAACTATGGTAAACTTGAATTAAGAAATGATGAGTCAAAGGATGGGACATATGAAATTAACAATTGATGAAAAATCACAAGCATGGTTTGAAGAAGAATGGGAGTTTCTAAAGAACGTGGTGTTCGTTTTTAGGGAAAGTTTATGGATGTAGTCCAATTCATGAAGGCTTTTTCTTTAGCCGTAGAAGTTGATACACCCAATAATCCATTTGTTAGCGTAGAAAAATGGAATTACCTATTTTGTTGAAACAGGTGATGAAATGGTTTTTTTCCAAGGTCACGATTTAGATGTCGTATTTGATGAAAAACTAAAAGAACCATCCTATAGTTATCGTGCCATTCAAACTGCATAAAAATATTAGAAAAGCTTTTTCTCTAATAACAAGAGTGTGGTTAACCAAAAATTGTGGTTATACTCTTAATTAGAGAAAAGTTTTTTCTTTGAAAATTTATTTAACAAAAATGCTATAAATAATTCATAAAGTATATATTTTATATTCAAAAAGATACATTAATATAAGTTCATCTCATAAAGAAAGAGAGGGATTTATATGACTTTTAAAAATATCAATTCGTTTTAATAGGATTATCAACAACATTATTGATGACAGCTTGTTCTCAAGCTGGTGCAAAAACTGCTAATAGAACTAAAACGACTGATTCTAGTATCAGTCAACAACTAATACAACTTATTTTTCCGATAAAGATTTCAACACTCAATACGATGAAACGACAGCTACAAAGATTAATTTATTAGGAGATACGGTATCGGTTTCAGGAGATGGAGTTTCAACAACAGATTCTATTGTAACTATTTCAAAAGCTGAACTTATATTATTTCTGGAGAATCAAATGGGCTTCAATTGAAAATAGATGCAGATAAAGAAGCAGATATTCATATTATTTTAAAAAGGTGTAACGATGAATAATACCAATGCACCTATTAATATTCAAAAAGCAAATTCGGTAACCATTACTTTAGTAGATGGAACGACTAATACTTTAGTAGATTCTAGTGAAAAATAGTGATGAAAAAGCGAATGCAGTTTTTATTTTTCTAAAGTTGATTTAATCATTAATGGAAATGGGATATTAAATATTGATGCTAAAAATAATGGAATTAAAAGCAAATGATACACTTCATATTACTGGAGGACATATCATATAACTGCAATTGGTAGTGCATTTAATGTAAATGATGAATTCAATATTACACATACAAAAATGAGTATCGATGCAAAAATGATGTGAAAGTGGATAATGATGAAGACCTTTCAGTTGGAAATATGTTTTTTATCAGATAATACGATGACCATTAACGCTGGAGATGACGGAATTCATGCTGGTAATTTTTGAGTAATCGAAAGTGGAACCTATGTCATTGAAAAATTCAACAGAAGGAATTGAAGGAAGAACTATTACGATTCAAGGTGGAGATATTAAAGTTTATGCAAGTGATGATGGTGTCAATGCAGCAAATGCAAAATGTGAGTCAAGATGAGATATCTTTACAATGAATGGTGGAAACTTATTTGTAGAAGTAGGAGAAGGAGATACTGGATTGTATTGATTCAAACGGTACATATACAGTAACAGGAGGGACTATTCAATTAGTTGGTCAATCAGATTTGATTTTGATGGAACTGCTGTTTATACAGGTGGTGATATTACAATAAATGGGAAAAACAATCAGAAATCAAAAATTCAATGATGATGGGACCTCCAAATGATGCTAGAGGATTTAATCATCAGCAAGGAATGCCTCCTCATGATAGAAAGTAACATTTATTAGGAATAAAGAAATAAAGTTAAAATACTTTAAAAAGAAAAAGATTTGATAATCATAATTTTTAGACATAGCGATTCCATATTAAGGAATTGTTATGTCTTTTAATTTGAATGTAGAGAAAAATATTGGACAAATAGAACATAGTAAGATACAGTTATAGAGTTAACTATTAAAAAGAAAGGAAAGTAAAAATGACACAACCAGCTGTAACATATCGTTTAATTAAAACAGAAAAACATACAGGTGCTCGTCTTGGAGAAATTATTACACCACATGGTACTTTTCCAACTCCAATGTTTATGCCTGTAGGTACATTAGCAACTGTAAAATCAATGTCACCAGAAGAATTAGATGAAATGGGAGCCAATATTATTTTAAGTAATACTTATCACTTATGGTTACGTCCAGGTGCGGATATTGTAGATGAAGCAGGAAAATTACACAATTTTATGAATTGGAAAAAGGAATCTTAACAGATTCAGGCGGTTTCCAAGTGTTTTCTTTAAGTGATATGAGAAGAATTGAAGAAGAAGGAGTACATTTTAGAAATCATTTAAATGGATCAAAATTATTTTTATCTCCAGAAATTTCAATTGATGTTCAAAAATAAACTTGGAGCAGATATTATTATGAGTTTTGATGAGTGTCCTGATTTCCATCACACACATGATTATGTGAAAAATTCCATTGCTCAGTACAACTAGATGGGCAGAACGTGGATTGAAAGCTCATAAACTCAGAAACTCAAGCTTTATTTGGAATTTTACAAGGGCAGGATACAAAGATTTTACATTTGGATCACGCTAAAGATATGATTTCTCTAGATTTCAGGATATTCGATTGCTGGACTATCTGTAGGGGAAACGAAACAAGAAATGAATGAAGTATTAGACTATGTGACACCATTGATTCCGTCTCATAAACCACGTTATTTAATGGGAGTAGGTTCTACCTGACTCATTAATTGATGGAGTGATTCGTGGAGTTGATATGTTTGACTGTGTACTTCCAACACGTATTGCAAGAAATGGTACTCTGTATGACGAGTGCAGGACGTCTTGTTGTTAAAAATGCGAAATATGAACGTGATTTCCGTCCAATCGATGAAAAATGTAATTGCTACATGTCGTAATTATTCTCGTGTATATTCGTCATTTATTTAAAGCAGATGAAACATTTGGCTTACGTTTAACAAGTTATCATAATTTATACTTCTTATTAAACTTAATGAAAACAAGTACGTCAAGCTATTATGGATGATAATTTTACTAGAATTTAGAGAAGCATTTTTCGAAGAATATGGATTTAATAAAGAAAATGCTCGTAATTTCTAGTATTCTTAAGAAAAATTTGATACAGTAGTAATACATTAAATGAAGGAGTGTTGAAAATGAGTCAATTAGCATTAATGTTACTTTATATTGTTGCACTAGGAGGAGCTTGTGGTTCTTGGTCGTAAAAATCGTGAGCGTACTAAAAATTACAAGAGCAAATGAATGCTTTGAAAGCTGGATCATGTTGTTACCATTGGGGGCTTATATGGAGTTGTCCATTATATTGATACAGTAGATCAAACAGTTGAAATTGACTGTGATGGTGTTTATTTAACATTTGAACGTCGTGCGATTCATCATGTTGTTCCAACAGCTGGAGAAGTAGAAGAAGGTTCAGTAGTGGCAGCTACTAATAGCGACCATGAATAAGCAAGAAGAATTAATGGAAAAGTTTCGTCCTTGGTTAAGTTATAAAAATTATTGAATTTATTACTCAGGGATATGAATCGATTTCAGTTATGATATTGCCACATATTTTGTGACTTATCGTTGAAGAAGCAGAAGCCTGAAAATTTATTTGACAAATTTATCAGTTGAATCAATTAACGATTAATGATTATTTTGATTATGAGTCGATTATGGCTCAAACTTCAACGGAAATGACATTAGATACCATTGATTTGAGTGCTTTGTTAGATTAATATTTATATTTTTATTTGACTTATAAATATAATAGCAAACGGACGTTTTCTGCAATAGAAGCCCATTTGGCTTCTATTACTACTGCTATTATGATAAGTCATTTTTTTATTCCCATGGATATGTATAAACGTTTAAAAATGTGACTTTTTAAGTAGTAAAGGATGCTAGAAAAAGTCATTTCTGTTGAAACTTGAATCTTCATGTATAATAGATTCAGTAAGAAAGGTTGTGGAGTATGAAAACATCGATTTTAAAAGCTTTAGAAGAATTTATAGAGTTTTTAAACCAAAATGGAAACAATTATTGAATCAAAGAACAAAATGAAGAAATACATCATCATGAAGAACATTCTCACGATCTTTGTGGACATCATAGTTACAATCATGATTCTCATCATCATCTCATCGAATACGGTGAACATCATAGTCACGATCATGATTCTCATCATCATTCTCATGAACACGGTGAACATCATAGTTACGATCATGATTCTCATCATCATTCTCATGAACACAGTGGACATCATAGTCACGATCATGATTCTCATCATCATTCTCATGAACACAGTGGACATCATAGTCACGATAATGATTTTCACCATCATTCTCATGAGCAGTGTGAACATCATAGTCACGATCATGATTTTCACCATCATTCTCATGGTCATTGTGGTCATTGTTCCGGTCACCATCATCATGAAATTTCTTGGCAGCGTTGGGCTCTTGCAATTGGTATGTTTGTATTAGCATTGTTTTTAGAAAGTAGTGTAGCTTTGGATATCAAATACCTTATTCCTTTTTAACAATTGCTTGTATTGGGAAAGAAGTCATTACTGAAGGAATTATGGATACTATTGAGGAAACAAAAGCAATTTAAAAAGTTTCGACCAAATGTTCATTTACTAATGACTCTTGCTGCACTTGGTGCGATTTTTATTGGGAAATTTGAAGAAGCAGCAATGCTAATTGTTATCTTTACGATCGCCCATTCACTTGAAGAATATGTAGAAAAGAAAAGTCGTAAAGATATGACTCAATTATTACAATTACAACCAAAATTAGCGTTGAAAAAAATGAATCATGGACACTTTGAAGAAGTAGATGCTTCTTCTTTAGAAATTGGAGATATTATTCAAGTATTGAATGGAAGTCAAATTTCAGCAGATGGAATAATTATTGAAGGAATGTCCTCATTAATCAAGCTTCTGTAACTGGAGAATCAATTCCAATTGAAAAAGAAGTAGGAAGTGAAGTGTTTGCTGAACTTTAAATTTAACCCAAACACTGCTCGTTAAGGTTACAAAAACAACAAGATAGTGTACTTGGAAAGATTATTACTTTTAGTGCAGAAGTCGGTCAATCATTAACTCGTACAGGTAGTTTCTTAAAAATGGGAACCAGTCTATGTCACAATTGTATTAGCTTTTATTCCCTGTTGTGTTAGCAATCGGAATTCTATTTTTAAACTGGGATTTCTTAACAGCTTTTTATCGTGGAATGGTTTTATTTAATTGTTGCATCTCCACATGGCACTAGCGGCTAGTGCTACACCCTGTAACAGTAGCTGCTATTTCTACTTTATCTAGAAAAAGGAATCTTTATTAAATCTGGAGCTTCTTTAGAAAAATGTCTGAAGTTGAAGCGATTGCTTTTTGACAAAACTGGTACATTAACAAACGGAACACCGAAAGTTGTGGCCAAAGCGATGGATAAAAATCGTGAATTTGAATTATATTCCATTCTTTGTATCGATGGAGAAAAAGTAAATCATCCATTAGCCTTTGCAATCGTAGAATCTGGATTAGCTTATCGTACTTACTCATTATCTGTTACACCAAAAGTAGGAATTGGATTAGAAGCAACTATAGAAATCATACGTATCGAGTTGGAAAAACCTTCTAGTTTTGCTGCATTAGGAAAATATTCAGAGATTGTTGAGCAGTGGATGAACGAAGGAAAAACAGTTGTAGTTTTAAGTGAGTGATCATTTAGTAGTTGGAGCAGTCTTTTAGATACTCCGAAAGAAGAGTCAAAAACAAGTAATTGATTATTTCAAAGGAGAAAAATATTCAAACGATGCTTTTTAACGGGAGATTCTATTCAAACCGCTGAGGCAATTGCTAACGAATTAGAAGTGATGAAGTAAGAGCCAATGTATTACCAGAAGAAAAAGCAAATACTTTAAAAGAATGGTCAACAAAATATCCAACAATTGCAATGGTAGGAGACGGTATTATTGATGCACCAGCATTAGTGAATGCAGAAGTTGGGATTGCAATGGGAAAAAGGAAACGGATGTTGCAATGGAATCTAGTGATATTGTATTAATGAATAGTCAAATTAGATTCTTTAAAAACATTACACAAAGTTTCAAAATTAATGATGACTGTTAGCAAAGCAGAATTTAATTTTTCTTTATTGATTGTAATCGTATTAGTGTTATTAAACTTCCTTGGTTGGAGTGATTTAACTCTTGGAGTTATTCTTCATGAAGGAAGTACTGTAGTAGTGCTATTACATGCATTATAAGTTAATAGTTGCACCAATTGAATAATCATGAAAAATTTCTTCAAATTCATAGAATGAAAGAGAAATGCATGTTTGACATTCAAAGTATTATTTAGTATAGTTTGAATATCAAAATGATTTGATATTCAAACCAATTAGGAGAAAGAAATGGAAACAACTCTAGAGAAAAATTAATGAGTATTTGGTAGACGTCTTTAACCAAATGCTAGACATTGAAGAATCTTCATTGGCACAAAGCCAATTTAAAGATTTATCCATTAAAGAAATGCATGCAATTGAAGCAATTGGCATGTACTATGAACTCACGACAACAGAAGTTGCCAATACATTAAATGTGACAGTTGGGACGCTAATTTCGGAGCAGTTAATGCTTTAGTGAAGAAAGGTTATGTTGAACGCTTAAAAGATGCAAAAGACGACGAATTGTTAGATTAGGGTTTAACAAGCTAAAGGTCGCCTCATGATCGATTACATCGTAAGTTTCTATGAAAAAATTAGTGAAACGTACGATTGAAGGAATGAACGAGGAAGAAATGGCTATTTTGGTAAAAGGTCTCATAATTTATATAACTTTTACACGAAGCCAAAGCTGAAGTTCAAAAAGGAGAGATTTGATGTCCACTGTAAAAGTGATTCATACAAGTTCTTACCTACCAATTCATGAAATAAAAATACAGATTGGGAGCTTCAATTAGATACTACAGATGAATGGATTCAAAAAGAACTGGAATTCAATCAAGATCGTTATGCTAGAGAGTTAACAACAAGTGATTTAGCGATAAAAGCTGCTCAAAAAGCTTTTTAGAAGAGTCTGCACACATCCAGAAGAAATTGAATTTGTCATCGTAGCAACAATGACTCCTGATTCTATGAGCCCTTCTTGTGCAGCAAAAGTTCAAGGGAGCAATTGGCGCCACTAATGCATTTGCATTTGACATTAGTGCAGCTTGTGCAGGATTTGTTTTTGCTCTTCTACTGGCATTAAGATGCTCTCAGCAAGTCGTTCTAAATACGGTTTAATCATTGGTGCTGAAACTATGTTATCTGTTTTAGATCGAGCATCGTTCTACAGCTATTTTTATTTTGATGATGGAGCAGGTGCTGTTTTTATTAGACAGATGATACAACCTTATTTTGTTGAAACTTTACGTTCTGATGGACAAAAAGGAGACGCATTAGTTTGTGGAGAAAGATTGGAACAACATACAATTTCCACAATGAGAATGGATGGTAGAGGAGTTTTTGAACTCGTTTCAAGGGAAGTTCCAAAAATATTTCAGAAACTCTAGAAAAAGCTCAAATGAGTGCTGATGATGTAGATTTATATGTACTTCATCAAGCAAAATGTTCGATTAATTGAACAAGTTGCAAAATTAAAACAACCAATCGAAAAATTCCCAACAAATCTAGCTAGTGTAGGAAATACTTAGCAGCAAGTATTCCAATTCTTCTAGATGAATTAGTTCGAAATCAATTGGTCACGATTGGTAGTGGTCAAACATTATTACTAAGTGGCTTTTGGTGGCGGATTATCTTGGGGAAAGTATGATAATAACAATTTAATTATTTGAGGAAACAAACATGACATTCGAAAAATTCAAGAAATTATTACGATCAATTAGGAAAAGAAAAAGAAGAAGTACAATTATCAACTAGCTTAAAAGATGAGTTAGAAGCAGATAGCTTAGATTTATTCCAAATCATTAATGATATTGAAGATGAATTTGATGTAAAAATCGATACAGAAGATGGACTAGAAAACTGTAGAAGATTTAGTAAAATATGTTGATAATCAATTAGCAGAAAATAATAAGGGATGAGTTATATGGAATCAAAAATTAGTCAATTACTTGGTATCCAGTATCCTATTATTCAAGGTGGAATGGCTTGAGGTCAAACCATCTTTAGCAAGTGCAGCATCCAATGCAGGTGGGCTAGGAATTATTGCCTCGTGGTCATGCTCCTGGTCCAGTTGTACAAGGATTTATTGATGAAATGAAGCAAATTAACGGATAAACCTTTGGAGTTAATATCATGCTATTAAGTCCTTTTCGTAGATGAAGTAGTAGATGTGGTTTGCCAAGCGGGCGTAAAAGTTGTTTGTACTGGTGCTGGAAATCCAGGAAAATATATGGATAAATTCTAAAGCTGCTGGTATTATTGTCATCCCAGTAGTAGCTTCTGTAGCTTTAGCAAAACGTATGGAAAAGCTGGTGCTGACGCTGTCGTCATTGAAGGAATGGAAGCAGGGGGACATATTGGTAAAACAACTACCATTGCTTTATTACCCTCAAGTAGTCGATGCTGTAAATATCCCTGTTATCGCAGCTGGTGGTATTGGTGATGGCTGGGATGGCAGCTGCATTGATGTTAGGTGCTGAAGCTGTTCAATTAGGAACTAGATTTTTAGTTGCAAAAAGAATCTACTGCTCATGATAACTTTAAGCAAGCAGTGATTAAAGCAAAAGATATTGATACAGTAATTACTGGTCAAATTACAGGACATCCAGTTCGTGTATTAAGAAACAAATTAACAAAAATTTATTTACAAGCAGAAAAAGAAGAAAACAAGTAAAGAAAAATCCTGATTTCGAACGATTAGAGGCTATTGGAAAAAGGAGCTCTTAGACGAATAGTTGTTGAAGGAGATACTCAAATGATCGATGATGGCAGGACAAATTGTTGGTTTAATTCAAAAAGAAGAAACTTGTAAAGAAATTATTGAAGAATTAATGAGAGATTCAATAAAAACGATTCAAGAACAAATGAAATGTTTTGAAGATTAATTTTTTACACAAAAATTTATTTTGAAATTCAAAGTATAAGGAGTGCTTATGAAAACGGCTTTTTTATTTTTCCCAGGACAAGGAAGTCAAAAATCAAATGGGTTAGAGTTTCTAGATAATCCTAAGGGTCAAAAATTTATTAGAACAAACACAAAAAGTATTAGATTTTTCAGTATTAGAATTATTAGAAGATGAACATTCTACGAAGCTTCATGAAACAAAAATATACACAGCCTTTTATTATTATTTGTTTCTAAACTTATTTTTACAGTTTCTTGAGGAAGAAGGATTTCATCCAGATATCGTTGCCGGTCTATCTCTTTGGGGAATATAGTGCATTAATGGCAAGTGGTGCATTGGTTATGAATCAGTATTGACGCTTGTTTCAAAAACGAGGAGAATGGATGCAAGAGGCAGCTAATCAAAATGCTGGTACAATGGCTGCTATTTTTGGGATTAGAAGATGAAGTCATTGAAAAGGTATGTAAAGAATTACAAGAACATGGATTATTAGTATCGCTCTGCCAATTATAATACACTCAGGACAACTAGTAATCGGTGGAAAAAAAGGATGCTGTTGAAATAGCAGTAGAAAAAAATTGAAAGAGCAAGGAGCAAAACGTGCGATTGTTCTTCCCGTAAGTGGAGCTTTTCATACAGAATTAATGAATCCAGCAGCAGAAAAATTTAATGACTTTATAAAAACAATTTCGTTTCAAATACCAAGTATTCCAGTATTAAGTAATGTGACTGGAGTACAACATTCTATTCCGATTAAAGCAGAAATATTGACACAACAAATCACTCATTCTGTTAAATGGAAACAAAAATGTTGAATGGATGTTAGAACAAGGTGTATCGAGTGTTTGTAGAAATTGGACCTGGAAAAGTTTATCTCAAATGATTAAACAAATTGCCAAAAAGTCATTCAATCGAAGTAACTGTACTTCAAAACGGAATCAATCAAACACCGGATCAACAGTACAAGAATTACGTAGAATGAAAGAGGAGAATATATGAAATTTATCGATAAGACAGTCGTTGTAACGGGAAGTAGAAGAGAATTGGATTAGGCATTGCATTAGCTTTTGCAAAAGAAGGGGCTAATATTGTCCTAAAATGCAACTTCAGAAATTAATCAAGAAGTATTAGAGCTATTTACTCCATATCCAGGAGAAGTTCTAGTGTTGTTGGTGATATTTCAAAATTTGAGGTTGCTGGAAAGTTTAGTGGAACAAACGATTGAGAAGTTTTCAAAAATAGATGTATTAATTAATAATGCTGGAATTACTCGTGATGGATTAGTGTTAAAAATGAAAGAAAGAGATTTTGATGATGTCATTAATGTTAATTTAAAAGGTTGTTTCAACTTAATTGTTTTGCTAGTCCATACATGGTACGTCAAAAATCGGGAAGTATTATTAATATGACAAGTATTGTTGGTATATCTGGTAATGTTGGTCAAGTCAATTATGCTGCAAGTAAAGCAGGAATTATTGGTTTAACGAAATCAGTAGCAAAAAGAAATTGGTTCAAGAGGAATTACCGTTAATGCGATTGCACCTGGATATATTGATACTGAAATGACACAAGCACTTCCAGAAAAATTCGTAAAGAATGGGAAAAACAAAATTCCAATGCGTAAATTTGGAACAGTTGAAGATATTGCTGAAGCTTGTTTTATATTTAGCCGAACAAAAAATATATGACAGGACAAGTATTACAAATTAACGGTGGTTTATATATGTAAAGGAGGAAAAACATGAATCGAGTAGTCATTACAGGAATGGGTGCTATTACACCATTAGGAAAATGATGTTGCCAGTTTTTGGGATGGATTGAAAAATGGTAAAATGGAATAGATTTCATAACAAAATTTGATACGAAAGATATTGATGTTCATGTAGCTGCAGAAGTAAAAAGGATTTCGATCCTACTTTATATATGGACCGAAAAAGAAGCAAAGGAATGGATTTAGTTTTGCCAATATGGAATTGCGGCAGCGTTACAAGCAGTTGAACATAGTGGAATTACTCATGAAAAATACGGATTTTGACCGTTTTGGTGTCATTGTAAGTTCTGGTATCGGTGGTTTACCAACGATGGAACAACAGATCATCAAAATGCATGACAAAGGTCCAACAAGAGTTGCTCCATTATTTGTTCCGATGACAATTGGAAATATGATTGCTGGAAATATTTTCAATGAAAACAGGAGCTAGAGGAATTTGTACTTCGATTGTAACAGCTGTGCAAGTGGAACTCATGCGATTGGTGAAGCTTTCAGAAATATTAAGCACGGTTATTCTGATGTCATTTTTAGCTGGTGGTTCAGAAGCAACGATTTGTGAAATTGGGATTGCAGGATTTGCTGCTTTAACAGCATTAAGTAATAGCTAAGATCCAAAATGCAGCTTCTATCCCATTTGATAAAACCGTAATGGTTTTTGTGATGGGGAAGGTGCAGGAGTTGTTGTTTTTAGAAAGTTTAGAACATGCTCGTAAAAGAGGAGCAACGATTTATGCTGAAATCGTTGGTTATGGAGCAACAGCTGATGCTTATCATATGACGGCTCCTACACCAGATGGTAGTGGTGCAGGAAAAAGCAATTTTACAGGCTTTGAATGAAGCGAATTATCTCCAAGTGATGTGAGATTATATTAATGCTCATGGAACAAGTACTCCTGCCAATGATTCTTCTGAAGTAACAGCAATTGTTATGCTTTAAAAGAAGCTGCGCATCATGTACATGTTTCAAGTACTAAATCGATGACAGGACATTTATTAGGTGCTGCAGGAGCTATTAGCCATTGCATATTAAAGCGGTTGGAGAGGACTTTATTCCACCGACAATTAATGTGAAAGAACAAGATGAAGCATGTTCTGTAAATGTAACTAGCACTAACAGGTGTTGCAAAAGAAGTAAATGTTGCCATTAGTAATTCATTAGGATTCGGTGGACATAATGCAGTTTTATGCTTCAAGAAGTGGAAAGATAATGTATGAATATAGAGGATTTAAAAAGCCATTGTTTCGTTATTCGATCATTCAAGTTTAATGGAATTACATTTACAACAAGAAGGAGTAGATCTCAACTTTCAAAACGAGAAAACTATCCAGTAAGTGGTTCTAAACAAGTTGTTGAAACGATTGAAGAGAAGCCAGTAGTAGTGGTACCTACAAAAAGAAATTATTTCTGAAACGGTAGTCACTACAGCTCCTGAAGTTCAAGAAGCAGTTGTAAAAGAAGATTTACAATATATTAAAAAGTCCAATTGTGGGATTGTGTATTTAGCACCATCTCCAGATGATTCTACTTTTGTTCAAGCACAAGATAAAGTTCAAGTTGGACAACCAGTATGTATTATTGAAGCCATGAAAATTATGAATGAAATCAATGCAGAAATTTCTGGTGAAGTTGTAGAAATACTTGTAGAAAATGGACAAATGGTGAGATTACGGGCAAGAATTATTTGCTATTAAGAAAAATTAGGAGGGTTACTATGAGTGTAATGACAGTAATAGATGTAATGAAATTAATTCCAAATCGTTTTCCAATTTTATATATTGACCGAGTAGAAGAATTAATTCCAGGTGAGCACGTAGTGGCTACTAAAAATGTAACGTATAATGAGCATGTTTTTCCAAGGACATTTTTCCTGGAGAACCTGTATTACCAGGAGTTTTAATTGTGGAAGCTTTAGCACAAGCTGGGTCAATTCCATTATTATCATTAGAAAGTTTTAAAGGAAAAACCGCATATTTAGGTGGTTTAAATCATGTAAAATTTAGAAAAAGTAACACCAGGAGATGTTTTAACTCTTCAAGTAGATATTCTCAAAATTAAAAGAGTACGCAGGAATTGGTAAAGCAAAAGCCTTTGTAGATGGTAAAGTTGTGTGAAGCGGAGTTAACCTTTATTATTGGTAGGTAAGATATGTTTAAAAGAATTTTAATTGCGAATCGAGGAGAAATTGCTTTGTAGATTGATTCGTGCATGTATAGAACTTAATATTGAAACGGTAGCTGCTTATTCTCAGGCTGATTCTGAAGCACTACATGTACAATTAGCAGATTATGCTGTTTGCATTGGTAAAAATATTAGTAAAGAATCGTATTTGAATGTTGAAAAATATTTTAAGTGCAGCTGTATTAACTGGATCACAAGCGATTCATCCAGGTTTTGGTTTTTATCAGAAAATCCTAAATTTGCAAAAATGTGTGAAGAATGTCAGGTGAAATTCATTGGACCTAGCGCACATGTCATTCAAATGATGGGAGATAAAGCACAAGCTCGTAACAAATGATGAAAGCGGAGTTCCTGTTATACCAGGTAGTGATGGGGTTGTTCCTACTGTTGAAGAAGGACTAAAGATTGCAGAAAACATTGGGTTTTCCTCCTTTAATTAAAGCTGTTGCAGGTGGTGGCGGAAAAGGAATTGCAAAGTTCAAAGTCTTGAAGAGTTTGAAAACAATTTTAGCAGCTCAACAAGAAGCGCCTTCAAGCATTTGGTAATGAAGAAGTGTATATAGAGCGAATTATTTATCCTGCCAAACATATTGAGTTTCAAATTTTAGCAGATTCTTATGGCAATGTTGTTCATTTAGGGAACGTGATTGTTCTTTACAAAGAAAAATCAAAAATTATAGAAGAAGCACCAAGTCCTTATTTAGATGAGGAATTACGTGAAAAATGGGACATGCAGCTGTGTTAGCAGCAAAATCAGTAGGTTATGAAAAATGCAGGGACAATTGAATTTTTAGTAGATCAGGATAAAAATTTCTACTTTATGGAGATGAATACTGTATTCAAGTAGAACATCCAATTACGGAAATGATAACAGGCATTGATTTAGTAGAATGGCAATTAAAAAGTAGCATATGGCGAAAAGAATAAACTTTACTCAAGATGATTAAAAATTAATGGACACTCTATCGAATGTCGTTTAAATGCAGAATGTCCAAGAGAAAACTTTAGACCTGCACCAGGAACGATTGAAGTCTTACATCAACCAAATGGTGGTCTAGGTGTCAGAATAGAGTCAGCCTTATATGCTGGGTATAAAATTCCACCATTTTATGATTCTATGTTATCTAAAATTAATTGTCCATGCACCAAGTAGAACTCAAGCTATTTTAAAAATGGAACGAGTACTACAAGAATTAGTAGTTGAAGGCGTTGAGACGAATAAGGAATTTTTACAAGATTTATTGCAATCAACTTTTTGAAAGAGGAGATTATACGACAAATGTTGTAGAAGAAAAATTCTTACCAGAATGGTTTAATAAGTCTCGTCCATAAAGGAGTGATTAAATGGGTTTATTTAAAAACGTCCTTATATTTCATTAAAACAGAATCCTGTTGATGTAGTAGAATCTGAAAAAGCTCCAACGATCCCTGATGGAAAATGGATTCAATGCCCTCAATGTCAAAAACGGTTTATTTTGGATGATATTGGGGAATTTCAAATTTGTCCAAATTGTGATTATCATTTTAGATTAACACCAAAACAAAGAATTGCTTTTTATGACAGACGAGTTTGAAGAATGGTTTGTTGACAAACAAATGAAAGTAGCAGTTGATTTTCCAGGTTATGACTTGAAACAGAAAAAAGCACGACAGACTACAGGAGAAGATGAAGCTGTAACTGTTGGGCTTGCAAAAATTAGCCTGTTACCATTTGTTTTAGCGATTATGAATCCTTATTTTATGATGGGTTCAATGGGACAAGTAGTTGGTGAGAAACTAACTTTAGCCTTTGAAGAAGCAACGAAGAGAAAGCTTCCAATTATAGTTTGCACAGCTTCTGGTGGCGCTAGAATGCAAGAAGGAATTTATTCATTAATGCAAATGGCAAAAATTAGTGCAGCAGTACAAGCGCATCACTTAGCAGGATTATTGTACATCACGGTATTAACAGATCCTACAACAGGTGGTGTAACAGCAAGTTTTGCGATGCAAGGAGATATTATTATTAGTGAACCAAAAGCAATTGTTGGATTTGTTGGTAAACGTGATTGAGCAAACGATGAAAGAAAAGTTACTGGATGATTTCCAACAAGCTGAAACTGTACAAGCAAATGGATTTATTGATGCCATTATTCATCGTACTCAGCTAAAAAGAAAACATTAAAAACTCTTTTAAGTCTACATTCTTTAGAGGAGGAATTCAGATGAAACCAATGAAAATTGTCCAAAAAGCACGTGATATTAATCGTGCAACTACTAAAGAATGGATTGACGAAATTTTTCGATGACTTTATAGAATTAAAAGGAGACTGTTTTTGCAGATGATGCTGCCATTATTGGAGGAATTGCTCGTTTAAAAGAGATTCCAGTTACAGTCATTGGAATGCAAAAAGGTCATACCTTAAAAGAAAATATTGAGCGTAACTTTTGGACAAGTTCATCCAGAAGGTTATCGAAAAAGTTTAAGATTAATGAAACAAGCTGAAAAATTTAATCGTCCAATTATTACAATGATTATTACAGCTGGCGCTTTTGTGGTAAAAAGCGCTGAAGATAGAGGGATTGGGGAAGCCATTGCTAAAAATCTTCAAGAGATGAGTCATTTAACCGTTCCGGTTATTGCCATTTTTAATGGGTGAAGGTGGAAGTGGAGGCGCTATTGCATTAGCTGTAGCTAATGAAGTTTGGATGATGGAATATGCCATCTATTCAATTTTATCTCCAGAAGGATTTGCTTCAATTTTGTGGAAAGATAGTTCAAAAAGCAGAACAAGCAAGTGAATTAATGAAGTTTACAAGTAAGGAATTACTCGAAGAAGGAATTGTTGATAAAATTATTTTAGAGAAAAACCGTTCGTTTATAGCGACAGAACTTCAAACTTCTTTATTGGCATCTTTAAAAAGAATGGCGTACCAAATCAAAAGAAGAACTAGTAAGCTAACGTTTAGAAAAATTTAGAAAAATTTTAAAATGACGAACGACAACTATGACATTTTGTTATAGTTGTTTTTATTTAAGCGAATTAAATTTAGGTTAACCTAAAAGTTTATCTTAAAAATCATGTATATTATTGAGTTTTTGTTATACTAGGTTACACAAAAGATTTTGGAAGGTGATTATATGATTAGAGTTGAAAAAGTAAGAAATGCGATGAAGGATTTAGAAATTGATGGATTAATTGTTTATAGTCCATATAATTTACGTTACTTAGCGAATTTTTACAGGTACAACAGGTTTTTTTCTATTAATTACATTAAATGAAGCATATTTTGTAACAGATGCTCGATATACTCAACAAGCTCAAAAACAAGCACAAGGATTTACAGTGATTGAACATAAAACAGGTTGGTTAGGTGTATTCCGTGAATTAATTGAAAAACATGGATTAAAAACATGTTGGATTTGAAGCGTATCACTTATCTGTTTCAATGTTAGAAGTTTTTGAAGATGAATTTGATACAGATTTAGTTCCAACTCAAGGATTAGTAGAAAAATTCGTGAAATTAAAAGATGAAGCTGAAATTCAAACGATTCTGTAAAGCTTGTTCGATTTCTGATGCAGCCTTTTTACATATTTTTAAATGTACTAAAAGCTGATATGAGTGAAATTGAAGTAGCCAATGAATTAGATTTCTTCATGAGAAAAACAAGGCGCATCTGGTGTTTCATTTGATACAATTATTGCTAGTGGTGTTCGTTCTTCAATGCCTCATGGTGTTGCTAGTGAAAAATTAATCGAAACTGGTGATTTAGTAACATTAGACTTTGGATGTTACTATCAAGGTTATGTTTCGATATGACTCGTACAATTGCTGTAGGAGAACCAATGCATCAATTAAAAGAAATTCATGATGTTGTATTACAAGCTCAATTATTAGTAAGTGCAGCAGCAGGACCAGGTAAAACTGGAGTAGAATTAGATAAAATTGCTCGTGACTATATCGCAAGTAAAAGGATATGGCGAATACTCACGCACTCAACTGGACATGGTATTGGTTTAGAAATTCATGAAGCACCAAATGTAAGCCGATTAGCGACCAAGCATTCGTTCCGGGGAATGTGATTACAAATGAGCCAGGTATTTATATTCCAGGTGTTGGTGGCGTTCGTATTGAAGATGATATTATTATTACACCAACTGGTGGAGAAGTGATTCAACAAGTTCCACGTGAATTGATTATTTTTATAAGATACTACCTTGTGGAGTTGTGATAGAACAAAAAAATCATGGTGAAACTGCAGAAGAGAGTGAAGATCATGATTCGTGATGCTCATTGAGACAGATAGCGATTCAGAATCTTTGTAAAAGGAGGTTCATTATGGAAAAATATTCAAATCAAACAGCTGTTTTAGGTGCTATTGAAATTGCCCCTGAAGTGATTGAGAGCATTGCAGGAATTGTTGCTTCTAAAGTGGAAGGATTCCATCCTTTATCAGGAATTATTAAAACAAGTGTGAATACACTTTTTGGACGTGAAGAATTAGCAAAAGGTGCTTATTTAACCCAAGAACAAGGTGAATTTATTCTTGATGTGTACGGTAATGTGATTATGGAGCATCTATTCCGAAATTAGCATTATTATTACAAAACAAAATTAAAGAACAATTATTATTTAGTTGTGAACTAGAAATTTCTCAAGTAAATATTCATGTTCAAACAATTATTCCAGCCAAAAATGTAGATTCTAAAATTTTTGAATTGGGGATGAAGAGTGAGTCGTAACCCATTAAAAGACGTGCACTACGTATTATTGCTATTCAAGCTTTTGTATCAAATGGATATTTGTAAAGATTTATCAGAATTTGATGCTGTTCGCTTAGAAGGTTAGACGTATTGCATGATGAACAATCATTTGATGAAGAATTATATTCTACATTTACTATTAGATGAGTTCTCAGAAATTCATTTATTCATTAGATTTAATCCAAGGGTTCAAAAACCAATTAGAAGAGATTGATGCTTTTAATTTCCTCACATTTAAAAGGATGGGAATTAAATAGAATCGTTCGTTTAGATTTAATGATTATGTGTAGCAGTTTGAAATGCGTTCGCCTGAATTGGAAGTTCCTCAAACAGTTGCATTGAATGAAGCAATTGAAATTGCGAAATTATATAGTGATGAAAAATCAGCGAAATTTATTAATGGTGTCTTATCAAACTTTGTTGAAGGGTAAGTCAGTATAGGAGGTTGAGCAAGAAGGCGCTCCGAAGCAATGATTTGCTTCCAGGAACACTTTTTGCTCAATTTTTTATTTAAAGGAGTGAGTAAATGGCGATTGTATTAGATGGTAAAAGTTTGTTATAAAATTCGTCAAGAATTGAAACAAAAGAGTAGAAGAACAGGCAGTAAAACCCGGTTTAGTCGTATTATTAGTAGGAGAAGATCTCGCTAGTCAAATTTATGTACGAAATAAAGAACGTGCCGCAAATGAAGTGGGCTTTCATTCAATTGTGGAAAGATTACCTGAAACTACTACTCAAGAAGAGTTATTAGAAAAATTAAAAACGTTAAATGAAGATGAAGCTGTTCATGGAATTTTAGTTCAATTACCATTACCAAAACAGATTGATAGCCAGACAGTATTAGAAGCCATTATTCCAGAAAAAGATGTGGACGGCTTCCATCCTGTAAATTTAGGAAAAATTACTTCAAAAGATGAAAGTATTGTCCCATGTACACCAAAAGGAATCATTCGATTATTAGAAGAGTATAAAATTGACCTTACTGGGAAAGAAATGGTTGTCATTGGACAGAGTACGATTGTTGGTCGTCCAATGGCTTTATTAGGATTAAATCGTGGAGCAACGGTAACCGTTTGTCATAGTCGAACAAAAGATTTAGAGAAACAAATTTCTCGTCAGATATTATTATTAGTGCGGTTGGGAAACCAAATTTAGTTTTGAGAGAACATGTAAAAAGATGCCGTTATTATTGATGTGGGCATTAACCGATTAGAATCTGGTAAACTCGTTGGAGATGTGGATTTTGATGGTGTTAAAGATCAAGTAAGCGCCATTACTCCAGTACCAGGAGGAGTTGGTCCAATGACGATTGCGATGTTATTAGAACAGACGTATCTTAATGCATGTAAGAGGGATATGAATCATGAGTGAAGAATATGTAACTGTCTCGGCATTAACGAAATATATTAAGTATAAATTTGATAAAGACCCTCATCTTGGTAGAGTCTATTTAACAGGAGAAATTTCGAATTTTCGTTTACGTCCGACTCACCAATATTTTTAGTTTAAAAAGATGAACAGGCAATTATTTCTGCAACGATGTTTCAATCTGCCTTTAAAAAGATTCAATTCCGTCCTGAAGAAGGGATGAAAGTATTAGTGATTGGTAAAGTTTCTGTTTTTGAAAAATCAGGACAGTACCAAATTAATATTGAACATATGGAACCGGATGGAGTTGGGGCTCTTTATTTAGCCTATGAACAATTGAAAAAGAAATTAGAAGCTGAAGGTTTATTTTCTTCCTAAAAAGCCAATCCCTCAATTTCCTAAAAAAATTGCGATTTTAACAAGTGAATCGGGTGCGGTTATTCAAGATATTCAAACAACAGTGGCTCGAAGATTTCCTATTGTTCAATTAGTCTTATATCCAACAGTTGTACAAGGAGTTCATGCAGTCAATAGTATTTTTGAAAAATTTAGACCTAGTAGAACAAGAAGATTATGATGTCGTCATTATTGACGTGGTGGTGGATCGATTGAGGACTTGTGGGCGTTTAATGAGGAGCCTGTTGTAAGAAGAGTTGCTGAGTTGTCGATTCCAATTATTTCAAGTAGGGGCATGAAACAGATACGACTTTTAATTGACTTCGTATCTGATATGAGAGCTGCCACTCCAACGGCTGCTGCAGAAATTGCAACTCCTGTTTTAATGGAAATTCATCAACAATTGAGAAATTTGCAAACACGTCTGGAACAAGCCTTATCTCGACAATTACAAATCAAACGAGAAAGAATGCAAGCATTAGCGAATGCAAGTATTTTCCAAAAATCCAGAAAGGATTTACCAAGTCTATCAACAGCGAGTGGATCAATTAGAAATGCGATTGACTCAAATGATGCAACAAAGTGTTCAACACAAACGTCAACAATTAGTAAAAATCAACATCGTTTAGAATTAGGTTCGCCCCAAGTAGAAGAGTGCAAACGGAAAAACAAGCACTTCAATATTTAGCAAAACGATTGGAACAAGCACAAGTTCAATTGATGAAAGATAAAAACAACATTCCAAAAGAGCGATTCAACAATTAGACTTATTAAGTCCATTAAAAATTATGAATCGAGGATATGGAATTTTTACAACAAGAAGAAAACGATTATTAAAAAGTATTGAACAGTTAGAAGTAGAACAAGAATTAACGAGTTCAATTAGTCGATGGAACGGTTCGTTCTAAAAAGTACTTCTGTAGAGAAAGGAAATCAATTATGGTAAAGAAAGAAAAGAAATTTGAAGAAGCAATGAGTGAATTAGAACAAATTGTACAGCAATTAGAAAGAGGAGATGTTCCTTTGGACGAAGCCATTGCTAAGTTCCAAGAAGGAATGGCTCTAAGTCAATATTGTAACGAGACATTAACAAAAGCAGAAGAAACAGTCAGCAAAATGATTGTTGTAAAAGAAGATTAATGGAGTAACTCATGAGTGAAATGATTTCATATTGGCAACAAGAAATAGAAAACTATTTATTAACTCGAATAGAAGAGATTCCAAATATTTCAACAAGATTGAAAGAAGCGATGCTGTATACTTGTAGTAGTGGAGGGAAGAGAATTCGTCCATTATTAGTCCTTTTAATCAGTCATTTAGAAGAAGTCGAACTTCAAAAAGTATTACCAGTTGCAGCCTCTCTAGAAATGATTCATACGTATTCATTAATTCATGATGATTTACCTGGAATGGATAATGACGATTATCGTCGTGGTAAGTTAACGGTTCATAAAGCAATTTGATGAAGCAACTGCCATTTTAGCAGGCGATGCTTTTATTAAACCTTGCATTCGAAGAATTAGCTCATTGTCAATTATCTGATGCGAAAAAAGTTCGTGCTATCCAATTATTAGGGTCAGCCTCTGGAGCTAGTGGTATGATTACAGGTCAAATGAGAGATATTGCTAGTGAACATCAAGAAATTACTTTAGAGCAATTAAAACAAATTCATGCAGATAAAACAGGACAATTATTATTAGCTGCGATTCGTTTAGGATTACTCGTATTAGAGAATGCGACACCTTATGAAGAAGCCCTTTTAAATTTGGAGTGCATTTTGGATTAGCTTTTCAAATTCAAAAATGACTTACAAGATGTTTGCTGGGATTCTGAAAAACAGGTAAAAGTAACTGGACAAGATGCAGCATTAGAAAAATACGTATCCTAGCATTTTAGGAATTGACGGGGCAAAACTTGCCTTAGAAGAGGAAATCAACCAGGCAAAACAAGCTATTCTATCTATTCCAAATGAAACAACAGTCAAAGACAAGTACAAGAAATATTTATAAAAATTCTCTATAGTAGAGATTTAAAGGAGAAAGAATGAAAAAGAACGAGTAGACCTTCTAGTCGTACAACAAGGATTGACGGATTCTAGGGGAAAAAGCGAAAAAGACTTGTCATGGCAGGACAAATTGTCGATGCTGTGAAACATATTCGCTATGATAAACCAGGTGAAAAATTCCGATTACCACTGAACTTTATATTAAAGGAGAAACACTTCCCATGTTTCAGAGGTGGATTGAAATTAGAAAAAGTCACCATTTCAAGGTCGA
>BNJV01002704.1_pt1 | contig 69501 bp, 59 predicted proteins | sample 8540591 | NCBI WGS metagenome assembly BNJV01 (sample SAMD00202457, study PRJDB9452) | human saliva metagenome | host: Homo sapiens
GGGCTATGTCAGTTAACCTAGTTAAATTACCACTATAACCAAGAGAAGACCCTGAAAATATTTTATCGAACGCAGATCTATCTAGACTAGGAATTAGCGCGAGATTAGGTTTTTTATACTCACGACTTGAGGCATAATGGTAGCTACTAAGCGAGATAAGCATTATGTCAACATTGTCACCATAATATGCTCGAAATAGGCTAAGGTACTCCGCATATTGATACCAGTCTTTATTTCTAGCATCAACAATCGTCACATCCGCTGGATAACCTTCAAACAATCTACGCTTAACGCCATAAGGCCAATATCCACTGTAATAATCATTTTCTGCAACAATTTGCCTAACCCTACAGCCAGCAGATTTCAAACTGCGCACCAACATTGAAGTACGGATATTATAATCATCGTTAACGAAATCGTTTGCTTCCCTGACATTAGCGAGGCAAGTAGATCTTTTTCATCAAGTTTAGACCTCGGAACAAATACATTCATTGGTTCAGCCGGATAACCTTCAATATATTTAGCATTCACGCTGTCATATTCTGAATATTTCCCATTTTTCGCAGGTTTATAGTTTGCGATCGCACTAATACTTTGCCAAGTTAGCTTATTTGTAATCAGCATAATAAGAGGTTTAATTCTGGTAGTGGCTGTAGCTCCACAAGTATTTGTTACTTGCGAAGACTTATGTTGCGACCCACTCCCTTTAATAGTCACAGCATTAGCTCCACTGGCTAACACCAGTAGACATACAAGAATTACCGTAAAGAGTTTCGCCAGCATTATTGCTATTCGGCTAGCTATGACGCTGCCATCAACTGCACCAAAGACACGTGTCTCGCCGTCGGTTTTAAACCGACGTAACCCAGCGCCTCTAGACAAGCCGCTCACCTGCATAAAACGTGAACTGCGTAAACCTAAGCGATCGCTGCCAAACATGAAATCCAGCATAGCGCCCATTTGACGAGGCAGTTGACGATTCCCGAAGCAAATTACAAGTTTACTCAAGCACCAACACTTAGAGCTGCACATGCCAGACAACAAAGCTACCCGCCCAGATCACCTACAGTCAGCCAGCTACAGTAGTCTCTGTATCAGGTTTTGCCGGCAGTTCCAGGGACATCAGGCAGGCCAGAGGCACCAGCAGGAACAGGCTGTAGACCGCCATCGAGGCGCCTGAATCATTTAGGCCCACTTCCAGCAACAGCAGCACAGTTAGGGTGTCTAGCTGCAACTGATATACCCCGGGCACGCCCTGCCGGCGCGTGGCGCGATAAAGCCGCAACCACACCACCACCACAAGGCTCACCACCACTAGAGCCACAATAGTCTTCACAATCATCAAGCCCACCTGGCCATTAGCATCAATGAATGGGCCCACTAGGGCCTTAAGTTTTTTGCCAATGGTAGCCAGAAAAGTGCCGTCTAATAGCTGCCCACCAAAACGACCCAGGTGGGTGGAGTTTTCCCCACGCAGCAGCCATTCCAAGATTGCTACAGCCGAAAGTAAACCAGCAGAAATAAGGCCGAGAAGCACCAAAATACGTGGGCGCAGGCTGCGGCCAGATAGTTTCACTAGAGCCACGCCTAGTGTGGGAATTAGTGCCAGCGCCCCACCAAAATCAGCCCCTAAGAAGGGGGCGGCGTCGACAATTACCAGCAATAAACCAACCCCGGACACTGCCAGCAAACTGGCGCGTAGGCTATAGCGGGATTTGAGCCAATCGGCCCAGGCCAGCAGGGCGATCATGGCCCCTACCGCACCGAAAGCAAAAGCCGTATTGGACACCCCATAGAAACGCCCTGCCACCAGCGCGTTCATGGTTAAGGGACTGTTGAAGGTGAGGTGATTGCCGCTAATTCCGTCACCAAACCAAATTAAACCGTTTAATGCGGCAGCAACGATAAAGCCGGTAGAACAACTCGCAGATTTTCGAGTTAACCAATTAATTAGCGCGGTTAGCACTAAAGCTATTAGCATTGCGCCAACAGTAGCTGTCACCACTTGTAGCGCAACAGTTTTGAAGGTATCTATATCCTGATCGGCACCATTACCCATGGTGGAAGACCTGGTAATTATCACCGAATACCAGGGGACTAAATTAATTAGCAAATACCCTACAGGCAGCGCGGCAGCAAATACACTCAGACGTTGCAAGGAAAGGAATCGCTTGCTACTAAATTCTGCGCCTTTCGTGCTACAGAATCTACGTTCTAACATTTACGCCACCATAGCCACACTACAGCCAGAGTAAAAACAACTATGATTATAGTATTGTAAACCATCACCGCGCGGGAAGCATGAGCGTGGTTATTTTGGTTAATTAATGAGTTAATTAAATCCTGACGCACAGAAGTAACTTTAGTTGTAGCGGGATTATCGGAGGAATTTTGCTCCTGCTCTACACGCTCACCAACAAACACAGGCTTATTAATGGTTTGTGGGTTCTGTATCAAGGCCTGCCCAGAGGCACCTTCGGGCGCTTTAGCACCGTAGCGAGCTGCAATGGTTGTGGGAATGTCGATTAATTGCACCAGGTTGTTTTGGTGTGTAGAGGGTACTCGCACCTTCTCCCCCGCAGCATTAGCATCACGCAGAGACGGAATTAGTGCTAAATAGAGCCTATCATCATCAGAAATACCGTTTTCGGTGGTAATCGAAATCGTCATAATATCAACACTAGAGCCATAACACTCCTTTAACTGGCGCAACTTAGAGACAACTTTATCTGCTTTATCATAAGTTGCTTTTACGACAGTAACATCCGCCAAATCACTTCTTGATAGTTGTCCAGGCTCGCCATCAGGTAGTTGTCCAGGCCTGGCATCAGTATAATATTCTCTATCAGGTAGCGCAGGATCTACAGCAAAGGTGCAACCGGCCGCTTTAAAGTTTTAGCTAGCGGAGAGTTAATAATGTCGTCCGTACGGTATTTACGGGTGAATTTATCGCGCCGACCCGAAAATAGCATGGCTAGCTGTTCATCGAAGTTAGCGCCGTCTTTATGACCGCGTACCACCAGGTTCATGGGCGTGGCTGGATAGCCCATTAGATAATTTTTTGTGTCCGAGTCTTGGCTTTGCAGATTTTGCCAGGTTATTCCGCTGGTAACCACTAAAATTAAGGGCTTAATTCGCGTTTTTGTGCCCGTCCCGCACTTGCTAGTTGTATTTGCGTTGACGACGGCGCCCGCCCCGGCCCAGTTTTGTGCTCTAGCTGAAGTTTTGTCGCCAGCTACACCTGGCGCAGTCGCCACGGTGAAAGTTGCCGCACTAGCGCCACTAGAGAGCAACAGCAAACAGGCAATCAGCCCAGTAAAGATTCTCGTAACCGCTCGCACCAAAGCTGCCGCGCCGACGTCGGACTTATCCGCACCGGCCCCACCAGCAAAAGCAGCGCCGACGTCAGCCCTAAAGATGTCAGTCTTAAAGCGGCGAAACACGTCCGCAAACCTCCTAACTTTAGACATAATGCCTGGCCACCTGCACGGTTTCGTAACCATAGCCGCCTCCAAACAGCATCGCGTGCACAATCAGCATGTGTACGCGGTGTAGCCCCACCCGCTCACTCCAGTAGGACTCTAGTGGCGACACGCTCTGATAGCCCTCATAGACGCTGTCTAGATACTGCTGCCCAAACAGGCCCAAATCAGCCAAATCAGTCTCCGCGTGACCACCGTGCGCAGCCGGATCAATCATCACCCCAACTACCGGCCCACCAGCGAAGGCTTCTAGCTGCTGGGCGTTGGTCATTATGGCTGCGCCATCTTTCATTATGGCAGCGCCATCTTGCGGCTCATCAGTGGTTTTCTCGCTCAAAAACTCTTTGCAGCTGCGCGCCACATCCGCTACCGGGCACCACAGCACGTTGCCGCTCCACAGGTCTCCGTGCAGGCGGGCTACGGCTGTTCCGGCTTGGGTTAGCAACTGGGGCTGGGAGTGGTTAAAGTCCCCGTCACGTAGGCGTTCGCAGAGTTTCGATTATGACGGCGCCCGAGCGGTCAATCGAGCCGTTGTCGCGGGCCGGGGCCAGCATGGGCATGATCCGGTCTGTCGCGAAAAACTCGCCCCAGCTATCGGTCCAAGCCTCAGATCGCAAAGGTAGACGTGCGCGACCCATCCAGCCGTCACCTTCCCAGCCCTGCGGCGGCGCTCCCCAGTGTGAGGCTCCAGCGGCGTGGGTGTGGGCTAGGGCGCGACCGAAACTGAAAGCGGCTTTAGGGGTGCAGCGCCTGTCATTAAGCTGGGGTTCTTCTAGCCACCCACGACCGCTACGCACGGGCACCACAGCTGCGCCGCCGTCGTCCATGGCGTCAGCTAGCCAACGTAGGCCGGTAGCTTCCAGCGCGGTTGAACCGGGGATACCTCGATCGTCTTTGCGGAACATAACCAAAGCATAATGCCCGCAATGAGCTAGCTGGGGCTTTACTTTGAAGCAGCAAGCGTTTCTGGCTTAGTTTCGACGGCGGTCGCCCTAAATAGCTTTAGCTCTACGCTCATCACCAGCGCCAGTGGCACCAGCAAGCATAGGCTGTAACGCATCATCGCAAAACCTGCATCATTGAGTGCTAACTCAAGCAAAACCAGGGTAGTTAGAGCGTTAAAGGTAACCACATAACGTGCCGGCACATCTGGGCGTCGCGTAGCGCGATAGACCTTAATCCAAGCCAAAATCACTACTGTTATGGTTACCAACGCAAAGATTAACTTGGTACCTGCCTCATCATCTGCCGAAAAAATTGGGCTTAGTAAAGCAGCAATGCGCGCAGCCATAACATCAATGAAAGTGCCGTCCAAGAATTTCTGGCCTAAACTCCCTAAGTAACTGGAGTTTTGCCCAAAACAGCACCATTCAATAACCGCTATAACTGACAGCAAACTAGCACCAATTAAACCGGAAATAACCAAGCCACGTAGACGTAGGTTGCGCTCGGAAAGTTTCAACATGGCTACCACCAGCGCACCTGTCAGGGCTAGCGCACCTACAGAGTTATCACCCAGGCTCGGCAAGCCGATAGTTAGCACCGCCAAGGCACCGATAGTTCCCGCCACTATCAGGGACGTGCGCAAACCTCGGCGGGGTTTTAACCAGCTGGTCAAGGTCACCAAAGCCAGCACAAAACCCACTGCGCCAAGCGCAAAACCAGCATCAGACAGGCCATATAGGCGCTGTGTGGTTAAGGCGCTTACGGCTAGAGGGCTGTTAAAAGCCAGGTTACCGCCAGTGATGCCGTCACCTAGCCACAATAAACCGTTTAACGCGCAAGCAATAATGAAACTGACGGAATAATTTGCAAATTTTATAGTGACTAGTTCTAGCAGACAGGTAAGCACTACAGCGATAGCGACTGCCCCCATAAACGTCACTAAATGCAGCTTAGTTAAACCGACAATAGCCTGATTATCTTCAGGAATAGTGCCGGCGACAATAAGCCTGTAATCATTTGGCTCAACCCCAAATACATACCACGAGGTGGCGTTAAGCAGTAGGTAACCTAGCGGTAGACAGGCAGTGAACACTGCCAACCAGCGCATAAGCAGTAAATAACTACGGCTTGCATCAGGGGTATTTGTATAGAAATCTAGTTTCGGGAACTTATTGCGCCACACCAGGACAATAACCAGCATTGCCAGCACTACACATAGCATATTGAAGCCCATCACTTTTTGCGAGGCCTGACTGTGAGTGCTTTGCTCCATCAAGAAATGGATTAGGTTTGTGCGGGCGCTAGATACAGTCCCCTCGGTAAATGAGCGTTGCTGTGCCTCCCAGAAGTCTACGCATTTCTCTATGGCTGAAGAGTTATCTACTCGCCCCGGGACCTGGGGTAATGCTTTACCGGTAGCCCCAAGTGGTGGCTTTGCCCCATAACGGGCCGCGATTGTAGGAGCGATATCTGTTAACTGAATTAAATTGTCTCGCCGCACAGAGGGCGCCTGCACTAGCCCAGTTTTAGCGTTAACATCTTTTAAGCTAGGCACTAAAGCTAAATATAATTTGGCGGCTTGGCCATCTGAGTAGTAGGTTCCGTTTGCTAGCGAGAGCAGCATTATGTCAACGTTGTCGCCGTAATATACGCGAATTCGACTTAAATAACTGGCAATCTCGGTAAGTGGTGCCGATGCTGCATCTACAACCGTCACATCGCTTAGATTTTGCCCAAACGGGCGCTCTGTTTCATAGCTGCCGCCCACTCGATATTCAGCGAAGCTGCATTCAGAATCCCTTAGCGTTTTCCCTAGCGGCGAGGTGGTCAAATCATAGTCGGCAGTAGTGAAATTGCCTCCCCGACCGGAATACAGCATGGCCAATTGACCATTTTTACTTAAGGAGTTAGCGCTTTTAGGAATTAACAAATTCATTGGCGTAGCCGGATAGCCAGCTATATATTGCGCATATTTTCGTATTTCTGCGCCATCACCGTTCTTGCCGATGTTTTTCCCATCCAGCACGCCATTTAGATCGCGCCAGGTTAGGCCATAAGTAACCACCATGACCAGGGGTTTAACGCGACTGGTTGCCGTGGCCCCACAGTTGCGAGTGACCGCACTCCCTGCTGCTTTACTTTGGGCGCTCACTGCGGCGCCCTCAAGAGTCGCAGCGTTAGCCCCACTGGCTAGCAGTAGGCAGGCAAGTAGTCCTGCAAAGAGTTTCGCCAGCATATGCGCCAGCCACGCGCCCATTTTCATAATCCTAAACTGCCACACCTTTACGCCTTACAACCACCAAACTGCACTAGAAACGCAGCCTGAAGACCAACTCACTTCGCAAAAGTTGCCTGTAGAGCCTTGTTTTGAGACCCTTCTAAATCTGCAGAATCTGCAGATTTAGCTTTCACCCCCACAGGCATGACGGATTCGAAATATAACATACAAGCAAAAGCTATCAGTAGACTCAGACTGGTAAATACAGTTAAAAGACCCTGATCATCCAGAGCCAGTTCCATTAATACCAGCACTGTCAATGTATCCATCAGTAAGCCATAGCGAGCAGGAACATCTGCACCCTGAGTGTTAGGGCTGAACTTAAACCAAAGCCGAACCACAACTACTATCGCTAGTAACACTGCCAGAGACAACCAGATCCCATGCTTAGCGTTTAGTACAAATGGGCTTTTAAGAGAGTTAAGTTTCTCATCCGTCAAAGCCCCCGAAAGGGCCAGTAACACTAAATTTGCTAGCGCAAACCCTGAAGCGACTAGAGCATTTAGCTTTAGATTATGTTTACATAGTTCCAACAAGGCACTAACAGTGTAACTGCCAGTATTATCGAATCAGTCAAATTATCACCCATTGCCGGACTGGCCATACACGCAACTAAAATAGCACCTACAGCTCCTAATACAAGCAAGGAAACCCGTAAATCATACTGCTCTTTCAACCAGTCAGCGCAGATAACTACTACAATAATAGTTCCTAGCACACCAAAGCTAAAAGACACATAATTGACTCCGTAAAAGCGCCCAGAAGCTACTATATCTACACCCAAAGGAGTATTGCGAGTTAAATAACCTCCACTAAACGCATCGCCGAGCCAAAGCAAGGCATTCAATCCAGCCACAAAAATAAAACTACTAGCATAGTTTAAGAATTTACGGCAAACCTGTTCGATTAAACAAACCAGCAACAAGCCTACGATTATTGCAAGTGCAGCACTAGTTAATATCTGCAATTTAGTTAGATCATCATAATCCAGATAATCATTTCGGCCATAGAAATTTTCATCTCCATACGCATAGGATAAATACCACGGGAGACTATTGGCAGCCAAATAACCAATTGGTAAACAGCCAACAAATAAACAAAGCCGCCGAAACCGAATAAAATATTGACTGTAGTCATGCGGATTTACCCGGTGGAAAAATTTTAAGTCACACTCAAATCCCCGATACCACATTCGCACAATAATTAGTGAAAATATGAGCATAAGTAAAGTGTTATAGACACCCACCTTACCCGAAGCTATCATGTGTTGATTTTGGGCAATCAAGAAGCTAATTAAGTTTCCGTGATCTACCTGATAACTAGGAATAGTTTCTACGTTATCCCCTGTACCTGAATCGTCTTTCCGCAACTCTACATAATTTTTAGCAAGCAGCGCCTTATCAACCCGTTCAGGAGTCAGCGGCAGAGCCACGCCAGTAGCTCCCGGCAGGGATTTTGCACCATAGCGAGCCGCAATAGTGGGGGCTATATCAGTTAATTTAATTAGATTATTGGTGCGGGTAGAGGGCACTCGCACATAGCCATTTGTAGAATCGACATCTTTCGACTCGGGCATTAAAGCCAAGCAGGGTTGCTTATCCTTAAATTCTCCACCATACACAGATCTCAGGTCGACTGCACAACTAAGAGACACCACCATAACATCAACACTGTTGTTATAGTAGTTTCGAATTTAGCTATATCCGTAAATAGCGTCTTTGCATAAGAACTTGATGAACCGGATTGATCACCATCAAAATAAGCAATAGTGACATCTGACGTATAGCTACCCAGTGGCTCTGAAATAAAACCCTCGGAGTAATAATACCTTTTACTAAAAGAGGGATCCACAGACACACTACATCCAGCCGCCTTCAAGCTTTTAACTAGAGGTGAGGCCATAAGTTCGCTATAACCATAGTGCCCATTTTGACCATAAATGTTTTTACCTGAAAATAATGTGCTCATTAAGTTAGAGTCTAAGGTTTTTGAATTTCTACCTGTGGCCACCAGATTCATCGGAATGCCCGGATAGGTCAGTAAATAGCTAACCGCATCCCCTCTCGGCGATGGCGTATCTCTTACGACAGGCCAGGTCAAGCCATCGGTAACCATTAAAATTAATGGCCTAATCCTAGTAGTTGCCGTGGCGCCGCAGTTATGAGTGCCTGTAACTCCAGTCGCCACATTTTGCAAAGCTGCCATAGCTCCGCCTTGTTCGCCAACTGTATTGCCGGTTTTTGGGCTGCTTTGCGCGCCAGGCACGCTGCCTTGCACACCAGCTACAGCACTCATATTGCTTTTGGCACTCACTGCGGCAGTTTCAACAGTCGCGGCGTTAGCCCCACTGGCTAGCAGTAGGCAGGCAAGTAGTCCCGCAAAGAGTGCCGTCAGCATTCTTGGTTTTTGGGCCCTCACGACGACGCCGCTCGCCTCCCCCAAACCGCACGCCTGCCTCAAGCCTCGCGTCTCCCCCAAGCTGCACGCCTGCCCTAAGCCGCGCACCCCGCCGTCGTCGCCTCTAAACCAACGCAGCCCCACGCCCCTAAGCAAGTTACCGAACGTAACCTGCAAACTGCGCGAACTTCGATGATCCCTGCCGAACATAAAATCCAGCATAACGCCCATTTAGTGAGCGACTTGACGATTCGCAAAACAAATCGGGCCGGGAACCTTTAAAAGTCCCCGGCCCAATCGGCTCGGTTTGCGCTCGTCACGGCGCCGTCTCGGTTTGCGCCTACTGCAGCGCCATTTTGGTTGCGCCCGTCGCGCCCCCAGTAGCTCCGCGTCGCGCCGGCCGCTCCAGCCAGCCACCCAAGCTAGCCGATTGGGGCAGCTACTCGATTGGGGTAACCACCATGCGGGTTTTATCCACATAGTCGCGCAAACGCTCAGCAATCTCCTCGAAAGATTCCTGATGCACGGTGGAGGGCCGGTGAATCAGGGCCAGGCGGCGGGTGGGAACAGGCTCGGCGAAGCGGGCCACGCTAACGGTCTGTCCTTCGCCTGTGCGCAAAGCCCCCTCGGGCACAACCGCTAGCCCGCCACCAACTTTGACTAGCCGCAGGGCAGTTGCCATGTCGATGGTGGTTGCGGCCACCTCATTAATGGGGATATTGCATAGCGCCAGGGTTTGGTCACGCAGGCAGTTGCCGGCCTCCATGAGGATCAGCGGCTGGCGGCTAAGCTCGGCGGGTTTGACGTTTGTGCGCCCAACCCAAGGGTGGGTGTCGGGAACAGCGATTACCAGGTCTTCATCCCATAGGGGCTCGCTGATAAAGCGCTCCATGCTCTCATCCAAGGCCACCAGGCCTAGGTCAATATCTCCGCAGGCGAGTGCATCTAGGATGTCTGGGGTGGTCATCTCCCGGAACTCGGAAATTCTGCCAAAATCAGCAGTATTGGCGGCATTAGGTACGCCGCTGGCCACAGATTCAGCCAGGTAAGGTGCGGCGGTGGGGATGATCCCCAGGCGCACTTGACCGTAACGCTCCTGGCTAATGCGGCTGGCGGCCTCAATAAACCCTTCGGCGGCCAGCACTGCATCACGCGCGAAGGGAAGCAGGTCCTGGCCCAGAGGGGTGATTAGAACCTGTCGCGTGGTGCGCTCTATAAGGGGGCCATCAACGCGCTTTTCCAACGCGGAGATGGACTGGGACAAGCTGGGCTGGCTCACACCAAGTGCCGCTGCTGCGTCACCGTAGTGTTTGTGATCGCAGAGCGTTACAAAGGCCCTCAGCTGTGAAAATGAGGGCATTGAAAGTGATGGCATCACTAACCCCCTTTGGTAATTTCGGCTAGGCGAACTTTGCCTGGCCGTGGTTGTGTTTAAGTTTACGCTGCATCCCCCCTAAATTTTCTTGAAATATAAGCGGAAAGTGAGGATTTATAAGGGTTTCTTCACGCTCCGCCCGTGCTTACAGTTCAATTATATATGCGCAGGTGAGCGGCTGTTTAGGGGGTAGGTGTTGCTCTAGGCTAAAATTTGCCGGGCTCGCCGGCGCCCAGCTGGCACGAAAGCACCATTTTACCTAGATAAACTGCCCTTCATCTGCTGTTTTTGGGCAAATTTTGCGCTTAGCTTGCGGCTAATTTTGGTATCTTTTCCGCGTCCTGACGCCGTCGCCTGCCCCTTTTTGCATCCGCACCACCCCCCACCTCACTGCGGCCGCACACGAAAGCAACACATTCACCCGAGCTGCACCAAAAGCTACCAAAAAGCCCCACATTAATGTGACCCGGCTCTCTATGTGCCCTGCGACACGGTGACCAGTATGTGAGCAGTGGTTCTAGGGTAGGTAGAATTTCCAACATGATCGATCTGCGCGCCTTACGTGAGAACCCCGAGCCTTTCCGTGCCAGTCAGATTGCCCGTGGCGCGGACGTGTCCCTAGTTGACCGCATCCTTGAAGCCGACGAGCGCCGTCGTTCATCGCTAAGCGCCTTCGAGACTGCCCGAGCCCAGCAAAAAGAGGTCTCCCGCTCTGTGGGTAAGGCCGCTGCTGAAGAGCGCCCCGCCATCTTGGCCCACGCCAAGGAGCTAGCCGCCCAGGTTAAGGAGCTGGAGGCGCGCTCCAACGAGGCCGCCGTCGAGCTAGACACCCTAGCCCACCAGTTCCAGAACCTGATCGAGGGCGCCCCTGCCGGCGGTGAAGAGGACTACGTGGTGCTGCGCCACGAGGGCCCCGCCGTGCGTGACTTTGCTGCTGAGGGCTTTGAGCCCGCTGACCACCTGGCTCTAGGTGAAGGACTGGACATTATCGACGTGCGTCGCGGCGTTAAGGTTTCCGGCTCACGCTTCTACTTCTTAAAGGGTTGGGGTATGCGCCTGGAGCTGGCGCTGATGACCGCCGCCCTAGACACCGCCGTCAAGCACGGCTTCACCCCGCTAACCACCCCCACCCTGGTTACCCCCCAGGTTATGGGCGGCACCGGTTTCCTGGGTGCACACAGCGACGAGATCTACTACCTGCCCGCCGATGACCTGTACCTAACCGGCACTTCTGAGGTGGCCCTGGCCGGTTACCACACTGACGAGATCCTGGATCTAAGCGCCGGCCCCAAGCGCTACATGGGTTGGTCCACCTGCTACCGCCGCGAAGCTGGCGCCGCCGGTAAGGACACGCGCGGCATTATCCGCGTCCACCAGTTCAACAAGGCCGAGATGTTCTCCTACTGCCGCCCTGAGGACGCCGCAGATGAGCACCAGCGCCTGCTGGCCATGGAAGAAGAGATGCTGGCCAAGGTTGAACTGCCTTACCGCGTGATTGACACCGCCGCCGGCGACCTGGGCTCCTCCGCCGCCCGCAAGTTCGACTGCGAGGCTTGGCTACCCACCCAGCAGCGCTACATGGAAGTCACCTCCACCTCTAACTGCACCACCTTCCAGGCCCGCCGCCTAGGCATCCGCGAGCGCCGCGAGAACGGCACCAGCCCCGTGGCCACCTTGAACGGCACCTTGGCCACCACTCGTTGGATGGTTGCGATTTTGGAGAACCACCAGCTGCCGGACGGCTCCGTGCGTGTGCCTGAAGGCCTGCGTCCTTACCTGGGTGGCCTGGAAGTTATTGAGGCTCCCGCCGGCGCATGAGCAAAATCGCTGCTTCCGGCATGCCTATCACCCCTGAGGGTGAGTTGAGTGCTGCGGCTGCTGCTGCGCGTGCTAATCCGCTTGACGACGCCGCTTTTGGCGCTGCTGTAGCGGCCATGCGCGCCCAGTTGGAGGCTTGGGCTGGGCGTGCCGGAGGCTCGACTTCTGCCGCACCTGCGACGACGGCGCCCGCCGGCCCTGCTGCGGCTGGCGGCCCTGCGTCGCCCGCCAATGCGAGCTCGGCGGCTACGAGCTCGGCCCTGCCGCCGCTTGACCGCTCTACCCTGCTGGCTTTGGATATTGACGGCACCATTTTGGACATTAACGGCGAGGTGCCCCCGCGTACCCGCGCCGCCGTCGTCGCTGCTGCCCAGGCGGGCGTGCAGGTAGTCCTAGCCACTGGGCGCGGTATTGAGGCGGCCCTGCCGGTGGCGGATTTCCTGGGACTAACCCGGGGCTGGATGGTGTGCGCCAATGGCGCGCTAACCGTGCGCCTGGACCCCAAGCTGAAGGGCACGGCGTCTTTGCCCGGCGGCTACGAGATCACTAATTCGGTTACTTTTGACCCCACCACCGCCATTGGGCGTCTGCATCAGGTACTGCCTGAGGCTATTTTCGCGGTGGAAATGCCGGGCCGGGGCTTTTTGACCAGCGCCGACTTCCCGCCTGGGGAGCTAATTGAGAACACCACCACGGTGTCGCTGGAGCAGCTGTCAAGCCAGCCGGTTAGCCGCGTGATTGTGCGCGCCCCGGGGATGGCGCTGGCTGATTTTGAGGTGGCGGTGCGTAGCGCCGGGCTGCACGCGGTGGAGTATGCCATTGGTTGGACGGCTTGGCTGGACGTCAACGCCGCCGGGGTGTCTAAGGCCAGTGCGCTGGATGCTTTGGTTTCTGGCTTGGGGGTTAAGCACACGGTGGCTATGGGCGACGGCGCCAATGACTTAGAGATGTTGCGTTGGGCTGATCTGTCGGTGGCTATGGGTAGCGCCCCTGCGCGCGTCAAAAACGCCACCAGCGTAGTCACCGAGCCGGTGTGGCATGAGGGGGCGGCTATCGTCTTGGTGGCTCTGTCCCGCTAAACCTGCTTTGAGCTGGTTGTAGACTGTGACCAGGACTTAGCGAAGGAGCTTTATGCGTGCCGGCACCTATATCAAGTACGTCGCTACTTGCCTCCCCACTGCCCTGATTGGCATCGGCATTTTTCTGGCTATTTTCCGCGCCAACCCACACCTGGGCCTCTATAGCGGCATTGCCGCGCTGATCGTGTGGGGGCTGACTATGGCGGGCTTGGCGCGAGCCTTGCAGGAAGTGGGTGGCCTAGTGAAGGTGGGGGACGACGTCGTCGCCAAAGCGGACCAGGCCAAAACCAAGCAACGCCAGGGCGACGTCGCCAAACCCGTCCCGCACAAAACCAGCGCCCCGGGTAAAACCAAGGCCGCCCCGGATGAACCCGAAGCGGCCTTGAGCGGCAGTTGGTTTAAACGCCGCGAGCGCGGTTTCCCACGTTGGATCCCTTACCTATTTGACCTGGTAGCAGCCATTCCGGCGGCGGCAGGGCTGGTAGCGGGGGTGGCTTTCTTTAGCGGACAGAGCGCTTCCCTGACCACTATGGCGGCCCTGATGCTGACCTGCATCCTGTACGTGTCCTGGCGTCAGCAGGCCTTCAAAACCCTCTAGCGCCAGGGCTAGAACTTCACCTCACGCTGGCTGGGCGTGGCCGAGTAGATCTGCTTGCCGGCGCGCCACGAGCCCAGCACCGGCGCACCAAAGCTGAGCGCGTGGAACCAGTCGGGGGCGTCAAGCATGATGAAGTTGGCGCTGTTACCCACCTGGATGCCGTAGTCGCTTAGGTGTAGGGTGCGCGCGGCGTTGTGGGTGATGAACTTGTAGGAGTTGAGAATTTCGCTCCGCGACATCATCTGCGTGGTGTAGAGCCCGTTAAACACCACGTCACGCAGGTTGCCCGTACCCATAGGGTTCCAGGGGTCCTCAATGTCGTCTTGACCGAAGGAAACGTTGATACCGGCGTCGGTTAGTTCCTTAACGCGGGTGACGCCTCGACGCTTGGGGTAGGTGTCCATGCGGCCTTGCAGGTGGGTGTTGACCAGCGGGTTTGACACAAAGTTAAGACCGCTAAGTTTTAGCAGCCGCAGCAGGCGGATGAAGTAAGCATTGTTGTAGGAGTGCATGGCGGTGGTGTGGGAGGCGGTGACGCGCTCGCCGATGCCGGCCTCTAGGGCGCGGGTGGCTAGGGTTTCTAGGCCGCGTGAGGCTTCGTCGTCGATTTCGTCGCAGTGCACGTCCATGAGCAGGTCAAACTCTTGGGCTAGCTCCACCGCATAGTTCAGGGATGACACCGAGTATTCGCGGGTGAATTCAAAGTGCGGGATGGCGCCAATACAGTTGACCCCCATTTGGGCGGCGCGGCGCATTAGTTGGCGCCCGTTGGGGAAGGATTCGATGCCTTCTTGCGGGAATGCCACGATCTGCAAGGTGATGGTGTCGGCGATTTCTTCACGCAGGTCGATTAGGGCGCGTAGGGCGGTCAGTTCGGGGTCGGTGACGTCCACGTGGGTGCGCACGTATTGCACACCGAAGCTGGCTTGCTGGCGGATTGCGGCCAGGGCGCGCTCGTAGGCGTCAGCGTAGTGAGCGACTTTTTGCGTTCGCTCCACACTTCGATGCCTTCAAATAGCGTGCCGGACTCGTTGTAGCGCGGCTGCCCACTGGTTAGCGCCGAGTCTAGGTGCACGTGGGATTCAATGTAGGGCGGTAGCACTAGCCGCCCGCCGCCGTCGACGATCTGCTCCCCACCCTGCGCCTCTAGGCCCGCCTCAAGCTGCGCAAACTTTCCGTCCTTGATGCGGATGTCGGTTAGCTGGGGGGCGTTTTCGATGCGTACGTTTTTAATCAGTAAGTTCATTTTCTTCCCTTTCGCTGGTTTTTAAGGCCGACGACGCCGCCCGGCCTTGCAGGCGACGTCGCCGTTTAGTTGGGCTCAGCCCCAGCCATAGCGGGCCGGGCAGGCATCTCAAGCCGGGCCGGCGACCCAAGTCGGGGCGCCGTCTGTAGCTCCGGCTAACTTGCAGCCCTGGCCACTGGCGCCGGCTGCGCCGACGCCAGCACAGTTACAAATCCTGCGGCTCACCCACAGTGAAGTCCAGGCCCAGGGCGCGTTCCAAGGCCCTACCACCCAGGTACACCACCACCGTGGTCACCATGGCGTTAATGGCGGGAATACCTAGGTCTTTAACAAACCAACCCACCAGGGCCCCGGCCAGGATAGACAGCACCGGCACCCACTTAAAGGCCACGATCCCGGCGCTGTAGGAGCGGCGTCGGGCAAAGTAATCCACAATCAGGACCGTGCCCACGGGCGGCAAAGTGGCGTTCAAAATGTTGAGCCAACCCACAAAGTTGTCGTACAGCCACAGGGCAGCCAGCGTGCCCAGGATGCCGGCCACCAGCACCAGCGGCTTCTTGGGGATCTTGGTGATGTTGGCGTAACCCAAACCGGTGGTGTACAGGGCGTTGTTGTTGGTGGTCCAAATGTTGGCGCCCAGCACCACAATGGCGGGAATGGCCAGGCCCTGGGCGATCATCACGTAGAAAATGTCGTCTTTGCCGGTAAACGCGCCGCCTACCGCACCGAAAGAGAACATCAGGGTATTACCCAGGAAGAAAGCCACCACGGTGGTGATCACGGCGGAGGAGGTGGATTTAGCGAAACGGGTGAAGTTAGGGGTGGCGCTACCGCCAGAAACGAAGGAGCCCACCACTAGCCCACGGCGCTAACCACGCCCATGCCGGTACTTTTAGCGAAGATGGCAGACAGCCCACCGCCGTCGGCAGTGGCGCTAACCATGGAGTAGGTGCCCAAAATAGCGATCAGGGGCACGAAAATGAACGAAACAATTTCAATTGCTTTAATGCCGTAGTAGGCGCTGGCGGTCATCAACCCACCAGCAATAATCACAATCACCCACACGTTTACGTGCAGCAGCTCGGCGGTGGGTTTAGCGAACATGGCCACGCCCACACCAAACCAACCCATCTGGGTCAAGCTGATCAGGGCTGAAGGCAGGAATGAACCTTTAGTTCCAAAGGTGCGCTGGGACATCAGGTCGAAACTCAAACCGGTTTTCGCGCCGATATAACCCAGCGCGCCGGTGTAAACCGCCAAAATTGCGCCGCCAATAAGCACAGCCAGGATGTAGCCGTTTAAATTTAGGCCCTGGCCGAGTTTGGCGCCCACGCTCATGGAGGCGGAGAAGAAGGTAAAGCCCAACATAACAAAACCGACGGCCCAAAATGACCGTCGGCTTTGTGTGGGAACAGCTTCGAAGGAATAGTCTTCGTCAATGGCACTAGAGTGCTGGGAAATGAGTGCGTCTAGATCTTGTGCAGAATTTGCCGCGTCAGCAGCTGCCGCGCTGGCTGCACCGGAACTGGATGCGCCGGAACCGGCAGATGCGCCGGAACTAGCAGACGCACCGGAACTGGATGCACCGGAAGATGATGAGGCTGCGGCCGGGTTGTGGCCGGAATGAGACGAGCTCATGGGTTTCCTTCCAGAAAGTAGCCAAAATCCACGGTAGGTTACTGGTTAAATTTAGGCTGATTCAAGGCTTTAAGCACGAAAGCTCGCCAAATGTGCATAAAGCTACTTTCTGGACTGGTTTTGACGGTAGGCTGTGGCTAGCAGGCGCCATAGTGGGGGCTGCTCAAGCTCGCTGCCTTGCTGCTTTGTTGCCTTGGTGGCGCTTTTCAGCCCACGCACGCCCGCTAAGGCAAGAGCCGCTAGGCAAATATTTATCTGTACCAGGAGGCCGCGATGGCGCTGCAATGGATTGGTTCCCCCGAACACACCCGCTGGTTGGGTCAGCACACTCAGGCTTTGCTGGATTTTGCGCGCCGTAGCCGGGTGCCCGGTGGTTTTGGCTGGATCAGTCCCGACGGCGTCGTTGATTCTTCCCGACCGGTAGAGCTGTGGATCACCGGGCGCATGACCTATGTATTTAGCGTGGGCGTGCTGTTGGGTGTGCCCGGGTGCCGGCGCTACGCCGATCACGGGGTGCAGGCGTTAACCAACGCATTTTGGGATGAAACCAATGGGGGCTGGTTTAGCGCCATTGAGGGTGAGCTAGATGAGGACGGCCATGGCCGTGTGGCCCCCGGTTTTACCCGCAAAGAGTGCTACCAGCACGCTTTTGTGCTGCTGGGGGCGGCTACGGCCCTGGCGGCGGGGCGTCCAGGAGCGGCGACCCTGCTTAAGCGAGCCCTGGAGGTGCATGAGCGTTACTTCTTTGACCACTCCCAGTCCATGCCCACCGAGTCTTATGCCCTAGATTTCACTGACCCGGAGGATTACCGGGGGATTAACGCCGCTATGCACACGGTGGAGGCCTACCTGGCTATTGCGGACGCTACCGGTGATGACCGTTGGTTGGAGCGCGCCCTGGGGATTGTGGACTTTGCTATTAACCAGCAGGCCCGCGCCCACGGCTGGCGTATCCCTGAGCACTACAGCACCACTTGGGTGCCGGATCCTGACTACAACATTGATGAAGTGGCCCATCCCTTCCGCCCCTTTGGTATCACCCCTGGTCACGGCCTGGAGTGGGCTCGCCTGACAGTGCAGTTGCGGGCGGCTTTGCAAGAGGTTGGTTTGGAGGCGCCGGCTTGGATGCTGCCGGCTGCTTTGGAGCTGTTTACCCGTTCGCGCGCTGATGGTTGGAATCGCGACGGCGCCCCCGGCTTTGTTTACACCGTTGATTTTGTGGGCACACCGGTGGTGCACGAGCGTATGCACTGGGTGACTTGTGAGGCTATTAGCGCCGCCGCCGCCTTGCACTGTGCGCTAGTTAACGAGCCAGTGCCGTTGGCCGCTAAGGCCACCAGCATGGCCTATTTGGAGCACGCCTACCGCAGCGCCTGGGATTACTGTGAGCAATACATTATTGGTGGTGGGGACCCCTTTACCCGCGCCGAAATTGACCCACAAAATGCGCCATTAGACCAGGCTGGGGCCTGGGTGCATGAGCTAGATCAGGCCAACCAGCCCTCCACCCGCACCTGGGCCGGTTACCCGGACATTTACCATGCTTTGCAAGCAACTTTGATTCCGCGCGTGCCGGTGTGGCCGGTACTACCCGGCGCACTGCGAGATGGCCTGTTAGACCGTTAGTAGTGCGTGATAAAGTTACGCGTGCTGACCGCCGGAAACGCATAAGGATCTGTGGCGTTTGTGGAGGTCCAGCTGGAGAGGTGACAGAGCGGCCGAATGTGACGGTCTTGAAAACCGTTGTGTCTGCAAGGGCACCAGGGGTTCGAATCCCCTCCTCTCCGCCGGCCGGTTTAAAAATCGCTTTGCTAGAGAGAGATTTTTAAGCTAGGCTTAGTCGCGGTCGTTGACCGTTTGGAGACGTCGCATAGTGGCCTAGTGCGCCTTCCTGCTAAGAAGGTTGAGGTTGATAGCCTCTCGCGGGTTCAAATCCCGCCGTCTCCGCCACCAAACCCCGCCACGGCGGGGTTTTTGTTGCCTCGGGCAGCCGTTTCCCTGAGCTGCCCAGGCCATCCAACCAGCCAGCCACCCCGCCATCCAAGCTGGCGCCGTCGTCCTCGCCACCACCCCGCCAGCTGGGCTTTTAGTCACCCAAGCAGCCCAGATTTGCGCCAAAACATAGCTGTTTGCACAGACATTTTCAGAGCTTTCCCAGGTTCACTGGCGTCTACCTCAAGCTTACGATGCAACTATTTTTCCGGTACTGCTCGCTAATTTTTAGTAGGTATAATGCAGAAATTACGTAAATACGGGGTTTTCACCCTCGCTCTAGCAATGAGCGCTAGTGCGTTAATTCCGACTGCCGCCGCCTCCCCCAAGGCAGGCACTGCCCTACCGGCAGCTACGTCGTCGGCAACCCCGCAGATGGTGGACATGACCACCTCCTGGTCCCAGGCCCAGAAGCTAAACCAGCAGGTGCAGAGCCTAGGTAAGCAGGTCGCCCCACAGATTACCGATTCTTGCAGCTACGTGCCCCTGCCCCAGGATGCACGTCAGGGCTACGTTGACTACCTGAACACCTTGCGCGCCTTCAACAACATTGGCGCCACCAAGCTCAGCCCCAACGAGACCATTCACCGCGAAGCCCAGGAGGGCTCAATCGCGATGACCACCGCCAGCGGCATCAGCCACGGCCTAAAGCCTGAAACCCAGAAGGGAAACAGCCGTTTCCGTCCTGGCCCTAACGGCACCTGGCCTTGCAGCACCGCCGGTGGCGTCCGCTCCACCCTCTCTGGCCTGCTGTCTTGGACCACCTGGCAGTCCGCCACCATGGCCTACCACGCCGACAACCTGGCTGCCGACTCGGGCGTGCCCAGCTTGGGCCACCGCATGTACATGTTCAGCCCCAACCTGGTTTACACGGCTGTAGGCGCTAGCCGCTCTAGCTCCGCACGCAGCTCCAGCGTCAACCAGGTAGTGCTCTCCTACGCGCACGGCTCACGCTACGCTGACATGTCCTACGAGACCGGCTCTATCACCCAGCCTGACTCCAAGGTGAAGCGCCCGGCCACCATTGAATGGCCGGCTGCCGGCTACTTCCCCTACTCGCTGGTCAGCAAGGATGGCGAGTGGTCGCTTTCGGTTCTCAGCAGCGAGGCTAAGCTGCTTGAGGGCGCCCAGGTGGAAATCACCGCCCCCAACGGCACCGTGACTCGCCCCACGGCCCGCACCACCGGCATCAGCGAGTCCTCCGGCTACCAGAGCGTGGCTTTCGCAGCCCCCGCGCTTGTGGCCAAGCCGGCCGCCAACACGGTAGCCACCTACACCGTTAAGGTCACTGCTAAGGGCAAGTCCTGGACCTACCCGGTGCGTCTGTTCAGCTCGCTGAGTGGCGACGCGCTGTCCTCTAGCGCTGACAAGACCGCCCCGGTCTTCTCTATGCCCGCTACCTCCAAGGTGGCTTACGGCAGCAAGTTCAACCCGCTTGAGGGCGTTACCGCTTTCGATGACCGCGACGGCGACGTCACCAAGTCCATCACCGTGGTTAACAACCTGAACACCTCCCGTCCGGGCACGCAGACCCTGGTCTACCGCGTCAAGGACAAGGCTGGTAACTCCACCGAGTTCAAGCGCTCCGTGACCGTGCTCAGCCAGCAGGAAAGCAAGGCGAGCGTGTTCATTGTCGGCAATGCCGTGTCCAACCAGAACGCCGTCGTGCAGGTAAACGGCCTCAAGGGCGACTACCAGATCACCATCAAGTGGGTGACCACTAAGAAGCAGGGTAATTCCACATACTGGTACAGCTACTGGCGTGGTCCCTACAATGTCAGTGCTAACCTACAAACCCGCACCACTGTTTCGCTTAAGGACGTACCTTCTGGCGCAAAGCTAAGCGTAATCCTCAAGCAGGGTGGTAAAGACATTCTCACTAGTACTGAAGTCACTGTTAAGTGAGATTCTGATGCGATAAACCGGCGAATTTTGATAATTAAATTCGCCGGTTTACGTCTCAGATTATGAAAACTAGCCACAATTTCGCTTGGAGATGTGGCAAGGTTAAGGGTGGTTGTGTAGCTAATCTACATAAACTCCCGCATAGCAAGGAGAAACCAGTGCTCAAACCCAGTTTGAACCGGAGGAGGATCACGGCGTTTACGCTGAGCGTGGCAACTGCCTGCGCGCTTGCGGCTCCCGTTGTGGCATCTCCTACCGCAAATATTCCGTCAGGGACTTTCACTTCAGCCCTGCAGCTTGCCAATGGCACCCAGGCCACTAATGTGCCCGGCCACTGGCTAGTAACCCTGTCTGCGCCTTCGGTATCCAACGGTGGTAGCGCGTCCTCGATTGAAACCCAGCAGGACAAGCTCGCCGAGGCCATCAAGGACGCCGGCATCAACGCTAAGATCACCAACAACTACGACCAGGTCTGGAACGGTGTTTCCGTTTCCGTCAGCGACTCTCAGGCCGCTCAGCTGGCCAAGCTGCCTGGCGTTGTAAGCGTTCAGCCCGTTATCGAGGTTCCGCGTCCCGAGGTCAAGACCTCCAAGGACCTGACCACCAGCGAAGGTGAAACCAAGTACTCCTGGGGTGCTCCCCTGGGTATGACCAACGCTGACCGCGCTCAGAGCGAACTTGGCCTGACCGGTAAGGGCGTCAAGATCGGTATCATCGACTCCGGTATTGACATTGACCACCGTGAATTCGGTGGTACCGGCGTTTCTGGTTCCGGCACCTCCCGTGAAAAGGGCGACGGCGCCAAGGCTGACGGCGCTGTAGGCTTCCCGAACTCTCGCGTCATCGCTGGTTACGACTACGTTGGTGACGACTACGGCGCGAACGGCACCTACGACCCCAAGCCGGACCCGATTCCGGATGACTGTGGCGGTCACGGTACCCACGTTGCCGGTATTGCTGCCGGTGGCGGCGCCGCTGGTTCCAGCACCGAGGTTCGTGGTGTAGCCCCTGAGGCTTCCCTGGCTGCCTACCGTGTGTTTGGCTGCGACGGCAAGACCAGCACCGACATCATCATCACTGCCATGGAGCAGGCCACCAAGGACGGCATGGACGTAGTCAACATGTCTCTGGGTGCTGCCTACATGGTTCTGCCCGACTACCCCACCACCAAGGCCGTAAAGACCATGGTTGACGCTGGTGTGGTTGTGGCTATCGCTCAGGGTAACGACGGCGCCGACGGTCTGTGGACCCTGGGTGCTCCTGGTGCTGCCACCGAGGCCATCACTGTCGCCAGTGTGGACAACACCGTCGAAACCAACTACTACTTCACCGCCACCGGCGTAGACAACAAGTTCTTCTACAACGTCGGTAGCAACGGTGGCGACTTCGCTCGCTCCAACGTTGCTTACCCGGTCGTTGCCTCCGGTGAGGCCGACTCTGAAGACGGCAAGCTGTGCACCGCCCCCAGCGACACTAACGCTTTCAAGGGCAAGTACGTGCTTATCCGCCGTGGTGGCTGCACCTTCGGCACCAAGGCCGCTAACGCTCAGAAGGCTGGCGCCGTCGGTGTAATCATCGACAACAACCAGGCCGGCACCATCGGCATGGACCTGACCAACGCGACCGACCCGGTAAAGATCCCCGCTGTTTCCATCACCCAGGCTGACGGTGACGCTCTGCGTGCAGCCCTCAAGGCTGACACCACTGTCACCTTCGGCGATACCTTCGGCGACCGCCCGGTCAGCACCGGTGGTCTGGTTTCGGACTTCTCCTCTTGGGGTCTGAACGGCAAGCTGGAAATGAAGCCGGATGTAGCCGCCCCCGGTGGTCTGATCTGGTCCACCTGGCCGCTTGACCACGGCGGTCCGTTCAACACCATTTCCGGTACCTCCATGGCTACCCCCTACACTGCTGGTGCAGCTGCCCTGATCTTGCAGGCACACCCTGAGCTCAAGGACGCCAAGAACGCCAGCACCAGTGAGGGCGTGCGCGCACGTCTGCAGTCCACCGGTTCTCCGCGTCTGTGGAGCGAGGGCAACGGCGACAAGACTCTGCTTGAGCCCACCGCCCGCCAGGGTGCCGGTCTGATCGACGTCTACCGCGCTGCTTCCACCAAGGTTCTGCCGAGCGTTTCTCGCCTGAACCTGGGCCAGCAGATTGCCGGTGAAAGACCCACGAGATCACCCTGACCAACTCTGGTTCTGAGGCTGTGACCTACAAGCTTGGTCACGTGGACACCGTCACCACCACTGGTGAGTCCTCCAAGCCCACCCGTGGCACCACCAACGGCGCCACCGTTTCCACCGATGGCACCTCGGTAACCGTTCCGGCTGGTTCTTCCGCAAAGATTGCCGTCAAGGTCAGCGCTCCCGCTGGCATTGGCAACGGTGACTTCTACGGTGGTTACGTCACCCTGACCCCGGACAACGCTGCTCAGACCCTGCGCATCCCGTTCGTGGGTGTGGGCGGTAACCTGGCCGAGTCCAAGACCCTGTACAAGACCGGTCCGGTTCTGGCTACCGAGAAGCTGAAGGTTGTTAACAAGGCTGGCCACCAGTTCACTATGTTCAACGACCGTCCGCACGTCTACTTCAAGGCTGACGTACCGCTGATCCGCTCCGGTTTGGTGGCCATGCGCAAGACCGACGACGGCAAGTACGAGGTCCTGTCTGACAAGGTCTTCATCTCCATGAGTGACAAGGGTTGGAACCGCACTAGCACCCGCCTGGTGCGTTGGGACGGCTCCTACCTGGACGCTAACAACCAGCTCCAGCAGGCCCCTGAAGGTACCTACCAGCTGTGGGAGCTCAACGCCCCCGCCGGTGCCGACACCACCGTGCTTGAGCAGTACAACATCTGGATGAGCAACGACTTCACCATTGACTGGCGTCGTAGCGACTACCTGCCCACCATCGCCCTTAAGGCCAGTGGCGACGTTACCGCCGCCGCTACCACCGCCACTGCGGACGCTTCTACCTCTGACGCTGACCCGCGTAACGGCAAGCCTGAGGCAATGGTTGACGACAACGTCTTCACCTACGCTGTGGTTTCCTCTGGCGCCCCGATCACTCTGGACGCTGGCAAGGTCTACAACATCTCCAAGGTGCAGTACGTACCCAACCAGGGCAACGACGGCGTGGACTCCATGCCCGCCACCGGCTGGAAGGCCGAGGTCTCCGTTGACGGTAAGACCTGGACCGACGCCGGCTCTGGCAGCCTCAGCGGCGAAGCAATGGTTCCCCAGGACCTGACCCTCAAGTCTGGTGCTAAGGGCCGCTTCGTGCGCATCACCCTGACCAGCGACAAGGGCAAGGTTGGCGTAGCCGAGCTGCGCATCGCCGGCACCCCTGCTGGTGACGCCACCGCTCAGCCGACCGAGCAGCCCACCGCCGCTCCGACCGGCTCTGCTGCCCCCACCGCTCAGCCCACCGGCTCCGCCGCTCCGACCGCGCAGCCCACCGGCTCCGCTGCTCCAAGCAACCCGGCTCAGCCCACCGCTGCTCCGAGTGTGTCCGCTTCCAGCTCGGCTTCGGCCCTGCCTGGCAAGCCCAGCGGCAAGCCCTCTGCTCTGCCCGGTAAGCCCGGCAAGGGCGACGACAACCGCGAGCCGCTGGCCCGCACCGGTACCACCATCGCCATCGGCATTGGTGCACTGGTCCTGGCCGCAGCTGGTGCAGGCGCCCTGGCCCTGCGCAAGCGTCGCGACGCTGAGGCCGGTAGCGAGGCCTGATCTCGGTTAAACAGCGCAACTAAAGCGTTGATTTAACCCCTGTGGGGGGCGGCTCGAAAGAGTCGCCCCCCACCTTTTATTCTCAAAACCTAGTATGTCTAGCGTCACAGTATTTGGATTTGCGCCCGCGCATATAGGTGTGTAAAGTTCTTTCTTGTCGGAAACGACATGCGCCCGTAGCTCAATGGATAGAGCGTCTGACTACGGATCAGAAGGTTGGGGGTTCGAGTCCCTTCGGGCGCGCCAGCAGCTCGCCGCCACTGTTTAAACTTTGGCCGCGGGCTGTTTTCAATTTTAGGGTAAATTCTCCCCTACTTTGTCGTAGCCCTACTTTCTGTAGAGATCATGAAAAAAATATCGGTTACCAGCAGGTACGTAAATTTTTTTAGTCGTTCCCAACAGCTGCCGGATCCTCTACCCACCACAGCTGGCGGTATTTGGCGCTATTTATACAAAGAATCCTGGCAAATTCTGGCCCTCTACCTAGTTTTAACCCTGCTTCAAGGCATTGGGTTTGCCTTAATCCCCAAGCTGCTAGGTACCCTGCTCGACGACGCCCTCACCCCCGGGGTGAGCTTACGCGGCACAGTGACCGGCCTGGTTCTACTGTGCCTAATAACCTCCCTGGTGGGTTCTTGGCGCACCCTGAACTACACGGCCTTAATGGTGATGCATGAGGCTTTGGTTATGCGCATGTTGCTAAGCAAAACCAGCCAGCTCGGTAGCGCCATGAAACGCGACATTTCCCTGGGTGACGCCGTGGCCACAACCGGTGACGACCCAGAAAACCTGGGATTGTGGATGGTGTCGCTGTGCAACCTGCTGGCTTATGTGCCCGCAATGATCTTGGTGATTTACCTGATGCTGGCCCAGTCACTGTCGCTGGGTTTAACCATCCTGGTTGCCCTGCCCATTATCACGGTGCTTATCAGCTGGATTTCCAAGCTAATCGAAAAACGTATCCGCACTATCCGTGAAGAAAACGGTGAGCTCACCAACGTGGCCACGGACGCCGTCGTCGGCCTGCGGATCCTGCGCGGCATTGGCGGCGAGAACGCCTTCAACGAGCGTTACCGGACCCAATCCCAGCGCGTTAAGCAGGCGGGTATTGAAGCCGCTCCCTCCCAGGCGGCCCTGGCGGTTTTCTCTGAGGCCGCCCCCACCCTGCTGACCGCCGCCGTGGTGGCTTTGGGCGCTCAGCAGGTGCTCTCTGGCCAGTTGCAGCCGGGCCAGCTGCTGACGTTCTTTGGTTACACCAGTTTCTTGCTGCTGCCCATGCGGGCTATCACCGAGCTGGTGGTGGTTAACGCCTTTACGCGCGTGTCTATGCGTAAGGTGCTGCGCCTACTGAACATCCAGCCGCATGTAAACGACCAGGCCAGCCAGCCGCTTGAGCTTAATCCGCTAGGGGCGCTGCATGACAGCGCTAGCGGGATCACTATCGCCGGCGGTAAGTTAACTGCGCTGGTGGCCCCCTTCCCCGAGGTTAGCGCCGCCCTGGCCATGCGCCTGGGCCGTTTCGACGACGCCGATACTGTCACCCTTGATGGGGTAGATTTGCGTAGCCTGCCGCTGGATCAGGTGCGTCGCACTGTGGTGGTTTCACCTACCACCGCCCAGGCTTTTGCCGGCCCGCTCTACCAGGCGGTGCTGGGTAATGACGCCCCCAAGCCCCAGGCGCAAGACACCTTGGAGTTGGTGGCCCAGCAGGGGTACGCCAATTCGGGGGTGATAGCCACAAGCCCTGTTGCTGATCTGCCCAGCGAGCTTGAGGCACGCTCTCAGCAGGCTTTGGACCTGGCCCACAGCGATGACCTGGTGGATTCGGTGGGTGGCCTGTATGGGCTTTTGAATGAGAAGGCCCGCAATATTTCTGGCGGTCAGCGTCAGCGTCTGGCTTTGGCCCGTGCCCTGGCAACTGACGCCCCCGTGTTGGTGCTGCTGGAGCCCACTAGCGCGCTTGATTCGCACACTGAAAACAATATTGCCGCCGATTTGGCTGCTGAGCGCGCCGGACGCACCACGGTTATTACTACCGCTTCGCCACTGATTTTGGGGCGTTGCGATGAGGTTATTTTTATTGATGACGACGGCGCCGAGGTGGCTCGCGGCGCCCACCACCAGCTGCGTCAGCAGGTACCCGCCTACCGGGCGGTAGTGGAGCGCGCCCAGGGCATCCAAAGCGAGCCCAACCACGGACAGGAGCGCTGATGAAACGACTTCCTGTAGCTAACTCGCGCCAGTCGGGACGCGCTGCCGCCGGCCTGATGCGCCACCACTGGTTGGCACTGACCGGTGTAACCGCCGTGCAGCTGGCCGGGGCAGCCACCGGCGTGATGATTCCACGTATTGTGGGCAAAATCGTCAACCTAGTGACCTCCGCGAGCGCCACTATCCCCACCAGCGCTTTGAGCAGCCAGGTAACTACCCTGGTGGTGTGGGCTTTGGTGCTTACCGGCGTGGGCATGGTGTGTACGGGCCTGGGTGAGTGGAGTGCGCGCGTGCTGGGGCAAATAATTTTCGCCCAGCTGCGTGAAGATCTGCTGGCTAAAATCACTGGCCTACCCCTGGGGGTGATTGAGGCTGCGGGCACGGGTGACCTGCTGGGGCGCACCCAGCATGATCTGCGTTCACTACAGTTTGTGATTCAACGCGGTATTGCCCGGCTGATGACGCTGGCGGTGACCTTGGTGGTGACTTAGCTGCGGCCACAATCACCGCGCCGCTGCTGAGCCTGGCTATCTGGCTGCCGCTGCTGGCCTGTATTCCGGCTGTGCGCTGGTATTTGCACTATGCCGTGCCCGCCTACCGTACGGTTGGATCCCAGTACGCCACTATTGATGGGGTAATTGCTGAAAGTATTGACCAGATTGACACGGTTAGTGCCTTTAATCTGGGGGCGCGCCGCAGCCATTACCTGTTTACTCGCACTAAAGAGCTGTTTGCGGTGGATGTTTATGCTGGTGCGCTGCGTGGTAAGGCGTTTTTCTGGCTAAATATTTTCACTTTGCTCTCGCCCTTGGCGGTGTTGGTTTTGGGTCTGTACCTGCACCAGCATCAGCTGGTTGACCTGGGGGCAATCACTACTATGGCGCTGTATGGCCTTAACCTGCGCGTGCCGGTGTTTGATCTGATTGTGTGGCTCGATGAGGTGCAAAGCGCCACGGTTGCCTTTGGGCGTATTGTGGGCGTGGAGTTGGTGCCTACCGAAACTGAAACCACCGATGAGCTGCCTGAAGATAATCGCATTAAGGTGCGTGACGTCTCCTATGCTTACCGTGAGGGTCACCCGGTGCTGCACCATATTGATTTGGATCTGGTTCCTGGTGAGCGGCTGGCTATTGTGGGCCCCTCGGGTTCTGGTAAATCCACGTTGGGGCGGATGCTGGCTGGTATTCACCCGCCCACTTCGGGTTCAGTGACTTTGGGTGGCGTGGAGGTTTCTCAGCTGCCTGAACACGTGCTGCATCAGGAAATTTCCCTGGTCACCCAGGAGCACCATGTTTGCCGCTACTTTGGGTGAAAACCTGCGCCTGGCTGCCGCTGAGGCTAGCGATAGTCAGCTGTGGCAGGCCCTGGATGCTATTGGCGCCACTTGGGCTCATGAGTTGGAGGCGGGTTTAGATACGCCAGTGGGTTCTGGCGGCCATGCGCTTAGCCCAGCCCAGGCCCAGCAGTTGGCTTTGGCGCGTATTGCTTTGATTAACCCGCATACGCTGATTTTGGATGAGGCCACCAGCCTGATTGACCCCACCACTGCTCACGCCACTGAGAATGCCTTGGGGAGTCTCATGGCGGGGCGCACGGTGGTGGCTATTGCGCACCGGCTTTACACTGCCGCCGACGCCGATCGGATCGCGGTGGTTATTGACGGGCGTATCGCTGAGCTTGGCAGCCACGCTCAGTTGTTGGCGAGAAAAGGCCATTACGCCAATCTCTGGAACGCCTGGCAGTCTGAGTAGTAGTTCGACGTCGCCCGCTCGCCTCGGCCTGCTAGCCCCGCCCCGCTGCGTACCACCTGCACCCTTGTGTCGCGTCTAGGTGCAGCGGCCCTAGGTGCAGCGGGCCCAGGTACAGCGGAGTCGCGAGCGGCGGCGTCGGCCCCAAACGCCAAGCGAAAATTACGACTAAATAACAGGGGCGGGAACTAAACTTAAGGGGTTAACTCTTTTTTAGTTGGGAGCAGCCATGCGCGCCTTGATTAAACCCGCCCCCGGCCCTGGCCTTGAGCTAACCGAGGTTCCTGAACCTTCACCTGGCTTTGGGGAAGTGAAGATCCGCGTGATGCGCACTGGCTTGTGCGGCACGGATCTGCACTAGCTGGCTGGGATGATTTTGCGGCTGAAATGCTTAACCCACCCCAGACTTTGGGCCACGAGTTCTACGGTGAGATCGTGGAAGTTGGCCCGGGCGTCTCCGGCATGGATGGTGTGGGTGAGGTTAACGGCCTGCGTCTAACCCCCGGCCAGCACGTGAGTGTGGAGGGGCATATTACTTGCGGTCGCTGCCGTAACTGTCGTGCTGGGCGACGCCACATGTGCTTGCATACTAACTCCATTGGGGTTAACCGCGACGGCGCCTTTGCCGACTATGTGGTTGTGCCCGCCGGTAACGTGTGGCTACAGGCTGACCACATTGACCCTGACCTGGGGGCTTTGTTTGACCCCTTCGGTAACGCTGTACACACCGCCCTACAGTTCCCCCTGACCGCTGAGGATGTGCTGGTCACCGGCGCGGGACCGATTGGGGTTATGTGCGCGGCTATCGCTAAGCACGCCGGCGCTCGCAATGTGGTTATCACTGATCTATCCGATTTCCGCCTGTCACTGGCTAAGGTGACTGGCGCCGTCACCGTAAACACTCGTGAGCAAGACCTACGCGAGGTTATGGTGGATCTGGGGATCACTGAAGGCTTCGACGTTGGCCTGGAGCTGTCTGGTGCCCCTAGCGCTACCCGCCAGATGCTGGACGTGTGTAACTATGGGGCTCGCATCGCTATGCTGGGGCTGCCTAGCGCCAGCTATGACATTAACTGGAACCAGGTAATCACCCATATGCTCACCATTAAGGGGGTTTATGGTCGTGAAATGTTTGACACCTGGTACAAGGCTGACTTCATGCTGGGCTCTTCTCCCCAGCTGCGTGACCAGATCCGTTCGGTGATCACCCACCGGGTCACCCCGGAGAATTGGGCTGAAGGTTTCGACGCCGCCCGTTCAGGTAAGTGCGGCAAGGTCATTATTGACTGGACTGCCTGACCCCACCGGTGCGTCCAGGCGCCGCCTTTGCGCGCTTGCTGCTTTTGCAGTCTTGCTAGGCGCGGCGCCGGCACACCAGGGCCTGGCCCCACCGCGCCACCACTTCTACCGCCACCGCCAGCAACGCTGCTGCATAACCACATATTATTCAAAGGGAAAGTTTCATGTTCACTTTTAAAGACGAGCTGGCCGCCACCTTGGCCGAGATCGACGCCGCCGGGCTGACCAAGCACGAGCGGGTAATCACCACCCCCCCAGGGCGCCCACATCGCCACCACCGCCGGGGATTCACTAAATTTCTGCGCCAACAACTACCTGGGTTTAGCGGGCGACCCGCGTATCGTCCAGGCCGCCCATGAGGCGCTAGACCGCTGGGGTTTTGGCCTTAGCTCTGTGCGTTTCATTTGCGGCACCCAGACCCCCCACACTCAGCTGGAGGAGCAGCTCTCCCAGTGGCTGGGAATGGATGACACCATCTTGTTCTCCAGTTGTTTTGACGCCAACGGCGCCATTTTTGATGTGCTGCTAGGCAAGGAGGACGCCATTATTTCTGACGCCCTCAACCACGCCTCCATTATTGATGGCGTGCGCCTGTGCAAGGCTCAGCGTTTCCGCTACGCCAACGCAGACATGGCTGACCTGCGCAAACAGCTTGAGGCTGCGAAGGCTAACGGCTGCAAGCGGCTAATGATTGTCACCGACGGCGTGTTCTCCATGGACGGCTACTACGCTCCCCTGCCTGAGATTTGCGATTTGGCCGATGAGTTTGGGGCCCTGGTGATGGTTGATGACTCCCACGCCACCGGTTTTGTGGGCGACACCGGCGCGGGCACACCCGAGCTTCTAGGGGTACGCGGGCGCGTAGACATTTTGACCGGTACCTTGGGTAAGGCCCTGGGTGGGGCTAGCGGTGGTTACATTAGTGGCCTAAGGAAGTGGTGGATTTGCTGCGTCAGCGCGCCCGCCCTTACCTGTTCTCTAACACTGTGGCCCCAGCTGTGGTGGGTGGTAGCGCTAAGGCGGTGGAGATTGCCCGCCACGCTGACGCCGAGCGCGCCCAGCTGCGTGCTAACTCCCAGCTGTTCCGTCAGCTTATGGCTGAGGCTGGTTTTGAGCTGCTGCCTGGTTCTCACCCGATCACGCCGGTTATGTTCCCTGGTGACGACGGCGCCGTTAAGGCCGCCCGGATCGCTAGCGCCATGCTGGAGCACGGCGTGTATGTCACGGCTTTCTCCTTCCCGGTTGTGCCGCGCGGCCAGGCCCGTATTAGGGTGCAGTTGTCGGCCGCCCACTGTGAGGCGGATGTGCGTGCTTGCGTGGCCGCATTCATTGCGGCACGTGACGAGGTTGAGGCCCAGGAGAAGGAGACCGCTAAGTGAGTGAACCTACCGCTACGACGTCGGAAATTAAAACCACCGGCAGTAAAACCGCAGCTGAGTTGGAAAAGCAGCTGATGCGGGCGAAGCAGCTGATCGTAGTGCTATGCATGGTGATCGCGCTGCTGTTGGGCGCTTTGGTGACGCTGTGGGCAGTGGGGGGTGATAAGGAGGCCACCACCGCTCAGGCTCAATCCACCGCCATCACTGGCACTAATGCTGGCGCCGCTAAGAGCGACGTCGGCACTAACCAGACTCCCCAGGCGCTAAGTGAACCCACCCAGGAGGCCGCCAAGCAGGTGATCGCTAATGCCGCCCGCCGCCAGAGCGACGACCCGCGTGCTTTGGGGCGCCCGGACGCGAAGGTGACCATGGTGCTGTTCTCCGATTTTGCCTGCCCGTACTGCACGCAGTTCGCTAAGCAGGTACAGCCGCAGCTGCAGGATTTGATCGATAACGGTACTTTGCGTATCGAGTGGCATGATTTGGCGCAGATTAGCCCCACTTCCCCACTGGCGGCCCAGGCTGGTTTGGCGGCGGCAGCCCAGGGTAAGTTCTGGGAGTTTGAGCGGGCGGCTTATGCCAGTGCGAAGGATGGCGATCACCCCACCTACACTGAGGAGTCGCTGGTGGCTTTGGCTAAGCAGGCGGGCGTGCCCGACCTGGCTAAGTTTAAGACTGACATGAACTCTCAGGCTAATGTTGATGCGGTTAAGAAGTCGCGTCAGGACGCCTATAACGTTGGTATTAACGGCACGCCTTTTGCTTTTATTGGCGACGCCGTCATGCCGGGTTATGTGGATGCGGCTACGGTTCGTGCCACGGTTTTGGCTCAAGCCGCTAAGTCTGGCAAGTAGTTACATGTAGTTAGTTGCCTCGGCCGTTAAGCCACATAGTCTCACGCCTGCCCCGGGTACTGTCCCGATCAGCAGGCGTGAGTTTTTAGTGGTGGTGTTACTAGTAGCGCTAGTTTGTTGCCGGCTTTGGCGCTGCTAGTAGCGCTGGCGCTGCTAACGCTGGTGATTTTGTGCGAGCTGGTAGCGCACCCAGCGGCGCTGGCCGGTGGCAATGGCCAGGCCCCGTTCCACAAGCTCACGCAGCTCACTTCGCGCCTGATTCATAGGCTCATTCCTATTTCATAGAGAGCCATTTCTATGTCATAGACCCCTGTTTCTATGTCATAGAAGCCGTTTTTTAGGCATTTTTACTTCATAGAACCCTATTTTTACTTCATAGAAGCCCTAAAAATTTCATAGAACTGGCTCTATGACCGTCCCAGCTGACACCGCCATGGCCTGCACCCGTGTTGTTTTAGTACTCATCATGTTCTCCTGCTCGCGCCTTGGCTAGAGGGCCTCACGCCGTAAACCTTGACGCAACCGTTTCATAGCATGCCAAACCAAACCAACCCCAACCAATGCCCAGGCCGCAGCCACCACTAAATCCATTAACACAGCGGCAGGTTTAACACCAAGGCCGGCTGATTAAAAGAACGCGCTAACGGAGTCACATAACTAAACCAAGACAGCCAAACCGGATAATACTTAACCGGCACAATCACCCCAGTAAAAATCGGCAACAAAGCAGTCACCGTGTTAGCCCCAGCATACGGGTCAGACAAATCTACCCCGATACCGCCAGCACCAACTCCTAACAACACCCCGCAAACCAGGGACAAGCCAAACAAACCCAGCAAACTAGCCAAGCCAGGATGCCCAGCCTGCCCCCAAGCCACTAGCCGCACCCCTAACAGGGCGATCACCGCCGTCGTCGTAGCAAAAATAACCGGCACTACCGCCGCAGCTAACCAATAAGCAGCATCAAAACGCCTCCAAGAATGGACCTCTTGGAACACCCCCAGGTGACGGTCTGTTGCCACGCGGCTAACCATTCCCGAACAAATAGCGCTGGTAAAAGACACGCAAGTAGCCACATAAGCAGTACGCAGCAACTGGGTTGAATGCAGGTCCGCCCCGAAAAGCAGGCTATAAACAATCTCTAAAACCGGGATCACCAGCAGCGACACCAGGGCCGTACCAACAGTAGCGAAAATAGTGGAACTCGCCCGGGAAATAGCCACCCCGTCAACTAAACGAGCCCAGAAATTAGCCGGCCTCATCAAACCACCTCCAAGGTTCCCGCTTTGCAAGCTAAACGCAAGCAACGGCGCCCCAACACCCAGGACAAAACCAGCCAAGCAACACTAGTAAGCAGCCAAGCACACGCCTGCGACCAAGAAAAACCATGCACCAGCATCCGGTAAGCACTACTAAGCGGCAGCCCTTTACCCAGCCAAGCCAGCCAGGGCGGCATAGTGGTATCAGTGAAAACAATGCCAGAGACGATCAACACCGGGATCAGTAACAACCCCTCATAGGTGATGGCGTTAGGAGTGAGCACAAAAATCCCGGCCACAACATAACTAACCACCAAACAGGCCACAAAGAAAGCTAACTGGGCCCCCACCAGCGCCAACAACCTACGCCAAGGCGTGAACGTGACATCCCAGTTAAGCACCGCCCAAGTCAGCCAAGCGGTAGGAAAAGCCAGCAAACCAAACAAAGCCGCCGCGCTCACCACGCTCGCTACCGCTTTAAGTGCCCCGATCGGGGCGATCACTAACTGCACCAGGGTGCCTTTAAAACGCTCAAAACCCACAATCCCGGCCGCTGCGGTAACCGTGGTCCACATGCCGATCGACCCACCACGCAGCCAAGCAGCGGTAGGATCAACCCCACCCCAAGCACGCTGCGCTAAATACTGGATCAGCGTGGTAGTTAAGGTAGCCACCAGCATTAACTGCACGAAATAAGGCACTGAAATAAATTGGCGAAACTGGAAAGCCAACATGCGTAGCATTCTCATTAGCGTGCGAGCCTGTCTGCCATAGCTAAATAAGCCTGTTCCAAGCTGGCCGGCCGACACAAGTAATCCGCCGGTAACCGGCCAAACAGGCGTTTAAGCTCTGCTTCTAAGGCCGCAGAGCTTTGGGCTTGAGGCCAGTAGATAGTGTGCAGCCACTGGGCAGATAGCGGCCTGCGTTCGTGTACGACGGCGCCCGGCAGTAACTCGCTTAGCTTCAGGAGGCTGTCTTGGGTTGGGGTCAGGGTGAAAGTAGAGCAGCGGTCAAACCCCGCACAGGCGGCAATGTCTTGCACCTGGCCGCTAATAACCAGTTTACCGGCGCCGATCAGGCTGATCTGGTCGGCTAGCTCTTCTACTTCAGCCATGGAATGAGAAGTAAGTAGCACAGCTACCCCTTGACGGGCCAGGCGAGAGACAAGATCACGAATTTCCAGTGATATATCCGGGTCTAAGCCAGTGGTGGGTTCGTCTAGAAACAAGATACGCGGCTCGTGCAGCAGGGCCCGGGCGATGTGTAAACGCTGTTTCATGCCACGTGAGAAGCCGCTTACTTTAGTGTCAGCGTACTGGGTTAACTGTACGTCTTGCAGTACCTGGGCTACACGCTGGTGACGTTTAGCGCTAGGCACGCCCTGGATATCAGCGAAGAAACACAGGTTTTGTTGCGCGCTAGCACGCGGGTAGAAACCTAGATCCCCACCCAACACCAGGCCTAATTTGCGTCGGGCACTGGTTGGGTTTTTAACCGCGTCCACGCCAGCGATTTTGACGCTACCACTATCTGGCTGTAGGAGCGTGGTTAGCATTTTCACGGTAGTGGTTTTACCTGCACCGTTAGGGCCTAGCAGGGCGTGAATCTGGCCGTATTTAATGTCTAGGCTTAATCCGTTAACAGCCACAAACTTGCCCTTGTTGAAGCTGCGTTTAAGCTCACGAGCTTCCACCGCAATATCTGCCATACAAAAAACCTATTCGCCCATCCCGAAGATGTCTAGCACTCGCCGCAAGATCCGGCGCTGCTGGGGCCCAAGGTTCCACTTAAAGTTCAAACACCCTTCAAGCAGGAGATATGGTGAGCATCACTAAGGGTTAATAATGGATAAATTTTAGCCTTCGAGTACTACACTAAAGCACTGGCAGCCCCACCACTGGAGCTACCAGGTTAAACTCTCCCCATTTTCCTTAAAAACGTTGTTGTTTTCCCTACGGAAGCAGGGATAAGGCAGGAAGGTGGCGATTGTGTTTATTACGATTCCCCGCGAAAGCGGATATAAGTGTTTGAACCTGTCTCACCTAGGTCACCACCCCCAGTTTCCCCTGCTCACAGCGGGTTTGCAGAGGTCAACAACTTTAATACACATACACGCATATGCGCATATGCGTGTATGATCCAGAGTTAGCGCGATCACCCAGCCGGATGGTTAGTGCTGTTGATTTATCAAGGAGATTGAAATGATTACTGAAATGATTCTTGCTGCTGGCGCTGATGGTACCGACATTCTCAGCAAGGCATTGGCTCTCTTCGTTAAGTTCGCAACTATCGGTGGCGGCCTGTGGACCGTGTGGGGTGTTATCACCCTGGCTGGCGGTTTGCGTGACCACCAGGGACCCCAGATCCAGTCTGGTGTTTGGCAGGCTGTTGGTGGTGGCTTGATCGTGGCAGCAGCCCAGCTGTTTAGCGCTATCACGTTGTCATAAAAAATTATGGCCCTTGAAATCAAGGTCTACCGGGAAATCACCGCATACCAATCAAAAGTAATGCTTGGCATGAGCTGGCGTCAGCTGGCTTGCGCCGCTAGCGGCCTTGTGGTTGTTAGCAGTGTTTACGCTGCTTGTTATTTGATTGGCCAGGAGTCACTTGGTTCGTGGCTAACTGCGCTTTTAACTATGCCTTTTGTGGCTGTTGGGTGGATCAGGCCTAAAGGTTTACCGTTTGAGCGTTACGCGGGTTATGTGTGGCGTTTTAACTGGAATCCACAACTGCGCGTGTATGCGCAAGACCCTCAGCTTTCTGCTGAGATCGCGTCAGAAAGGTCAGCGGATGTTCTTCGCAAACAAAAACCGCCAAAACGAGACGTCATCAGAAGCCTCGAACTTGACCGGTAAACGCAAGCGTAGCGAGAAGGACGTTTCGCGCGTTAAGCGCAACACGGCTCAAAAAGCCCTCCAGTATGAGGCTATGACTGACACTGGTATTTGCGTGCTAGGGGATGGTCATTACTCGGTTACGTTAAAACTGGAAGACATTGACTACCAGCTAGCCCCTGAGGATGACCAGCAGGGCATTATTGAGCAGTATGCCCAGTTCATTAACTCTTTTGATGCTGGCCAGTCAGTACAGTTAACGGTAGTTAACCGCCACCTTGACCGTGAAACACTTAGTAAAGCTGTCTCGCTTTCACCTCGTGGTGACGGCCGCGACGAGTACCGGTGGGAGTATAACGACCTGATTAACGCGCGTCTGGCTGCGGGGCGTAACAACACGGTCACTGATAAGTATGTGACTATCACGATTGAGGGTGATGATTTTGAGCATGCGACTTCAGTTTTGGCGCGTGTGGCTACGGAAAGCATAGCCCAGCTGCGTTCAGTTGGTGGTTGCAGGGCTGAGCGGGTTAGCGGTGAAGAACGCGTCAGGTTGCTGCATGATATTTTGCGCCCTGACCAGCCTTTCCGTTTCACCTATAACGACCTGGTTGGTTCTACTTTGACCACTAAAGACGTGGTCAGTCCCTGGGCTATTGATTTTCGGGAAAACCCTGCCACGATCACGTTTTCTAACGAACACGATTCTTACTACCAGACCCTGGTTTTACGTGACCTGCCTGCTTGGCTGTCAGACCGGTTAATGAAAGATCTTAGCGAGCTGACTTGTGAGCTGGCCCTGGCGGTACATTTCCGCCCGCTTGACCATGCCGAGGGCCTGGACCTGGTTAAACGCCAGATCGCTGAGATGGAAATGCAGCGTAGTAACGAGCTACGTAAAGCCCGTAAGCAGGGTAATGGTGAGGAATCTATTCCGCACGAACTGGTCGCTTCACGTCAAGAAGCCCTAGAACTGCGTGAACAGCTTGAATCTAGTAACGAAACTGTTTACCACCACGATCGTTATTGGTGTTTCAGGCAAAACCCGTGAAGAGCTAGCTGAGGCTGTTGAACAGGTACGCGCTGCGGGCCGTAAACAGTCTTGCGGCTTTGAAACCTTGAAATACATGCAAGAAGATGGGCTTAACGCGGTTCTTCCCCTGGGGGTGTGTAGGTTACCGATTTTCAGGACCCTGACCACGGCTACCGTGGCCGTGATGGTGCCCTTCACTACCCAAGAACTGTTGCAGCCTGGTGGGCGGTTCTACGGGGTTAACGCGATCTCTAAAAACCTGGTTGTGGGTTCTAGAACTGCCACCATGAACGGTAACGCTTTCATCCTGGGTACTACTGGTGCCGGTAAAAGCCAGTTTGGTAAGGGTGAAGCTTTCCAAACTTTCCTTGGCACAGATGATGACATCATCATTGTTGACCCAGAAAAAGAGTATGTGGCTTTGGGTGATGCCATGGGGGCCACGCGTATCGAGATTAGCGCGGGGTCTACTGCCTGTATCAACCCGCTGCACATGGACCGTGACGCTAACGCTGATGATGGTAGCCCAATCAAGCTTAAAGCCGAGTTCATTTTGTCGCTGTGTGAGGTGCTTATTGGTGGGGCTAGTGGCCTGACCCCGGTTCAACGCTCGATCATTGACCGGTGCGTGACACGCATTTACGGGCATTTCTTGCAAGATAAGCGGGCGCTTCCTCCCACACTTAACACCTTGTTTGAAGAGTTAAACGCTCAGCCTGAAGACGAGGCTAAAGCGATCGCTACCGCCCTAGAGCTTTACGCTTCTGGTTCGTTTTCTGGTTTCTCCCAGCAAACCAACGTTGATACGTCTAACCGCGTGATCGTTTACGATATCGCCCGGCTTGGATCGGACATGAAAACGTTTGGTATGTTGGTGGTTTTGGAGCAGATTTGGGCTCAGGTACAGGCTAACCGTAGCTTGGGTAAGCGTACCTGGCTTTATATTGATGAGTTCCACCTGCTGTTTTCTAACGAGTACGCGGGCGCGTATTGCCAGATGATTTGGAAGCGTGCACGTAAGTACGGGTTGATGCCAACTGGGTTGACTCAGAATATTGAAGAGCTGCTGATTAGTGAGCGTGCCCGGCTTATGTTGGCTAACTCTGACAGTCTGGTGTTGCTTAACCAGACTGCGACTGACGCTTCTACGCTACAGTCTTTGTTCCACTGGTCGGATAAACACCGTAGCTATTTCCAAAATGTTGGGCCTGGTTGCGGGTTATTGAAGATGGGTGTGGCCATGGTGCCGTTTGACTCGCGTATTCCTACTTCAACCAAGCTTTACCAGCTTTACACCACAAAGTTTGGTGAGGTGTTCTAGATGGAGTTTAGAAGTTCTGATAAAGAGATTATTAACTCGGACATGTTTAGTGGCTCTTCATAGCCGCCGTTCTATTGAGGGTGTGGGGGTGGTATGCGGGGTTCGGCGTGTCGTGGCCGGGTAGGGGTCGAGGTCTTCCGATGATGGGGGTTCCTACACCGTCCATCCGAAAGACCTCGACATGCCTAATACTACCTTTGATCGCCCTGACCTGAGCACCTTCACACGCCTGGATGACCTGGGCCTGGAAGTGACGGGCCAGCGTGTAGGAGGCGATCGGACCATCTTGGCCTGCAAGGTAGTGGGTGAGGACCGGTGGTGCCGACAGTGTGGGGGCGAAGGCGTCGTACGCGACACGGTGATCAGGCGCTTGGCTCACGTACCCTACGGGTGGCACCCCACGATCTTGCACGTGAGCGTGCGCCGCTACCGCTGCCAGACGTGTGCTCACGTGTGGCGTCAAAACATGAGCCAAGCGGCCGATCCACGCGCCAAGCTCTCACACTCGGCGGTGCGCTGGGCGCTGGTGGGCCTGGTGGTCCACCATCTGACGGTGGCGCGTATCGCCCAGGCCCTAGGCGTGTCCTGGAATACCGCCAACACCGCTGTCCTGACCGAAGGAGAGCGTCTACTGATCAATGATCCAGCACGGTTCGATGGCGTGCGTGTCATCGGGGTGGATGAACACGTGTGGCGCCACACCCCCTACGGAGACAAATACGTCACCGTTATCTTGGACTTGACGCCCATCCGCGAACGCAGCGGCCCCTGCCGGCTCTTGGACATGGTCCCAGGCCGCTCCAAGCAGGTCTTCAAAACCTGGCTGGCCTCCCGGCCCGACACGTGGCGTGAGCGTATCGAGATCGTCGCGATGGATGGATTCACTGGTTTTAAGAGCGCTGCCGCCGAAGAACTCCCCGATGCAAGGGCAGTCATGGATCCCTTCCATGTTGTACACCTGGCTGGCAACGCCTTGGATGAATGCCGCAGGCGTATCCAGCAAGAACTTCACCATCGGCGCGGGCGTGCCACGGATCCCCTGTACAAGGCTCGCAGGATGTTACACACCAGATCTTGCCTGCTCACGCCGCGTCAGCAGCACCAACTACTCGACCTGTTTTCCGGTGAGGAGCACGTCGCCCTCGAGGTCACTTGGAGTGCCTACCAGAACATCATTGATGCCTACCGCGCGCCCGACACGGCTGCGGGCAAGGCCATGATGCAAGCCGAAATTAATACACTGACCTGCACGCGTGTACCGAGGGGTCTGAGAGAGCTCATTACGCTGGGCAGGACACTCAAACGCCGATCCAGGGACATCCTGGCCTACTTCGATCATCCCCACACCTCCAATGGCCTACCGAAGCTATCAACGGGCGCCTTGAACATCTACGCGGATCCGCTCTTGGGTTCCGCAACCTCACCAACTACATCGCCCGCTGCCTCCTCGAAACCGGAGGATTCAGACCCCAACTACACCCTCAATTATGAAGAGCCTGTTTAGTGACATCCGGGTTGATAGCCGCCGTTCTAGTGTGCTGGGTAAGACCTATAAGTTGGGTACTAAAGTCGGCTCCGGGGTCGTTGGCTTGGTGGGTAAAACCGCTGCTGACGTGCTTAAACAACAAATCAAAGCCCCCGTCGACAATAGGAATAATGATGTTACCTTGGCTGATAGCCAGGGTGGGGCGGTTAAAACTAGCCTACAAAATGCATCTAGTCTAGGCCGCAGCACTGGGACTTCCATCGGCAAAAAGTTTGGGAGCAAGGTTGACACCAAAGTTAACAATGTTGCCCGCCGAGCTTTAAAACAACCTACTAAAGCCCAGGTTAATAGCCTAACTAGCCGCGTAGTTGGGGCCCGTTCTAAACGTCAAGCCCGCCGCCAGGTTTACAAAGAACTAGCTACTGGTAAAACCGCACCCGCACGTGCAGCTAGGAGAGTGGTTAACTGGGCGGCTAGGAACGTAGCTGGGATAATCTCTAGAATTATAGGTTTAGTTGTAGCTAAAATTTCTGGCGCTGTTTTGGCAATCTGTATTATCCTCACACTAGTTATGTTAGTATTGTCACTAATTTCTAGTTTTTTACCATCCTGGATTACCGGTATAGAGGAAACTAAAAAAGAAGCTGAAGCTACTGTGGCCGTTGCGGGTGTGGTGGCCAATGGTATGGGTAATGATTACCCGTACAAAGACCGGACCTATAACACAGTTAACTCGGCCACCAACTATTATTTTGGTAACTGCACAGACTTCGTGATTTGGCGGGTTAACCGTGATGATGGGGTTTTACACGAGCCGTGGAAACACGTTAAAGACAACACAACCCCTGACGGTGGTAATGGTTATGAGTGGGGGGCAGATACAGCTTTACCAGGTTGGGTTAACGTAACCAAACCAAGCCCTGGCGACATTATTTCGTTCCAACGTGGTTCGCAAGGTGGGCGTTGGAGCTCAGAGTTTGGTCACGTGGCCTATATAGGTCAGGTGTCAGTTAACGGCTCTATAACCGTTGAAAACTATGGCACTGGCGAGTATTTCATAACGAACTACACTGCCGATGCACTAAGCCAACTAGTGTCCACTGGCCAGGCCATTATCAAGCACAACCCACACTCAAAGCTAAAGATTAAAAAGATTGGTGGCTCCTCGATTGTTGACCCCGGTGGGGGCTATGGGGGTGTGGGCGGGCCTTTAACTCCAGATGCGGCTAAAGCGGCTGCTAAATCGATGCTGCCCGCCTATGGGTGGGGTGAGGGCCAATACCAGTGCCTTGAAATCATGTGGACTAGAGAATCCAACTGGAATTACGCGGCTGAAAACCCTGGCTCGGGTGCGTATGGAATCCCTCAGTCTTTACCAGCCGACAAGATGGGCTCGATTGCCCCCGATTGGCGTACTAACGCGGTAACGCAAATTAAGTGGGGTCTGGGCTATATCAAGGAACGCTACGGCAGCCCATGCGAGGCTTGGGCTTGGTGGCAAGCACATAACTGGTACTGATAGGTGGTGAGTTGCGGTGACTGGTCGTCAGCGTGGTTTAGTGGCTTTGATTGTGGCCATATTGGTTGTGGTTGTTGGGTTAGGTGGATTCCTAGCTTGGGCAGCTTTCAACCACGGAAAAGAAGAAAAGGCTGCTTTAAAGCCTGCTCTAACAGCTTCAGCTTCCACTAGTAGCGAGACTAACGAGCCTGGCGAGAGTGGTGAGGAGGCTTCACCTACCCAGATAGATGGGTATTCGAAAGATTTTAACCCCACCCAAGCACAAAAAACCTTGGCAATCACCACGGTTAAAGCGGTAGTGCCCTGGAAGCAAACCGAGAGCGCTTCACAGCGTGAAAAGCGTCTTAGCAAGGTTTGCAGCAAGGCTGTAGCTAGTCAAGAACCGATCTGGCAAAGCATGTCTGGCCAGATTCCGGGGGCTTGGATTGAGGTACTAGACGTTGGTGAGCCAGCTACTTCCACTAATGACGGCCACGTTATTGGTGTGGGTGTGATGGTCACTTACCGGCTACATATTCCCCACAATGACGGGACCGAGGTTATAGCTACGGACACTTCGTTGTGGGTAGTTGAGATGCCCGCTAAAGGAAAAGTCGATAAGGCTACGGCTGTTATATGGCCAAAGCTCTAAAAAGGGAAGGATGTTTGTTATGAGGCTTGATAAGGATTTGACTGCTCAACAACTTTGGGCGATCGCGTCTGATAGACAGCATCTTAGCTATGACTTATTAGATGAGATTGTTGATCATCCTGCGACGTATCGTGCTTTATCTGATTGGGCTGTTGATGCGCTTGGCGCAAGTGATATTTCTGGCCTGGGTGATCCTCCCGCGCCTGAGGTTGAGGCTGCGGCCCCTAAACGTGGGTTTCGCTTGCCTGGGTTAGGACGCCGCGATAGTGAACCTGAGATTGGTGAAGTTTTTTCTCCTGATCCGCCCCCAAGTGAACAGGTACCAGCGGTCAATCCTTGGTTAACTGTTAATCCAGTCATTGACCAAAATCCTATGACCCTGCAGCAGCCTGCACCCCAGGCCGCTCCTCAGCCTAAGGTACAACAGGCTAAGCCTCAGGCTGCATTTGAGCCTCAAACTCAGGTCATGCCCCAACCCAAGCTCCAGCCCCAGGTTCAAGGCACATCTGGGGTAGCCGGTAAAGCACCTGTCTGGTTACATCGTCCTGCCCCCATGGGAGCTGTAATCGTGTTGGGGGTTATTCAAATCCTGGTCGTGTTAGCGCTGGCTACAGTTGCCATGCGCCCAGTCTCTACTCCTACCCCTGTGGTGACCCCCACCGTCACAGTTACTTCTACAGTAACAGTGACACCGACCGCTAGCCCCAGCGTTAAAGCTAGTCCCAGTGCAACTGTCACCCCTAACGTTACGGCTACTAAAGGAAGCGTGAAAAAGCCATGATGAAAGGCATGATTAAATACATGCTAAAAGCGATAGTATCGCTAGATACACGCAGTATTAATGGATTGACAGATTCTTTGCAGGGACACACAGCACAAGCATATAAAGTTGTTACAAATCTTCACTCTACGGCCGTATTACCAGTTTCTACAGTAGTCATATCCATTATATTGGTGCTTGAGCTTGCACGTAATGCAACCCATATGGAAGGTGACCACCAGATGGGAGTCAAAATTATAGCTGCAACCATGTTTAAGTCAGCACTGCTAGTGGTTGCAGCTCAAAACTCAATGATGTTTTTAAATGCGATTAATGAGATATCTACAAAAATTATCGCAGGCATCTCTAAAACTAATAATAAAATTTATAAGCCTGACGAACTACCAGACAGGGTAAATGAACTGATAGAAGATGCTGGAACCGTGGACCAAGCTGGTCTAGTGATGATGCTGCTACTACCGTTTATAATTAGTATTGCAGCACAGGTAGTAATACAGGTAATGGTAATTATACGCTTCGCAGAACTTTATATTATGACTGCGTTTGCCTCACTACCAATTGCATTTTTAGGACATCCAGACACTAAAAGCATGGGGATCTCCTATCTGCAAAAATACGCGGCAGTATCCCTACAGGGAGCTACACTTATGATGGCTGTAGCCCTGTACAGTGAATTTATAAACTTCTCAGGGCAATTTGCCAGCATCGGAAAGAATCAATCACTTAATGATTGGATGTTTACCAACTATGCACAATTCGTTATTTGTCCAGTGTTACTCATGATTTTAATTTTGAGTTCAGGGAAACTCGCTAAAGCGATTGTAGGGCAGTAAAAGGTAGGGCGACAAAAAGAAAGAGGGGGCATCGAGTTTCTCAATGCCCCCTCCGAGCACAAGCAAACTACTTTTTTAAAATAGTAAACTTGTATACTCCTGAATTTTCAAGGGAAACCGTACCATCACCGTTTATCGTTACGATATACGGTATCGGGTCATTGGCGAAGCGTAATACTGGCTTACCCTCCGACCAGTCTTCCACAGCAATTTTCCAATTTTTACCTCGAGGATCAATGCAATTATTAGGACTTACATTAATCTCAGTTTCCACAGTCTTATCAGCATTAAGGGCTACAGTAATCCCCTTACACTCATCACTAAGACCAACTAATTTTGTTCCAGACAGGGCAGCTTCAGTTTTCTTAATAATCTTCTCATTGGCTGCCTTTTTAGCGGCAGTGGCAGCGTCATCTGCTCGCCTTTCCTCATTAGCCGCCTTAGCCTCAGCAAGAACACTCTTAATCGCAGCAGAATCAGGGGCCACCGTCAACCTCTGCTTATATTCTTGGGCTTGTGAGGAACTTAAACTAGTCATAGACGAAAGCGAGGCGTAAGCCTGCGCCCTATCGTCCGAAACGCTATTACCACAGCCAGACAGGGCTAACGCAGTGCACGCCATTACTGCCATAAACGCCGATGTTTTTTTCATGGATTCTCTCCCCTTTCACCTCCAAGGCTACCCCTAACCAGTAAAAACGTAAAGACGCATTTACGTCTTACTGTTATGATTAGTGACGTGTCAACGCAGGACCCAGCCCCCCTTCCCCGGCGCACACCTTCACATCGTGCGCAGATTGCTATGACGCCTCATATGTTTCGACAGTTACGGATTTTGGCAGCTAAACGCGACACTTCGGTTACCGCCCTGGTCGTTGAGGCAATCAAAAAAACGTATCCAGAAATCAGTGATAAGTAGGCAAAAGAATGATTACATTAACGATCGGCTCTGATGGCTCAGGTAGCTATGAGGATGAAAACGGGGTTGAGTCTTTAACTGCTACCAGCCAGGAACAGCTACGTTCTTTGTTGCTAGGGAGGGCTGCCGCTCGCGCTCGTCAAGAAGGGCAACCTTTGCGCGTGGCAGCTAAAGATACCTCTGGGCTCACACATTTGCTGATAACTCCTTCAGGATCTATCAGCCTAGCTAAGGCCGAAGAACCAACCCCCGAACCCACGCCCCAGAGCGCTCCTGTAAACCAAACGCCAACTGTGCATGCACCAGCTACACCTGCCCAGCCGGTAGCGGCACCAGCTTCGGCACCTCAGCCAATGCCTGCGCCTACCCAGGTAAACCAGCCAGCGCAAGCCATGGCAACGCCTGCGTCCCAGCAACCAATGCCCCAAGGAATGCCGGTGTATCAGCCGGCACCTGCCCAGCAGGCACCTCAGGTTATGCCTGACCAAGTGAATCAGCCTACTTTTCAGGGCGTCCCAGCTAACTACGCACCGCAGCAGGCCCTCGCCCCGCAAAACGCGCCGTCGTTTCAAATGGGAACTGCGCCAGCGCCCGTTTCACGGCCTCGCCCTGATTCTTTCTTAGCCCAAAGCTCTGCTGGTGGCCCTAAACCAACTGGTTGGCGCGCTGTTGCTGGCCGCTTAGGCCTCAAAGTCCAAGCCAGCCAAGCCCAATGTCAGCAATGGGAGGATGAACGCACCGTCTCCCAGCACTGGCCCGGCCCCCGCACAATCGCGGTACTTAACGGTAAAGGTGGGGCTGGTAAAACCCCTACCAGTATTCTTTTGGCCAGTAATTTCGCGCGTTTAGGGTCTGGGTCGGTTGTAGCAGCAGACGGTAACGTCACGCGCGGAACGCTAGGTTGGCGCACTGAGCAAGGACCACACAACGCCACCATCTTGGATATGGTCCCGCAAACTGAGGTTTTAATGGACCCCTCGGCCCGTAACGGTGACGTGGCCGCCTACACCCACCACCAAACCATCGACCAATTCGATGTTCTACGCTCAAACCCACTACTACTATCAACCGAGCAAAAACTAACCCCCGAAGAACTAGACGGTATTCAGCAAGTTTTAACCCGCTACTACCGCATGATTATTTGGGATACCGGTAACGATGAAGGTGACAGTCTCTGGCTGCGTATCGTCAGCCATGCTGACCAGATCGTTATTGCTACAACCACCCGCACCGATCACGCGGAAGCCGGGCGCCTACTTTTACAGGGCCTGTCCAGCCGTGATGAGCGTAGCGCGGCCCTGGCGGCTAACGCGGTAGTGGTTATCTCACAAGCAGACCGTGAAGAACCCCCGGCTACTTCACTAGTGGATGGTTTTGCTGGTATCGCTCGCGAGGTAGTCACTATCCCTTATGACCGGGCTATGCGTGAGCAGTGGCTACGTTCAGACAAGCTAGCCCCTGCTACCCGGGCGGCCTGGCTACACGCCGCCGCCGCCGTAGCACGCGGCCTATAAAGAGTATTTGGCCCCAACAACCCTAAAGATAGGGGATTGTTGGGGCCATATCCTTGCCTACCGTTTTACAAAACCGATCATCTAGGCTCATCAGCAATATCATCAAAGATCAGCCTCAAGCAAACCGACAGATCAGTCTCTTCGAGCAAGTACTGACGCAAACCTCGTTAGTGTTCTCGTTAGTGCCACGCCGCTCACAACACACCAAGACATTGTCTAGAAAGCAGCGTTTAATAACTTCTAGTCCATAGTTGGCTGGACGTTTAGCCAACCACTACCAACCTCTTCGCTCGGGACTTCCTGCATTTCAGCGATTGAAGCAACTGGGATATATTCGAAAAAGCCAGTTTCAGGGGCCTGTAGTTTACGTGATTTAAACGGTGGTATACCACGAAGCAGGTACAGGCAAGTACCGCCATCAAGACGCCCGATCTCGTCAGGTGTCATCAGCTCACGTCCCTGAGACCTAAGCGAGCGTGACCATGAACCATTAGTGCCTTTCTGCTCGGAAGTGTCTTGGCTGATAATGGTTTCTTTACCTAAACGCTTAGAAATAAACTCTGTGGTGCTAGGTTCGTTACCACCAAGGAACAACAGCGAGTCACAGTTACCGACGATGGTTTCCCAGTCATCCTTATACAGTGACTTGCCTTGAGCGTAGGTCTGCATAATGATCGACGTACTAATACCGCGTGAACGGATAACCGCGATTTTACGTTCAAACGAGGGTAGCTTACCGATATTCGCAAACTCATCCATGAAGCACTGAACCGGTACCTCTAGGCGGCCTGAAGGATTGTGGTCAGCCAGATACATGTTCCGTTCAAAGAACAGCTCATAAAAAATCGAAGCTATGAAACTAAAGGCCTGGTGACTGTCAGGGATCACCAGGAAGATTGCACTACGACGTTTACCTACCTGGTCAGCATCTATAGTATCAGAGCCCAAAATACGGCGTAGCTGCGCCATGTGCAAGGGAGCCATACGTACACCAAGGGAAATAATGATACTTTTCTTGGTTTCCCCTGCGCCCTGAGTGTAAATATTGTACTGGCTACAAGCAAACCGTAACCCATTAAGCATTATGGTAGCTTCTTCGTCGTACTCGTCAGGGTTTTGATCGAAAACTTCCACGCATTCTTTAGCAACACTAAAAATTGCGTCGATCTCGCTGGTAGCCTCCTCGTTTTCCTCAGAGGCCTGCATTTTAGCCAGCATATCCACTACGTCAATCAAGGTACCTTGAGCGCCTTTAGTGAAGTAGATGTATGAGACAAACGCTGTCAGCAGCGCGCGTTCTGCTTTCTCCCAGAAGTCTGACCCACCGCTAGGTTTTTGGCCTGAAGTGTTTGTGATCAGATTTTCCACCAATATAGCGCAGTCAACTTCAGCCTGCTCAGGGTTGAAATAGCGTAGAGGGTTGAATGTGTCGCTACGGTCAAAATCAATCAGGTTAAGACTACGTATCTCATAGCCTTTATCTTTTAGTCTTTGTCCCATAGCTCGCTGCACCTCACCTTTAGGGTCTGTCACCAAAAACGAGGTATTAGCTTGCGCTAGGTTAGGCATCACGTAGTAGCGAGATTTACCAGAGCCAGAAGAGCCGATAATCAGGGCATTCAAGTTACGTTGAGTCTTACGCGAATCAAGGTTTAGTGATTCGGTACGAGTGAAAAGCATGTCGGTTTTCCTATCACCAACAAACTTTCTAGCTTCACTAGGTTTCGCCCAGCGAGCCGAACCTTGTTCTTCACCTGGCCGGGTGGGTTTCCTAGCCCCATACATGTACAGGGCTATCAATAACACCAGTGCTATCCCACCAAAACCAGCTAACACGTCAGCCCCCGCAAACGAGATGTGTAACGGGTGAGCGGTTAAATCCAGCGTGAACCGGTCGATTACCTGGGAAAAGTCACGGCCCGCCTCCTGGTCAGTACGCACCTGCCAGGTGACTTTGTTAGCGCACCACCAAGCTAAAACAGCCAGGATAGAAGCGAAAAAAATCTTGCCTTTACTCACTTTCACTGCCCCTTGTTCTTGCGCGCTCCATACTCAGACGGCGGTTAACCCTACTTACTTGAGTAACCGGGTGTAGCTGGTCAGCCCGGCCTTCCATCATTTCCAAAACCCTTTGCCGAGTTAACCGGCGTTTAGGTTCCTTATCCCTGACTTGCTTGTCTTGACTTTGCAAGGGTTGGTGGACTTGATGTTTTTGCTCCAAGCCTGGTTTCATCTCACGAGCTAACTGCTCACGTAAACGCTGCACAATCGGCTCTGGACTACCCACGGCCACAATCACACTCTCACCAAGCGGATACAGCCAAGCTGGTTGAGCTTTAATACCGTACCTGGCGATAACTGCACGAGCCTGCCCGCTACTAGCATCGATTAATTCAACATCAGCTAAACCTTTAAAAGGCCGTGTCATTGCTGTTTCGTCGCTGCTAGTGCGGGCAATAGCCAGTACCCTACGCGCCATGAGCTAGTCTCCAAATGGCTGACTCATCATGGCTAAGACGGTGGGCTAACGTGAAAAACTCGCCCTGCCTATTTCCCTGCACAAGCTCACCGTGCACTAGCACCTGATCGCCTGGCTTGAATTTCTTCTCTACCACGAACCTGGCTAGATCACCTCGAGCCTGAACCCGCTCAGTTACCCTGTCTTGCCCCAAAACTGTTTCAATTTCGAACAAGGCAATATCAGGGCTGGTACGCACAGTTATTTGCCCAGTGATCGTGCCCGCCAGGAACACTTTTGCATAGGACGCCATCAGCGAGAGCCCCTGTTATGGCTGGGAGTATAACGACTGTTAACTTTCTTTTTAGATTCCTCAACGAGCTTTTGCGTACGTTGCCTGATGATTTCTTTCATCTCTTTTCTAGTCATTTTTTTAGGCGGCTTCTGCCCCGGCTGCCACTTGTCAGGCTGAGCATTATCAGGCTTACCTTTGTTGGGCTGGCCCTCGTCACGCTTTTGGTCGCGGTCGGGCTGCTGGTCGTCCTTGCGGTCGGGCTGACCCTCGTCACGCTTTTGGTCGCGGTCGGGCTGCTGGTCGTCCTTGCGGTCGGGCTGGCCCTCGTCACGCTTCTGGTCGCGGTCAGGCTGCTGATCCTGGTCGCGGTCGGGCTGCTGGTCGTCCTTGCGGTCGGGCTGGCCTTCATCACGCTTCTGGTCGCGGTCGGGCTGCTGGTCGTCCTTGCGGTCGGGCTGGCCCTCGTCACGCTTCTGGTCGCGGTCGGGCTGCTGGTCGTCCTTGCGGTCGGGCTGGCCCTCGTCACGCTTCTGGTCGCGGTCGGGCTGCTGGTCGTCCTTGCGGTCGGGCTGCTGGTCGTCCTTGCGGTCGGGCTGGCCCTCGTCACGCTTCTGGTCGCGGTCGGGCTGCTGGTCGTCCTTGCGGTCGGGCTGGCCCTCGTCACGCTTCTGGTCGCGGTCGGGCTGCTGGTCGTCCTTGCGGTCGGGCTGGCCCTCGTCACGCTTCTGGTCGCGGTCGGGCTGCTGGTCGTCCTTGCGGTCGGGCTGGCCTTCATCACGCTTCTGGTCGCGGTCGGGCTGCTGGTCGTCCTTGCGGTCGGGCTGGCCCTCGTCACGCTTCTGGTCGCGGTCAGGCTGCTGATCCTGGTCGCGGTCGGGCTGCTGGTCGTCCTTGCGGTCAGGCTGGCCTTCATCACGCTTCTGGTCGCGGTCAGGCTGCTGATCCTGGTCGCGGTCGGGCTGCTGGTCGTCCTTGCGGTCGGGCTGGCCTTCATCACGCTTCTGGTCGCGGTCGGGCTGCTGGTCGTCCTTGCGGTCGGGCTGGCCCTCGTCACGCTTCTGGTCGCGGTCAGGCTGCTGATCCTGGTCGCGGTCGGGCTGCTGGTCGTCCTTGCGGTCGGGCTGGCCTTCATCACGCTTCTGGTCGCGGTCAGGCTGCTGATCCTGGTCGCGGTCGGGCTGCTGGTCGTCCTTGCGGTCGGGCTGGCCTTCATCACGCTTCTGATCGCGATCGGGCTGCTGATCCTGATCACGATCAGGCTGCTGCTGGTCATTGTCTAGATCAGGCTTCGGATCCTTATCGCGGTCGGATTTGTCCTCATCGCGCTTCTTGTCGCGGTCAGGCTGCTGATCATCCTTACGATCAGGTTGGTCCTCATAGGGCACAGGCTCATAAGGTACAGGTTGAGAGTAAAAGTTATCCTTATCTTTAAGCCTTTTATCCCTCCACCTTTGAATCTTCTCAAACCTGGCTTCAAAACGACTCTGAGCACGTTTCTCAGCCCGGTCAGCCCTAGATTGAGCGTATTCAGCGTCTAAAGCCAACTTGTGAGACCGTAGAATACGCTTATCAAGCTTCTTTTGGGCACGTTCCGCTTTAAACTTTAAGAACCTGGCTTTACCCCTTAGCCAGGCCTTATACGGCAATGCCCTCTTATCTAAGGTAGCCTGTTTCACCGCATCCCTAGCTTGCTCAGCATTACCCAAGGCCTCACCAGCCTTGTATCGAGCTTCGCTAACATCATACTTAGCCCTCACAACCTTAGATTTAAGATTGAGAGCACGCCTATTAGGCCGGCTAATAGCCATTCCAAGCCGGAATTTGGCCCAGGCTTCACGCCTAAGAGATCTTCTAATAGTCCTGTTATTGCGTTTTTCTAACTTTCGCTCATACCTTGCGGCTGCCTGCCTAAGCCCATGCTGGATTGTTCTTATATCCTTGCCAGAAAAATGAAGATAGGTTTTACCGTCTGCTCCATGTTCAATAGAGTAACCTACCCCTCGGCGACGCAAGTCAGCCTTAACAGAGCGCTCAAGTTCAGGCGCGATTGAAAACATGCGCAAATCCCCACCTGCTTGTTGATGCAAAGTGGAAAGATCAAGCATGTTGCTACGCATATAAGTCATGATCATTGAAGCCGACATGTTGGCACCCTTTTTCAATGCCCATAACAGCAGATCCGGTCCTTGACGCGCCATTATTCCAACAATAATCTCTACGACTTTCCCTGCAACCTGCCCCGCCTGAGCTACTACGTCATCTGTAAGCATTTTTAAACCCCTTCCCGTTTGCCTTGAGACTTTTTATATCTAGGTAGCCTCATTTTTAAAATCTTCAGTACGAGCCGCATATACCCAAGCTCGTGCCGCCAAGTCCCATCACTCTTTTTCGGTAATAGCCCTTACCGGAAAACCCTATAATCCATCATCGGATAACTACATTTTACTTTACATAAAATTCGCAAAACAAATTTTAAATAATTAGTAGCATCAGGTTCGTTCTGAGCATACATAGCCCAACGAAACAAAGTTAGATACGTGGAAGGATGCCCCATGATCGCATCCAATAATTCAGGTGTTCGACGTTCCTTGTCAGATGCAATCTTCCAAAGCTGCCTAGCAGTCAATTTCCCGTCAAGCCTCACAGCACTCTCTCCCCTGTGTAGTGGTGGTCACACGATGTTCATTGTCATGATGAACCACTCCAGTGCTGCCCACAATACTGCTATGTCTCTGCGATCACTACCCACCTTGCCTCGCACACACAGCAGACACACACCTGAAAGCTTCCAAAATCGAGGTATTTTCCGCACGATCACTAGAGTTAGCCGATCAACACCAACCTCGCACCCACCACACCCTAAATAGTCTAGAACTTAACCTGATCTTCATCACTAACAGACACCTTCGGCTTAATTAACTACCAATCCACCCCTACCGCTTAAACGCACTAGCGAAGAACAGGAGTTTGGACTGTTCTACCAGCAGTTACCCCGCCCTGCGAAGATGTGTCCGGTAAGCCTCCATCCAAGATGGTACTTGCAACAGCTTTCACTCTTTTAACAAAACAACAACTCTATTGCAGACAATGACAGCGCTTCGTGACAATCCAATGTGGACAGCCACATGGTGGTGATGTAGGATACTTCCCGATCGGCTGGTACAAAACAGTTCTGATCTGCACTAATGCGGTTGCGACCAGCTAAAGTTCGCGAAATGGTCGTTAACCGTTTCGTATACATCTGGAGAATAGAGCAATGCACCAAAAAATGTGTCCCGCAGGGCACGGTGCTGCGGCACCCACAGCGATTCCCATATGGGCTAAGGGTGGCAAATTTCTCTGCCAGTCACTTGGTGGCTGACACATACCACACTTGACGGTTAGGACACCCAACCAACCGCATAATGCGGTTATTTGGCGTGCCCTTCTGTTTGGCGACTCTTGCAGTCGACTCTGTAACAACTGAAGGAGACCTACGATGGACGATACGTGTGGCACCGTTCCAGACTATGGGCAAAATAGCGAGGTAAATTCCGGCTATTACCCCCCTGCGCCAGCCATTACGCCTGGCTACCCCTCTACGGAAACAGCTAATGCAACCCCGGGAGGAACCCAAACTAGCGACAATGTGGACGCTAAAGTAACTAACTCTGAAATCGCTGAACTTATCGCAGGCGTAGACACGAATTTAAGTGCCTTCAATGAGCGCGCAAAGTTCTACGAGGATTTAGTAGGCAAACTGCAAAGCCGCATTGAGCTACTCCAGAACGACCAAATTCAGCAGCTGCTCGGGCCGGTCATGGTCAAACTGGCAATCTTGGTAACCCAGTCAGCGCAGTCAGTGGAGCTGGCCCGCGCACACGGCGAAGGCTACCAGGCAGACGTTGAGTTCGAGTTCTTCCACGACTCACTCATTGAAGCGCTCGATCTGATCGGTATCGACTCAGTTGGAGCAAAACCCGGCGATACCTTTGACAGGGCCGTCCACGCCTCACGCAAGTCTGTGCGAACAGGTGAACGCGCCTTGGATTGGACCGTGGCAAAGGTGCTACGACAAGGACTTATCCGTCCTGGTGCGGAGCGAGCTTTCCTACCCGCACAGGTAAGCGTTTACCGCTATGACGCGGCCTTAGACACCGCGCCCACTCAGGCATAAATCAATAAAATCAGGAAGGAACCCTCGTATGAGCGACAGGGTATATGGAATTGACTTAGGGACGACCTACTCCGCCGTCGCCCTTCTCAACGAACTTGGCATTCCAGAAATCGTCAAAAACTTCGTAGGCGACGATACTACCCCCTCGGTTGTGTACTTCAACGACGACGGAACCGTTGACGTCGGCAGCCAGGCCAAGCAGACTCAGGTCAGCGACCCTGACAATGCGTGCTCCCTGATTAAGCGTCACATGGGTGAGGAATACCCGCTCGAATTCCAGGGGCAGGAATACACTCCTGAATCTATCTCTGCACTGATCCTTAAAGAGCTGGTAAACAACGCCAACAGCCAGAACGGGCTTGATATCAACAAAGCTGTTATCACCGTGCCCGCCTACTTTGGCACCCAGGAGCGTCAAGCTACAAAGCAGGCTGGGGAAATTGCCGGTCTTGACGTCGTCGGTATCATCCCCGAGCCCGTCGCAGCTGCTATCTCACTATGCGCCCGTCAGGAAGAAGAGCAAACCCTGCTCATTTTCGACCTTGGTGGCGGTACCTTCGACACCACCATCCTCAAGACGCGCGCCGGCAACGTGGAAGTCATCGCGATTGACGGAAACCGCCTGCTGGGTGGCGCTGACTGGGACCAGTGCCTAGAAGATCTGTTCTTGCAGCGTTTCATTGAACAGGCTGGTCTTGACGAGGACAATGACCCCTCGCTGGATGACGATTTCATGACTGAGCTGCGAGTGGCGGTAGAAGACGCCAAGAAGATGCTCACCGTACGCGCCTCCACTAACCTGCTGCTGCGTTTCCAAGACAAGAAGCAGCGCGTTGAGGTCACCCGAGAAGAGTTTGAAGCAGCTACCTCACACTTGGTGGCACAAACCATTGAAATCACTCGACGTGTCATCGAAACGGCTAAGGAGAAGTTCCCCAACCTGCATGTTGACCGTTACCTACTGGTCGGTGGTTCTTCACGTATGCCCATGATCAGGGAGGCCCTGACTGAGGCGGGCTTCAACGTAGAAAACACAGACTTTGACCTGTCTGTTGCCAAGGGTGCAGCAATCTTTGGCCAAGGTGAGCTGCCTGCGCCAGAATTCTCAAATGCAGATGGCGACGCCGCATCCGGCGACTCAGGTTCAAACTCACGGTCAGGAGTCGGCCTGCGCCGCACAGTTGTCACCAACGTCCTCTCGCGCGGATTGGGAGTCTGTTTAGCTCGAAAAGTCGGCAAGGACGAATACGATAAGTACATTTACTTCCTCGCACACGCTAACGAGACGCTACCCCTCTCAACATCATTGGACGCTGGCATTCTCTACGATGGTCAGGCGAAGGTCTCAGTAGATCTTTACGAGCAGGGCGGCGAAACCGAAACCGAAGAGCCAGAGGCGAACAAGGCTATGGTTTCAGGTCCGAGCACGACCATTACTGGCCTGCCGTATCTGCACGCGCACGACCCCATTGACATCACCCTGGAGGTCTCAACGGAAGGCGTCGCCACCTTGGTCGTTGTCGAACCGCAGAGCGGTAAGTCATTCAAGGCAGAGGCTGCGGTCTCGGTCCTGACTCAAGAAGAAGTCAACAAGGCCAAGCAGCAGATCGCCCTAATCACTACCCGATCCTAAATAGAAGCACAGGAGTGAGGCGAAGACTACGGTGTTCGACAAGAAAGCGTATCGGGATTCCGTTCTGCAACCACTGAAAGCGAACGCATCCAAACAGGCAGCTATTGCAGACGCTCTTCGAGCGCTCAATGATGCAACCGATCGCGCTGGTGTAACTACGGCATTAGCCAAGGCTGATGCCGCCGCACTCTTCGCCCTCACTCTGGCATGTCTAATGCCGAGTTAACAAAGCACTTCAGGGACCTGGAAATGTTCCTTAACAAAACCAGGATCCCTGTGGTGGTCTCGATCAAGCAATTGGTCAAAACTTCCAAAGCCTCACAGGGTGATTACATTTCCAACCCGGCTTTTTGGGATGAGGTAATTAAAAAGACCTCACAAATCCGCAAGGAGGAGCTTAAAGCTTTTGCTTTAGCCGTTAAACAAGATAATCCTCTTGGTGTTGTTACAGCTGAGGAATTACGTAAAGCGGCTTCATCCTATGGGATTAGCGCATCTGTTAGCGATAAGGAACTGGCAGGTGCAGTTAAAGCAAGAGGGGTAGAGGTATACCCTAAGTTAAAGGTGTCGATGGCGGACTTGGGGGTTTCATCCTCAAAGTTACGTCTGCACCCATCGTTTCGCAGCCTTGTTGACGTGCTGCTTATACATGAGCGGGGCTCACACCCCAGCGATATCCGCGTAATTGATGAGTTAAGCGCCGTCGTCGATGGACGCAGCCGCCGCCGTGTAACCACCGCTGACATAAAAAAATCTAAGACGGCTGCTAATACCCGTTCTGACGATGCCACGGAAAGTGCCAAGAAACCCTGACTGTTATTGCACAGAAGTCTCCTACTGACGCTGCTTTACAAAGCTTCATTCTAGCCTGGTTTGCTGACTTGGCAGATAATCTGGTAGCTCGCCAGGGGCTTACCCCAACATTGGCACTTAACCGCCTCACAGCGCTTGGCCTCGACGACCAAGATGCTCGCAGGCTAGTGGTTAGCGTATCTACGGGGGGCGGCAGCAAAGGTCCAGATTTAGCCAGCGCTAAAGAAATGATTGCTGCTGGTGACTTAGCGGGGGCACGTCGCCTTTACACTTCGTTTATTGGCACAGCTGGGGAGGAAAAAGATCCTGTAGCTTTGCAGGTAGCTGAGGCTCTAGCAGCTGCTGAGAAACGCAAACAATCCGCATTAGATGCTTACCATAAAGCGGTAGAGGCAAAAGACTATGCCCGGGCACGCCAGGCATTAGCTGATGCACAGGCAGTAGACCATGAAGACGCAGAAATTGTCCGCCTGTTGTCTCAGATTCCTCCAGATGCACCAACTAATTTGCGCCTGACTTATTCTTCAAACCGTAATGGCGTGCTTCTCTCTTGGCGGGGCAGCCAGGATCAAGATGTCAGCTATGTAGTAGTACGTAGTGATTCCGGCGCCCCAGCTAACCCTAAAGCTGGGTTCCAGGTTGTACCCTCAACAACTGAGCAGGAGGCTTTCGACTCCGATCCACTCATTGCGCAACAGTCCATTTACGCAGTTTGCGCTGCGTCAGGAGGGAGCCTATTCCACTCCGGCAGTCTCTACCCTCACTGTGTTGCCCCCACCAACTGATATCAATGCGGCTGTCACCAACAATGATGCAACTGTGTTTTGGCAGGTAGCCAAGCAGGCAGCTGGGGTGTCAGCGGAGGTAGTGGAAGCTGATGGCTCACGCCGTAAATTCCCGGCCACCTCACAAGGGCGAATGGTTATTGACAACCTCAAGCTCGGGGAAAAATACACGCTTGTCCTCAAAGCCCATTACATTGTTAACGGCCAATCTAACCTTTCTGAAACAGCCACAATTGATGTAACTCCACGCGGCACTGTCCAGGCTGTGCGCGACCTGTGCCTAGCCAACGTAACAATGCCTAACGGTAAAGCGGGAGTGCGAGCCAAGTGGAGCGAAGTTCCTGGCTACACCACAGATTTATGGGCCTTCCCTATTGACAGCACTGTGAAGGTAGGTGACCTCCTAAGCGTAGATAAGCTCGACAAGCTAACTGCTAAACGGGTGGTTGGATCTATCCGCAATGACGGCGCTACCCAGTCAATGGATTTCTATGAGCTGCGAGATATACGCATGCTTGTGCCACTTACTTGGGATGGCAGTGAAGCAATTGCCGGAAACTCTCTGGTTACCGGCAAAATGCCGCACCCTCGTGAAGTAGAGGCAATGCGTTTGGCTCCGAATTGAAGGTCTCCTGGATCTGGCCTCACGGTGATTACATGATGGACGTGACTTGGTCCAGTCTTGATGGGAAAAAGGGACAAAAACGCGTAGATAGGCTCACTTATAAACATGACGGCGGGGTGAATATCCCCAATGCGCAGCTAATTACCGAGGTAGGCGTGGCCACAGTAGTGATTGGCCTCAGCGAAACAGCTGCTTTAACGCCAGTAACCATCAGCCTGGAAGCAGTCCCACCCAGTATGTCCTATCAGCTTAAACTCCCCAAAGGAGTGTTTGGTGGACATGAGGCACGGGCAAGTGTCACCAGTGAAGAATTCACCGGGACCGTGGATCTTATAGCAGTGCTAACCCCTGGGGCTTTTATGCCCGCTAAAGCTACAGATGGACAAGAAATCGCCCATCTCCACTTGGACTTTTCCTCAGGATTAACCCAATCCTGCACATTCCGCGTGCCCAAACTTAAAGGCCCCTACTGGGTACGTCTATTTGCTGACCCAGCTTCAAAGATCATTCTTAACGATCCACCCACCTCATCCATGAAAGGGTGACAAATGCGTCTAACTAATTTATGGCTCCATGCCCTTACTGCTACACGAATATTGATTTGCGTAAGGTTACTTTCCGCTGCCTTGGTCGCCCAGTCGCGGGAAAGAAAGCGTGCAGCAAAAAAGTCGACGACGCACGCTCAACGTACTTTGGTGATCTAAACGAGTACTACCCGACTTTCACGCCTTCAAACCGTTCAATGTTCCATGAAATCAGAAGGTCTACGTGCCCTGATTGCCTGGGGACAACCGGTGTGCGCCTATGCCCGCAATGCCACTCGCGTCTACCTGATGGTTTCTCAAGTGATTCCCCGCTTTTTGGTCTAGTTGGTGCCCGCTCAGCAGGTAAGACCGTAATGCTGGCGGTGCTCATGCGCGAGTTGGCAACAAACGGGCCCGTTGCTCGACGCTTCCGGCACGTAATCACCCTGTATGGAGCGAACGAAAAAAACGGTCAGGCTGAGAAACTACAAAACCTCCTTGACCAGATGGAATCTACAGCTGGACAGCTGCCACCACAGACCCAGCAAACCGCTGGAGAAAAAAGCACCCCGGTGGTGTTCGAATGGAAGATGCCCCGTGACGGAATCGCCAAGAGCACGCTAGGCGATTACAAATCAACCGTATTCTCCTTCTACGACACCGCAGGTGAAGACCTGGCCGCCGATGAGCGCGCCCTGAGTATGACATACCTGCTGGCAACCGATGGGATCATCCTTTTGCTTGACCCCTTCAGCTTCCCCAACAACACTGGGCGAAGCAAAGCTCTAGCTGATCAACAGGTCGAAACCTCACCAGAAAACGTCCTGCACGCCATCACAGAAGTTTTGCGTCAAAACGAGCGGACGAAACTAAACCGGAAGATTAAGCAGCCGGTCGCCGTCGTCATCTCTAAAATTGACGCCTTCTGGGATGACATTCCCGCAAACAACCCAATCCGTCAGCCTTCCTCAAAGCTGCCCTATTTTGACGAGGCTGAAGCCACATCCGTGCACGACCACATTGCCTCTCTGGTTTCTCACTGGGGCGGGGACGGGCTATTAACAATGCTCGACACTAACTACGCAAACTACCGTTTCTTCGGCCTATCAGCCCTGGGAGCGGAACCAGATTACTCCACGCAACGCGTCGACGAACGCGGCCTCATCCCCCACCGCGTGGCAGAACCGCTGCTGTGGCTTATGACTGAACGCGGCTTTATCCCGAAGCAAGGCTGAGGAAATGTTTGACGTCGCAATTTATACAGACACTCGGGCCAATGAAGCCATTGATGGCATTGATGGATTCAACTTTCAAGCCATTTCTGAAGGTATAACCGCTCAAGACCGTCAGGTTATCCGCAGCAACATGCTTCACCGTGTGGTTGTGGGCTGGAACGTTGAGCATGATCCTCTAGATCACCCAGCTTCCTTCGCCTACTACGGGCACAGCGGGCGCTATTACCTCTCGCGTGGTATCTCAACGGGTGTCACCAACAATGGCCGCCCTGGCAACCTACTAACCGAGGCTATTGTCACCTCTGATCCTGATGATTTTGGCATGATGCGCCCGGCCCAGCTGCTGGGAGCTACCAGCTGGCGCCTTAAAAAGGCTCCTAGCCAGACATTAAACCAGTGGTCCTCCCCGCTTGAGGTAGATCCTGGATTTGAGGCAGAAGCGCTACAGGCAATGATTAAGGCTAATGCCTGGGCTGCAAGCATCTTCCCCAAGTTCCTCACCATGGTGGAAGAGGTTACCGACCCAGCCCACAAGCGCCTGATTATTATCACCGCTGACGCAACCCTCGCCATGAAATGGGTCGCTCTGGCTACGCTTTTCATTGAAACATCACGTTCGCTCTCTCTAAGTATCCGTGGTCTCGTGGCAGACCCCATGACCACAAGAGCGGATATTGTGGCAGCCAGCCCAGATTTTGGCCCCCAACCCGATCCTTCCACGCCACGGGCTGGGGTAAACATTATTGATCTAGACCGCCGCGCTATCGCTGAGGTTACCCCCAGCGAATCAGCGTTGATTCAGGCGAACTGGTTCCTTAACGAAGACTCTGCCACTGCACTTGCAGCAATTGACGTTGCCAGGCGCTGGGAGGAGTACCTTGGCCGCGACCTTGCTACACGCGCTGCTAGCCTCGCTTCATTCCCCAAAACTCATGGAGATCACACCGATTGGCTCACCGCTACGCAGGCGCTACACGACCTGGCTGAGGCCGAACAAGAAGACGAACTATTCTTCTACGGCGACACCCTGCTTGATATTGCCGTCACCTGCGCTTTAAGCACGCCTGAGGATGCGCAGCTAGCGGGTAATACAGTAGTTGCCTTAATACAGTCGGGCAGCCATGACCTTGCTGCTGGGCTTTTAATGTCAGCTTTGGAATCTGCCTGCGCTAGCCCTCATTTACGTGAAGCCCTACTGGAGACACTTACGACGGCGCCCGCCCAGCTGCGTTTGGACTGGGAGGATGAAAGCGCTAAAGCCCAGGCTTCACTGTTGCTATCACAGGTGGCAGCTGAATCTGCTGACAGCCTTTTGCCAGCAGTTTTGACCACAGCTAGCGTTATTGGCACCCCACTTGTGGATTCATTACGGCCACAGGTGCTAGCCCGGACTGCGCGTTTGTGGGCATCTAACCCCGAGTTAACTGAGCAGTGTGAGCAGTGGGAACATGTCGAGGAGATCGTTGAGCAGCTCGCCCACGCACTTGTGAAGTGTTGGTGTGCAGGTGGTCAGGATGATCTGCAACTACTTATGCAGGGCACCTGGGCATGGCTGGCAACAAGTCCCGCTTTAACGACGACGTCGCGCGCAATTGTGGGGCAATGGAACGTTGCTGCTGAACTTGCCAAGCTGCCTACTGTTGAATGCACCGCTCAGCTACAAACTGCAGGGCAGCTACCACCTGATAGCTGGAGACTGCTGTTTGGCCAGGCGAAACTGCCTGAAAACTATAAATTCTTCATTGTTTGGGCCCAAACTCAACGCGAGTTTTCCGTTGAAGCAGGCAGGTGGCTCCTTAAGCAGATTTTTGCTGCCCTGGCTACCGGGGAGCCTCTGGTGGAGCTGCGCCAACTGCTTATTTGCCTGAATCAGTCAGGGATTGGGGTATGCGACAAGCGGCTGCGCGCATATGCTGCGCAGGTAGTTACTGCAACCAAGTATTGTCGCGATGCTGCTGCCTACTCGCGTAGGCCAAATCCTTACCTGTCTACGGTGCTAACTTATATTCCGGCTATGTCTCCACTTATGCCAGATTTTCTGGGGCAGATTATTCTTACCAGCCCTGACACTGTGGGTGTGTCACATTTGGTTGGTGCAAGTGAGACTTGGGCACGTAAATCTGTCCATTACTTTTTAAGCACCAGACCGAGCACCGTTAGGGAAACAGCTAATGCTGTTACCTGGGCCTTGAAAGCCATGCATGGACCTCTAGAATCCCCCTCTAAGGGGGCTGAGGACTTCCTAGTTGAAGTATCTGATGATCGTGCGCGTAGAGGCCTGGTGAGCCAGGCAGCCAAGGAGAACCTAATAAATCAGCAAACTTTTGGTGCTTTTGAAAACTTTGTTAAAGAGGCAAAGAAGGGGCGCCTTAAGCGGAAACTGACTAAAGCAGCTAGTGGTCTGTTAAATATAAAGGGGCAGGATAACTAATGGATGAGAATTTTGGCTTAATTGCAGTAGCTCTATTTATTGGGCTCGTAGTTGCTGGCGGATTTATTCTCTGGCTAGTCATAGTTTCGCTACTGAAAATCTTTTCTTGGGTAGTTATCTATTGGTGCTGCGCATCAGTTATCGCGGCCATAATTGCTTTAATTACTGGCTTCATTGTTCCAATACGTGTACTTGTTACTGACTTTCCAGAGGAAGAGCCTCAGCTGGCCAGCCCAGACCTGGTGAAAACAAAACGCATTATTAAGCACGCGCCGCACGGGTTCGCTAAGCACTTTGGCTGGGACGAGGCATGGCCTTTATATAATCCCTATCAGGCAAAGCTTGATGCGATGGCCGTGCATGCTGATCTGCGCACAGTATTAGTAGATTCCTGCAACATGTTTATTTGGGAACAAGATGATTCACTTACTCCCAGCATACCTGAGTGGCTTCATGATTTGGAGATATATTTGGACCCTTATCCAAAATTCCTTTATGGTGTCTTTGGGCTATTTTTATTCCCATCCCATATGTCGCATTTGTGGTAGTTCTATACATTTCTTACATAGTTTGGCTACTCGTTATGGCTGTTATTGGCAGCATCGTTTGCCTGTTACAGCTGCTATTTATATCGCTGTATCGCTTATGGGACCACGCTCGGATGTCTCGACTGCGGGCCAGCGTTAAATGCCCCTACTGCTACGAGACCAACCCTCAGCCGGTCTATCACTGCCTTAACCCGGATTGCACAATTGTGCATCACGATATTTCTCCGGGGCCGCTTGGTATTTTTGCGCGTCACTGTGCCTGCGGAGTTAGTTTCCCAACTACGGTTAGGGGAGCTGCAGAAATGCTTGTTGCACTATGCCCCAGCTGTGGGGCACAGCTCGTGGCAGGTAGTGGATCGCGTATGACTATTCAGCTTCCTGCTTTCGGATCTGTTGGCGCCGGCAAGACTCGTTTCTTTGCAGCAGCACTTACAGCAACAAGGAATCAACTTGCAGCCACTAATGGCTCACTAACGGGACTTAATCTTGAGGCAGATGGTTTCTTGCGAGCCTCCGCTCAAGTTTTGGATTCTGGCACTGCCACCGAAAAAACAATCCATACTATGCGCCCAGAAGGACGACCGCTCAAGCTGACAACTGGCTCTGGCAAGACTGTTGAGTTGCAGGTTATGGATGCAGCTGGCGAGAGTTTCACTAACTTGCAAGCTACTGAAGAGCTCACCTACGTTAACTCGGCACCGACAATGGTCTTTGTACTTGATCCGCTTGCTTTACCACGCGTACAGGCACAAATGAGTACTGCCCGTGATCTATCTAAGATCTTGGTTGCTACCGGTGACCAAGAGGAAGCCTATGCTTCAGTGGTTGACAGGCTTAACTCAGAGGCTGTGGACCTTAGAAACCGCCACCTTGCCGTAGTTCTCACAAAGACTGATGTGCTTCGCAAGCTTCCTATCGGGAAATCTCTAGATCCACAAACTTCCGACACTGTGCGTGATTGGCTAATTGAGATTGAACAAGATGGTTTGTTCGCCGTATTGAGAGCGATTTTGGGGATGTACGTTTCTTTGCGATCGACTCTTTAGTTTTGCGCGACTTGCATGATCCGCTAAACCCCCTGCGAGTTATCGACTGGGTACTGAGTTCTCAAGAAGTACCAATTAAGCTATTGCCTTCACTAAAACCTGAAGCCACCAGCAAGGGTCCGGACTCTAATTCTTAGAATCAGATCCCCAAAGTCGTCAACTCATAACAAGAGAAAGTGAACATACAATGAACGATGACGACCCCACTGACCGCATTTACAGTGATGCCGACATTCCTGACACTTATAGAGTTTTTCGCTGGCTCTGGAACCTAGTTCACATACTTATCTTTGGGGTTCTTTTATTTATTTTTATCGACTGGGCAATAACTGACCACCAAGGAATTAGTGCACTGAACGCTTGGCTTGATTGGTGTGAATCACTTCGTAAAACAGTGAGCGGCTTACTTCACTATCCATGGGAATAAAATTGGATAGGCTAGATAGCTAACCAGGTGACGCGTTGTACTGACTCTCGGACAGGGTTTTAATTCCAGCTATGTCCAGGATGTAAAATTAGTTTTTACTTTCAGTCTACGAACACTAAAAAATACTATACTAGTAGAGATCAACCTGATCATAAGGAGGACCAACTTATGGCCAAGGATTCTGAATACTAGGACCCAGAAAATTCACACATAGAAGATTGGCAGCCAGGACAGCGACACTGGAAGCCCGGCGACAAGATGCCAAAATTCTCTAAAAAGAAAGTGAATGAGTACGTCGAGAAGCGCACGCAAGATCTTGTGGATGAAGTTCTAAGGGAACTTGACAGTCGTTACCCTCCTCGCCGATGAGGTAAATGCACGTCGATAGCGCCCTGCACTAGGAGCTTTCTAACGATCACACTCGTTGGGGTTTTTACACAATAACCTCAATATTGGCAAGGCTAATCTGCCTACCACACAAGTAAGTGGGTGACTACCATAAAGATTGGTAGTCACCCACTTACTTACTACTCTGTCGTTTGCAGCTCCGCTATTGATTAACTGATTAACTCTTGTAAAGGGCCTTATAGCTATGTCCAGGATGTAAAATTATTTTTTACTTTCAGTCTACAAAGCTAAAAAATACTATACTAATAGAGATCAATCCGATCACAAGGAGGACCAACTCATGGCCAAGGATTCTGAATACTGGGACCCAGAAAATTCACACATAGAAGATTGGCAGCCAGAACAGGGACAGTGGAAGCCCGGCGACAAGCCGCCTAAATTTTCTAGAAAAGAAATGAAGAAGGCTATTAAGAAGCGCGTGGAAGAGCTCGCAGCGGAATCCGAAGAGAGGGTTAATCGGCGGTACTCTTCCCACTGATGGGGTAGATGCACGTCGACAACACCCCAATACTAGGGACTTCCTAGCAAGCTCACTCATCAGGGTTATTTTGCACAATAACCCTGATGTTGGCAGATCCAATCTGCCTGATACACCCAAGTAAGCGGGTGGCCACCAATTACGGTAGCCACCCGCTTAACTTGCTACTCTGGGATTAGAAATGTCAGGGTAGCACATAGAACATGTGGGAACACCAGCAACGTGACATCCCCACAAACTAACAGACAAGCTGTTTTTAAACTAGCCTATTTAGTGATAGTAAACTTGTCGTTATTCGAAGTACCAATGTTCACCGTACCATCATCATTCAGCGTTAATTGATAACTCTCAGTCACCGAACTGTATTCAGGAGTCGAGCTATTCTCAACCGCATCCTTACTATCACCAAAAACCAGGTATACCGTGCCATCCTCATTTGCCTCTATACCCCAATACTTATAGTCGGGCATGCACGCCCCACGAGGAGCACCAGAACTCATCTGCCAAGTTTTGTCAGCATTAAACACTAAAGTCACATCGACGCAAGCACCAGTAGTACCGACCAGCTTAACCCCAGTGATAGCATCCGCAGCTTTCTTAGCAGCTTTGTCAAGGGCTGCTTTGTTTGCAGCATACTTAGCATCGTCTGCTCGGTTTTTATCATTAGTAGCTTTGGCGTCAGCGAGAACACTCTTAATAGCAGCAGAATCAGGCGCCGCAGTCAATTTTTCTTTATACTTATCAGCTTGATCCTCACTTAAACTAGTCATAGACGAAAGCGAGGCGTAAGCCTGCGCCCTATCATCCGAAACACTATTACCACAACCAGACAACACTAACGCCGCGCACGCCATAACCGACATTACCATCGACAATTTCTTCATCGAACTACCCCTTCCGAATTGCTTTTAAGGTTACCCCCCTCCCCGCATAAAATCCAGCCAGCCAGCAAACTTGAAGAAATACACAATCTCAGCCACTCGGCCCATACAACTAGCCAGACCAGCGCCGTCGGGCCACACCACTGCACCCAAAGTAAGCGGGTGGCCACCAATTACGGTAGCCACCCGCTTACTTGCCACTCTGACTTGCTACTCTGGGATTAGAGAGGAACTTAAACTAGTCATAGACGAAAGCGAAGTATAAGCCTTAGCCCTATAATTTAGGGCCAGTTTTTCTTTCAATAGAATGTGACCGTGGTTGCCGCGCTTTTTTGTCACCCATCTCATGCGCTTTACTCTTTATACCAGCAATCACGTCCACTTTAGTATGCAACTGCTTACCGTTGCTCCTAGCTAAAACATCCGCATGTTTAAATACCATCTTGTACAGTACCGGGCACACCCAACCTGACAGCACGCTCTTGAAGTAAACCAATTCGCTCAATAACCGCAGCCCTATTAGCCACATTCCCACGCAAATTCTCAAGAACACTCACAGCCCCAGCAGGCTTTAACCACTGACCATCAACACCACGTTCATTGTCATAATGAACTACGCCAGCCCTATCAACAATACTAATACGCTTAACCGATAAATCAGCCTCAGCAGCACGTAAAGTTTTCGGCGTTCCTTCCAACCCAGCATTATGAGCCTCTAACGGAGTCCAACGTGCGGCTTGACCCTCTTCTAAAGCATTAATATAACGCTCTAAACACCCACTCCACGACTCTGCCGGACTAACTCCCAGCACAATTAAATGAGTAGAAGCACCCGCCTCAGCAAACTGCCTGGTCGTACCTAAAGTGGCTCTTCATAATTGAGGGTGTAGTTGGGGTCTGAATCCTCCGGTTTCGAGGAGGCAGCGGGCGATGTAGTTGGTGAGGTTGCGGAACCCAAGAGCGGATCCGCGTAGATGTTCAAGGCGCCCGTTGATAGCTTCGGTAGGGCCATTGGAGGTGTGGGGATGATCGAAGTAGGCCAGGATGTCCCTGGATCGGCGTTTGAGTGTCTGCCCAGCGTAATGAGCTCTCTCAGACCCCTCGGTACACGCGTGCAGGTCAGTGTATTAATTTCGGCTTGCATCATGGCCTTGCCCGCAGCCGTGTCGGGCGCGCGGTAGGCATCAATGATGTTCTGGTAGGCACTCCAAGTGACCTCGAGGGCGACGTGCTCCTCACCGGAAAACAGGTCGAGTAGTTGGTGCTGCTGACGCGGCGTGAGCAGGCAAGATCTGGTGTGTAACATCCTGCGAGCCTTGTACAGGGGATCCGTGGCACGCCCGCGCCGATGGTGAAGTTCTTGCTGGATACGCCTGCGGCATTCATCCAAGGCGTTGCCAGCCAGGTGTACAACATGGAAGGGATCCATGACTGCCCTTGCATCGGGGAGTTCTTCGGCGGCAGCGCTCTTAAAACCAGTGAATCCATCCATCGCGACGATCTCGATACGCTCACGCCACGTGTCGGGCCGGGAGGCCAGCCAGGTTTTGAAGACCTGCTTGGAGCGGCCTGGGACCATGTCCAAGAGCCGGCAGGGGCCGCTGCGTTCGCGGATGGGCGTCAAGTCCAAGATAACGGTGACGTATTTGTCTCCGTAGGGGGTGTGGCGCCACACGTGTTCATCCACCCCGATGACACGCACGCCATCGAACCGTGCTGGATCATTGATCAGTAGACGCTCTCCTTCGGTCAGGACAGCGGTGTTGGCGGTATTCCAGGACACGCCTAGGGCCTGGGCGATACGCGCCACCGTCAGATGGTGGACCACCAGGCCCACCAGCGCCCAGCGCACCGCCGAGTGTGAGAGCTTGGCGCGTGGATCGGCCGCTTGGCTCATGTTTTGACGCCACACGTGAGCACACGTCTGGCAGCGGTAGCGGCGCACGCTCACGTGCAAGATCGTGGGGTGCCACCCGTAGGGTACGTGAGCCAAGCGCCTGATCACCGTGTCGCGTACGACGCCTTCGCCCCCACACTGTCGGCACCACCGGTCCTCACCCACTACCTTGCAGGCCAAGATGGTCCGATCGCCTCCTACACGCTGGCCCGTCACTTCCAGGCCCAGGTCATCCAGGCGTGTGAAGGTGCTCAGGTCAGGGCGATCAAAGGTAGTATTAGGCATGTCGAGGTCTTTCGGATGGACGGTGTAGGAACCCCCATCATCGGAAGACCTCGACCCCTACCCGGCCACGACACGCCGAACCCCGCATACCACCCCCACACCCTCAATTATGAAGAGCCCCTAAAGTTGTTTCCGGATTACGCAGCGTACCTTCAACTACACAAGAATATCCATTTTCAGAGGCATAATCCAACGATTGCCTCACCAACCAGCCAGACAACTCAGCCGTCTCGCGCGGCATAACTTCCGGATCAGGCAACGCGCATAACTTTTTATAATCCGGGTGAAATTTACGAAAATCATCACCAATAATCGACACAAAAGTTTGCCCCGAATAAAACGTCTTTAAAGAAGCCTCTAAGGCCCTAGTTTTACCCGCCCCAGGCTGGGCACCAATCGAAACTAGAACCGGCGACACAGAAGGTGCCACACCACCAAAAAGGTCAGCTTTAGCATATTTCCAGGCCACCTGAGCAGTAACTGCATCAACCATGGTTTACTCCCCTAGCACGTAGTTGATGTAACGCAACTCATGCTTGAAAGCCTCCATCATGGCAACTATCGCCGCACGATCATTAACATCAACCGACTGACGCGCATCCCTCACTCTGCGCACTTCACCAGTCCAAAACTCAACCTGCTCTTCATCGCCCACATCATGCGCCGCATACCTCAACGCAACAAACTCACCCATAAGCCGCGTACCAGTTTCATAGAAAATGTCATACAAAACACTCAACTCAGTATCAGCCCAACGACCCAAATCAGCCACGAAAACCACATCCTTCACTACATGATGACATCATGATATCCCTACACGCCGACCTCTACAGGTTCACCTTCCTGACGTTTGTTAGGGGACTATCACTAACCCCCAACAATGGCCACCAATTACGGTAGCCACCCGCTCATGCAGCTCTGACCTGCTACTCTGCGCTTGCAGCTGTGCCACTGACGGCCGGCTGCTACCTTGCTGCTCTGCTCTAGCAGCCGCCGTCGCCTAGTAGATGCCGGCCCACTGCTCGTTGACTGCTACCTTCGCTACTACTTGGCGGCCTCAATCCATTCCAGCGGAATGCGCGTGAAATACAGACCCTGCATCTCGCGCTCCCACAGTAGACCCAGCGTGCCGTCAGACAGGATAGTCATGTACTGGTATACACCTAAAATTAATCCCAAATTTTCATCATAGTTGTATGATGTCTGTTGACACCAATGTTCTGCCACACAAACTGGTCGATGTCGACTATGTGCGTCCTGAAGACGGCAATGACGAGCTAATTAAGGAAGGCTAAAGATGGCTACCCCTTTTGTTCTTGGAGCTTATGCTTCGCTTCCCGCCCCGGAGCTGGAGGCTGACTACTATCAGCTGCTAGCCGCCCAACCTTGGGTTAGCGGCGTGGAGATTCCTTACCCCGGACAGTTGGCCACGCAGGCCCCGCTGCTGGCTAGCCGCCTGGCTGAGCACTGGGATTTCAACACTATTACCGCTATTCCGGGCACAATGCAGCACGTTTGGAAGGACGCTAACTTTGGTTTGGCTTCTCCCGACGACGCCGGCCGTCAGGCTGCTTTGGAATTCACCCGCTTACTGCACCGCGACTTGGGTCAGCTATGTGAGCTTTCTGGCCGCGCCCTGGTGGCGCGGGTGCAGCTGCACTCGGCTCCTACTGGTTTGGCTGATGGCGATGCTTTTAAGCGTTCGCTTGAGCAGCTGCTGGGTTGGGACTGGTTTGGCGCCAAACTGGTGATTGAGCACTGCGATAAGTTCATTGAGCAGCGCAAACCTGAGAAGGGTTTCCTCTCGCTGGAAACTGAGATTGAGGTGGTCAGCCAGTTCGGTATTGGTTTGCACATTAACTGGGGCCGCTCTGTGGTGGAGGGGCGTCAGGCCGAAACTGCCTACCAGCATGTGCTTGCAGCCGGTGAGAGCGGGGTTTTGGATGGCTTGTTGTTCTCTGGCGCTGGCCCGGAAGAAACCCAGTATGGCTATGGCTGGATTGATGGTCACCTGCCGGCCCAGATGGATGAGCCGACGTCGCTGATGAGTGACGCGGAAATCAAGCGTTGCGCTCACTTGGCCCTAAACCAGGGCTGCCACTATCTGGGGGCTAAGGTGTGCGTGCCCAAGCAGGCTAGCTTGGAGCAGCGCCTGGCGATGCTAACCAACATTTACCAGGCCTGCGAAATCGCCAACTAGGTTTACTTGGTTAAAGCTGGCCTTTAACGCCCTAGGTTAAAGGCCAGCACCTTAATCAATTCCTAAATAGGTTAATACCTAAACCTTGAAGCAATTCGCCAGGAGCCAAAAAACTGGCGTAAAACCGCCTAATTCTGCGGGTGTGGGGCGAGTCTTTTCGACTCGCCCCACAGCTAGTACGCCAAGGCGAACAGGCCCGCAAACAAGGCGATTTTGATGAAGCTTTTGACTTGTTTAATCAAGCATTAAAGCTTTACTGGGATGTGGCCTCT
>BNJV01001795.1_pt1 | contig 69487 bp, 109 predicted proteins | sample 8540591 | NCBI WGS metagenome assembly BNJV01 (sample SAMD00202457, study PRJDB9452) | human saliva metagenome | host: Homo sapiens
TAGAGAATTTAAGGGGAGATTGTTATGAAGAAATTTACAGAGGTTTAGCAGAGTGTGAAAGGGAAAGAAATAGCGATGTATTTGGATCAGATTAGTTTTAATAACTTTCGTTGCCTTGTGGATGGAAAGTTGAAGTTTGACAGGTATTTTAATTTAATATATGGGAAGAATGGACAGGAAAGACATCACTTATTGAGGCTGTCCATTTTTGGCTACGAGGGAAAAGTTTTAGGACTAAGAAGGTTAAGGAGATTCGCAAGTATAACTTGAACAGGCTGATTGTGTTTGGGAAGTACAGACATAAGGATTTGTCGGAAAAATATTATTGCTATTGATGTTAAACTGAGGATAAGAAGGACTTTTATATTGACAGGGATAAATATATATAAATTATGTCGGGTTACTTAACATTATTTCATTTATTCTCTGAGGATATTGAGTTGATTATTGGGAATCCTGGCATTAGAAGGAATTTTTAATTATGAGATTTCGCAGGCGAAAAAGGAGTATTTGCAGTCGATTGTGAATTTTTGAAAAATATTGAAGGTAAGAAATAAAACTTATAAAGGAAAAAGACTGGGAGGAAATTTATAAGATTTATAATGAAAAATTTATTGAGGAAGGGCTGAATATCGTTTTAAATCGACGGGAATTTATAAAAATTGTCGATTCTTCTAAATTTGAATTACCGAAAAATTATTTGATGAAAATTCGAGCTGAAAATTAAAAATACGACTGTTTTTCTTTGGGGATGTGGAAAAGAAAACTAGGGAAGAACTGAAGGAAAAATTTGAAATGTTGTGCAAAAGGAAAAGCGAGAGGGAAAAAGTTTCTTGGATACAGCCTGCTTGGACCTCAAAAGACGATTTTGTCTTTGAGCTGAATGGGAAAAATGCAAAGGCGTATTCTTCTACAAGGGAGAAAAATCTATAATATTTTCGCTAAAAATTTCAGAAATTGATATTTTAATAAAGGAAAAAGGAGTATCCGATATTTATAATGGACGACATTGCTTCATATTTTGATGAAGTCAGAAAAAGCATTTTAAGTTATTTTGTAAATAAAAATCCAATGTTTTATAACTTCGACAGAGGATTTAGGCATAGAAGGAAAAATTTATTGTAGAAAAGGGGAAAATAATTAATGAATAAAAAGGGGTTGAAAAATGGACGGAATTAAGGATTTAAAGAATTTGGCACTGGAAGCAATTGAGAAAAGAAGTTCGCTTTTTGAAAAATGAAAAATATATTTTGTGGAAAATCAAGAAAAATTGGAAGCAGATTGTGAGTGAGTCGCAATTGGTGAGAAAAACTTATCCGAAAAATCTATTTAATGGAAATCTTGTTGTGGTTATCAATGATGGTGTTATTTATCATACGACGATAATGTATGCAGAAAAATATAAAGGAAAAATAAACACATTTTTGAATGGAAAATTTTTGGAAAGTATTGAATTTTTGAAAGTAAATTACAAAAATAAAAGCGTGATTTGCTGGATGAACTTATTGAAAATGAGGAAAAAGAGGACAATTGAGCTGGAGAAATTTTTAAGAGGAAATGTCAGGGATAGGAATATTGATTCTGAAAAATAAAATTACAGAAAAAGTAAGGGATATTGTGCTTTCTGCACAAGAAATTAAAAGAAATTCACGAGAATATTGATAAAATTGATAAAAAGTATGAAGATATTGCCAGAAGGCTGGAAAAATTGCAATAAGCTGAAAAAGAGGAAAAAAATATCTGAAAAATAACGGATACATAGAATGTGAAAAACTGTAAAGTTTTATTTCAAGAAAGTAAAGAGAAAATTTGTTTTGAATGTAGGATGGAAGAGGAAAATCGAAAAATTTCAAAAAATGACAGATTTGATATGAATAAGCCGTATATATCTGAAAAACAGGCGGTAAAAATGACAAATACTGATAAATCCACATATTACAAGGCACGAGATATTTTTGGCACAGCAGACTTACAACGACATGTTTTATTATTGCCTTGAAAAACAAGGAAATTTTTGTTAAATGAAGATTATGAATTTGAAATTCGGAGTGAATCAAGGAAGATGTGGAAAAATTTATAAAAATTATGTGGATTATAAAATTGGGAGCGATAATGAGGAGGTTTTTAAGATTGAGAGGAAGTGGGCTTTGAGAAGGTTGCGAAAGGATATGAAATTTAGGCTTTGAGAATAATAGGAAGTATTGATTTTAAAAGGATACTTTGTTAAAAATTACAATAATTCCTAAAAATATGATAAAATGATATAACTCAGATAAGAATAGTATTACTTTAAAACGGAACTTTAAAATTTTAATTATTAAAAGTTTTTAGGTATTTCGTTTTTGCTAATTTAGTTTTACACTAATTTGAGTATATTTTTAATTTTTGAAAGAAGGTAAAAAGTAAATGAAGAAAATATTTTTAATGATAGGAATGCTACTGGGAATTAATGGGTTTGCGGAAAAATGTTAATAAAAATAATGTGAAAATAAAGCAGTCTGTGATAGCTACGACGTACACTTATCCAGATGGGAAAAAAATTCATTTTGGAGTGAAGTCTTGATAGTAGGGAAAGATAAAAGTTCCTTATGTGCTTATAAATCCAAATAATGGAGCAGGGAAAAAGATGGAAGTGAATTATGCGGCTCAAATTAAGAAAAATAAGGAGGCTGGGATTAAGAATATTGCTTATATTGCGACAACTTATCAAAGAAGAAATATTAAGGAAGTGAAGGCGGAAGTTGAAAAATATTTTGAATTTTATGGGATAGACAGCATAAATGGATTCTTTTTGATGAAATTGCTTCAAGTACTCCTCAGCAGATAAGCTATATGAAGGAAATCTTTGATTATGTAAAAAGCAAGTCAAAAATAATCTTGTAATTGCTAATCCAGGAGCACCGATTACAGATGTAATTTCGCCGTATGCAGATATTTTTGTGACAAGTGAGGTAAGTGCGCGTACATATATTAACAAGTTTGAAAAAGCCCAAATCTAATTTTGAAAATAACCAGTCAAATGCAAAACATATCTGGCATATTGTGCATGGTACTGCTCCAAAGGAGTATGCTGAGATTATAAGGCTATCAGCAGAGAGAAATGCTGGGTGGCTGATGATAACGGACGATATTATGCCAAATCCTTATGACAGGAAACCGTCTAAATTTATAGAAATGGTAAATATGATTAATAATTAAGTTTGTAGTATTCAAATCTTAAAGTTATCTGGTTTTATTGGTTGATTGAAAAAGATATAAATATAAATGGAGAAAAATGTATATAGAAGAATTATTAAAAAGAAGCGGATAAAGCGATGGAAAAATTACAAGTACGAAAGATAGCTTGTATTTGAAGTCGGTACTTGAAATTGACGAAAGTAACTATTCGGCACTATGACACTTTCCAAAATTTATTCAGACTTTGGAATGTTTGAAGAAGCGAGGGAATATGCGGAAAAATTGCAGAAAAAGTATCCTGACAGCAAGGATACGCTTTTTACGTTGAGTTTTGTTTATCAGTCGCTTGGAAGACTGAAAAAGGCGGTGCACTTTATAAAAATTTCTGGAAATGACTATTTTGTGTATCTGAATATGGGAATGTGTTATGCTTTGTTAAGAGTATTATAGAAAGGCGATAGAAAAATATTGACTAAGGCGATAGAAATGGAGCATGAAAAGCTCGGAAGCATATATTGAGAAAGGCGACTGCCTTACAATGATGGGCAAATATAACGCGGCAATTTCTGAATACGAAAACTTTTAAACTCGAAATTTAATCAAGTGGAGGAATTTTTCACTTTACGCACGAATGGGCGATACAATGGCATATGCAAATGATATAAAAGCGGTTATAAAATATTACAATATCGCTATAAATTGTGAAAATGTGGAAGATTATATATTTGAGGATTATTTTTGAAATATTGTTTAGAGCGGAGGAATTTGAGGAAATAAGGCTTCTGCTTTTTGAATTATGAGAATGCGACATACGAGAATAAAAAGGCTTTCGAGAATAAAAATGCTGAATTTGCAAGGAAGGTTTTGTGAAAAACAGAAGATTATGAAAATGCCAGAAGGTTTGTGATAAAATGATTATTTTTAGAACCTGAAAAATATTCGCCATTATGTGAATTTTGGTATATGTGCTGGAATTACAGCATAAATATGACGAAGCACTTGAATATGTGGCTAAAATGGCTAAATTTACAGAAGATAAGGAATTTTTTGAAGGAACTGAAAAAGAGATTGAGAAAAATAAAGAGAAAATTTGAAAAGGAAAATGAAAAAGTTTGAAAATAAAGAAAAAGTAAAAATTAGAAATTATGAGGATTTTAAATGGAAGAAAAATTATGAAGTTAATAAGAAATATGATGAAAAATGTTGATAAATGTACTGAAAAATTTTTGATAAAACTGGAGAATATGTTGTAGAGCCAGGAAGATGAAATAAAAAGTTTGAGATATATATTGAAAATAATTTAAAAAGGAATGAAAAAGATACAACATTGAAAAATACTGAAACATGGTAAAATGTAAAAAATTTAAACAAAAAGATTTTTATTATAAACTTTTTCTACAAATTTAAAGGCTCTAAAAGCAAAAACTGTTCTTATGAATATGCTAAAAATTACTGGAATATAAAATAAAGACACCAGAGCCAATTGCATATTTTTGATGATTTTGTAAACGAAAAACAATAAAAAAAGAACAGTTATTATATAAGCGAGGAATTAAAATATGATTTTACTTGTCGGGAAGTTTTTGGTACTGAGGATATTGAGCGGGACAAGGCTGAACAGGGAGAAAATTACAAGATAAGCGAAGAAATGGAAAGAATGCTTGCAAAAAGTAGATCGTGAAAAATCATAAGGCAGTTCGCAAAATTTTCATTTGACTTGCACGAAAGTGGGGTGGAATTTGAAGACTATTCACCAGGAAATGCTGATTAAGGACAAAAGTGGAAATCATGAGTTTTATCTGGTTGACTTAAATCGAATGAAATTCGAGTGAAACTGAATTTGGATAAAAAGAATGAAAAAAATGTTTCACGGATGATGGAAGATGAAAAACCAGCCAGCATTTTTGCTAATGAATATGCAGTATTATAAACAGAGGGAAGAGCTGGTTTTTAGATATTTGAGATATTATATTAGAAAGCACAAAGGGATATGTGTATTTTTAAGGATATTACTCGTCCAGTAAGGAATATTTTTAAAAAGAAAAAGTAAATTTGTTTAGGCTGTGTCTGAAAACTCAAAAATCTATGTTATTTTTAATATTTTTGATTTTTAGAAAAATTTGTTAAAAATTCATCATTTTGAGAGTTTTTCAGACACGCCCTAATAATTTTCAAAATTTATCTAAAGTGTCTCTTTTGAAAAATTTTTATTAATTTAATTATGACTAATAATAGTTTATTTATTCTTTTTATTTATTTGTAACGTAAGGGCATCAGACGCCATGCCCTTACAACCCGGCTTACGCAAAACTTTCTTATAAAGAAAAAAATAAAACTCGATTTTGAATTAAGGTTATTTCAACACAAATAATTGAATATAGTTTAAAATTTGCTCAAAATCTCAAACAGTTATTTTTCTTTAACGAAAATTTTGCTTAATATTTGTTTTCGTTAAATAATTTATTATAATTAAATTAAAATTGTCGTGATTTTTGGAATGAAAATTGACTGTTTGAGCTTTTTCAGACTTTTTAAATTTTGATTAGTTCAAAGAGTTGACAATAACTTTTTGTTAAAAAGCGAGTTTCAATTTTATTTCAAAAAAATGCTTTAGACGAGCCGGGATTGTAAAAGGGGATGGCGTCTGATGTCCCTTTACGTTTAGAAAAAAATAAAAAGTATTGAGATAAAACAAAAATAAATATTAATAAAAAAATAATCTTTGACAATTTTAAATACAATTATTAAGATAAATATTTAGAGTTAAAAATTTAATTTTTGATAAGGTTATCAAATAAGAACAGTAAAAATAGATTAAATTGAAAGGAAAATTTTTAAAAATGGAAAAATTATGACATAATTGTTGTTGGAGCAGGGACATGCTGGGGTGGAAGCTGCACTTGCTGCGGCAAGACATGGATTGAAAACAGCGTTATTTACAATATATCTTGACAATATTGCAATGATGTCGTGCAATCCGTCGGTTGGAGGTCCAGGAAAAAGCCATCTAGTGTCGGAACTTGGAATGCTTGGTGGAGAAATGGCAAGGCATATTGACAATTATAATTTGCAGTTAAAGAATTTGAATCATACGAAGGGGCTAGCTTCACGAATTACAAGGGCTCAAGCTGATAAATACTGGTACAGGATTAAAATGAGGGAAATTATTGAAAAGCAGGAAAATTTGGATTTGGTGCAGGGAATCGTTGTGGACTTGATTGTGGAAAATAAAAAGGTTATGGGAGTTGAAGACAATCTTGGGATAAAATATGGGGCAAAGGCTGCTCGTTTTATGTACAGGGACTTTTTTAGGTGGAGAATATGTTATGGGAGATGTAAAATATTCGTCAGGACGGCAAGGAGAGCCTGCGAGCGTGGATTTACCTGATAGGCTTGTGGAATATGGCTTTGAGCTGGATAGATACCAGACAGCCACTCCTCCGAGAATTGCCAAATCTTCAATTGATTTTTCAAAAAAACAGAGGAATTAAAGGGAGAGGACAAGCCACGATATTTTTCTTACGAAACAAAAAGAATATAATTCGACTTTACCAACTTGGCTTACATTCACAACACCTGAAACAATAAGAGTGGGACAGGAAATGCTTAAATATTCACCGATTGTTACAGGAATGTAAGTACGAAAGGACCACGACATTGCCCTTCTCTTGACAGAAAGATTATGAACTTTCCAGAAAAGACAAATCATCAGATATTTTTGGAGCAGGAATCTGTGGAATCGGATGAAATCTATATAAATGGATTTACGACAGCAATGCCTCCATTTGCACAGGAAGCAATGTTAAAGACAATTAGCGGGCTTGAAAATGCTAAAATTGTACGTTACGGGTATGCGGTGGAATATAACTTTGTACCTGCGTATCAGTTAAAATTAACTCTTGAAACAAAAAGTTCTAGATGGACTTTTATACAGCGGGAACGATTAATGGAACGAGTGGATATGAAGAGGCTGCCTGTCAAGGATTTATGGCGGGAGTGAATGCTGCAAGAAAAATTTTGGGAAAAAGGAAATTGTGATTGATAGAAGTGAGGGATATATCGGGGTTTTGATTGATGATATAATAAATAAAAACGCCAGAGCCTTATCGTGTATTGCCTTCAAGAGCTGAATATAGACTGACTTTGCGTCAAGATAATATTTTTATAAGACTTTTTGGAAAAAGCGAAGGAAATTGGGTTATTAAATGCTGAAAAATTAGCGGAATTGGAAAAATGCGTGTCAGGAAATTGAAAATGAAGTTGAAAGATTGAAAGGAATTACGGTTTTATCCGACTAAGGAAAATAATGAAAAATTACTTGAAATTGTAGAAAAAACAAAAATCAATTTGAAAGTGCGGAAATTGAAAAATAGTAAAAAAATAGTATGAACAGTCCTGTTTTCAGCCTTTTGAATTTCTTGCGAGAAAAAGAAATTAACTATGATAATTTAAGTGAATTTGTAGAAACTGTGAAATTGTCCGATTTGGCGAAGGAGCAAGTGGAAATAAATGCGAAATATAACGTATTTATTGAAAGAGAAAAAGCACAGATTGAGAAATTTAAGAAATTGGAAAAATGATAATTCCAAAGGACTTTGACTATGAAAGTGTAAAAGGGCTTTAGTAATATTGCTATTTCTGGGCTTATGTATGGACAGCCTGAAACGATTGGGCAGGCGAGCAGGATTAGTGGAGTTACTTATAATGATATTTCGCTTTTAATTACGATTTTGAAGAATTGATAAAATTAGTTTGCACTAGAATTTGAGCAGAATAGTTTTTACTCTTAAATTCAGTTCTGATTAGGGCGTGTCTGAAAACTCAAAATCAATAATATTTTTAATGATTATCAAATAATATACCCGTAATCAATGAGTTGAAACATTGCTCTCAGTCTGATACAATAAAAAGAAAAAGCACAGAGGCTTCTATCATGCAAAGAAGATATGAAATATCAGATGAACAATGGAATAAAATAAAAGCATATGTTTCCCAAAAGCTAGGGACAGGACGTCCAGGCAAGGATTTACGCCTGATGTTTAATGCCGTGCTATGGATTGCCTGCAGCGGTGCACCTTGGAGAGACCTTCCTGAACGTTTCGGTTCATGGAAGACGGTCTATTCCCGTTTCTGCAAATGGCGTGACGAGGGGACTCTGCTTAAAATATTTGAGCATTTAAGGGAAGATGCCGACTATGAGAGCCTGAGCATTGACTCCACAGCAGTTAAAGCCCACCAGAGCAGTGCAGGAGCTAAAAAAGGGCAAAAGATTCAGAAGTGAATCAGCACATCGGGAGAAGCTCAACTAAAATCCATGCCGTTGTTGATGGACTTGGAAATCCGCTGTACATAAAACTTACTGCAGGACAGATTCACGATAGTACGCAAGCTATTAAAATATTGTCGCAGCTAAGCATAAAAGGCAGCAACATACTGGCAGACAAGGCATACGGAACAAAGGAAGTTCGGGAATACATAAGAAAACACGGGGAGAATGTGTAATACCTCCGAAGTCAAATGCAGTAGACAGATGGGAATGCGATTACCATATCTACAAGGAAAGACATCTTGTGGAATGTTTTTCAATAAGCTTAAGCAGTTCCGCAGAATAGGGACACGCTATGATAAGCTGGCAAGCACATTCATAAGTTTTTATTTATATAGGATGCATAATAATTTTAATAAAATAAATTTAAGTAATCATTAAAAATATCATTGATTTTGAGTTTTTCAGACACGCCCTAATTTTTATTGTGGTATTTGAAAATTTAGGAAGGAAAAAGAATGGAAAAACTATAAAGGAAAAACAGCTTTAGCAGATAACAAAAATGAGATTTGGCACAGAATCAATCCCCAAATTGTTAGTTTCACTTGCAGTGCCAGCAATTATCGCCAATCTTGTAAATGCGCTTTATAATGTTGTAGACCAGATTTTTATTGGACAAAAATTGGATTTTTGGGAAATGCAGCTACGAATGTGGCTTTTCCACTTACCACAATTTGCCTTGCGATTGGGCTTATGACGGGAGTTGGAGCCGCAACTAACTTTTAATCTGGAATTGGGGAGAAAACGTCCCAAAAGGGCAAAAAGTGTGGCTGGAACGGCGATAACAATGCTGCTTTTAGGCGGAATTATTTTGTGCATACTAATTAATATTTTTTTAAGACCGTTGTTAACAGCATTCGGTGCGACAAATCAGATTTTTGACTATGCTATTGAATATACTCGGATTACATCTTTAGGGATACCATTTTTATTATTTTGCAATAGGAGCAAATCCTTTTGGTAAGAGCTGATGGAAATGCCTTTTTATTCAATGCTTGACGATGAGTTGTTGGATCACTTGTAAATACGATACTGGATCCGCTGTTTATGTTTGGGTTTGATATGGGAATGGATGGTGCGGCTTTGGGCAACTGTGATTGGGCAGTTTGTTTCCGCAATTATTTTTGGCTTTGTATTTTTCAGGTTTAAAAGCGTAAAATTTGAATTAAAGGATTTTAAAATAAAAAAATACGGGAAATAGGGATTTTATTTGCATTGGGGACATCACCTTTTATTTTTTTCAATGTTCTGCTTTAATTATTCAAATTGTAACAAATAATCTGCTAAAGATATACGGGGCAAAATCCATTTATGGAAGTGAAATTCCAATTGCTGTTGCTGGAATCGTTATGAAAATAAATGTTATATTTATAGCAATTGTATTGGGACTGACACAGGGGCGCAGCCTATCGCAGGATTTAATTATGGAGCGAAAAAATTTAAGAGAGTTCGGGAAATACTGAATTTGACGTTAAAAGTGGCATTTGTTATTTCATTAGTGGCATTTGCAATATTTCAATTTTTCCCAGTTCAGATAATTTCCATTTTTGGTAGCGGAAGTGAACTTTACTTTAAATATGGAACAAAATACATGCGGGTATTTCTATTTTTCATATTCCTAAACGGTGTGCAAGGTGCAATTACAATGTTTTTGACATCAATTGGAAGGGCATTTCAAGGGGCTTTTCTGTCACTCGTAAGACAAATTATATCACTGTTGCCACTTCTTATAATTTTACCGTACTTTATGGGAGTTGATGGAATTATGTTCGCATTTCCATTGGCGGATTTAGTGGCATTTATTGTATCGGTAATTGTTTTGAGAAGGAAATGAAAAATACCTTTGGAAAGTGAAGAAGATTAGCACGAATATTATTGAAATGTTTTATGAAAAAATAAAAATTTATGGAAAAGGAAATGAATGAAAAATTTAGAATTGAAAAAGGAATATCAAAGAATGAAAAATTTCCCAGTATTTAAGGGAAGTTCAAAATTATTCGGGAAGAAGCCTGAGAAATGTGGAAGTTTTTTTGAATGGAAAGCAAGTGAGACTTACCAAAAATTGCCTTCCCACGGAAATCTGAGAGTTGTGGAAAAGAAGAAAGGTACAGATATTAAACCGATTAAACTGCCATTGGATATTATTTTTTTGAAGATGAGGATATTCTGGTTGTGAATAAAGAGCCTTTTCTTTTGACACATCCGACACAGAAAAAGCAGATTTTACGCTAGCAAACGGAATTGTAAATCATTTTTTTGGAAAAATATGGTGAAGCTCGAGTACCACGATTTTACAACAGGCTGGATATGAATACATCTGGGCTAATTATCATTTGCAAAAACAGTTTTGCTAGAGCATTTTTACAAAATTTTTCAATATTTGAGAAAAATATTTAGCGATTGTGAATGGAATTATTGATGATAAGGAAATTGCAAGAATCAATGAAGAACTTGCAAAAAGATGAAGAAAAGCATAAAATTCAGGATTTGGAAAAGGAAAATTTAAAATCCGAAGTTGAAAAATTAATTTTGAAAAATGAAAAAAATACGAAGAAATTGAGAAAATTGAAAAGCAATTCAAATGTTGAAAATGAAGATAGTAAAATTGCAGAAAATAGAAATTTTGACAATAAAGATAATAATTTAAGTTTAGCAAATAAAAAGCAATTTTGAAAATGAGAATTTGAAAGAAAATAAAACGAAAAATTATTATTGAAAGACGAATTTTTCGGGATGGGGAAAATCTGGAAAGAATAATTGACACACGTGGACAATATGCAAAGACAGCAATAAAAAGTGCTGAAAGTTTATCCTGAAAAATGTAACATTGGTAGAATGTGAGCTGTTTACAGGCAGAACTCATCAAATTCGTGTCCATTTAAAATCCATTGGGCATACAATCGTTGGAGATGAGCTTTACGGAAAGGGATTGAACAAGGAATTAGGCATAAATAGGCAATTTCTGCATGCATATAAAGTAAAATTTATCCATCCTGCATTCAAGAAGGAAATGAGAGCTGGAAATACCGATGTTTAAAGATATGAAGGAATTTCTGGAAAATAAATAATTTTAAGATGACCGCTTTAAATCAAAGTTAAGAATTTTTGATTGGCGGTTTTTGGATTTGTATTGAGAATTGGAAATGATAATTTATTAAATACAGTAAAAAAATATGTTAAATCTAATTTACCAAATTATAGTATAGTAAAAACCTATCTAAAAATTGAACTATTTTGTCAAATAAAAATAGAAGTAATTGCTTCTTCAAGTGTATTAAAAATTATGGACTATGTCTTTTAATTTTTCTTCATATTACCCATAATTTTTCTATTAGTTTAAATCCGGCGAATACAGCGGAAGAAATAATAAACAATGCTCCGTTTCTTAATTATCTTTTCTAACATATTCTTTCTATGAAATCTGGCATTATCCATCACTATTAGAACTCTCTTCCCTAGTTTTTCAATACCTCTTAAAAGTATTTCCCTGAACCATTCTTCAAAAAAATTCACTTTCTATTGTTTCTTTGTATATCATACTTCTATCAATGCATTCCCTATTTTTCCAGCAACCAGATTTATTCTTGAATATCTTAATCCTCTTTTTCTTCCTTCAATAGATATTTCCCCCTTTTACTCCAGCCGTATTCACGGTAGTAATATTCGTCAAAGCCTGTTTCATCAATATAGATTATTTCTCTGCCTGAACTTGCTTCTGATAATTTTTAAATATCTATTTACTTTTTCTCGTCCTGCTTCCTGTATTTTTGTCTGTCTTGTGTATCCTAATTTTTCAGTGCTTCTCTCACTGTCTCCTTTCCACAGCCAAAATTTTTTTGCTATTTCACGGATGTATTTATCTGCATTCTCTGGATTTTTCATATATTCATCAAGTTTTTCAGGATCAAGCACCTTAAATTTTCTTTTTCGTGTTCTTGATGAAAAGATCTCTGTTTTCTTCTTAAGTTTTATCCATCCGTACAATATGCTGGAACTTATGTTGAACTGAAATAATGTTTTTGTTTTCCATTTTCGTAATAAAAAATTTAAAATTCTTTTCTATAAGCTTTTTCGTATGCCATAAAGTTATTATACCATATTTTTTAGGTCAGTTTTGTATAAGTTTCACTATAATATTAAATTCAGAAGAATTACTTTCATTAAAAATTTTTCCACAACCAGTTAGACAACAAAAAAATAGTAATAATAAAAATACTCCTTTTATATTTTTTTCACAAAAATCCCCCACCTTTTTATTTTATTTATTAACATAAATTTTTTTCTGAACATTAAAAATTTCAAAAAAATATGTCTAAATTTATTATAACAAAAAAAGACTGGAGTATACCAGTCCAATTTTTATTAAATTATATTTTTTTACTTTTTATTATACTTGACAAAGAGCTTTTTTAAACTTCTATTTAGCTTTATTGACATTTTCTTAAATATAAAAATCCGCCATAAGGAACTAATTTCAGTTCTTTTTATTCCCGGTCTTTCGAGAATAACACGAGTAATTTCACCATAGCCCATTTTTGCTGCTGGATTTTTCTTTTCTCATATATTTTTCGGCTTTGACTAAAACATCTGTTTTGACATTAATATCTTTTGTTTCAGAGGCAATTTTTATAAGTTTGTCATATTCAGAATTAGAATAAGAACCGTAATTATAAGGACTGTCTGATACAAATCTTTCAAGATAAAGTATCGGATCACTAAATCCTAACAAAATTTCGTTTTCAATAATATCAAAATCTTTTTTCTTGATTTTAAAATTAAAATCTTATAAGACACTCTTGTAACTTTGACATCTATTCCAAGATGTTTTTTTAAATTTTCTGAGAACCCTGTCAATGGAATTTTCTTTAATAGACAATATTTAAAACAGGCATTTTACTTATTCCTAATTCTTTTAATCCCTCATCTAATAATTCTTTTTATATTTTTTTGTAATGATAACTCCCACTTTCAGCTTTTTCCATTTTTTTGCAGCTAAAAGCAGAGAAATTTTTGCCATTAATACTGATGTATCCTGGAACAAATCCGTATTCTCTCCTTGTTTCTCCTGCCATTACAGCATCTATAGCCTTTCTTACCTTTAGGATTACTTAATGCTTTTACTTTTAGTATTGAAAAACATAATAATAAGAAGAACCTGCAGATAATCTCTGTGTTTCTTTCATATCATTTTTCAGTTTGGTTCTTGAAAAAGAACTGGGAATATACAACAGTTGCATCTATTCCTTTACTTTCAGCAATTCTTTTTATAGTCATTTCCGTCCCACAAACCACCATAAATATTGATTTTATTCATTTTTATACTGTTACCGTTCCAATAATTTTTTTATTTTTTTCCAATAATAATTTTTCTTTTTCCTATACTTTTTTATGATATAAGGTCCTGAATATAAAAATATTTTTCAGGTATTTTTTTCCGTATTTTTCTCCCCAATTTCCCGAAAAATTCCTGATTTAAAGGTGAAAATTCTACTTTTGTCATTAACATATCAAAATATCCTATCGGCTTGATTAGTTCCAGTTCAATAGTTTCATTATTATCCAATATTTTTATCCCTACATTTTCGGCTTTTTACCTTTCCTTTCATAAAAATTTCTCTGCCGTTCTTTTATAAGAAAAAAAGGACATCCGTATTCGGAGATATTATTTCAGGATTCAGCATTCTCAACAATGCAGTTTTAAAAATCTTCAGCTTTTTATAGGAGTTCCGTCAGAATATTTCAATCCTTTTCTCAGATGAAAAAGTCCACTTGGTTTTTATCCTTGCCTGTTTCCCATTTTTCTGCCAGTCCGGGAACTATTTTCCCATTTTCATCAATTCTGACAAGTCCTTCAAATAAAAGGTCAAAAATATCAGCAGCTTCATAATTTCTGATATTTTCAGGATGTTTATCATTAAGCAGCTGAGCATCATAAGATTCAGGAAGAAACAGATGTACTAAATTAAAAGTATCAGGAGTACTTTCAGCAACATTATATTCAAATTTAGCCCCACTAATTGTGTCCACAATTGTATTAAATATATTTTTTCTGTCTTATTTTTCAGAATATGTTCCTGTCTTACTTTCAGAACATGATAAATTGAATACTCCTAATAATAATATAAAAATTGTATACATTTTTCATTTTATTCACCCTCTCTCTATTTTAGCAAAAATCAGCAAAATTCCTAAAAATATTATTACAAATAAATTTACACAGAAATACATATTAAATATCTCAATGTATAAATTTTTTTATACCTCAACACAAATTTTTAAGAAATGAATAAAAAGCTTAAACTCATGCCCCACTTTTAAAAAGAGTAATTTTTATACAAGTTAGAAAGTTCCATTATAAAATTGATTCCTAATAATCCTATTATTGAAACAATAGCAGTATAAATTATTCTATTATTCTGTGTTCATACAATTTCTTTTCATATGTTTTTACTGAAAATAAAAAGACTACTGAAAAATGCAGTTGCTGATGTTGCTATTACTCCTGAAGGAATTCCGGAAAAATAAAAACAGCATTATTTTTCTGAATGAAAGTAAAGTTAAGTTTCATCTGTTTAAAGAAACTTCAAATGTTCCAATAATCGAATTTATAATAATTAAATTTCCTATGAAAAAATATTATATAATACTTTATTTTATGAGATAGATTCCATACTATTTTTCATTAAAATAGTCTTTTATCATTTTTATAGAAAATAATAGCTGATACAATTATTACAATAAGAGAAAATAATGTAAATATTGCAACTAGCATTGTTATTTTTTTCTTTTTACATCTGTACTCCTAAATTTCATTATAAAAGAAAGATAATATTGCATATATATCATTCTCTTAAATAATACAAGAAAAAAACTGCTAAAACGACTCATACCTGTTATTTTCATCAATCCCTGAAATACATTGCTGATATTCTTTTTTCAAAATCTTCAAATTTTTTTCATTTAAATCATTTATTTTCATATATTCTCTTACCTCCGGAAAATGCATATTTTTTTATTTATTTTCTATTCTTATGTAATTATTAACAGTAAAAGATTAAAAATAAAATGAGATTTTTGATCTCTAAACTTAGCAAGGATCCTTTTTCTCTTAAAAATAGAAAAACCTGTCTTTTTCTATTTTGTATAGTAAAACCTATTTAAAATTGAACTAATTTATTAAATAAAACAGAAGTAACTGCTTCTTCTAGTGTATTAAAATTATGGGCTATGTCTTTAATTTTTTTCTTCATATTAGCCCATAATTTTTCTATTGATTTAAATCCAGCGAATATAGCGGAAGAAATAATAGATAATGCCCCGTTTCCTTAATTATCTTTTTCTAATATATTCTTTCTATGAAATCTGGCATTATCCATCACTATTAGAACTCTCTTCCCTAATTTTTTTCAATATTTCTTAAAAAGTATTTCCCTGAACCATTCTTCAAAAATTCACTTTCCATTGTTTCCTGCGGAGAAGGCGTCATTGTTGTTTGACCTGCACTGGGTCCTAAAATTCCTAGTCCACCGGCATTACTACTGCAGCTACCAATTTTGCATCTGTTAGCTATGCCATTGGTCCTGTATTATCGGATATTTGATTCCTAGAATTTTTTTGTTATTCTGTTTTCTTTCATTATTATCATCCCTTTCTATAATTATTTTTATATTCTTCTTTTTATCCATTAAAAATGAAACTGAAATTTTTCAAACATTAAAAGAATCATTTGGTAATGATAAAACTTGATTCTGTTTTTGGTTCTGGCAGATTTAGAGTTTTTATGCATTTCAGATAAAATATTTACAAATTTTTAGAGTCATCTGATAATGGAGTAGAATTAATATCTATTTTTACTATAATTTGGTACAGCTGCAGCAAAAATATATCCATTAACTTGATGAGATGACTGGATACCATAAAGTACCGCGACATGTCCTCCCATACTATGACCCTAATATAAATACAGGCTTTCCATTATTTTCAAATAATTTTTATCTTATTGCTATTGTTTGTATATTATAATATATAAAGATTAATTTTTAAAGTAGGCAATAAAAATGACATAGTATTAAAAATGTACTTTTGTGATATGAGGAGGTTTTATAATGAAAGATTTAAAAATACAAAATAAAGAATATTGAAAAGAATAATAGAATATGTGGAATAAATTATACTCAAAAAATTTTTGCAGGAAAGTGGAAAATAACAATTATCTGGTTTTTAAAAAAATGAAGTCAGAAGATATAGTGAAATCAAAAAGTTTTTATCGAATATTTCTCAAGGTTCACTTACTAAACAGTTAAAGGGAACTTGAAGAAGACGATATCGTGAGAGAAGAAAGTTTATCCTGAAGTTCCTCCTAGAGTTGAATATTTTTGACAGAGAAAGGAAAAATTGATTCCTGTCCTCGATATAATGGAAGAATTTGGTAACTTTTATGTTGAGGAATACATAAAAAATAAAAGTATATAGAATTATATTATAAATCTATGATTATACAGAAAAACAAAATTAGTTGAATTTTTCAGATTTTTAATGGATTTAGAGTGGTAATGAAAAACTTAAATTATGATTTTTATAAAAAATTTAAATAATAGGGAATCCACAATTAAAACTGAAATCAAAAAAGAAAGATTTTAGAAGTGCAAATTCAAAAATAATGGAGTTTTTGAAACTAATGATGAACTTACACGATTGGATGTGGAAATTTTTATTGAATGTGAAAAAGTCGTGCTAGAGATTTAATAACGTATTTACTTGAAAAATAATTTTATAAGCAAGATTGGAAAAATATAAAAGTACTAAATATATAAAAACCAATCGTAAAACCGTCGGAAAATTAAGCAGCGAAAATCATTAGGAAATCGTTGCTAAAAACTATTAATTAATTTTTGTATTTGTGATAATTTAATTTATTGAAAGGTTACAAATTTTTTGTTATCTGAAATACGGTTTATAGACATTTTAAGTCTATTTTTCTTGTCAAATGAATAAACTAACTTGTAATTAGAAAAAAATTTTGGTTTTTCATTCAAATTTGTAAAATAGATGGCGTTTTTCATCTTCTTTTTACTTCAAAATTTAATTCTGAAAGTTCAAGGGTAACTTTTCCTGTTTTTAAAAGCTGCACGAGAATCTATTTGGCTAAAAGAGATATAAGGTTCATTTTCTTTAGTTAAGAATTTTACATAGATAAGTCCTCTAAGTGTACTATCAAGACTGGAACAGTTCCAAACTTTGGAAGATAATATATCAATATCAGAATTAGAAAAACTTAAACTAAAAAGTCAGTAAAAACAATGCAAATATAATCATAAAAATCACTCCTAAATAACAATTTTCGTATATTTTATAATATTTTTAGGAAAATCAATAATAAAAACTAATATTTAAAAATTTCACATTATTTTTAGAACTAAAATGCATTTTAAAAATCCATCAGACAAGTCAAATTCAAAAGTTTTCACGACTGATGTAACCGACAGTTTTGTCGCTTTCGTAAAGTTGAATGAGAAAAATTTGCCATTTCCTCGGATGTATGATAGTTTGGATAAGATTTATCATAATCAAAATTAGTTTTTTACCAGTTGCGATATTTCCAAAGTTAGTTTTGAGTTGCAGCAGGTGCTAGGACTTTGCTTTTAATTGTGCGTTGTTTTGCTTTTAATTCTAGTGCAAGTCCTTCTGTGAAGGCGTTTACGTAAAATTTGGTGGCACAGTAGACAATTGCGTTTTGGGACGATTGTGTAGCCTCCCGCTGAGGAGATATTAATTAATTGAGAGTCTTTTTCGTTGTGGTAATCTTGGACATACAAGGAAGATAACAAAGTTAATGCTTCTACATTGAGATGAAGTATATCTGAAATTTTTGTTTAAGGGTTGCTCTTTTACATCGCCATACATCCCAAAACCTGCATTGTTTATTAAAGTTTCAATGTGATAATTGTTTAATTTTGAATATAGTTCAGGAATTTTATCGACATCGGTTAAGTCAAAATCTATTACAAGAACGTCCAAATTAGGATTTTTCTTCAAAATTTCGCTTTTTAGATCCTCTAGTAAATTCTTTCTTCGTGCAATCAGAATAAGATTTTTATTTCTTTCTGCAAAATTTTAGAGCCACAGCTCTACCTATTCCCGAACTTGCTCCTGTTATAACAGTATATTTTGTTTTCATAGTTATTACCTCATAAATTTGATAAATAAAGGATAACAGTTAGAGTATAGTATAAGTCAAGAGTTTTTGAAAGGAGAAAATAAAATGAAAAAGAATGAACAAAAATAATGCAAATAAAGGAATTTTCAGAAAAACAGGCTTAACTCCATATACAATAAGGTTTTTATGAAAAAGGAGCTGTTTCGTGTAAAAAGAGACAAAAAGAATAGAAGAATATACGATGAAACTGATATTGAATGGATAAAAATGTTAAAAAGATTAAAAGACATGGGAATGAAATTGAGTGAAATTAAGAAATATTCAGATTTACGATATGAAGGAACGGAACGATAAAAGAAAAGAATGAAAATTTTGACAAATCATAAAAATATGTAAATATAGAAATTGAAAAAGTGGCAAAAATATTTACAAAAATCTTGATGATAAACTTGAGATTTATGAGAGTTTTTAAAAAAAGTATTTCTGAAAAACAAAAAGGTCATAAATATATAAAAATTAAGAGAAAATATAGCACAGATACAAATATAACTTGGGGATTTGTCTTGTTATCCCCTTTTATAATTCCAGTATTAATTTTTATTAACTGTTTGGTTTTTTGTTTCAAAATGAAAATTCAATTTTTCTTATCGCATTTACAATTTTATCGTTATTATTTGTTAGGTATCTTCGTTTTCCTTATGACACAGTTAACCGTAACAGTGAGATTAAAATATCAAAAATTTTTTTGATAAAAAGAACTTTTGAGTTCAGATTCAGAAACATGAAGTTTATAAACTTGTTGATAAGACAAAAAGCCTAGAAGATTTGATTTTTGTATTTAGATGGATTAGCTAAAATTAATAATACTTGGGTTGGTTATATCGAGGAAACAAATTCTTATGAAGGGAAATATGGTATCAAGCCAGAAACATATTTTTGATTAACGGTAATAAAATTGAGTATAACTTAGATGAGAAAACTTTAGAAAAACGATTAAATCTAAAAGAAATAAAATTACGAGATACAGAGTATTATGTTGATAAATTTGGGAGTAAAAAGAAATTTTATATCAATATCAATTAGATAAAACACGAGATTTAGATGAAGATGTTTCTTTAAATTTAGAATTAAAGTAAGAAATTGGAAACAAAGTATAAAAAGATAGAATATTTTATTTAATGTTTTTGGAGTGGAATGCTGCTCGTGGAAATTATTTATCTGTTTATAAAAATAGAAAAATTACAAAAATAATAGGGATTGGAGAATAAAAATGAAGAAAAATACAAATAAACTTACTTCAAAAACAAAAAAGGATTTTTAGGATTGATTTTATTTACGATAATTTATTTTTTTAGTTCAGGAGGTGATATATCCAGTATTGGCATATTTGTTTTGGTTTATTTTCTACATTATTTTTCTACTGGATCTTTGTTGGAAGCTCCAGAACAGATTTTGAAGATTTTTGTAATTGTGTTTTCATTGATTTTGCTTTGATAATAATATTGGGAATTATGTATTTCTTAGGATACTTGTGCAAAAAGATTTTTGAAAAATGAATAAAAAAAGCATTAATTTTGGTGATGATTGTAATATTGATTTATTTTGTGTTTAGAGCTATTTTTGAAAAGTAAATATAGTTCGATAATGTCTCGTTTGACAAATGGGAGAAAATATATTTTTGTATAATCTCGCATGTTTCATTTGTAATTGGAGCATTTTCATAGTGACAAAAGTCAAGAAAATATTAGACAGAATAAAATTTAAAAAGAAAATAAAAAATATTTTTTACAAATCCAATTTGCTTTATGGAATTTTTTTATCTGTTATAATTATTTTACTAAGAGTAAACAAGTTATTTATGAAATGATTATAAATTTTTTAGATAAATTTAAAATAGGAGCAGGGATTTATGGTAAGAAAGCATAGAAATATAATGTTATTAGGGACAGGTTCTAATGTGGGAAAAAGCATAATCAATGCAGGGTTTTGCAGAATATTTTTATCAGGACGGATATAGTGTGGTGCTGTTTAAGTCGCAGAATATGGCTTTGAACTCGTTTATTACGAAGGATGGAAAAAGAGATGGGAGAGCTCAGGTGGTGCAGGCTGAAGCGGCTAATATCGAACCCTCAGGCGTTTATGAATCCAATTTTACTAAAAGCCTACAACAGACAGAAAATCACAGGTTATTGTGAATGGAAAAGTTTATAAAAACATGGATGCAAGGGAATATTTTGCCTATAAACATAATTTAAAAAAGGATATAATGGCGGCGTACAATCACATAAGAGATAACTTCGATATTTGTGTGCTGGAAGGGGCAGGAAGCCCTGCGGAGATTAACTTGAAAGGAAGATGATATTGTAAATACAGGAATGGCGGAAATGGCTGATTCGCCTGTTATTTTAGTTGCTGATATTGACAGAGGCGGTGTTTTTGCGGCAATTTACGGGACAATTATGCTGCTTGAAGAAAGTGAGAAAAAACGTATAAAAGGTGTAATTATAAACAAATTTAGAGGGGATAAAAGCCTTTTGACTCCTGGAATTGAGATGATTGAAGAGTTGACAAATGTGCCTGTTTTGGGAGATAGTGCATTTGTTCCGCTATGGAATAGAGGAAGAGGACAGTCTAGGGATTGATAAATATAATGTGAAAAAGAAGGAAAAATTCGGATTTCGGTTATTAAACTAAAACATATATCGAATTTTACAGATATTGACGCACTTAGCCATTATAACGATGTTTCCTTGAAATATGTTACAAAAAAAGCTCTGAACTTGGAGATGAGGACATTATTATTATTCCTGGCTCTAAAAATACTGTGGAAGACATGAAGGACTTAATTGATAAAAAAATATAAGCAGGGAAATTATAAGACTTGCAAAAAGAGGAACGATAGTATTTGGAATTTGTGGCAGGTTTTTCAAATAATGGGACAAAAATAATGGATCCTCAAAATATTGAGTCTAATCTAAAAAGAAATTTCAGAGCTTTAGATTTACTAGATATAGAAACAGTTATGGAAACGGCAAAAACGACAACACAGTATGAAAATAAAATAAAAATGCAGATGGAATACTTGCTGGAATGGACGGTATTGAAATAAAAGGCTATGAAATACATCAAGGCTACAGTTATCCTGTAAATGAGGAAAAACCGAAATAAAGTGTATCTTTTGACGATGAAAAGTTAAAAGGTGCTGTAAAAGGCAATGTTGTGGAACTTATATTCACGGAATATTTGACAATTCTGAATTTACAAATCATTTTCTGAATAAAGTGAGAAAGTTGAAGGGGCTTGACAAAGTGAATGAAGATTTTTAGCTTTAAGGAATACAAGAATCGAGAATACGATAAGTTGGCACAGATTTTTGAGAGAGAATGTGGATATTGAGAAAATTTATGAGATAATGGGATGTGAATAGATTGATATTTTTATAAAAAAATTTGGATAGCGTATGTATTGGACTTGATATTTGGAGATCCGCAGAATGTCGTTCATCCTGTTCAGGTTATTGGGAAGATAATAAGTGCTGGAGAAAAAGTTTTTGTTAAGAAAAAGTATAAAATTTTTAGTTGGGGCAGTGCTTAATATTTTTACTGTTTCTATAACGTACACATCAATGTATCTAATTTCCAAGTCTGTAAAAATTTTCAGTATTTTTTTATGATTATTGAAATTTACCTGATGTATACAATTTTTCAATAAATTCATTGGCACGTGAAGGAAAACAGAGTTTACAGGATTTTGAAAGAAGGGGATATAGAAAAGGCAAGAAAAGACTTGTCCTATCTTGTGTCAAGAGATACAGAAATGATGGATGAAAAAGATGATAATAAAAGTACAATGGAAACAATTTCTGAAAAATACAGTTGATGGAATAGTTGCTCCTATGTTTTTATATGTTTTTGGGAGGAATGCCACTGGCAATGGCGTATAAGGCGATAAACACGTTAGATTCGATGGTCGGGTATAAAAATGAGAAATATATGGATTTTGGTAAATTCTCTGCAAAGATAGACGATGCTGCTAACTTTATTCCTGCAAGAATTACAGGAATTTTTGATAATGCTTGCCAGTATGATTTTTGAGGCTACGATTATAAAAATTCGCTAAAAATATTTATAAGAGACAGAAAAATCATAGCAGTCCAAATTCGGCACATTCAGAAGCGAGCGTTGCAGGGGCATTGGGAGTGCAGTTTGGAGGAAAAAGTCTCATATTTTTGGGAAAGAGATAAATAAACCTACGATAGGAGATAAAATAAAAGATTTTTGAACTGGAAGATATAAGATATAAGAATAATGTATGTTACAAGTTTTTAAGTTTAGTAATATTTTTCTTTCATATTTACAGGAGCTTATTTTTTTATAAAAATTTTTGAATATCAAATATATATTTACTTAAATATATAAATAATCGGCTAGAATAAATTATATTTGAAACCTTTTAATATCGAATTGATAAAAATTTAGTCATAATTTTGAATTTGATTTTTACTATAATAATAGAATGAATGGAGAAAAATGGATTTTTCATGGTGGTAATATTTATAAAATATTCAGGGAAAAATATAACAGAAATACTGGATTACAGCTCAAATATCAATCCTTACGGAGTGCCTGAGAGCTTAAAAGCAGAAGATTGCTGAAAAATATTGGGATTCTTGAGAGGTATCCTGACCCTGATTATGTGGAATTGCGTGAAAAATTGGCTCAGCTGAAATAAAAGTTGAACTGGAAAATATTGTGCTGGGAAATGGTGCGACAGAAGCTATATTTTTTTGTTCATAAAAGTGATAAAACCCAAAAAGTGCTGGTTGTGTCGCCTACTTTTGAGGAATATGAAAGGCAGTAAGAGCATGCAAAAATTCTGAAAGTCAGAAAATTGAAATTGAATATTTTTGAATTAGAAGAAAAAGAGGAGTTTAGGCTTAATATTGGGAAATTAAAAAGGAACTTGAGAAAAAAATATGATTTGGTAATAATTTGCAATCCGAATAATCCGACTGGAAAAATTCTTGAAAATGGCTGAAACAGAGGAAATTTTGAGAGGAATGCAATAAATATGATACAAAGTTATTTATTGACGAGGCATTTATCGAATTTTTAGAGGATGGACTAAAGGAAAGCATTGTAAATAGTGAGAAAATAAGAAAAATTTGTTTGTAACTCGTGCATTTACAAAATTTTTTTGCTATTCCAGGATTACGATTGGGATATAGAATTTATTTTGACAAAATTTGGAAAAAGAAAATCGCTGAGAACCATGGAGCGTGAATAATATCGCTGAAAATGGCTGGAATAACAGTGCTTGATGATACAGAATACATAGAAAAGACGATTAAACTGGATAACAGAAGAAAAAGATACATGTATGAAAGACTGAATGAAATCTCAGGAATAAAGCCTTATAAAACTGAAGTAAACTTTATTTGTGTAAAAATAAAAGATGAGCTGATTTTCTAAAGGACTGAATGTGAAAAATTGCGGAAAAAAATGATGGAAGAAGGAATTTTAATAAGGATACGTCCAATTTTAAATTTTTGGATGAAAGATTTTTAGACTGGCAATTAAGGACAGAAAGAGTAACGACAGAGTTATTGAGAGCTTTGAAAAATTTTTAGAATAGTGAAAGGTGTATTATTTATGAAAAAGAGGATTATTATTTATTTTATCGAGTATTTTTAATTTGCTCACTTTTTGCTTTTGGCGAAAACTTTCCAGATAAGTCAAAAATATGAGATGGATTTCATTCCAGAAGGCTGGAAAATCAATTCTTTCGGCTAAAGGAGTTTGAATAACGATAAACTTGAAGATACTGTCGTTGTTATTGAAAAGATGATAAAGCAAACATTGTGAAAAATGAGAAATCTTGGCTCTGAATATTTAAACTTGAATCAAGAATACTTTTGGTTTTATTCAAAGCAAAAATGGAAGCTATATTTTTGGTAAGCAAGAATGACAAAGACTTTTATCAAAAGTGCAGGAGATAAGGAAAATCCAGCTCTTATGGATACTTTGGACAACATTAGCATATAACATTTTAAAAATTAAATTTAATTATTTTTGAGTGCAGGAAGCTGGTCAGTAACACAAAAATACCTACACTTTTAGATTTCAAAACAAAAATTCGAACTTATCGGATTTGACAATAATTCATATATGAGAAATTTTGGCAATCAAGAGGAATTTAGCATTAATTTTTCTACTAATAAAGTAAAAATTACTACTGGCGGAAATATGTTGATGAAAAGGCAAATAAACCAGAAGGAAGAATGGAAAACTATTAAAGCTAAAGAAAAATATGTGTTAGATGAAATGACAGGCGATATAGTCGATGAGATTGCAAAATATGTTTATTAGTATTTTAAATGGGGATTCTTATGATTTATAAGATATTCCCTATTATTTTATAGTGAAAAACTGCTTTAAACTAAACTCAAAAATTATGACTATTTTACTCAAACCCTAAATTTATATAATTTTAAATAGGTTTGAGTATATTTTGTTATAAATTTACTGATTAGAATGTTTGAGAATCTTATTATTAAAATTGAATTGACAAAAAAATGGAAAAAGTTAATAGAATGTAGGGTATATAATAATTTAGTGGGAGCATAAGGAGTGAAAAATTTCTGTGAATAATTTGATGGAATGAAAAACATTAGTAAAAGATACTGAAAAGAAATTGATTTAAAGTAAAACATAACTTTTTCTGAAAAAGAAAAGTATTGGATAAATGGATAAAGAATCTTGAAAATGGTGTTCTAGATAAATCAAAAGAAGAGGAATTTCAAGGAGTGTACAAGATATATTTACAACAGTTTTAGGAGCTGTAAATAAAGCAGATGGAAAAACTGAATGGAATTTAGAACATGAATCTAAAACAAAAATGGATGGACAAAAAGCTGATGGAGCTTTGGGATTTTTGATATAAATGGAGATGTAAAAGTTGTAATTGAATTAAAAAGCCTGCAAAATTTCGTTGGATATTCGGCAAAAAGAGTAGGCGATACAAAGAACTCCAGTAGAGCAAGCATTTGGATATGCTCCAAAATTTAAAGGAAGTTGTAAATGGGTTATTGTTTTCAAATTACAAAAGAAATACAGCTTTACAGAGCCAATAATATGCTAGAATATCAGTATTTTTCTTAAAAAAACTTGAAAGATGATTTGGAATTTAAAAATTTCATTTTACATTCTTTATCATTTGAAAATCTAGTTAAAACAGATAAAACAATAAAAATTGACAGAAACGTATCAAAAAGACAAATAGAAATTGAAAAGAAATTTTATACAGAATATAAAAACTATGAGATTACATATTTTTGAAAAATATAAAAAGAATAATCCACAAAAAGATGAAATATACTTTTACTTGAAAAAGTCCAAAAATTATTGAATAGATTTTTGTTTATTTGCTTCTGTGAGAATAAAGATTTGTTGCCAAATAATAGTTATCATGAAATGTTAGAACGAGGAAAAACAGAAGACATATTTGAAAGCTTCAAAAAATGTTTTTGTAGTTGGATAAATATAGGAAACATAAAAATACAATATTTCAAAATTTAACGGTGGACTTTTAAAAATGATGAAGTTTTTAGATACATTAGTTATAGACGATAAAGTTTTTGAAGAAATGGATATCAGAATATGATTTTAGTTCAGATTTAAATGAAAATATTTTAGGACATATTTTTTTGAACAATCTATAAATGATATAGAGAGATTTAAAAGAAGAAATAAAGAGTGAAGTTTTTGATAGAAAGAAAGGTAAACGAGATGGGATTTTTATACTCCAAAAATACATAACAAAAGTATATTGTTGAAAATTCTATAGAAATTGGCTTGATGATAAAAAGAAAAGAGCTAGGGAAGATAAATTACCAGAACTTACAGAAAAAGATTTTTAATTACGATCTTTACAAAAGAAATTATAAAAAGCATATAGAATTTTGGACAAAATACAGAGAGGCTGTAAAAATATAAAAATTGTAGATCCAGCTTGCGGAAGCGGAGCATTTCTAATCACAGCCTTTGAATATTTATTAAATTACAACAATTATTTAGATGATAAAAATTTTTGATTTGACAGGAACAAAAGATTTATTTTCCGATACGACAAAGGAAATCTTACAAAATAATATTTTTGGAGTGGATTTGAATAAGGAAAGTGTCGAAATCACCAAATTATCATTGTGGCTAAAAACGGCTGATAAAAATAAAAACATTGCTACACTTGAAAAATAATATAAAATGTGAAATTCATTAATTGATGATATTGAAATTGCTGGAGAATTAGCATTTGATTGGGAAAAGGAATTTCCACAAGTGTTTAAAAATGGTGGATTTGATGTTGTGGTGGGAATCCACCGTATGTATTTACAAGAGATAATTTTTAGTGAATTGGAAAAAGTTATTATATAAAAAGAATATGAAGTTCAACCTATAAGATAAATACTTATATATTATTTATGGAAAAATCATTTAAACTTTTTAAAAATAAAGGCTATAGTAGTATGATTGTACCTAATTCTTGAGTTAATGATGTATTCTGGGAAAGGCATTAGAGAATATATTTTTAGAAAAATACAAAATTATTAGAAATTGTTAATTTGGAAGGACATTCTTTTTGAGAATGCAAATGTAGAAACGATAATTTATATTGGTTACAAAGAAACGGGAGAGTTTAAAACAAGAATACTGCTAAACCAGAAAAAGAATTTATTTATTCTCATAGTAAAAATCTACTGATTTTATAAATGAAGAGGAAAAATCTTTAAAGTTTTTAATGATAAAAATTCTAGTGAAATTAACAAAAATATTTGAAAATTCAGTTATGTTAGATGAAATAGTTAATATAAAAAGCAGGATTACAGGCATATGAAAAAGGAAAAGGGTACACCAAAGCAAACATCAGAAGATGTGAAAAATAGAATTTATGATTATACATATAAATATAACGAAAATACTCATAAATATTTAGCAGGTGGAGATGTTAAAGATATGCTTTTAATTGGACAGGACAATATTTAAAAATATGGTAAAAAATTTATCTGCATCACGAACTATAGAATTGTTAATGGCAAGAAAGTAATTATTAGAGAAATAACAGGTAAATTTCTAAAAATAATTTTAAATGATTTAAAGAAAGTTTCCTTTTAAAGAAATTTCTCTGCAAGAACAACAACCTTTTATCGAAAAAAAGCTGACAAAATGTTAGCTTTTAAATAAAAATTGCAAGAAATTTCACAAAAATTTCAACGAATGATTACGAGAGAATTTGGTTTAGAAAAATTTCTACTAAATTACAAAATTGGTATTTATTGAATTTTGATGAATTTATAAAGAGTTATCAAAAGCAAAGTGAAATTAAGCCTTTCTCAAAAAGCTGATTGGGAGGATTATTTCATTGCAGAAAAATCAAAAGCAGAAACATTAAACAATGAAATTGAAATGATGGATAAAAGAGATTGATGGGATGGTTTATGAACTGTATGGGTTGAGTGAGGAGGAGATTAATATAATAGAAAGAAATTGAATATAAGTTTTTAGAAAAATGAATTGAATTATTAGGGGAATAAAAAATGTTAATACTAAAAATCTATTATAGAAAAATTTAAACTGAATGAGTTAATAGCGATTGTATATGTTTCATAATGATGCCAGTTAAATATATAGAATTTTTGAAACTGGAAGAATTAAAAATAAAGTATCAAATGTATATAAGTATAAGTTTTTAGTAACTTCTTCATATTTTTATAAGATTTATTTCGTGGATTAATAGAAAAATAAAATATAAAATAAATAATTCAGAAAAAGAGCTATTAATTATATGCTCAACAAAAATAACGCCAGAAGAAATGACATTTTTAATGTACACATTTTATGATTCAGAAAATAATAAATTTAGAACAATGGGGTATATAGAATATTCAAATGGATTAAAGACCCCATTAGAATATTATAATATAATTTATTGTTCATCAAATATAAAGTATGGGATATGATATGAAATTTGCTTTATAATTTACAGCCATATATTTCAAAAATTCTTGAACAAGAATTTAGAGAATGGAAATATTGATCTTGAAAACGGAACATATATATTAGAAAAATAAGCTAAATTGATAAAAGAAAGGAGTGACCACAAATGAAAATAAAAATCTTCACATAGAAGAATATAACGGACTTGAAAATTTAGATATAAATTTTTGAGTCAGAAGGAAAAAGTTTTGGATTTGATAGTTCTGGCTGGGATTAATGGGAGTGGTAAAACTAGAGTTTTGGAAAGTATTCGTTATTGGTTTGAAATGTTTAGAAGCAAAGCTGTTAATGTGGAATTATTTTTATGAAGAGAATGAAAGAGAAGTTTTGGAAAGTCTTATGAATAGTGAAGGATTGACAGAAGTTGAAAAAGAAGCACAAAAAGGATATTGAATTTACAGATTGCTTGAGAAAATATAAAAATTTTTATAACTATGATTACAGACACAATAAAACAGAAAATCAAAATTATAATTCAAAAATAATAAGCAGAAGTTTTGGAAAAATTAAAAAGTATTTCCCAAAATAATTTATGTTCCAACTGAGATTAATTTTGAAGAAATTAAAAAAAGCTCAAACAAATTGAAAAAGAATATAGTTTTATTAATATCGTAGATTCATACGAAATCAAGGATATTCCGTCCTATATTGCAACTCGAGTTTCAAAAGTTGCGAATGAAGAGGAAGATTTGACAATGGGACAAGTCAGAAAAAGTTTTTGAGGAAATTAATGGGATTTTTTGAAATCTTTAGAGTTGGATGTGAAACTTTCAGAAATATCAAAAAGATGAGAATAGTATGCCGATTTTTTTACAGATTCTAGCGGAAAAATTTGGGATAAATGAACTTTCTTCTGGAGAAAAGCAGTTATTTTTACGGACTTTGGCGATAAAAAAATGCTGGAGCCTGAAAATTCGATAATTATGATTGATGAACCAGAACTTTCATTACATCCAAAGTGGCAACAAAAATTATTGATGTTTATAAAAATTGGGTAAAGAATAATCAGATAATTTTTAGCAACACATTCTCCGCATATTTTAGGGAGCGTTGAGAAAAGAAAAGTATAATTTTGTTAGTAAAAAAATAAGAATGGTGCTGTGGGAAGTTAGAACTGGAGAAAATTTTGGAAATTCGTATGGACAGACTATGGAAAGAATACTGGAAGATATAATGGGGCTTGAAAACAGATAGAAATCCTAGTGTCCATGAACTGCTTAATCAAGTAAAAAAGAAATGGTTAAAGAATGATAATTATGAAAAGTTTCTGAATTTGAGAGAAAATACAGTAAAATAAAAAGATATTCTAGGAAGAAGATGATAGAGATTTATTTTTAGTGGATATGGATTTGCAAATAAAAAGGGAGAAAAATGCTGAAAATAGATAAAAAAACGATGAGCCAAAAATTTTTTTACGGAATTTAAAAAAAGAAAAGTAATCCAAAAAGCTGGAAAGATTTTGATTTTGAAAATAAAGTGCAAACTAAAAAGAGTATATACTTGAAAATGAGCAAAAAATAGATGGAAATTATTTTTGTCCTTATTGTGAAAAGACAGATTTCTGTTGAGAAAAGTCAAATTGAGCATATAAAACCCTAAAGACAAATTTCCAAAGTTGTTTCATAATTACAGTAATTTTTGACTGGTTGTCTTGAAAAATCAAACTTGTGGTTCAACAAAAGGGAACAAATGGGAATGATAAATTTTGTGAATCCAGTTGAATATAATCCTAGAGATTATTTTTGAATATAGTATTAGTACAGGCGAAATAATTCCAAAAATATGAAAATGGAATAGAGTATGAAATGGCAATGAAAAACAATAGAAATTTTAAATTTGAATCATTATGTGAAAGCAGAAAAAGTTTTATTTATCAAAATTCTTCAAGAAAAGAAGGGAAAATAGTAATTAATATTGAAAATTTAAAATATATAACAAAAATTTCCTACGCTAAAAAGAATTTCTTTTTAAAAAAATTTAAAATCTGCAAACTGAAAAATAAATAAAAAAACGGAGAGAGAAAAATGAATGAAAATTTAGTAAAAAAATTTTTTTATATTCTAAGTTTTAGTTATAAAAATTTGAGTTTGGAAGAAAGGGAAAAGTTTGTAAAAGAGGGGTATCGACATGTTTTTGAGCGAGTATATGGATAAAATGGTTATAAAAAGGATATGTTGTTGTTGAAACTTGCCTTGAGAATAGAGCTTTATTTGGATGTTTACAAGGAATTTGAGGTTGAGAAACTGAAAAGAGATTTTTAAGATTGAGAAGATGAAAGTTTACAAAGGGAGTGAGGCAGTGCATTATTTACTGCGGGTGATTTGTGGGCTGGATTCAATAATAAAGGGAGAAGATCAGATTCTTGTACAGCTTAAAAAAAGCATATTTTGACGCTCTTGACAAAAAAATATTACGTCTTCTTTTTGAATATAATGTTTAATCAGGCGATAGAAACTGGGAAAAAGATTTAGGACGGAAAGCAAGATAAATGAAAAATATTTCACTTGATTCGATAGCTGTAAAATTTATAAGAACAAAATTTGAGAGCCTTGAAAATAAAAAAATATTTGTAATTGGAGTGGGAGATTTGAGCCAGTCAATTCTTGCACTTCTTCACAAAATGAACAATTGCCATTTGACAATGACAAATAGAAGTTTACGACGATCAATTGAATTGCAGAAAGTGTATCCAGATGTTCAAACTGCAGAATTTAATGAGAAAATATAATGTTATAAAAAAATATGGATATTGTAATAAGTGCCACTTCTGCACCACATTTGATTCTTGAAACAGCGAAAATTCAAAAATATTTTTGAATGATGGAAAAACGAGTTTTTTTCCTTGATTTAGCTGTTCCTAGAGATATTGAAACAAGTATTGGGAGAGTTTGAAAATGCTTCGCTTTATCATTTGGAGGATATTTGGGATGAATATAATAAAAATGTGGAAAAAAACAGGGATGAAATTGTAGAAAAAAATATTCTTACATTATTGAGGAGCAGTTGAAAAAATAGCGGAAAAAAACTTGAAAAAAAGAAGAAAATATACAAATCAGAAAAAAATATTGAGATGGGTGAAAATGGATGAAATCAAATAAAATAATTATTGGAACGAGAGGAAGCATTTTGGCACTTGCACAAGCGGAAAAAGTGAAGGAAATGCTTATTAACAAAATATGATGAATTAAGAAGTGTGGAGAATTTTTGCGAAATTGAAGGATTTGATAGTCCACTGGAAATAGAACTGAAAGTTATAGTTACAAAGGGAGATAAAGATTTAAGGGACTTTACAAAAATAAAAGGAACTACGCAAAAAGGACTTGTTTGTGAAGGAAATCGAAAAGGAAATGCTGGAAAATAAAAATAGATTTGGCAGTGCATTCGTTAAAGGATATGCCACAGAATACTCCAGAAGGGCTTTTGAATGCATGTTTTCCAATGAGGGAAGATAACCGTGATGTGCTTGTTTCAAAAACGGGAAAAAAATTAAAAGAACTTGATGAAAATTCTGTAATTGGGACAGGGAGCATAAGACGGGAAAAGGAGCTTTTGAATTTGCGAAATGATGTAAAAGATAAAAAGCAATTCGTGGAAATATTCACACAAGGCTAAAAAAACTTGATGATGGGGAATATGATGCGATTGTACTGGCTGCAGCTGGATTAAAAAGAGTTGGGCTGGAAAACAGAATTACTGAATATTTTGATACAGATTCATTTATGCCAGCACCAGGACAAGGGATTTTGTGTATTCAATGCAGGGAAAAATGATAATAAAATACATACATCTTCTGAAAAATTATAAATGATGATGAAGTTACGATAATGTGTAAAGCTGAAAGAGAATTTTCAAAAAAATTTTTGATGGAGGATGCCATACTCCGATAGGCTGTTCATCGGTTATTGAAGGAAATACATTAAAATTAAAGGGAATGTTTAATGATAACGGAATCAGAATATTTAAAGAAGTTGAAGGAAATAGAGAAAATCAAAGGAAACTGCACAAAAAAATTGGCTGAAGAAATAAAAGAAAGAGGAGATGAAAAATGAGAAAAGGTAAAGTTTATATTGCAGGAGCAGGCTGTGGAGACGAGGAACTTATAACTTTAAAATTGAAAAAAACGTGATAGAAAAAAAGCGGACTGCATTGTTTATGACAGACTTGTAAATGAAAATATCTTACAGTATGCAAAAGTCTGATGTGGAAATGATTTATATGGGGAAAAGAAAATACTGCTGGAGGAAAATTACAGGCAGAAATAAATAATAAAATTAGTAGAAAAAGGTAAAAAGAAGGACTTGCGGTTCTAAGATTAAAAGGAGGAGATCCTTTTGTATTTGGACGAGGAGGAGAAGAAATAGAGGCTTTAGTTGCTGAAAAATATAGATTTTGAGGTAATTCCAGGGATAACTTCTTCAATCGCTGTGCCAGCTTATGCTGGAATTCCTGTTACTCACAGAGGAATCAATACTTCTTTTTCATGTGTTTACTGGACATACGCAATTTAATGGAATAGAACTTGATTTTTCCAGTTATTGCAAAAATTGGAAGGAACTTTGGTTTTTTTAATGGGATTAAGCAATCTTGAAAAAAATAGCAGAAAAACTTGATAAATAACGGAAAAAAATCCAAAAACACCTGTTGCAATAATAAAAGATGGAACAACGACAAGACAGAAAACTTACACAGGAACATTGGAAACAATAGTAAATACAGTAAAAAGAGCATAATGTAAAATCACCTGCCATCATTTTAATTGGAGAAGTAGTAAATTTACGGGAAAAAAATGAAATGGTTTGAGAATAAGTCGTTATTTGGGAAAAAAATATTCTTGTTACAAGAAATAGGGAAAAAAACAAGGAAATATTTCAAATAAAATAAATGAACTTGGCGGACAGGCTTTGAGCCTTCCATTTATTAATATAGAGTATGTCGATTTTGAAATGCCTGATTTGAAGGAATACAGCACCCTTCTATTTAACAGCATAAATTCTGTTATTGGATTTATGAGAAAAAGTAAAGGATATTCGTACTTTAGGAAATGTTAAAAAATAGGTGTAGTGGGAGAAAAAAACTGCTGAAGAAATTGAAAAAAATATAAAATAATTCCAGATTTTTTTATCCAGAAGAATACACGGTAGAAAGACTGGCTAGCGAAAGTGTGAATTTTTACTAAGGAAGGAGAAAAAAATACTGTTTATAGTATCTGATATTTCTCCAGTAAATGAAAAATATTCAGATTTATACAACCGAAATTATGAAAAACTTGTAGTTTATAAAACTCAGAAAGTCGAAGTGGAAAAGGAAAAAAAGCAGAAAAAAATACATAAAAAGAAAGTGACATTTTTAATGTTTTTAAGCTCTTCAACCTTTAAAGCCTTTTGCTGATAGCATAAACTTGAGTGAAAATGAGGAAATAAAAGAACTTCTGAAAAAAATAAAATTATAGCCTCAATTGGTCCTGTTACTACAAAAACTATTGAAAAATATGGATTAAAAAGTAGAGATAGAGCCGAAAAATATACGGAGGAAGGGGTGTTTCAAGAAATATTGAAAATTTGTTAATAATTAAAGTTTTTATACAAATTACTATCTTTTTAAATTTTGATATTGTTAATTTAAATTAAAACTATAAAAAGCTCTAATCAACAAGGATTAGAGCATTCTTTTTATAATTTTTTTAAAATTCCATAATTGTTTTTATTAGGCTGTGTCTGAAAACTCGAAATCTATGTTATTTTTTAATGTTTTTATTTTTATAAATTATACAAATCACGATAAAATCAGTGTTTATTATTTTTTGATTTTGGAAAAATTTGTTAAAAATTCATCATTTCGATAGTTTTTCAGACACGCCCTAAAAAATTATTATTTTATTTTTCATTTCATTAATTTTTCCACGCACAGGAAAAAAATTGCACTAATAGCGACTTAGTATACGGATGCTTTTGCTTTTTTTCAGAAATTTGTCCGCCTTCTATTACTTCCCACCACATCTCCGTGATACATTACTACAATTTCGTGTGCAAAAGATTCTATTAATGCTATGTCATGACATATAAAAAAATCATTGTTATGTTTTTCTTTTTTTGTAATTTTACAAGAAGTTCCACTATGTTTTTTTGAATGGAAACATCAAGGGCAGGAAGTTGCCTCATCACATATAAGTATCTCTGGCTCAAGCGAAATTGCTCTTGCGATTCCAAGCCTTTGTCTTTGCCCACCACTCATATTTTTGTGGATACTTTGTTACAAATTCCTCGGGCAAGTCAACCATTTTTAGAAGTTCTGCCGCTTTTTGCTTTCTTTCTGACTTTTTCAATCTTCCATAGTTCATCAAAGGTTCTGTCAAAATTTGCATAACGTTCATTTTTGGATTGAAAGCTGACCATGGATCTTGAAAGACTATCTGGATATTTTGTCTATTTTCCCACACTTCCTGTTTTGTAAACTTGCTTATATCCCTTCCGTGATACAAAATCTCTCCAGAAGTTGGCTTTTTCCAAATCCATAAGCATATTTACAAGTGTTGTTTTTCCCCGATCCTGATTCTCCAACTATTCCCAAAGTTTTTCCTTTATGAATTTTTCAAATTTACGTTGTTACAAGCTACTACTTTTTTTATCATTTGATTTTTTTCATAAATTTTTTTGTAAGGTTTTTTTGTTTCAAGAATTACATCATTAATATTAGACAAGCCTTTTCACCTCCAATTTCAGGCACAGCTGCTAGAAGTTTTTTGTGTAGTCACTTTTTTTGGATTTTCTATAACTTCGTTTTTTTATTACCTGCATCAACGATTTTTTTCCATTCTGCATAACAATTATTTTATCTGAAATATATGCGGCAACTCCCAGATTGTGGGTTACCATTATGATAGAAGTGTCAAATTTTTTTCTGAGGTCCATTATTTCCTTCACTATTTGAGCCTGTGTTATAACATCTAATGCACTTGTAGGCTCATCTCCCAAAATAATTTTTGGATGAAAAGTAAGCGCCATTGCTATTCCTACACGCTGTTTCATTCCACCTGACAGCTGGTGCGGATAGCTTTTCATAATGATTTCAGGATCTGGCAAGTTTACTTTGGAAAACATATCTTTTGCTTTTTCTTCAGCTTCTTTTGTTGACATTTTGGAATGTGTCTGAATGTATTCGACAAACTGTTTTCCTATTTTTCTTATTGGATTAAGAGTTCCTCCTGAATCTTGTGAAATCATAGTTATTTCAGTCCCTCGCAGTTCCCTCCATTGATTAAGGCTTTTACTGAGCATTGATTCTCCGTTATAAATTATATCGCCTGAAATTATTTTTCCTCCATTTGGCAATAGTCCCAAAATAGAAGAAAGAACGGTAGATTTTCCACTACCGCTTTCTCCCACAATTGTTATTATTTCACCTTTTTTCAATGAAAGAGAAAAATTTTCAACTACTGGAGCCTTATCTCCATACTGAATTGTCAAATCTTTTATCTCCAACATAAATTCTCCTTAATTAGCTTTTGCTACATCTTTTGTTATCCAGTAGTAATCCATTGGATACATTTTAAGCCCTGTTACCACTTTGTTGCTGTAAAGGAATGTAGTTTCATATCCAAAGAATAATGTCGCCGCATCGTTCATTATTAACTGCTGTATTTTTACAACAAGATCTTTTCTCTTAGCTTTATCAAATTCTTTTGATAACTCATCTAGCATTTTGTCAACTTCAGGATTTGAATAACCTGTTTTGTTTGTTTCTGCTTTGCTATACCAGTTTTCATGTAAGTATTTTTCAGGATCTCCAGTATTTGCAGCAAGTACGTTCCAAATTAACATATCAAAGTTTGAATCGTCTCTCATACTCAAAAACTGTTTCATAGCTTACAGGTTTTAAAGTAACTTTTATACCAATTTCCTTCATATCAGTTTGGAATGCCTGAGCATAAATTTGCAATTCTTCTCTACTTGTATAAATTACAAAGTTCAAGTCAATTTTTGATCCATCAGGACGTTCTACAAACCCATCTCCATCCACATCTTTATATCCTGCATCTGCTAATATTTTTCTTAGCACTTTCACGGTTATAGGCATTTTCATCTTTTAATTCATTAAATCCGTAGTCCAATGTTGGAGGAACTGGTGCTTTTCCTGGAGTTGCTCCACCTTGTAATAAGTTTTGTGTATAGTTTTCTCTATTTGCACCTCTTATTATTGCTTCTCTCAATGCTTTGTCTTTCAATCCTTTTGTTTGATTCATAAATGCATAAGTTGATCTTAATGATTTCAATTCGTTTATTACAATATTTTTTTATCTCCTTCAAAATCAGCTTTATTAGTAACTTTCAAGTTGTATGCCACATCAATTTCTCCTGATTTTTAGAGATAATGCTCTTGTATTTTGATCATTTATATCTTTAAAATGTTACTTTTTGCCAATTTTGCTTTTTCCATTCCAGTAATTTTCATTTCTTACAACAACTGTCTGTTCACCAGGCTTAAATTCTTGTACAACAAACGGTCCTGTTGATATTGGCCCTTTTTGAGCAAATTCATCTGTATTAACTGACGTATCAACTATTAAGAACAACGGATCTGCCAATGATTCAGGCAATATTGCTACAGGCTCTTTTGTTTTTATTTTCAATTCTTGTCCACTAGCTTCTATTGAAGCATATTTAAAGAATGATTCTGCTCTTTTATTTTTTTAGCAAATACTCTTTCTATTGATTTTTTTACTGCCTCTGCTGTCAATGGATGTCCATTTGAGAAAGTTACTCCATCTCTTATCTTGAAAGTCCATTCTAATTTATCATCACTTAATTTCCAGTTTTCAGCAAGCAATGGCTGCAAGTTACCTTTTTCATCAAAAATTGTCAAGTTCTCTCCAACACCATAACGAGTTACAACCCAGCTAAAATACTGATCTGTAGGCTCAAGCGTATCTGCAAACGAAGTTACTCCAACTACAAGTTCATTTGGATTAGTTTTACTTTTTTTCCAGAACCACCTTTTTCCACCACATGCTACAAGCAGCATCAACACTGCCAAAAATTAAAATTAAAAAAATTTACTTTTTACGATTTTTTTCAACATTCTTTTTCTCCCTATTATATTTTTATTTTTTTGTTACTTTTTTTATTTTTTTAAATTATTCACTTTTTACATCAACCAAATCTCTTACTGAATCTCCCAGCATATTGAATATAATTACAACAATTACTATTGCTAATCCTGGATACATCATCATCCAAGGAGCTCTGCTAAGTGTTGTTCTACCTTCGTTAAGCATTGCTCCCCACTCTGGTGTTGGAGGTTGTGCTCCAAATCCTAAAAATGAAAGTGCTGCTATTTCCAGCATTAATGTTCCCATATCTGAAACCGCTGTTACTATCATCGTTGTAATCATATTTGGAATTATATATTTAAATATTATTGAGTAATCCCTGCTTCCTGTTATTTTTGCCGCTTCCACATACAGTTCCTGTTTTATTTTAAGAACCATACTTCTTGCAAGCCTCGCATATTTTGTCCAAGTAACTGCCGCTATTGCTATAATTGAATTTTTCACACTCGGATTTAAAAGTCCAGCTATCGCTATGGCAAGAATTAATCCTGGAAATGCAATCATCATATCTCCAAGTCTCATTATCACCGTATCAACAATTCCTCCAAAATATCCTGCAAGTACTCCCAGTATCGTTCCTACAGCAAAAATTATGAACATCAAAGTCAAAGTCATAAATATCGAGTATCTTGAACCATATATAATTCTTGAAAACAAATCTCTTCCAAGCTGATCCGTTCCAAAAATATACTGTTTTGATGGTCGCAGCAAACTTGGACCTAATTGTTTAAAAGGATCATTTGGCACTATAAATGGTGCAAAAATTGCAATTAATACCACAATGACTGCAAGTGCCAGAAATATTTTCAGTTGTGTATTTTTTCCCATAAATTTCAATTTGTTCAAGTTTAAATTACCTCCTCAACTCTTGCATCCAGATATTTGTACGAAATATCAACTGCGATATTTACTATCAGGTACAAGAATGCAATTATTAGCACATAAGACTGAATTAGTGGATAATCCTGAGCTGATATTGCTTTTACTGCCATTCTTCCCATTCCTGGCCAGTTATAAACTATTTCTACAACTGCAGTTCCACCCAAAAGGCTTCCTAATGAAAGTCCTAGAAGCGTTATTATAGGCAGCATTGCATTAGGCAATACATGTTTCCACAAAATATCACGTTCTTTTATTCCCCTCATTCTAGCTCCTGTTACATAACTTTTGTTTAACTCTTCAAGAAATATGTGCCTTATTTGCCGTATATATTTTGCAGACATTGCTATCGCTATCGTTAATGCAGGTAAAATCATTGAACCAAAATCAGCATTTCCACCTGAAACTGATACAAGTCCAAGCTGTACTCCAAATATACTCAAAAATACTAGCCCTAACCAAAAACTTGGCACAGACATTCCCATGAATGTCATCATTCTTATTAAATAATCCTGCCATTTATTTTCTTTTACAGCCGCAAGTATTCCAGTCGGTATCGAAATTACACACATTAAAAACAGTGCCATAAACGAAAGGGACAATGTAGGAATAAATGCCTGCCCTATCTTCTGAATTACTGGGACTCTTAACGAATAGGATTTTCCAAAATCACCTTGCAGAACTCCAAATAGCCATTTCCAGTACTGGATGTAAAAAGGCTTATCAAGTCCAAGTTCAGCTCTTGTCTGTGCTAAAAGCTCAGGTGTTGGAAGATGTCCGCATTCTGTAAGCATAACTTGGGCAGGATCTCCTGGCGAAATATACATTAAACAGAATGTAAAAAAACTTATTCCGAAAAGCACAACTAATATTTGTATCAAGTATTTTTATTAATTTTTTTGTTATTTTTTTCATTATTTTTATAGTGAGTTAATCACATCTCCTTTACTTTTTTTCAATAAATAAAAAAATCCAACCGAGAAAAGTTGAACTGAATTTCATATATTAAGACAGACGAATACCAGTATATAATAATCATCTACAATATATTAAATTTTTTTCCCTTCCCGAAAAAAATGTAATCTTATATAGGCAAGTCTCCTGACTAACTTCATCCTACTCATATCCTTCCCGAAATATTTTATATTCCAGTGGCTTTGCATATTTTTCGTCAGTTTCACAGTAGAGGTGGCTGTATCGGATTTTTAACCGATTTCCTTATTAAGTTTGTAAAACACCTATAAGTTTATTATAAATATTTTTTTATTGATTCCTTATTTTTGTATGTTAATAGACTTCCTGAAGTTTATCCATAAACATATTATGTATAAATTTATATTCTCCCATTCCTTTTAGAACAGGTGTTACTTCATAGCCTTCATTTTGCAGAATTGTCTTCCACGAATCTTCCTCATCAGAAGCCATATCATTTTTGGCATGATCTCCTGCGACTATCATAAATGGCTTTAACAATATTTTGCTAAATCCTCTTCCTTTTTAATTTTTTTGAATAACATCTTCAATTGTCACTTGCCCTTCAACAGTAGCTATGAAAATATTATCTTTCCCAGCCTTTTACATATTCCTCTTGAAGCCGTTGATATGTACTGTCTGCAGAACTTTCAGATCCATGTCCCATAAACACAATGGCATCATTCCCTTCAGTACTGTTAAACTCTTCATCATTTACAACTTTTCGAAAATCTTCGTCGGTTACTAAAAGCGGTTTTGATATTTTTCCATATTTATCATTAAGTTTTGCATACTCAATTCCATCCAGAATATGCAGCGACATTGTTACAATCTCATCATAACCTTTATTTTTTTCAAAGCCTCCAGTCCTTCATTCTGATCAAATATGTGAATTCCTTCTTTTTTTCACTATTTGTCTTATAACTCCCGATGTATAGGCTCTTTCTACTCTTTCACTTCCATATTTGGCTTTTACCTTATTTTCAATCGAATCAAGGCATTTTTGTCTCGTATCCTTATGTGATGTACCGAAACTCGTTACTAAAACTGCTTTTTTTCCATAAACATTTCCTTTCATTCTAAATTTATAGAAATTTTTTTGTCTTCTCTTTTCTATTTCACCTAAAAGCTAAATTTTTTTACCTCCTTCCTATAAAGCTTATAACAATTTTTACATAATTGTTCTTTACATTTGAATCCCATCAAGCTCAATCAGATCCCCAAACTAATGTAGTTATATAAGTTTAAGTTTGATAATCAAACTATTTTTTTCTTTATTACCTACATTATAATAATTATTTGTTTTTTTGCAACTGTTTTTTTAATTATTTTAATTTTTAGAATTAATTTAATATTATTCCAGCAAATAAAACTAATAATGCTGTAAGTTCCAAAGAAGCTCCCATAGTGTCTCCTGTTATCCCTCCAATTTTTCTCTTTACATTTTGCATAAAACCAAAGTATAAATATTATTGCCAGAAGTAATATTGTCAGACCTTTTATTTTCATAATTCCAAAGGACAATACTGCTACTATTATGATAGAAATAATAGCTTCTTTTTTTCCCATTCTGGTCGATAATTCCATTACTCATTCCATTTTTTCTTGCATATTCTCCAAATCCTGCATTCATTGATGTTGACAATCTTGAAATTATTGGATAAAGAAGCAAATATCCAGATTTTTACTTGAGAAAGAAACACAAACTTTGCTATAAAATATAATATAAGTATTACCGTTCCATTTGTACCAATTCTTGAATCCTTCATTATTTCAAGCATTTTTTTCCTTTTTAGCATAACTGAAAAGTCCATCCGCAGTATCTGCCAGCCCATCAATATGAATAAGCCCTGTTATCAAAATTTCCGCTATTATTAAAGCTATTGCAATAATTTGCCTATTTCCCGTAATCTTTCCTGTCAAAAAATTTACAGCAAAAAGAAAAACTCCTATTATTGCTCCAACTAGTGGAAAAATATTTCACTGATTTTTCCCAGTTTTTCTTCATCATATTCCACATTTACAGGAATTGGCAGTCTTGTCATAAATTGCATCAAAATTATAAATCCTTTTTATCATATTTCTTTTTCCTTTTTTTAAATATAGTTTCATAGTAATGCCACTTTTAAAATCAGTCTCAAAGATTATGGCAATCTGATGAAATCTAGATTTATTTAATTTTTTTATCATATTTTTACCATAAATTTAAAAAAATTTACAAAAAAATTGAAATTAAATAAAAAAATAATGAAGCAAAAATAATAAAAATTCTACTTCATTATATATTTTACTGTTTCAAAATTAAATTGATAAAAATCGAATAATCTCAACTCTTTAATTTAAATTCAAACAAGTTTTTTTCTAGTTTTTATCCTATACTAGCTCTTTTTATTACTTCCAATGCTTTTTTTCATAATCTGGATGTTCTCCAACTTCAGGAACATATTCCACATATCTTATGATTCCATCTTTATCCACAATAACTGTTCCACGTGATAATAATCTCAGTTCCTTTATTACAAATCCATATTTTGTCCCAAAATCCAGCTCTTTATGGTCTGAAGTTGTCAAAGCATTTTTAATTCCTTTATCTGCGCAATATCTTCCAAGTGCAAACGGCAGGTCAACTGAAATACTTAATAATTGCACATCATCTCCAAAATTTGCCGCTTCCTGATTAAATCTTGACAGTTGTAATGCACACACACCTGTATCTACTGATGGAAATACCGCAATTACAACAACTTTTCCTTTATAGTCGCTTAATTTTACTTCTTTCAGCTCTGCGGACAAAACTGTAAAATCAGGTGCTACATCTCCTGCTTTCACTTCGTTTCCTACAAGAGTTACAGGATTTCCTTTAAATGTTACTTTATTTTTTTATTTCTGACATATTTACATCTCCTTTTTCTTTTTTTGCAATTATAACATATTTAAAATTATTTGTATAGAAAAAAATATTTGTATATCAAATAAAAAAAATAAAAAAATTATACGATAAAACTACTTTTTACACCTATAAAATTAAAAAAACTTCTTGCTAAATTTCATTCAAATAACATATGTTATATTATTTCACATATTTAAATTTATTTAAAAGACAGGAATTTACTAATAATGTTGTAAAAAAATACATAAATGTATTGAAAAAAATACATATAATGTGTTAAAATTTGTATAAATTACAAGATTATTATTTTTTTATAGTAAAAACACTTCAAAATCATAACTATTTTTACACAAATTCTAAATTATTTTTTTAATAGCTTGAATATTAAAAAAATTTGAAAAACACATTTAATATAAACTTAAATATTATTATGACTGATTTGAAAAAAATCGAAAGATAGGGAAGTAAGTGAGATTCTTACACTGTCCCGCAACCGTGAAAAAAAACTATATTTTACAGTTTTTTTAAGTCGGATAACTATCCATAATAATTATTCATTAATTGACTACGGCAGATGGTTAGATGAAATCCCTGAAATTATTTAGTCTTTTTTTAAATCAGTATTTTTTTCAACCGTTTGTCTTAGAGAAACGGTTTTTTTATTTTTTTGAAGTAATATAAAAATAATAAAAAAATATAAAATAGAAGGAGAGAAAAGATGAAAAAAATTCATTCAAAACGATTATCGTCATGTTGATGATGGGACTTATTTTTTTGCTTGCCAGCCAAAGCAAAAAAAGATGCAGCAAAAAGGAAAAAAACAGAAAAAAATCTGGTAAAAATTACATTGGCATTTAATCAGGATCCCTACTGGTAACTTAAATCCTCACGAATACTTGCCAAGCCAGTTTATTACACAGGATATGGTTTACGACGGTCTTGTTTCTTATGGAGAAAATGGAGAAATTAAGCCAATGCTGGCAGAATCTTGGGATATTTCCAAAGATGGAAAAACTTATACTTTTAAATTAAGAAAAAATGTAAAATTCTCAGACGGTTCAGATTTTTAATGCAAAAAAAATGTTGTAAAAAAACTTTGATACTGTCTTTTCTAAAGAAAATAAATCAAATCACTCATGGTTTGCATTTACTAATCATTTGAAATCATACAGAGCAGTTGACGACTATACATTTGAAATAGTTTTAGATACAGCTTATACTGCAACATTATATGACTTGGCAATGATCCGTCCTATACGTTTTCTTGGAGATGCTGGATTTCCTGACAATGGAGATACTTCAAAAGGAATCAAAAAAACCTATAGGAACAGGAGCTTGGGTATTAAAAAGAACACAAAAACAATGAATATTCAGTTTTTTTGTAAGAAATGAATATTACTGGGGAGAAAAACCTGCCGCTTCAGAAGTTGTAATAAAAGCTATTCCTGATAGTGAAACACTTGCACTTCAATTTGAATCAGGTGATATTGACTTGATCTATGGAAACGGTTTAATCAGCCTAGATAGATTTGAAACATACAGACAAGATAAAAAATACACTACTGCCACTTCTGAACCAATGTCTACAAGAATGATCCTTTTAAATACTACAAGCCCTATTTTAAAAGATCTTAAAGTAAGACATGCGTTAAGTCACGCTGTAGACAAGCAAAGTATCGCAAAAAATATATTTGGTGGTATCGAAAAACCTGCTGATACAATTTTTGCACCAAATGTACCTCATACAAATATAGAACTTGCAAAATATAATTTTGACTTGGCAAAAGCGCAGGCATTGCTTGATGAGGCAGGATGGAAAAAAGGTGCTGACGGTATGAGAGAAAAAGATGGTAAAAAAATGATTCTATCTTTCCCTTACATCAGTTCTAAAGTTACAGATAAAAATGTAGGAGAATACATTCAAGGAGAATGGAAAAAAATTGGTATCCAAGTTGACTTAAAAGCAATGGAAGAAAAAGCATACTGGGAAAATGCAACTGCAAAAAATTATGACTTAATGTCTGACTATTCATGGGGTGCCCCTTGGGATCCACACGCTTACTTGACTGCAATGGCTGACGATTCAGTTAACGGAACAAACCCTGCCTACGCTGCACAACTAGGTTTACCTATGAAAGCTGAGCTAGACAAAACTATCAGAGCTTTATTAATTGAACCTGATCAAACTAAATTAAACGAAATGTACAAATATGTATTAACTACTTTACAAGAGCAAGCTGTATATATTCCAATCAGTTATCAGGCTTTACTAAGCGTTTATAGAACTGGGGAACTGGGAAGGTGTGAAATTTATGCCTGAAGAAAACAGGCTCCCTGTATGGACAACAGTAAAAGTAAAATAAATTACAAATATTGAAATAATAAAAACCTCTTTAAAAGCTGAACTCAGAAATTACAACTGCTTTAGCCATGCTAAACTACATTTTTAAAAAAATAGAATAATTAGTTTGTTTTCATAACAAGGGGTCTTGACCCCTTGCTAAAAAAAGAATTTATAACAAAACCATTATTTTAACAAGAAATAGTTCGATTTTTAAAGAGGTTGAATATATATTCAATTTTAAGGGATGATTTTTGTGATAAAAAAATTAATATCATTATTTTCGATCTTTCTGGCAATATCAGTTATTACATTTTTTTCTTGTAAAACTGTCGCCAGGAGATCCTGCCCAAAATTATTTAAGGGCATCACATGTAAGCATAACCACAGAAACATTAGCAGCAGCCAGAAAAAATCTGGGACTGGACAAGCCTTTGCACATTCAGTATTTTAACTGGCTCACAGACATATTAAAAGGTGATTTTGGAACATCATATACAAAAAAAGCTCCTGTTACAGAACTTGTAACCGAAGCTATTGTTCCAACTTTTCAGCTTGGGACTTTTCTCATTTATAATTTTGATTATATTATCCCCTTTATTAGGGAGTCCTAAGTGCAATTAAAAGAAATACAGCTTTTTGACTACATAATTCAAGTTTTATCCTACACAGGAGTATCTCTTCCTACTTTCTGGCTAGGCTATATACTGATTATCTGCTTTTCAGTTTCACTAAAAATCCTGCCTGTTTCAGGAAGAGGCGACTGGAAAAATTTTATATTGCCCTGCATAACGCTTGTACTGCCTTTAATTGCACAGACAACTTTTTTTATAAGAAAAAAATATACTTGAAGAAATGGAAAAAAAGCTCACGTTGAAAAATGCAATTATTCGAGGCGTTTCCAAAAAAAGAATAATTCTTAACCATTTACTAAGAAATACATCTATTCCAATTATTACTGTTCTAAGTTCAAATATTATGTATTTACTGACAGGAAGTGTGTTAATTGAAGAAATTTTTTTGCTTTAGCCAGGTATTGGAAAACTGTTCACAACGGCTGTAAAAACTGGGAGATTTTCCCACTAATTCAGATACTGCTCTTATTTTTTTGGAATAATGTCTGTTATTGTAAATGAATTTACTCAAATACTTGTAAAAATATATGGATCCAAGATTAAGAATAAAAAGAAAAAAATCCAAAACTGGAGGTGTATTATAATTATGAAAAAAAGAAAAATTATTTTTATTTCTCAGTATCATTACTTGCTGTATTAATTTTTCATTGCTATTTTTTTGCACCTTTACTTGCTCCTTATGATCCGCAGTTCACCGATATTTCACAAAAAAACTGCAGCTTCCAAGCAAAAATTCATAAACTGGGAACAGATCATATGGGAAGGGATGTTCTTTCAAGATTAATCTACGGAACAAGGCTGTCACTTATGATTTCAGCCCTAATTACAGTTGTTACTTTATGCATAAGCTTTCCTGTGGGAATTTTAGCAGGCTGGTTTGGAGGGAAACTAGATAAAATATTTTTATGGATTGTAAATGTCTTCATGGCTTTCCCGAGTTTTCTTTTGTCAATGGCATTTGTCGGCATTTTAGGACAAGGAATAGGAAATATTATAATTGCTGTAAGCACTGTTGAATGGATTTACTATTCAAGAATTTTAAGAAATACAGTTTCTAGCGTCAAACAGCAAGAGTATGTTCAGGCAGCACAGGCAATTGGGGCTTCACCCTTTTTTTCATAATAAGAAAACATATTCTTCCTTTTTGTTTTCAAGCCTGTCTTAATTGCAGCGTTAATGAATATTGGAAATATAATTTTAATGATTTCAGGATTTTCCTTTTTAGGAATAGGAGTACAGCCAAACATATCCGAATGGGGAATGATGCTAAACGACGCAAAACCTTACTTCAGACGAATTCCAGGGCTGGTGCTGTATCCAGGACTTGCTATCTTCATAACAGTTTTTAACATTTAACCTGTTAGGTGAAACTTTTTGACAATAAAGGAATTAAAAAAATTATGGAAAAAAATTAAATATAAATGCACTAAAAAGTTAGTATTAATAACAAAACGATACTAAATAACATTTCATTTACATTACCAAAAGGGAAACTCTCATTATCATCGGTGAAAGCGGTTCAGGAAAAACAATGCTTTCCAGACTATTAATAGGAATAAAAGCCTGATAATGCCAACATAAATGGGAATATTTTTTTGATGAAAAAGATTTATTAAAAATATCAGAAAAGGAATGGAATGAATACAGAGGTAAAAAAATTTCATACATTTCCCAAAATCCTATGGCTGTGTTTAATCCTTTTCAAAATGTGGAATCTCACGCTGTGGAGCTGTTTCAAAGCAGGCTTGGTTTGTCAAGAAAAGAATGTATAGACAAAATAATTGAGGAAATGAAAAAAATTAAATCTTCCAAATCCAGAAGCACTAATGAAAAAAATATCCATTCCAATTAAGTGGAGGAATGTTACAAAGAATAATGTTTTTCAATGATGATTCAACTGGAACCTGAGCTCCTGATAGCCGACGAGCCTACTTCTGCCCTTGATTACTATAATACCGAAAAAGTTACTGAATTACTGAAAAATCTACAATCTCAAAATACTTCACTTATAGTAATTACTCATGATTACAATCTTGCAAAAAGAACTTGATGGAAAAAAATAATAATTATGAAAGATGGAAACTTAATTGAAAAAAAGGTAATACTTCTGATATGTTAAAAAAATCCTCAAAGTGACTACGGCAAAATCATTAATATTAAGAAAACGCTACACAAGATACAAAAAAAGAAGGAATTTGATATGAAAAAAACTAGTAATTGAAAATGTAAGCAAATACTATGATAAAAAAAGCCATTTTGTCCAAAAATAAATTTATCTGTTTCACAAAATGAATGTCTTGGTATTATGGGAGAAAGTGGTTCAGGAAAAAGTACATTAGCAAAACTGCTTGTAGGATTGGAATCTTTTGATGAAGGAAATATCATATTTAATGAAATATCATATGAAAAATATCAATAAAAAGCAACTATCCTTAATTCATCGTAAAATTCAGTTAGTTTTTTTCAAAATGCTTTTTGGTGCAGTAAATCCAAAATATACAGTCGAGGAAGTCTTGACTGAACCTCTAAAAAAATACACTATAAAAAGAAATTTCATACGAGGAAATGAAAAAAACGTGCAGAAAATTTTTTTAGAAAAAGTAGGACTTAACCCTGAATTTATGTCACAAAAAAGCCATTCAACTAAGTGGAGGGCAACTACAAAGGGTCTGTATTGCAAGAGCATTAATACTAGAACCTGAAATAATCATATTTGATGAATCTGTGAGCGGTCTTGATCCTATCATTCAGGAGCAAATACTTGAACTGCTCGGCTCACTAAAAGAAACTATGAATTTAACATACATTTTTTTATTTCTCATGATTTTTGAAGCCTGCTATTACCTATGCGACAAAAATAGCTATAATAGAAAATGGAGAGATAGCCGATATTATTGAAAATCTTGATTCTCCTATCATAGTAAAAAAATGAACGAATAAAAACGTATTTTTGAGAAAGGCTGTAGATTTTTATTGAAACTATTCAATAAACTTATCTTTATTTTCCCTTCGAATAATACAAAAAGGCTGTTATCACTTTTGCACAATGTAGTTGATTAACAGCCTCTATTTTTATTTAGGGTATTTATTATCTTATTTACAAGTATCTTGCCAATTTGCAGGATAAATTACATATAAAAAAATCTTGCAAAGTTAGGAGCACTAAATTTTTATTTTTTTGAACCTTTAGGGATTAAAATAGCATCTCCCCTGTTTCCTGTAACTTTACGTCCATCAACTATGATTTCTAATGTTCCATCTATTACATAATCTATCTCATCATAGTTCAGTTCCCAATCAAATGCAGATTCTTCCATTTCCATAACTCCGCAACTCAATCTTCCACTTTCTTCTATTGTAAATACATCAGTTAAGAACACTTTGTCGTTAGGATTTCCAGTATCAAATCTTTTCAGGTTTTACTGAAGGAATTTTTAACAACTCCTACTCCACTTTTTATCGATATGTTTTTTTCAAATCCTCCGACTTTTTCTCTTTAATTCTTCTTGTACTACTTTTTCTAAGTATTTTTTTCTAATGTTTCTCTGTCTAAATTTTTTTAAATCCATTGTTCTTCCTCCCAAATTACTATATTAATTTTTCAGGAACGAATAATCCTGTTTGTTCGCTTCTTATTTGAATTAATGCTCTTGGATCTTTTTGCTAAGTCGTCAAGTTTTTCCTTTTTCTTTTTCATAAGAAGTAAAAATTTTTTTGTACCTTTATATTCAGAAAGCATATTAGCATCTCCTATACTGTCACCTGCAACTAAAATAGGATCTTTTTCCACCATGTTTTAGATTTTAAATATTTATTTATTACTTCAACTTTTTCCTTTAGTTTGTGTTTGTGGATAACCATGTTTGTATTCAGCTCTATATTTATTTCCATTCATTTCAAGACGCATTCCGTAAACGCTGTCAGGACTTAAATTATATCCATAAGATTTGTCACTTGCGAAAAACTTTTACTATATCTTCAAGAGAAGCTGAAACTATATACACTTTTTATACCATTTTTTTCAAATTCATGAAATAAGTTAGCTGTTTCAGGTTGAGTTCTTAATCCACTCTTGTATTCATATTTAACTTTTCCAGCTTCACCTGTCAGCTTATCACTTGATTCAAGAACATATTTTCCAAGTTTATTTCCTATTCCAAAAATCATTTGCTTCTTTTGCCAATTTTTTTGCACTTCTTCCACAGTCATATTGTCAAACAGGTAAAGAACCCATGGATAAGCAATGTCATGAGAAAAAAACTTCCACCTATTGCTTCATAAAAGAAATGCCAATTTCCCTCTAAAAGTCTTTAAATTCTTCTGTAGCTTTTTATTTTTTTCCAAAGACATTTTTTTATCTTTTTATATAATTATTATAAAGGAAAGTATATCTTTTATCTAAATCATTTGCTATTTTTTTGTAATATTAATAGCTTGCCCCTTCACATTTGAATATTCCTTGTCAAAAATTATCTAATGGAATATCTTTTCTAATTGCCTTTGAGAAGGCAGCAGGCGTCATTTTAAATCTTAAATTATCTATCTGGTATCTAAACAGATTTTTCTTGAGTATCTTGATAAATTGATGTATAATCCCAGTCAAAAAAACAACATAGTTTTCCTTTATTCTTATTTTTCATCTATAAGTTTTGACAAGGCTGCCCTATTTTTTTGGGAACCCACCTTAATTCATCTAAATTAGCAGCTGATAACACTAATGCCATAAGTAAAAATACCAATAATCCAATTAATTTTTTTCACATTAAATTTCATCTTTTTCTCTCCTTGGATAATATTATTTTATATTTTTTTATTTTGCAGATTCTTTTTACAGAATAATATTTTTTTGCTACTAATATTGCTGTTACTCCTGCCACTAATTTTCCAACTATCATCGGGAAAATCATTTGAGTATATTTTCCACCATCAAATCCAGCTGTAAATCCTAAGTGATCTCCAAAAACGAACGCCGCACTTACTGCAAAGGCAATATTCATAACTTTTTCCATTTGCATCCATATCTTTTTAAAATTCCAAACATAGGAATATTGTTAGCTAAAGTTGCAACTAATCCAGCAGCCCCAGCTTCGTTCATTCCAAGCCTTTTTCCTAATACTTCCAGCGGTTTTCCAAATACTTTTGTAATAAAATGTACTAACGGATATGCTCCAGCAAGTACTATTGCAATTGCCCCAACTGTTCCTAACCCATCTTTTATCGGAGCCATTCCAGGAATTACCACAAATCCTGTTAATTCTTGAATTATCGCCGCTACTAATCCTATTGTTATTATAATTACCACCGCTTGTCCAAAAACTTCAAATCCTTTTGTCATTTTTTCAGGCATAAAAATTAATCCTAAAATAATTAATGTGGCAACAATTATTATTGGTATCAAATTCACCAAAATCAATCCTATTGGGAATCCAGCCACTAATCCACCTGCAAGTACTCCTAACGGTATTGTAGTAATTCCAGCTAAAATTCCTTTTGCCAAAAATGGCTTGTCATCTTTTTCAATAATTCCTAATGCTACTGGTATTGTAAACACGATAGTTGGTCCCATCATCGAACCTAATATAAATGCCGCTAATCTTCCAGCTTCTGGATTTTTAGCCATTTCTAATGCAAGTGGAGCTCCTCCCATATCATTTGCAAGAAGTGTTGTTGCAAACATAGCCGGATCTGCTCCTAATGCTGAATAAATTGGTCCTACTATTGGTGTTAAAAGATTTTTTAAAACTGGTGCTAAAGAAATAATCCCAACCATGGCAACCGCAAGTGAACCCATAGCCATTATTCCTTCTTCAAATTTTTTTCACCATATCCCAGTTTATTTCCAAATATCTTATCTATTCCACCAATTGCCATAAAAATAGTCATAATTATTATTATTATTTTTATCTATTCCCATTTTACATTCCTCCCAAATTTTCACTCAAATTTTTCTATTTTAAGTGAAAATACTCAAAAATATGTTATATTTTTTTGTTAGTTCCTATAAAATATTTTTTTATTTGATTGTAAAAAAACTACAAATAAAATTTATATTTAACTATAAGGTTTTTTTCACAAATATTTTTAGAAAAAAATATAGAATTGCCTAATCAAAATAATTATTTATTTAATGGAAATAATGTTAAAAATTTACAAGGCAATTCTATTTTTATAATGATGATTTACTCATTAATAATTTAATGGATTATCTGCTATAAATTTTACAGCTTCAGCGAACACTATCACAAGCAGCTTTTACATGCAGATTGGCTTCCTGTCAAAAGTCCTCCACCAAAGTTTGTTTCTGAAGGCGGTCCATAAAATGCAACCAATCTCACATCAGCAGCTTTTAATGCAACATCCAGAGCATACATTGCTTCTAGTGGCGGTGCTATTAAGTAAGCCAAAGATTCACCTTCTGGAATTCCTGCAGTTTTTGACAAATAAGTTCCTGTTCTTGATATGCAATGTGCAAAATATGCGATGCTGTCATCATCATTTGCACTTATAAACGCTGCTTCATTTTCAATAAAATCAACTGCTGCGGCAAGTCCGCTTTTTACTTCAGCAGGAGTAGGTCCTGATAAAATTCCTATTACTTCTCCAGCCAGTTTTGTATTCGCATTTGCAGCTCCACCGTAGAATGATTTTCCATAAGCTACATCCACAACGGCTTTTTTTGTAGCTTCATCCAAAGCAGTATATGTAACATCATCACAATCTGCCGTCAAAATCCCTATACTTCTATGTTCGTTTGGCAATCCTAATTCTTTAGCCATATCACTATCTACATTCGGAATTAATCTCACAGCTAATACATTAGCTTTTTAATCTATCGCCTTTCATTTTTCCTCCTAAAAAAATATTAATTTTATTTTTTTATTCTTAAATTTCAACTATTTAAATTATTTTTTTATAATTTCAAATCTTGTCCACTTGCTTTTGCGTCAATTATTTTCTTGATTAATGTTGCAACGTGTGCTCCTGCTTCTGATGATGGAGTTCCATCCTTATGAATATTTGACACAACCGTTCTTTTTGCTTCAGAAATTCCTGGGCGAGCCTTGTAAGTAATGTAAGCACTCATACTTTCTGCAGTTGTAAGTCCTGGACGTTCTCCGATTAATATGCACACAACTTCAGCGTTCAAGATTTCTCCAACATGATCTCCCGCTCCAACTCTTCCATATTTGATAAAGAACGGTGTACCAGTATCAATTCCATATCCTTTAAGCCCATTTAACATTGCAGGTATTATATTTTTAGCATTCGCTTCAATCGCAGTTGAACTTAGCCCGTCTGACACTACTATTTGCACTGTTGGATTTTTTTTACATTTTTCTTCTATGATTTTTATTCCTTCTTGCGAAATTTTTCTACCTAAGTCAGGACGTGTAATATATTGATCTCTGCTTTCACATTCAGTAGTAATTTCAAATAATCCAAGTTCATCTAGAAATTCTGTAGGAACGTCATTAAATACCGCATCTTGTGCAGCAGCGTGATCTGCTCTTAATCTTAACAAAACTTCCGTTCTCATTCTTGTTCCAGCTCTTCCGATTCCTAGCCTTGCAGATGTTTTTTGTTTTAATTTCATATATTCTTCCCTGTCTTCGGGATTATCCACAAGCATCTGATCTTTTACATTTATTTTTCCGATATCCCTTACTTCTCCATTTTACAATGTGTGGATTTTTCACGTGGGTTTTCATCTTGGTCATAAGTGGAACTTGTGCTGACAACTGGTGTTTTTTTCTTCCATAACTGTGACAGGTGTTTCTTTTTGCTGGCGTTTCCTCTATTTTTTTATTTCACTTATTATTTTTTTCAATTACGTCTTTTTAGTTCTCTTTCTGATAACATTGATTTTTTTCCTCCCTATTTTAAGAAAAATTGAAAGCATCTCCGGCTCTATCTGTAAGTTTTCCATCTTTCATTATTCCCATTTTTTTCTAACCATTGTTCAAAAGGTTTTATAGGTCTTCTGTTACATAAGTCTCTTAATGTAGCATCATCGTGATAAGAAGATGTTTGATAGTTAAGCATGATGTCGTCTCCCGCAGGAATAGCCATAAAGTAGTTACATCCAGCAACTGTCAATAATATTTTCAAGTTTTCAATATCATTTTGATCCGCTTTCATATGGTTAGTGTAGCAAGCGTCAACTCCCATTGAAATTCCTGTAAGTTTACCCATAAAATGATCTTCAAGTCCAGCTCTTATTACTTGTTTACTGTTATAAAGATATTCTGGTCCAATAAATCCAACAACCGTATTTACAATAAATGGATCAAATTTTTTCGCAAATCCGTAACATCTTGCTTCCATTGTAACCTGATCGCATCCATGGTGTGCATCTGATGATAATTCTGAACCTTGTCCTGTTTCAAAGTACATTACGTTAGGTCCTGTTGCTGTTCCATGTTTTAATGCCAATTCTCTTGCTTCTTGAATCATATCTCCAGTTATACCAAATGCTTCATTTCCTTTTTCAGATCCTGCAATACTTTGGAAAATCAAGTCTGTAGGCGCTCCTCTTCTAACTGCTTCCATTTGTGTAGTTACGTGAGCCAATACACATATTTGTGTAGGAATTTCCCATTTAGTTTTTATTTCGTGGAATCTATGCAATACTCTCATAACACTGTCAACACTATCGTCAACTGGGTTTAATCCTAGCAATGCGTCTCCTTGCCCAAAGCTAAGCCCTTCATAAGTTGAAAGCATAATTCCATCTGGATCATCAGTAGTGTGGTTAGGCTGCAATCTTGTTGCAAGTATTCCATCTCCACCTATTTCAGTATTACAGAATTTTTTAATTCTTATTTTGCTTGCTCCTTGAATAAGATCCATGTTACTCATAAGTTTAGCAACTGCTGCTACCATTTCACTTGTAAGACCTTTACTAATTCTCTTTATGTCGTCACCACTTGTATGAGAGTCTAAAATCCATTCTCTTAATTCACTTACAGTCCAGTTTTTTATTTCTCCATAAATTTTTTCATTTACAGCATCCTGTATAATTCTTGTAACTTCATCTTCTTCATAAGGTACTGCAGGATTATTTCTCAAATCTCTCAATGTTAATTCAGCCAGTACAGCTTTTGCGGCAACTCTTTCTTCCGCTGTGCTTGCACTTACTCCAGCAAGTTCATCTCCTGATCTAAATTCACTTGCTTTATTCTGCACATCTTTTACAGATTTAAATTCATACGTATGTCCAAATAATTTAGTTTTTAATACCATTGTTACATGCCACCTCTCTAAATTTTTTATTTAATAACTGAATACCAATGTTTTTATTACAACAGGCAATACATTTCCATTTCCTAGTGGCGCCCCTATGTCAATATAATCTCCATCTCTCACTTTTACACTATCTATGCAAATTATATCATAACCATCAAGCTCCAATTTCATACATTGTCCCAACACTTTTGCCATATCGTTTTCAACTATAACGATTACAGGATGAGTTTTGTTATGTTTTCTTTTTATAACATCTGAAATTACCGAAGATAGCTCCATTATGTCAGTATATGCCATATTATGCTTACCTTTAAAGGCAAGTGCCACATTTTCAATTTCATTTTCAGAATTAAACCAGTTTAGTTTCCCTTCAATAACCTTTCCTAATTCATTATGTGGCAAACTTTCATCCGATTCTGACAGTTTCAATACAGGAATATTTTTTATTGGAAAAATTCCTTCAGTATAAGTTATTGTACTTCCACTTATTTCTGTCGTATGGCTTCCTGCACCAACTACTGTCGCTCCAATTGTTTCACTTAATTTTAGAGGCTCTATATTTAACTCTTTTAGGACTTTTACCAGTTCCTCTCCAAGTACTACCCCTATATCGTTATATTTATACAAATCTGTTTCAGTTCTTCCATAAACAAAATCTGCAACTCCTCCAGTAAATGAATAATGCTCAATATTGCCATTATGTTTTTCTGAAATCTTTATATGTTACTATTTTATGGTACAAATCTGTTTTTGGCAAAAGTTCAATACTTTCAAGAACAAGCTGTGCCATTCTTCTTGTTATTTTTCTCAAATCCTGTTCGCTTATTTTTCTTCCTAATTCCAATTTCACATTTACATCATCAGCAATATCGTACATTTTTTTGAAAATATAACGTGTATTGCCATTTTCATCAAATTTTACAAGTCTTCCTCCGATGTCAAGACAAGTGGTATCTTCCACTTCCCCTCTATTGAAAACTACAATGTTTGTAGTTCCTCCTCCGATATCAAAGTTTACGATACTTGTATTTTTCTGCTCAGAATATCCGTAAGCTCCCGAACCTTTTCCAGCAATAATGCTTTCCAAATCAGGTCCTGCTGTTGCAACGACGAAATCTCCTGCCATTCCACTAAGAATTTGCAGTACTTCCTTCGCATTTTCCTTTCTTGCTGTATCTCCTGTTATTATTACAGCTCCTGTCGAAACATCCTTGTATTGTATATTGGCTTTTTCTGTATTCAGATTCTATTATTTCCTTAACTTTTTTTGCGTCTATTTTTTTGTTTCATTTTCTAATGGAGTAATATAAATTTCGCTTCTATATACAACTTCTTTTCCTATTATTTTTAAGCTGAGGCGCTGTAAATGCAGTTCCTCTGTTTTCTATGTAAATTTTTGAGAAAATAAGCTGTGTAGTAGAAGTTCCAATATCTATTCCCACACTTAATATTTCTTCTATCATTATGCTAGACCCCTTTGTCTTCATTGATATTTAAATACTCACAAATCAATTTTTCAAATCCAAAACTTATCTCAGTTCCTTTTTTTCCAGTTTTTTTATATCCAGATTTCCATAAAGTTTTTTTCCTTTACAAGACTTTTTTTACTATTCGTAGTCAATGCTTCCTTTTTTTCAAAGTCCTTTTCATCCATTCCAATTCCATCATCACTTATAGAAATATGGGATTTCATCTCTCCTCTTTTTCACTTTAATCGTTATATGTCCTTTGTCCCGCCCCTTAAAAGCATGCTTTATACAATTTTTCCACAAGTTCATTCACTATAAGAGCAATAGTTGTAGCCTTATCTGAATTAATTTCAAAGTTATCTCCTATTACATCTATTTTTTTAGTTTCAAATGCCCTTCCAGATTTTTCTCACCGAATTTTTTTCAGAATTTTATTTATGACTTCTTTGATTTTTAAGCTCATCAAGTCCATTTTGAGCAAGCAGCTCGTGAGTTACCGAAATACTTAAAATCCTGTTAATACTATCGCTAAATGCAGCCTTTACAGCTTTATCATCTGTTTTTTTCTTGCCTGTATCCTAAAGCAAACTTGCTATTGTCTGCAAATTATTTTTTTCACTCTATGATGTATTTCCTTGATTACAACTGATTTTTAAGACAAGCTCTTTTTTTCCTTGATTTTTAATTTCGGTAATGTCTTTAATAAACAAAACTACATTTTTTTAACATTTTTTTGTTTCCTTTACCAAGATATATTCCAGACTTAAAAACCATATTTGAGATATTTATATCGGATTTTTTTCTTTTACTTTTTCCACTTAGCACATCTTCAAATTCAACATTGTCAATTACAATATTGTCAAACTTTTCTCCAAGGAAAAATCCTTATAGCCTATCTTCCTGTACACATATTTCGCTCTAGAATTAGCATATATGCACACGCCTTCTTCATTAAAAATTATAATTCCATCATTAATGTAGTCAATTATTTTTCGCTCCCGTAGCATTCCAACGGAACTCATAAGAATGTCGTCAGTTGCATTATTTAAAAAACTTAACTCCTTATTGATATTTTCTTCATTCATGCCTTCCTCGACTATAAGAACGGCTATCACTTCTCCATTTGTTCTATCACTTCTTATAGGTACTACATTTTGTGTAACGCTTTTTATTTTCTTGCGTTAATGCTTTATAATCTCGTGACGGATGTCCAGTTTCTAGTGTTCTTAATACTGCTGGCTCATTTTTTCTATAAGCAAATTTCCCTACAACGCTTTGGGTGTAACTTGATCCTTTTCTTGGATTTGCTTCAGCAACCACAATCGCTGTATCTCTGTTTTCTGTCAAACAGTCTATAAATACATCCGCTTTTAGCAGCTTGCTCATAACAGGCAGCCCTTCACATATTTTTTCCAGCTTTTCAATATCCTTATTTGAAAGGTTTGTATATTGTTTACATATCGTTCTAAAGCATCTTCATCTCCAGATAAAATTATAATATCAGATATTTTTTTCCCATATCGCATCTTTTTATTCATGCTAAGCGTCCTTATGTACTCGTATGCCTCCTTTTCCGTAAAATCTCTTGTTTTCATCAGAATACTCTTGGCAATATCTATTTTTTTCTGTCTTCCAGTTTTTTTGACTCGTTTTTTTAAATATTTTTTTCCAGTTCCTCGAATTCTTCCTGCTTGTTAAATATAATTTCAAGATTTGGAATAAAAGATTTTTTTCATCAATAGGCTTTACAATATATCCTATTATTCCTATATTTTTTTAGCTTCTTCTATAAAATCTTTATTGGAATAGGCTGTAAGTAAAACAACACCTCTAGACAATTTCTCCTTTGTTATTACTTTCGCTGCTTTCAGTCCGTCCAGTATAGGCATTTTAATATCCATTATTACAAAATCTGGTTTATATTTTTCTGCTTTGTTCTATTGCATCAAATCCATCTCCTGCCTCAGCAACTACATCATAATTTGCTTCCCTAAGTATCTCGCAAATATCCATTCTTGTTATCGGTTCATCGTCTACAACTATTATTTTTTTCTCATCTTTTTCTCTTTTCCTAAAATTTAATATAAATCTGTCAATAACTGCTTCATTTCAATTCTGCTAAATCTTCGTGGATTTTCTCCTGTACACATATCATTTTCTATTTGATCAATTATGCCTTCCATTTCATCAAAATATTGTTCTTTCGGGATTCCAAGTTCACTTAAACTGTTTGGTATTCCCATTTTAGCTGCTCTCATTTTAATAGCCTTTGCCAGTATCTCCACACCTTCTACATCTTCTTTAGGAGAAAATCCTAACGCTTCCACAATTTCCCTGTAATATTTTTGCCGCATTTTTATTTCGTGCATTAAATTGTATAACTTCTGACATGATTACAGCATTTAATCTTCCATGCGGTTTATGAAATCTTGCTCCCAGAGAATGTGCTATGCTGTGATTTATTCCCAGTCCTGCATTGCTAAATGCAACTCCCGCCATACAAGAAGCAATCTGTAAATTAATTCTTTCTTTTTCCAGTTGCGGATTTTCAAAATTACTTACCAAGTCAGCAAATACTGTCTTTATCGCTCCAATGGCAAATGTATTTGTAAACAAGTTTCTAGATTTTGAAACATATGCTTCTATAGCGTGTGTCAAAACATCCATTCCTGTGTCCGCAATTATTGATGGCGAAAGAGTTTTTATAAATTCTGGATTTAAGATTGCTATATCGGGCAGCATTTCGCTATCGCTTAGCGGTATTTTTTTATCTTTCGTTGTAACAACTGCATAAGATGTCACTTCTGAACCTGTTCCGCTCGTTGTTGGAATAGCAATGAATTTTGGCTTTTTATTTTGTCCCATTGCCCTTTTTATCTGATTTGTAAAATAAATCATTGATTTGCAGGCATCTATTGGTGAACCTCCTCCAAGCGCTATTACGCAGTCGGGATCACATGCACTTAATTCCAGCATTCCCTTTATAATTTCCTCATCAGTGGGATCAGGCTTCACATCCGAATATACTTTGGCTTCTATTCCTCGCGATTTTTAAGATATTTGTCACTTTATTTATGACTTTCAGTTTTTACCATATTTTTCATCTGTAACTAAAAAAATACTTTTTCCATTTCCAGTGTTCTTAATATATCCAAAGAATTAGCGCCATAATGAATATCCGGTTTTTATTTGAAATAACCCCATTGACTCCACTTCCTTTCTTTTTTTATAGTAATTCTTTTTAATTTGGATAATATTTTTTTGGACTGTTTCAGAATCTGTTATTTTTAAATTCTTTTTGTAATTATGTCAATAACTTTTTTTCTCAAAATTCTGACAGTCTTTTTATTTCATTTTTCATTTTACTTTCTGATTCACAGCAACATTTTTTTCATATTTTACTCCAATTCCCTTATCCCTAATTATGTCCTTTGCTCCTGGAGTAATAATCATATCAGCTTGAATCACAAGTTCATTTTTCTTGAACATATTCAAAAAGATTTTTTTACCGTAATCAATCTTTTTCTCATTTTTTTACTCCTTTTTCCGATTCCAAACTGTCTATTATTCCTACGATAGTCGCATCTACTGGGGTTTCAGCATCGAATATATGTCTTGCAGAACTTCCTGTAACAATTATCACTTTGTCATCTTGTCCAGCACCAATGTAATCTGCTGCCACCATTTTTTTCTGCTTCCACGTCCTTCGTCTGTCCCTTCCCACTTCAACTACCATTAGTTTTAGTCCTTTCAGTTTTTTTCATCCTTCCTTGTTGCCCAGACATTATCCACAACTTTTTCCAATTAACATATTATTGCCTTCTTTCATAGCATAATTCAATACTATTTTTCTTTTTATATAATCCATCGCAAGGGAAGTTATTTTTAGATTTTGCATCAACTTCAAGCGTCTGATTTTTTTAATTCCAGCTTTCTGAGCCTTCTTTCTGTTACCAGTCCCTTCAAATAAACTTTTTCTTTCGTACAAAAAAACATTTTTTTAACTTCCGTTCTTTTTTTACAACCTTTATTCCAAATTCCCTGACTTTATCAAGATACCCGTCATAAAGATTAATTAGTGCAGCAGGTTTGGTATATTTTTTTATATTCCAGACCCTTCTTCCCACAAGTACAACTTCCCCATCGTTAAAAAGAAATTCTGTTATAATGCTTTTTTTCTCCCCTGTGAAAGCTCAATCAGCTCATTTATACCAAGAGTTGACACTATAAGTCTTTTTTTATTTTTCACATTGTCCGATTTCTTCCCAAGTGCTGTCTAATTTTTATGTTTTCCATAAATGATGTTTCTTTTTTCAATTCATCCTTCAAAACTTCATCATTTCCCAAAAAAACTGTTAATACTGATTTTTTTAGAAATAATCTCGTTATTTTTCAGATAATTTTTCATTTTTCCCTTTTGGCAATTTCCTTTAACACTTCCCTTGCAAAGCACTTCTATCAATTTCTGAGTATCCATTTTATCTCCTCACAATACCTTTTACAGCTATTTTCCAATACTTCCTTTCACTCCTGAAGCATACCCGCAGGAATTGGCTTCATCAAAGTCTATGTGCATGCTCAGTTTAAAACTGTCCCTTACTCTTATTAAAACATCATCAAATATTAACGGCCTGTCACTGTGAATTTTCACTTTTACAGTTTCGCCGTCTTTTACAGAAAGTCTTTTTGCATCTTCATTTGTCATATGAATATGTCTTTTTGGCAACAATAACACCTTTATCCAGCTGTACATATTTATCTCCTACACCTAGCAGTATTCCCGGCGTTCCTTCAATTTTTCCACTTTCCCTTATCACTCCCTTGACTCCTATTTGACGGCAGTCAGTAAGCGATAATTCCACTTGCGAAAAACTTCTGCAAGGTCCTAATACTACAACATTGGAAAATTCTCCTTTTGGACCAATCACTCTGACTCTTTCCTTTGCCGCAAATTGTCCTGGCTGTGATAAATCCTTTGCTGGAGTAAGTTCATAACCTTTTCCAAAAAGTGCTTCCACATGCTCCTTCGTAAGATGTACATGACGCCCTGAAGCCTCAACCATAAAGGTATCATCCTTTTTCTGCACCTAGAATTTCCTGTAATTTTTCTCTTATTATTCTCTCCAATTCATTTCTGTCCATAGCATCTCCCGAAATTTGAGATTATTTATAATCTCCATTATTTGCTTTTAGCATCATCAAGTACAATATACTGCTCAAACGGTTCAATGCTTTCAGCATATCCAGCCTTTCCACTTTTTCCTTCCTTGTAAAAAGCTTCCACCGCAGCAAGCTCACATTCCCTTGAAAGAGCTCTCAGATAATTTAAATCTATAACTGATTCATCATAATCTATATTTATTTCAAATAAATGCCCCGTCTTAAAAATATTTTTACTGTATTATGAGTTATGTCTTTTAATGTATCTATATCATATCCTAGAACATTCCTTTCCTGAAATTCCATATCTGTCATTTCACTTATGAATAAATCTCTTACAAATCTGTATGTCTGTGCAAAAATCACTTTCCAGCTTTTTTTATTTTTTTCATATTTTTTTCCAATATTTTTATTATTTCAGCCTGTAAAATATCAAATTTTTCCTCTTAAAATAATTCTCTTATGATTTTTTTACAACTAGATTGTCTCCAAAAAAAGCTGAGTCATATATTCAGGTTTTTTTGTCGTAAATTGCTCCTGTAAAATAATCTCTGTATTGTCTTTTTTTGGAGAAATTTTTTTCTTCAGATTTCTTGACTTGAGAAACTTCAGATTTTTTTCATCGTTTTTCTTTTTTTCTCTATAGTTTTTTTCCTGAGATTTTTTTAATTCGATAATCAATTTTTTTACATTTAAATATTCTCTAGCTGATGGTGTAAGGATGTCTTTTTCAGTTATTCGTACTTTTTTTCAAGATGCCCTTCCTTTTCTAATTTTTCTAAGCATTCCTTCTGTTATAACAGGCATTTTTTTATCACACCCTATCTATTTTTTTATAAATTCCATCCAATACTTGTCTTATGATACTTTCTATATCATTTTTCACTAACTTTCGAATTACTAGTATCATTATTTAATTCACATGACTCTGTACAAGTACAAGTTCCTTCATTTTTCAATGCTTCCAGCTCTTTTGTTCCATAAGCTACTCTTCTAATATTTATTAGATTTAAAAGGCCCTATATTGTCAGAAGTTGCACTTCCTCCAACTGTTCCACATCCTAATGTGAATGCAGGTATAAGATTTGTAGTAGCTCCTACTCCTCCAAGTGCCGCAGATGTGTTTACAAGCAATCTTGAAACTGGTTTTTTCAATGAAAATTCTCTTATGATATTTTCGTTGTTTGTGTGCATTGACATTGTATGCCCGATTCCTTCGTTTTGAAGAATTTCTATACACTTTTCACATGCTTTTTCCCAAGTTTCTTCTGTATAAAATCCTAGTACTGGACATAATTTTTCCCTTGAATAAGGATTGAAGTGTGAAACTTCTGTTTCTTCAGAAATTAGAACTTTTGTAGTTACAGGAACTGTTATTCCTGCCATTGCAGCTATATATAAGGCTGTTTTTCCTACTATTTTTGGATTCATTGTGTTGTTGGCTCTCATTAGAATTTTTCCAACTTTTTCTCTTTCATCCTTGTTTAAGAAATATGCACCTTGTCGTTTCAATTCATCTGCAACTTGATGTTTTATTACTTCTTCTGTAACAATTGACTGTTCTGACGCACAAATTACTCCATTGTCAAAAGTTTTACTGTCTATTATTCTTTTAACTGCTTTTCTAATGTCTGCACTTCTTTCAATAAATGAAGGTCCATTTCCAGGTCCTACTCCTATAGCAGGTGTTCCAGAACTGTAAGCAGCCCTTACCATTGCTTCTCCACCTGTTGCCAAAATCAATGAAGTCTTTTTATGTTTCATAAGCTCTTGTGTAGCTTGTAATGTAGGTGTTTTTATAACTCCAATTAATCCTTTTTGGAGCACCTTTTCTTTCAGCAGCTCTTATTAAATATTCTGCGGTTTTTAATATAGAGTCTTTCGCATTTGGATGCGGACTTACAATTACCGCATTTCCTGCTTTCAATGAAATCATTATTTTGTATATTGTTGTAGACGTAGGGTTTGTAGAAGGAATTAATGCTGCGATTATTCCCATTGGAACCCCTATTTCTGTTATTCTTTTTTCTTTATCGTCGTTAATGATTCCTCTTGTTTTTAAATCTTTTATAGTTTCATAAACACCTACTGACGCTAGTCTATTTTTTTAGCACCTTATCTTCCCAACGTCCAAATCCTGTTTCTTCATTAGCCAATTTTGCCAGTTCTACTTCGTGTTTTTGAGCTTCTTCACAGATTTCCTTAACTATTTCATCAATCTGGCTTTGAGAAAATTGGCTGTATTCTTCAAAAAGCTTTACTCGCAGCAGCAAGCAAATCTCTTACTTCCTGTATCGATTGCAAATCTTTATCCATAATCTTTCCTTTCTGTAAATAACTACTGTTTTAGTTATTCCTATTCTGTTACAGCTTCTTCAACTGTTTTTGCTTTAGGCAATATAGCTTCAATTTCAGTATGAGGTCTTGGAATTACATGAATTGAAATCAATTCTCCTACTCTTTCTGCAGCAGCAGCTCCCGCATCAGTTGCAGCTTTCACCGCTCCCACATCTCCTCTTACCAATACTGTCACTAATCCGCCACCAACATGTTCTTTTCCCAATCAATGTTACATTGGCTGCTTTTACCATCGCATCAGCCGCTTCTATTGCAGCTACTAATCCTTTAGTTTCAACCATTCCTAATGCATTTAATGTTGCCATTGTGCTTCCTCCTTGTTATTCTTTATCAAAATTTCTATCAGTTTTTTTCTTAGGCATTGTTTTTTTATTTGATTCCAAGTGTAGCCTAATTTGCAGCTATTTACCATTTTTTTAAATCAATTACTTTCATACCCTGATATTGCTTTTTTTAATTTTTTTCTGCTTCATCATCTTCTTTTTTTCAACTTCTATTTCGAAAACTTCTATTTTTTTCCTGAATATCATTATTTTTGATCTAATTTTTTTCAGCTGGATTTTCAACTTTTTTTCATAAACTTCAGCTATCTCTGTAACTTTTTTTCATTTATTTCTTTATTTTTGTTCTTCGTCAAAATTTTTCATTTTTACTTTCATTTGTTACTTCTTCTGTTATTTCTTCGGTTGAAATTTTTTTCCGTTACTTTTTTTCTCAATAGTTGTATCTTTAACAACTGATTTGTTTTCAATTTTTTGTTTTTTCTCCTTATTTCCTAAATCACTTATCAAGATTTTTTTTGTTTCCGAATCAATTCTTGCGATGACATTGCTGCTCAGGAAATTACCAAGTCTTTTTGCACTTTCCGTAGCGGCATCAACTGCTGCTGTTACAGCTGACACATCTCCTGCTACTTCAATCGTTACAATTCCGCCTTTTACATAATAGCAGTTCATAAGAGTTACATTAGCGGCTTTCAATGCGGCATCCGCTGCTTCTATTGCAGTTACAAGACCTAGTGTTTCTACGTATCCGTATGAATCCATCTATTTATCACCTTCTAACTCTCGGAATCTTCTTCCAGATATTTGACAAGTTCCTCAATTCCCTTATTTTCATAAGCACTTACAATAAAAACTTTTTCCGCTCCCGCCATTTCCAATATTTCTTTCGCTTTTTCAGGATTTCCACCTAAATCAGTTTTGGTTACAATTCCAATTACAGGCTTTGAAAAGGCTGTTGCAAAGTTTGGAGGAAATATATTACGCTCTTCATCGCAGGCTTGCACCATTCCTACAACATCACAGTCATAGGAACTTACAATTAATGCCTTGTAAAGCATTCTATTTTCCATATATTCTCCGGGAGTGTCAAGTATATCATTTGAATATGTAAGCATTTGAGTTTTTTCATATTCTATGTCCAATCCATGTATTCTTTGAGTCAATGTTGTTTTTACCACACATGGACTTTTCCAATTAAAAGTATTTTTTTCAATTTTATGACCTCGTTATTTGAGTTATACTAAATCTTAGTACATTTTGAAAGTATGAAACTACTTCATTTACAGCAGCTTCTATACTTCCAACATCTCCACTAATAACAACAGACCCAGTAAATCTATCGACAAATCCTATTTCCACTTCAGCACTCTTTGTAGCCAAATCTGCCGCAATTATTGCCGCTTCTCCTGGAGTGATTGTTAAAATTCCGATAGCATTTACCTTGTTTTCATGAAGCCCTATTTTTTTTGATAAATCTCTTTGAGGATTTGCAATTATATGAGCCAGTGTCAATTGCCTACCGGGCACATATTCCTGTATCATTCTCTGTTTTTTTTCTTCTTCCATTTGACAAATCCTTTCTAAAATTTTTTCTATCTAGGCAATATTGTTTCAACTTCTGAATGTGGACGTGGAATTACATGAATTGAAACTAGTTCTCCCACTCTTTCAGCAGCAGCAGCCCCTGCATCAGTTGCAGCCTTAACAGCTCCTACATCTCCTCTTACAAGCACTGTTACAAGTCCTCCACCTACGTGTTCTTTTTCCAATCAATGTCACATTCGCAGCTTTTACCATTGCATCCGCTGCTTCTATTGCAGCTACTAATCCTTTTGTTTCTATCATTCCTAACGCATTTAATGTTGCCATAGCTCTTACCTCCCAAAATTTTTTAATTTTCAAATTCTTTAATAGGGCGTGTCTGAAAACTATCGAAATGATGAATTTTTTTAACAAATTTTTTTCCAAAATCAAAAAAATAACAAACACTGATTTTATCGTGATTTGTATAATTTATAAAATCAAAAAAACATTAAAAAAATAACATAGATTTCGAGTTTTTCAGACACAGCCTAATAACTATTTTTTTGTTTTTTTAAAATTATCTTGGTAAAATAGTTTCAACTTCTGAATGTGGACGTGGAATTACATGAATTGAAACTAGTTCTCCCACTCTTTCAGCAGCAGCAGCCCCTGCATCAGTTGCAGCCTTAACAGCCCCTACATCTCCTCTTACAAGCACTGTTACAAGTCCTCCACCCTACGTGTTCTTTTTCCAATCAATGTCACATTCGCAGCTTTTACCATCGCATCAGCTGCTTCTATTGCAGCTACTAATCCTTTAGTTTCTATCATTCCTAGTGCATTTAATGTTGCCATATCTTTCCTCCTGAAATTATTTTTTTATTTGACAAATAATTTAACTTTAAATTCACCTCCTCATCTAAAAATTATGTATAAATTATTAATTATAATTAGTGAAAAAAATAAAAAAAGGAACTAAAAAAATCAAATAATTTTTTTCAAGCTCCTTTGCTCCAAAAATATTATTGTACCATTTTATATTTAATAATTCATATTTTTACAATTAATAATGTTTTATTTAAAAAGTTTTTCTACATCATTGTAATTAACTTTCACTTTGAGTATACTATGATTTTTTTAATTTTGTCAATAGCTTTGAAAAAAATTTTTTTAAAATTATATTTAAGTTGATATGATTACATTTAAAAAAATACGTTTAAAAATTGAACCGAAACAGCTTAAAGTAATAATATTAAATTTAAAAAAAATATAATTGTGGGGAAATATATCTTGACAAATATAAAAAAAGAGTGTACTAATAGTAAAGAATTATAGGTGTTTTACAAACTTAATAAGGAAATCGGTTAGAATCCGATACAGCCCCCACTACTGTGAAACTGACGAAAGTACACAAAACCACTGAAATATTTTTGGGAAGGGTATAAGTAGGATGAAGTTAGTCAGGAGACTTGCCTAATAATTTTTTTATAAAATTTTTCTGGGAAGGGAAGATTTAATATACATCAATGTAAAAAAATAAATCAACGGTGATTTGTTCCATAAATATACTATACGATGATGATATAGTTATTGTTGTGGGAAGTTTTTGACGTGTATTGGCTTCAGCTTTGGCTGATTTTTTTTTGGAACTTGCCGAAGGTTAAAATTAAATTTAGAGAAGGAGAGAAAATGAAAAAGAGAACATTATTGTTTTTGGTTTTAATCAGTATGCTGTTAATAGGCGTAAATGGTTATTCAATGCACATTATGGAAGGTTTTTTACCTTTAAATTGGGTTATAGTATGGTTTGCGGTTTGTATTCCGTTCTGGATTATAGGGATAAAGAAACTTCAGGCTGCCTCTAAAGGAAGCGTGAAGGATAAAGAGCAATTTCGCTTGAGCCGGAGATACTTATATGCGACGAGGCAACTTCCGCGCTTGATGTTTCCATCCAAAAAAACATAGTGGAACTTCTTGTAAGGCTGCAAAAAGAAAAAAACATAACAATGATTTTTTTATATGTCATGACATAGCATTAATAGAATCTTTTGCACACGAAATCGTAGTAATGTATCACGGAGATGTGGTGGAAGTAATAGAAGGCGGACAAATTTCTGAAAAAGCAAAACATCCATATACAAAGTCGTTATTGAGCGCAATTTTTCCTGTACGTGGAGAAATGGTCGAAGTTAAGTAGTTTTTACTGTTATTTATATAACAAAAAGTTTTATTTTTTTATAATTTTTTTATGTTATAATTGTTATATATATTTATGTATAGGGGTGATAAAAATGAGTAAAACAACTTATGCATTTAAATTAGACGATAATTTAAAATTTGATTTGGAAAATGTATGCGAAGAACTGGGAATAACACTACCTGTTTTTTTACAATGGCAGCCAAAAAAATTGGTTAGAGAGAAAAACTGGAAATTGACTTGTCAGAAAAAAAGATGATTATTTCTACAGTGAAGAAAAATATTACAAGACTTCTAAAAGCAAAGGAACAAATTGAAAAAAACTGGTGGAACAGTTCACGAGGTGCTGTAATGGTAAAAAGATGGTCTGATGAAGCATGGGAAGATTTTCTTTTCTGGCAGAAAAATGATAAGAAAGTTTTCAAAAAAATATTGGAACTTATAAAAAGACATTGATAGAAATGGATATACTGGTATCGGAAAAACCTGAAGGCTTGAAGCATGAACTATCTGGCTACTGGAGCAGGAGAATTAATGAAGGAAATAGAATTGTTTATAAAATAGAAAATGGTGAAATCTGGTTTTTTTGCAATGCGGTTCTCATTATAAGAAAAAAATAAAAAAAGGGTGGAAAGACTTTCTGCCTTTTTGGAGTTTGGTTTAAAGAAGTTTCATTGAATTATTAAATATTTTTTTGACAAGTATTTTTTTGATTGAGTGTGTCACAGTAACACGAGGAAATTTAAAAATATATGAGAAATTTTTTTAAGAAGAAATTGGATTTTTGAGCAACTTGGATTTATAAAAAATATTAAAATATAGGAGATAGTCAAAATGAAAAATAAAACTACGATTACAATCAGAAATCCTGATGATTTTTGAATTAGACTTATTTGAGTCTTTTTGCAGTGTTCCAATTATTATAGATAATAAAATGATTATAGGGACTCATACTACAAATTTAGATTTATCGGATAGCACATACAATTATCTGAAACTTTAAAAGAAGTGTTAAATCGGCATCAAACTAGAAATTTTTTTATTTAAAGTCTTCTTTATTAACAATAACAGGATTAACAGCATACAGTAGACCTGTTCGATAACTATATATATTTAGAATTTAATAAAACAAATATTCTAAAGCAAGGGGTCTTGACCCCTTGTGAAAATAAAAAAACTTAGGTTATCGAACACATCTATTGAGATACTCACAAAAAAAGTATGTTATTCATATCAAATGAAAATAAATGTTAAAATATCAATTAACAGGCAGATAAATAAAAAAACAAGGAGAAAAAAATAAAGATGAAAGACTTAACAAAAGGAAATGAACTGAAAAACAATAATTTATTTTTTTCTTTGCCAATTTTAATAGGAAATTTATTTCAGCAGATTTACAATATTTCAGACACAATTATTGTGGGAAATTTTTTTAGGAAAGGAAAGCCTTGCGGCTGTAGGCTCAAGTTATCAGATTAATGTACTTATAATAGCTGTTTCGATAGGGATTTCATTAGGTACAAGCATTCTAATTTCTCAATATTTTTGGTGCAAAAGATATGGAAAAATTTGAAAATCACGGCAAATACAGGATTTATTTTTTTCCATAATTTTTATCTCTTATTGTTACAACATTAGGTTTTTTTACTGTCAGACAATATTTTTAATTTTTAATTAATGTTCCGCAAAAAAATTGTTATTGGAGGCAAATATCT
>BNJV01000170.1_pt1 | contig 69453 bp, 124 predicted proteins | sample 8540591 | NCBI WGS metagenome assembly BNJV01 (sample SAMD00202457, study PRJDB9452) | human saliva metagenome | host: Homo sapiens
GCTATGGACAAAAATACTAAAAAGAAAAATGGCTTGAAAATGGTATAATAATATTGAATAAAAACAAATTAGAATTTTAATAGAGAAATAATTATGGATTACGAAAAATTATTAAGAGAAAAAGAATCTAAAATGAACATTTGGGGAAAAGAAAGTATCGTTGTAATAGACGAGGATATAAAGATTTCCAAAAATATTTGTTGTAAGTAAACTTTTCTTGGATAGAAGAACACAAAGATGAAATTATCGAATTTGCTTTTAGCAGCAGAAAATTTTTAGATGGAATAAATAATTATATTAGTGAAACGGTTGCTAAAAAGGAAAAATGTAAAATTACCTGATGGAACAATATTACAAAAATATCATCGAAGAGAAACCTTAATAAAAAGTATTTTTGTGAATTCCGTATATTTTTCTGAAGATGATTTTTCTATTGATTTGGCTACCTCACCGGACTATTTTTGGAGGGCATTTATTAGGAATATCGGTTAATTGGGAAACCAATGAAATGGAGTATGAAGGGATGAACGGATAAGGGGCTTATGGTAATAGACGGTGTAAAAATAAAAGTTATGGAACTTGAAGCAAGGCTGAATCTTACTTTCCCAAAACTATACTTTGAGTTTCTATGTGGGATAAATAGTGGTGATGTCTTTGAAGTTAAGGACTCAGGAATATGTTTTTATTCATATTCCGATTTAGAAGAAAAGAAATCAGACATATGAAGTTAGAGAATATGAATATAATTATTTTCATGATCGGACAAGATGGAGATTTGGGGTACTTTATAAAAAATAGACTCGGTAGAAGATGATTCTATCTTTTCAAATGATTTAGGGGCACTCGGTTCATGGGAAATGCAAAAAGAAGCGGATAGTATTTTAGATTTTATCAAATAAAAATTATGTGTAAATTGCTATATTATATCAACTTACGAAACAGTAAATCGAAATGATATGTACCCAGAATCCTGGACACATATCATAAATGGTTTACTGTTTTTTCTTTGTCTAAAATCGACGTAAGCAGAGGAAAAGTTCTTGCGTGGGATATAAAGCAATTTTTTCATAAGGATAATCAAACTATTGTAGAATGGCACTTCAAAAATAAAATGAATGAGGGGAAAGTTGAAGAATTTGACGGTATCTCCTTGATTGTTTGGACAGCCGATAATAAGATAAAAGCGTTGAAAGAGTTTGGTTGTAATTGCAACAACTACAATCCTTACAAAGAGAGTGAAACACCATTATTTAGAGATGAAAAAGTAAATTGGTTTTGAGGAGATAAAATATTGATGGAAAGTAGACCTGAGTTTGACAAAATTACATCGTTTGATGAATTTACTAAATACTATTGGTATCGTGAAGAACTTTCACAGATATGCAAGTCATTAGGATTAGAATATAGAGGCACAAAACAGGAACTCAATTATATTATTGAGCAATACTTTTAAAGGGCAATTTGATTAAAAATCATCAATAAAAATGAAAAAGAAGCAAGTGGAAAATATTACTTTAGATACACCATTACTTGAATGTGGTTTTTCTTTTAATGCAAAGTTCAGAGAATATTTCGCTGTTTTAACAGGTATCTCACCATTTAAATTTACTGCTGATATGGCAACAGTTTGGAGAAAAGTAAAAAGAGAAAATGATTTGAGTTTTACAATTCAAGATATGCTAAAAGTTTATTATGGGAAATCAGATTATGCAAAGTATGATAATTCGGTTTGTCAATGGAATCAATTTTTAAAGGATTTCTGTGCAGACGAAAATAGTTGCAACTACTCAAACAAATTAAAAGTAGCTTCTATTCTTTGGAAAGAAGTCAGAAATTCAAGAAATGAAAAAATTTATTCAAAGAATCTTTTGACTGAATATGCCGATAAAATAAAAGAGTATTGCAAGTAGGATATTTTTTTAACGCTAAACTAACAATTCAATAAAAGCTAACACGAAAGCAGTAAATCAAAAAGGTTTTGCTGTTTTTTTTTTGCTTAAAAACGGAAAGGAGGACACATGGAAGAAGAAAAAAGAGTAATAAAAGAACCACAACATAAACAGTTAATAATGGATATTGGAAAATCAAAATACACCATAAACCTACATTTCAAGCAAGGTACAGGGGAAACATACAAGGATAAAATACTAAAAGCTAATCAAAGAGAGAAACAGAGAAGATATAAATTTATCAAAAATTTGTTTGATGTCCTTGACAAATCTTCCCAAAAAGGCTCAGTTTTGACATAAATTTAGTGTAAATAAGTTCCGATTTTAGGCAAAGAAAAACCTTGAATGACTGTAAAACACAGTGTTTTCAAGGCTTTTGTCTTATGGTGCGTCATGAGGGGCTCAGAACCCCCAACCTACTGATTCGTAGTCAGGCACTCTATCCAATTGAGCTAATGGCGCATGTAAGTAATAATGCTTACCTAAAGTATTATAAAAAAATTAGGGGCTTTGTAAAGCAGAATCTTTATAAGCCTGGCAAGTAGCGGTGCACCTGACTCTCAATCAGGGTGCCCAGGGTTGATAGGGTGAGTTCAAGGAAAAACTATAACAAAGAAAAATAAAAAGGACCCAGTAGCCTGCTAGCAATATAGATGCTAAGCTTGCCGGGTCGCCCTAAATGTCTTTTTAATGAGAGCTGGTGACGTCACAAGCTCTCATTAGCTTAGATATGGCGTACCAGTCTAAATATTAGTTTGTATAGTTGTCGAAGTAGCCCTGAATGTAGACTACTGGAGTTCCCTTGTCGCCTGAGCCTGATGTCAGATCGCAGAGGCTTCCGAGAAGGTCTGTTAGCTGTCTTGGGGTTGTACCCTGAGTTGCCATCTGGCCTACTAGGTTGTCTGACTTGGACTTAATAGCTTCTTTGATAGCTTCCTTGAGCTCGTCGCCACGCAAATCCTTGAAATCATTGTCTGCGAGGTATTTGAGCTTTAGCTCGTTTGGTGTTCCCTCAAGTCCGCTTGTGTAGCCAGGTGATACGACTGGGTCAGCAAGTTCTCAAATCTTTCCGACTGGATCCGTGAAAGCTCCGTCTCCGTAAACCATAACCTCAATGGTTTTGCCTGTGCGCTTTTTGACCTCAGCCTGAATTGCCTCAACTAAAGGTGAACATTCGCGAGGGAAGAGTTTGATCTGGTCTTCAGTTGACTTGTTTGAACCAAGAAGGCCGTACTTTTCGTTATAGCCTGAACCGTCTATTGGCGCATTCATGATATCGTCGAGACTGCGTACACATTCAGCACCATTCTTTAGAAGAAGGTTCTTGGTGCGCTTTCTGTGTGGATATCGCAGTTGATAACGTATTTTGGTGTGAGCTAGGATTGCTAGTGGATCGTTTGAGAATATGATTTCGCACTTTTTGCCGCAGTCCTCTACGAGCTCCTTGTAATATGCAACATAGTCGATACCTGTGAACTCGTGCTTCTGGTATCCGAATAGCTCGCGGTACTTAGCCTCTGAGATAGTCTCTCTCCAAGGGTTGATACCTGCGTTGTCGAGCTGGTCTAGTGTAATTAAGTGGTTTCCAACCTCGTCTGATGGAAGTGAAAGCTGAAGAATTACCTCTCTACATCTGCGCTTGCAATGGCTCTTAGAACTATAGCAAAGCGGTTTCTGCTTAGGATAGGAAGGATTACTCCAAGCTCCTTACCAGCAAAGTCAGGGTTAAGATCCTTAGCGACCTGGTCTATTGTAACGTAGTTACCCTGTGTACGAGCGACAACGCTCTCAGTTATTGCAACTACATCCCTTATGACCAATCTCTATGTTCTCTTGTTCAAAAATCTATCTAATAAATCGGGGATCATCTGGACAAGATCGTCGCCAGCTTTAAAAATTGGCGCACGCAATCCTCTTACAACCGTTCCCACTACTTTTTCCATATTATTCTCCTTTAGATATAAAACACTTTGTTAAATTTTTTACTAGCTACTAAAATAATATATCAAAATGGGCAAGTTGTAAAATAGGAAATTTGTATACAGTTAAATTTTTAGGCAAATTTTTAAGATATAATCCTATAGCTGGCTGCAACAGAATATTGTTTCTCATGGATTTCTTTGATGGCCTTGCTGTAGTCTCCTTTTTGAAGTCTTCCTTATACCTCTTTAGGAAATCTTCTGTGATGTTATTGCCATCCTTGTCCTTGATCTCAGAACTTACGGGATTTTGCTCGACTGCTTGTAGCATTTTGGTCAGCTGCTGATTATTTGCATTTAGGGTGCGAAAATAATCAAAACAAACAGTAGCAATTATTACTAGAATTATAAAAACTGCAATAGCGATATTCTTTTTGTTACTAAATTATATTTCATAATAGTACCTCTCATTCACAAAAGAAATATCTCAATCTATATGCATAAAAGGTGGTAAGCATGGCTTTACCTATCTTAACTTCATCTTAATCCTTATTCACAGAAATATCAATCTAATTTTTTCAAAATGTGCATTTTCAGTCAAAAAATAAGCATCCTTTTTGATTATAATGTGGAGTAAGTGTAAGAAAATTTGTACGATGTTGATTATTATACAAATAAGTAGTATGATGAGTATATACAATTGAATGACCAATATAGGCGTAGACGTGTAAAGTATGCAGAATTAGAGGTGACGAGTATGAATGACAACAAAAAGCATAGCGATAGACGTGTTAAGAAGACCAAGAAAGCGATTCAGGATGCGCTTATGACACTTATGGACAAGAAAAACATTTCCGATATTACTATTATTGAGTTAACGAAGGAAGCGGATGTGAATAGAAAAACCTTCTATAATCACTATTCCGATATCTACCAGGTTATGGATGAAATCGAAAATAACTTAGTAGAAGATCTCAACGGACTATTGGTCGATTGTATAGCAAAGTCTCATGTGGATATGGCAAAGTACGAGGGCAGGAATCAGATGTCAGCAGAGCAGGAAGAACTATCAAAGATTATACTTCCTATCTTTGAGAATCTGATTAATCAGCTTAGGTATAATCCAGAGCTGTTTAAGCTTGTGATGTATTTTGACGGACATTCGAGACTTACAAAGAAGATTGTGAAGCAAGAGAAGGCGACCCTGATTGCCTATGCAGGGGCTAGCGAAAAGAGCATGCTTTGGATGGTTATATCTGACCTTTGTTATGGAGGAATGCTTTGCAACAATCTTTCTTTGGAAAGAACTGGACTACCCGGTTAGCGACGACGATATTGCAATCTTCTTGAGCAATATAACGGCGAGCGCGTAGGAACAATGAGGAATGGCGCTAGTCGAAGAGCGCAGCTAAGTTTTTGCTGCGAATATCCGACGGATGAGAGCTAGGGGCAGAACGCGCCAGTGCTAGGTATACTTGAGCTGTGTCAAATTTAGGGAAGTTTGAGACCTAAGTCGTAACATAGCCTTGGTTAAGCTCAGCAAGTTTTGAGGTATGCAGTCAAGTAATTTATGGTTTTGATGAATTTAATTACAAAACAAAAATATATGATCGAAAAAATAATTAACATTTATTTAACAAAATCTCTTCGTAATGTCGTATAATAGTATTAGTACAATTGATAGAGATTTTTGGAGGATGAAAATATACGAAAATTCAACGAAGGCGCTTATGGGCTTCCTAGAAAAGTCTCCTACGCCCTTTCATGTCGTAGCAAATATGCGTGCGATACTGGAGGAGCAGGGCTTTGAGGAACTCAGCGAGGGCAGTTCGTGGAATCTAAAAATAACGGCAAATACTTTGTAGTCAGAAACGAGTCATCGGTTCCGGCTTTTAGACTGCCCAAAAATAATTTTAAAGGGATTCGAGTTGCTTCAGCGCACACTGATTCACCGTGTTTCAAGATTAAGGGTGATAGACCTGGAGCTTGAAGAAGGTGAGCTATATGTCAAGCTTTAATGTGGAAGGCTATGGTGGTATACTAATGGCTCCATGGTTTGACAGAGCCGCTTTCAGTTGCTGGAAGAGTTGTTGTTAGTGAGGAATGTGACGAGGCAGGAGGCCAGGTTAGACTAAGCACTAAGCTTGTCAACATCGACCGTGATCTCCTTATGATTCCAAATCTTGCAATCCCACATGAACCGTAAAGCAAACGACGGAATCGCGTTCAACGTGCAAAATGATATGTTACCGCTTTTTTCTCAGATGGGATCGAAAGGGTGAGGTTCATGGAGCTAGTAGCGGATTCTGCCGGTGTATGTAAGGATAATATTGTCGGAAGTGATCTGTTTCTGTATAGCAGGACGAAGCCGACTTTCTCGGGAGCGAAGAACGAATTCTTCTCAGCTCCGCACATCGATGATGCAGTGCGTTTACTCTGCTCTGCAGGCAATCTTAACCGCGGAGAGCAAGGATTCTATCCCGATGCTGGCGGCCTTTGATAATGAGGAGGTCGGAAGTGAAACCAAGCAGGGAGCAGGGTCAACCTTCCTAAGCGATACTATAAGCAGGATAGGTGAAGCTTTCGGAAAGAGTGTTTCGGAGATTGCAAAGCTTGTGGCTTCTAGCATGATGGTCTCAGCGGACAACGCGCATGCGGTACATCCAAATGCCTCATCAAAGGCTGACCCTATAAACAGACCGGAGATGAATAAGGGCATAGTGATAAAGCACAGTGCTAACCAGAAATATACGACAGACGCAGTTTCAGCTGCTATGTTCAAACAGATTTGTAAAAGGGCAGAGGTTCCCTACCAAGAGTTTGCAAATCGCTCAGATATGGCGGGCGGTTCGACACTCGGAAATATATCTAGCGCTCAGGTATCATTAAATACAGTCGATATAGGACTGGCACAGCTTGCGATGCATTCGCCATACGAAACGGCAGGTAGTGGAGGATACAGATTATTTGATCAAAGCGCTAAAATGCTTCTATGAGACTAGCGTGGTTTTGAGGGAGCAGGAAGTTATTCACTAAGTTTTTAACTAAGATACTTAACTCGGATATAGGAGGAAATAAATGGAAACCTACGGGACTGGAAACATCCGGCATTATTAATACAAAGGCAATTTATCGCAATCTATCACCTGCCAAGCTCACTGAGCATGCTTTGAGAAGAGGCGAGGGTAAGCTCTCAAAATACGGGAGCACTAGTTGTAAAGACTGGCAAATATACAGGAAGAAGTGCAAATGACAAATTCATCGTTGACACGCCATCAGTTCACGATGAAATCGCTTGGGGAAAGGTTAATCGCCCAATCGAGGAATCAAAGTTCAATGCGCTAAAGGCTAAGATAGTAGCATACTTGCAGAACAAAAGAAGTGTTCATCTTTGATGGATTTGCAGGAGGAGATGAAAGATATAGACAGTCATTTAGAATCATAAATGAGCTTGCTTCACAGAACCTATTCATTCATCAACTTTTGATGAGACCTACTGCTGAGCAACTTGAGAACTTTAAGCAGGACTATACAATCTATGTAGCACCTGGATTCAAGTGCATTCCTGAACTTGACGGAACACACTCAGAAGCTGCTATCATAGTAAACTATGAATCGCATGAGGTTTTTAATCTGCGGAACATACTACTCAGGGAGAAATCAAGAAATCTGTCTTCTCAATCATGAACTACGATCTTCCTAAGATGGATGTTTTCCCAATGCACTGCTCGGCAAATGTCGGAAAAGATAATGACAGCGCAGTGTTCTTTGGTCTTTCAGGAACAGGAAAGACGACGCTTTCAGCAGATTCTAATCGCAAGCTTATCGGTGATGATGAGCACGGCTGGTCTGATGATTCAATATTCAACTTTGAGGGAGGATGTTATGCTAAGTGCATAAATCTTTCAGTAGAGACCGAACCGAAAATCTATAACGCTATTAAGGCTGGTGCTTTGGTGGAGAATGTTGTTATGGATGAGGAGACAAGAGAGTTTGACTTCTTTGATGATTCCCTAGCAGTAAACACAAGAGTTGGATATCCTATCGAGCATATACCAAATGCAGAGCTATCGGGAATGTGCAAGAGCGTGCCAAAGACTGTAATCTTCCTTACAGCAGATGCTTACGGAGTACTTCCTCCGATTTCTAAACTCGATAAAAACCAGGCTATGTACTACTTCGTATCTGGCTTCACATCAAAGGTGGCTGGTACGGAAATTGGCATAATCGAGCCCGTTCCAACATTCTCAACATGTTTTGGAGAGCCGTTCCTACCGCTAGATCCTTCTGTTTATGCTAGAATGCTAGCCGAAAAGGTAGAAAAGTCAGGTGCTAATGTTTACCTAATCAACACAGGATGGAATGGTACTGGCAAGAGAATGAAGCTATCATATACAAGAGCAATGGTAACAGCTGCTCTTACAGGAGAGATAGAGAAGTCTGAGTTTGTTAAAGACGAGACCTTTGGCGTAGCAGTTCCTACGAGCATAGAAGGAGTTCCTTCAGAGCTTCTAATTCCTGCAAATACATGGGAAGATAAGAATGCTTTATGAGGCGAGATGTCAGAAGCTTGCTTCTAGCTTTGTTGAAAACTTCAAGAAGTACACAAAGATGGATGCAGAGGTTGTAGCTGCAGGACCTAAGCTAAAATAAAACAAGAGAGTGTATGAGATTCTCATGCACTCTTTTTGATGAAAAAAGCCCCTGCATTTGATGCAGGGCTCAGTTTATTTTCTCTGTGATTATCTTTGGAAGCGCAATGTCATGTGGCTGAGCAAGTATTCTCTCTAGCCTCTGGCAATCAAAGGCAACTCCTACGATGCTTTGATAATCCAGCTTTTGCAAGAAATCTATCGTAGTATCCACCGCCCATTCCTATGCGATTCCCAGCTTCATCAAAGCCAGCCAGCGGACATATTATGAGGTCTATCTCGCTCGGTTTAGCTTCGCTAGATCCGTCTTCACTAGGCTCTGATATTCCGAAAGAACCCTCTTTCCAAACTGTATCTGGACCTGGTTTTTAGGGCGAGCATTTCGCCCTTGCTCTTGCAGAGTGGGTAATATATCTCCTTACCAAGGGATATTGCTTTTTCTATTAAATCATCAAGCCTTACCTCACAAGCTACAGCCTTGTAAACGAATATCTTCTTAGCGTTTTGAAAGTCATCGCTAGAGATAAGCTTTTCGCAGATCGCACGAGATGCCTTCTCTATATAGTCACGACTGAGTGAGTTTCTTGCGGCTAGAGCTTCTTTTCTTTGCTTTTTCTGAAGTACTTTTGCAGTGCTTTTTCTAAGCTCTCCTGCAAGGTATAGTGAGCCGAAGGCCATTATAGGCTGTTCACCTGCAGTATCTAAAACTTCAGATAGGCAATCTTCGCTTGAAGCGTGGGCCTTAGCGTTTAATCCTTTTGATCCCAATCAAATCAGCAAGTTCATCTGCAGGCATTGCTCTATCGCTATCTGGCGTAAGGCAGTAGAACTCGCTTACCTTAGGTGCAATTATATCTATGACTTCGCTGACGTTCTTGTCTGCAAGCATTCCAATCACAAGCCTAAGCTTTTGCTCAGGAAGATAGTCTGAGATTGCCTTAGCAATGGAGCTAGCGCACTGTGGATTATGCCCTCCGTCTAAAAATAAATACAGGGTCAAGTGATAGTATCTCAAATCTCGCTGGCCATTTAGCGTCGCGGAGGCCTTGCTTTAGGGGCCTCGTCAGAGACTGTCCATCCTCTTGAGCGGAGCGCTTTAATTACCTCTATTGCGACAGAAGCGTTTTTGCACTGGTGCTCGCCGAGAAGGGATATTGAGTATTCTATGCCATCGTAGCTAAAGATTGGGATTTCAGGTTTTTGGTTTAGATACTTTAGGCTATCAAACTTTGATATATGAAGAGGAGTGTTTAGCTCCTTGCATCTGTTTTCTATGACTGATAGCGCTTCGCTAGCCATTTCGTAGCAAACGACATCGCAGCCGGACTTAATAATGCCTGCTTTGTTTTCTGCTATTTTCGGCGAGAGTGTTTCCAAGGAAATCTGTGTGGTCTGAGGCCGATGTTACAGATTACGGCAACTTCAGGAGCCTTTTATAACATTGGTACTGTCTAGGGCTTCCTCCCATGCCGACTTCGAGAACGACGATGTCACAGCCCTGAGTCTTGAAGTAGAGAAAGGCTATGGCGGTCGAAATTTCAAACTGACTAGGATGGTCGTCTGAGGCTGTCCGCAGCAGCTGCAACCTTCCTTGTTATGTCTATGAAATCCTCTTCAGCGATTTGTCTTCCATTTATCTGAAAACGTTCGCAGAAACTAAAAAGGTGAGGAGACAGATAGAAACCTGTCTTAAATCCAGCCTTTGACAGTATCGATGAGAGCATTGCGCAGGTGCTTCCTTTACCGTTGCTTCCCGGCTACGTGGACAAATTTAAGTGAATCCTGTGGGTTTCGAGCGCATCAAGTAACTCGTAGGTTCTCGAAAGACCTAGGCGAGTCTTGCTCCATGTATAGTTTTTCGATGTAGCTTAGCGCATCATCGTAGGTGAGGATTTGCTCAGCCTTCATTCTTTTGTTTGTGTTTTCCATTTTACTATAATCTTACTTTGATATTTTCTGAAGTGGCTTCACTATCTGAGGTGCGATTACTGAGAATGCGATTCCCTTTGCAACACAGAGTCCAAGTCTAGGAAGCAGAAGCCCTAAGATCAAAGCAGGAGTGTAGTAGCCGTAGATGTGGCTATCTATGTAGAGTGAAATAGTGTTGATTACTGTAATCAGAAGCTCTCCTGACATTACGATGAAGAATGTCTGCTTAGTGCTTAGCTTGAAGCCGTGACGCTTTGCATATAATCCCACATACAGTCCGTAGAGAGTGTATGGGAGAATCCAAAGCGGTGTTGTGAATGTGATGCCGAATTTGAGCAGCTGGTAGATTACGGTACCGAGTGTACCGATGGCAACTCCGCTTAGCGGTCCGAATAACAATGCGCCGATGAGAACTGGGAAACTCTCAAAGGTAATCTTCATTCCCTGTGTTGAGATTGCAAGGAAGGCTAGAGTTGCGCAAATAGCGGCTAGAACTGAATTCAGCGTCATTTGTTTTGTGTTTGTTTTCATAAAAAAACTCCTTTCATGGCTATGCCACAAAAGAAGAATCTAAAGTGGCAGCGGATGCGGAATTGGCACCGCAGGAATAAATTCCTTTCGTTCGCAGACAACTCCCATCCTGCGACACTTAACGCGCCAAATCCTACTCTGACATTAAGCTTTATTAAACTAGTACAAATTATTGTTCTATCTAGTGCATGCTTGTTTAGCTGCGGCTTCAACAAGATGCTTAACTAGTATGGTTGATGTGACGCCACCAACACCACCAGGCACTGGGGTTATGGAAGCGACCTTATCTGAGACTGCATCAAAATCTACATCTCCGCAAAAGCTTTTGCTTAGCTTCACTATAGCTGACGCCTACGTCTATTATACACTGATTTGGGTTGACATACTCAGGTCCTACGCTTTCTGGCTGGCCTGTGCATGCGATAAGGATATCCGCTGAGCGCGAAAGTTCCTCGATATTCTTGGTTCTGCTATGGCAGATTGTTACGCTGGCATTCTTTCTGAGAAGCATCATTGCAACAGGCTTTCCGATAACTAGAGAGCGGCCTAGTACAACTGCATTCTTGCCACTTAGCTCAACTCCATAGAAATCTAGTATTTCCATTGCTGCAGAAGCGGTGCAAGGTGGGAACCCTACTTCGCTATCAGTGAAGATGCCTGCAAGAGAAGCATCGGTTGATCCGTCTACATCCTTTGATGCCGCAATCAAATTGCGAGCCTTCTCGCCGTCTATATGTGATGGAAGAGGTCTAAACATCAGTATGCCATGGACATTGCAGTCAGCGTTTAAATTCTCTAGTTCAGCGTAAAAATCCTCTGCAGGGATGTCATCTGCAAGAACTACCTGCTTTGCTACTGCACCAATCTTTTCACAACGCTTTAGAATTGTGTTTTCATAGCTTATGTCATTAGGCTTTGCACCAACTCTAACTATGGCAAGGCAAGGCTTGATGTTTTGCTTTGATAGCTCCTTAACCTTAGCGATTAGCTCAGCACAGAGTTTATCAACGAGGGTGCACCCTTTAATATATCTGTCATTAAAATCTCTCCAATATGTTGTAGAAAATTTCCTCTGAAAGCTTGCAGTACTGTTCAGCAAGGGCCTCTGCCTCTGCATTTATCATATCAGCATAGCATCTATCCTTCATGAGTTTGGTGTTTACCTTCACGTTGACCAGTGCACCCATAAGTGAGGCACGGCAAAGTGCGACGCCTGTTGCAGCATCTGAGATGACAAGTGGGCTTCCGACAATCGCAAACCTCTCTGAATCTCTATAGCCTGAGCAGCTAGTCGCATAATATTTAATGGAACTGATGCAGCCTGCTGAAGGCAACCTTCCATAATCTGGTCTCTTCCTGGTGTGTCCTTTGGCAATGAATAGCATCTTGCTAGTGGAGCAAAGGCATCAGCGTCTTTTTGGATGCAATCCGTAAGACTTATGGTTAAATCCTTCGCATGTTTAAGCAGGAGGTCTATTTCGCCCTGAACATCCTCGTATTTTTTCTTGCCACTGGTTAGGGCTCCAACCATGTGACCTAGTGAAACACCGATTGCACCTACTAGAGCGCTGGCACCACCGCCACCTGGAGTCGGACTTGATGAAGATAAAACTTCTAGAAATTCTTCTATATTATGTGATTTTGTCATTATTATACCCCTAAATCTGAGAAGGCAGAGCTTCTTCAGATCTCATAAACTGAAACTGCTAAGCTGTGAAAATCAACGCTGAAAACTAGAAAGTCCAGTGATCTTTTCCATCGTTATCGATATCGATTCTCTCAGCTGCTGGTCTCTTTGGAAGTCCAGGCATGGTCATGATATCTCCTGTAAGGGCGACGATAAATCCTGCGCCAGCAGAAACCTTGAGATTTCTAACAGAGATACTGAAGTTCTTAGGTGCTCGAGCAAAGCTGGATTATCAGAGAAGGAATACTGTGTCTTTGCCATGCAGACAGGAAGATTTCGAAGCCAAGAGCCTCAAGCTCCTCGAGCTGCTTAGGTGCCCTTCTCGACAAAGTTAACGGAATCGGCGTGATATATCTTCTTAGCTATTGCTTCGATCTTTTCTTTGATTGAGAGTGTGTCATCGTAAGCAAACTGGAATTCGTTTGGCTTTTTCGCAGAGCTTGATTACTTCTTCTGCTAGCTCTCTTCCGCCAGTACCGCCCTTTGCCCAAACCTCGCTAAGTGCAACATTTACGCCTAGCTCTTCACACTTTGTTCTGATGAGGTTTAGCTCAGCTTCTGTGTCTGTAGGGAAAAGCATTTAGTACAACTACTGCAGGAAGCTTGTAAACGCCAGTGATGTTTGATACGTGCTGTAGAAGGTTAGAAGTCCTTTCTCTAGAGCTTCTAGGTTCTCATTGTTAAGTCTGATCGCTTTGGAACTCCGCCGTTGAACTTTAGTGCTCTAACGGTAGCTACGATTACAACTGCATCTGGCTTTAGGCCTGCTATACGGCATTTGATATCTAGGAACTTCTCTGCGCCTAGGTCTGCACCAAAGCCTGCCTCTGTAACTGTGTAATCGCTGAGAGCAAGTGCCATGCGAGTAGCTGTGATAGAGTTGCAGCCGTGAGCAATGTTAGCAAATGGTCCGCAGTGAACAAAGGCTGGTGTGCCCTCGAGTGATTGAACAAGGTTGGGCTTGAGTGCATCCTTTAGGAGCGCAGACATTGCGCCCTGAGCATTGAGGTCACCTGCAGTTACTGGCTTGTTGTCGTATGAATAACCAACGATTATTCTTGCTAGTCTATTCTTTAGGGTCTTCGATATCGCTTGATAGGCAAAGAACTGCCATTATCTCACTTGCAACTGTTATATCAAAGCCATCTTCTCTAGGTGTTCCGTTAGCCTTGCCACCCTAGTCCAATTACGATGTTTCTGAGCTGACGATCGTTCATGTCTACGGCTCTGCGCCATGTGATACGGCGTGGATCATGTTTAGCTCGTTGCCCCTGCTGGATGTGGTTATCAAGCATAGCTGCAAGCAGGTTATTAGCTGCACCAATAGCGTGGAAATCACCAGTAAAATGTAGGTTGATGTCCTCCATAGGTACTATCTGAGCATATCCGCCACCTGCGGCACCACCCTTGACTCCGAAAACAGGTCCTAGGGAAGGCTCTCTGATAGCCATCATTGAGTTCTTGCCTAGCTTGCGAAGAGCGTCTGCAAGACCGACTGTAGTTGTGGTTTTTCCTTCACCCGCTGGTGTAGGATTTATAGCTGTAACAAGAACTAGCTTACCCTGTTTTTGGTCAGCGTCCCTGAGCAATTTATAGTTTATCTTTGCTTTGTAATTACCATATAGCTCTAGATATTCCTCGTTGATTCCGGCAAGCTTTGCTATCTCGGTTATCTTCTGCATTTCACATGCTTGAGCAATCTCAATATCAGATTTGAAAGTCATCTAAATCCTCCGTATTTTTCACTGGCTATAACATTACTAAAGTATATCACATATTATATGTTAATTAAACAGAAACTGTGTATCAAAAAGAATATAATAAATGGTATAATCAAAGCGTAGTAATGCACGATAATTAATGGAACTTTTTATAAAAATTTTTTTCGAGGTGGAAATATGGATATTACAAAGCTAAAGATACTGTATCCGGTAGTTGCAGATATGGCAGATGCTAAGGAGGTTTTCTGGTTAAATGAGAGAGCTGACGAGGATAGAAAGCTCGAGTTTGGAATGAGCGATATCGAAGATGCAGAGGCAAGGCTAGCTCGCTTTGCTGCGTACATACAGGCCGCTTTTCCAGAGACCGAAAAATCAAAGGGAATAATCGAGTCACCACTCAGAGAGATACCTGAGATGAAGAAGGAACTCGAGAAGATGACCGGATGTGATTTTGAGGGAAGACTATTTCTCAAGATGGACTCGCACCTACCTGTTTCCGGTTCTATCAAAGCTAGAGGAGGAATCTACGAGGTTCTAAAGTTTGCCGAGAAGGTTGCTATGGAGCACGGACTCCTAAAGGAAGATGATGATTACTCAAAGCTAATGAGTGATGAGTGCATGAAGCTATTTTCTGATTACAGCGTTGCAGTGGGTTCAACTGGCAACCTAGGACTTTCGATAGGTATAATCAGTGCAAAGCTCGGTTTTAAGGTGACTGTTCACATGTCAGCTGATGCGAGAGAGTGGAAGAAGGCTCTTTTAAAGTCTAAGGGAGTTACGGTTGTTGAATATGAGGGATGACTACCAGAAGGCCGTTGCAGAGGGACGTAGGATTGCTGCTGGTGACGACAAGTGCCACTTCGTTGACGACGAGGGCTCACTTGATCTATTCATGGGATATTCTGTTGCAGCAAAGAGAATCGTAAAGCAGTTTGAGGATGCAGGAATAGTTTGTGACGATGAGCACCCAGTCTTTTGTTTACATACCTTGCGGAGTTGGTGGTGCACCTGGCGGAGTTACCTTTGGACTTAAGGAAATCTATGGAAAGAACATGCATGTTCTCTTTGCAGAGCCTACTCACGCACCTTGTATGACACTAGGTCTTGCTACAGGGCTTAATGATGGCATAGCTTGCTCAGACTATAGGTCGGATGGGAAAAACGGCTGCTGATGGACTTGCTGCAGGCAGGGCATCTAGACTGGTTGGAGACATAATGTCAACCTTACTAGAGGCATGCTTTACAATAGAAGATGATAAGCTTTTATCCATTCCCTAACAAAGCTTGCTGACTCTGAGGAATATTTATCGAGCCTTCGGCGTGCGCATCCTTCACAGGGTCCTATGCACGTGACTGAAAATCTAGAAAGGCTTAGCGATAAGAATCTGAAATCAAAGATGAAGAACGCAACTCCATCCTTTGGGCTACAGGCGGAAGTATGGTTCCGAAGCTGAGATGAGAAGCTACTACGAGCAGGGCAAATAGATTTATGAAAATACTTGTTATTAGCGATACGCATGGCGATATCAAAAGGGCTATCAATTTGGTAAATAGTATCAAGGGGATGAGACATGATAATTCACTGCGGAGACAATAAGAGGGATGCGGAAAAACTAGCAGATAGATTTTTCTGATATTGAGGTCGTAGCAGTAAGCGGCAATTGCGACATGCATATGGGCGTGGACTTTTACGATTGTTGAAACCGAGGCCGGGGATATTTTTGTAACCCACGGCCATGACTATGGAGTGAACTACGGGCTTAGCGACATAGTCGAAGCGGCGAAGGACCATGATTGCAGTGCTATTTGTTTTGGGCATACGCATAAGCCGCTGTGCATGGAGCACGATGGTGTTTTTGATTGTAAATCCTGGTAGTTTGAGTGAGCCTAGGGGCGGGAGTGAGAATTCTGCGCTGTGATTACGACAGAGGGTGATAAGCTCTATGCGAATATTGTTCTTTATGGAACTGTTTGCGGGGCGAGGACCGAGGCGAAAAGCGGAAAGCTTTAGGGATATGCTGAACTATAGCGACGGATTTTAAGAACTCGATGCTTAGCTTGATTTTGTGGCTATTTGATTTGATGGATATAAGTGATTAATTGATTAAGAAGAAGGAGTTTAGGGTGAAAAGACTACTCGAAAACAAACATGCAAGGCTGATGTTTATGATTTTTATCGTCGAGGGCGCTTTTGATTATTTTTCAATCAAATTGTGGGAAACTACGAGTCCTTTAGCGAGGGTGTTGGCACGATAAAGACCATAATCTCACCATTTATCTATGGTTTTGTAATGGCATATCTACTTAGTCCGATATATAATGCGACGGTTAGGGGCCTATACAAGCTGCTTGGAAAATATGTCAAGAATAAGCAGAGGCTCTTTTCTTTCTGCAAGCTTGTAGCTTCAGTTGTTGCCGTGATTTGTCTAATTGGCGCTGTTGCAGGGCTGATTGCTTTGATAGTTCCACAGGTTATAGAGAGTCTTACGGGTATTTTGAAGAGCCTTCCTCAGAGATTGACACAGCTAAGTGCTTTGTTTAATGACATCACAAGCAAGATGGATAACAAAAAGGCTAGCTATGAAGATGAGCGAAATCTATGCTCAGGCTCAAACTAATTTGATAGAGCTTGCTCAAACAAAGCTGCTTCCTGGCATGGGCACACTTGTTGGTCATGTTTCTACACAGGTGCTTTTGACTCTGAAAACAATGATGAATGTTATGATTGGAGTCATGGCATGTGTATATGTTAAATAGCAAGGAACGCTTCAAGGACAGTTCAAAAAGGTAATTCTAGCAACGCTTCCTAAGGAAAAAGGCCGAGGCTGTATTTGATTTTTGCGAAGTTTACAAACAGGACCTTTGGTGGATTTATCAACGGTAAGATAATCGATTCTATAATCATAGGAATCATCTGCTTCATACTTATGGAAATCTTTGGCTTCCCATATCCGATTTTAATAAGTGCCATTATAGGAATAACTAATGTAATTCCTTTCTTTGGACCTTTTATCGGAGCGATTCCGGCAGCAATAATACTCTGCTCGTGAGCCCTATCCATGCGCTGTACTTTCGGTTTTAATCTTCGTTCTTCAGCAGGTTGACGGAAATATCACAGGACCTGCAATACTAGGAAACACTACAGGCATTGCAAGCTTTTGGGTGCTTTTTCTCCATCGTAATCGGTGGCGGACTCTTTGGATTCATTGGTATGGTTCTTGGAGTTCCAGTGTTTGCAATTATCTACTACTATTTCTCGCAGCATAAACAAGAGGCTTGAAGCAAAGGGACTTGAATTTAGAACCGATAGCTATGAGGATCTCAATAAATATAAAATTGACAAGGAGGAACTCCGTTAATGGAAATATTGAACAACGCGCCTATGTCAAAGTATACCAGCTTCAGATGTGGTGGCAGTGCAAAGAGACTTGTAATCATGAGACGGTTTCTGAACTCAAAGATATTATGAATGAGATTAAAGAATCAAAGGAAAACTATCTCTTTCTCGAAACGGAAGCAACACACTGTTTTTTAGATGGTGAATACGATGGCACTGTGGTTACTCTGGAAAGGGCTTTGATGATGTAGAGCTCATCGAAGAGGAGGATGGACCTCGTCTAGAAATGCATGGCGGCAAGTCTTTTATCAAAGATTGCAAGGAAGGCGCTCGCAGAGAGTCTTGCTGGTTTTGAATTTGCATCAGGAATCCCAGGAAGCATAGGCGGTGCAGTTTTCATGAATGCTGGAGCCTATGGCGGAGAAATCGTAGATGTGCTTGAATCCGTGGAACTTCTTTCCCCTAACTCTGATGGCAAATGGGAGCTAAAGACTGTACCTGCAGAGGAATTAGAACTAACATATAGACACAGCAGGCTTCAGGAAACGAAAGGAACTTGTCGTTTCGGCAACCCTAAAACTTCCAAGAGGCGATAAGGCTGAGATTGAGGAAAAGCTAGCTGAGCTAACAAAGAAGAGAACCTCCAAACAACCACTAGAATTTCCAAGTGCTGGAAGCTTCTTCAAAAGGCCTGATGGCTACTTTGCGGCAAAGCTGATAGAGGATGCTGGCCTTAAGGGCGTAAGTGTAGGTGGCGCTCAGATTTCAAGCAAGCACTGCGGATTTATGATTAACACAGGTGGAGCAAGGGCAGATGATATAGTGATCTAATGCACCTAGTTCAAAAATACTGTCTTTGATAAGTTCGGTGTCAAACTCGAACCGGAGGTGAGGATAATTGGCTTATAGTTTAAGTGATTTAGAAAAATAAGGTATCGCAGTATCGCATGACCTTTGATTATCATACGCACACGACATTCTCGCACGGAAAGGGCTCCATTGAGGACAATGTCAAGGTTGCAATATCAAAGGGGTTAAAGGCACTTGCGATTTCCGACCACGGGCCAGGACATCTGACCTACGGAGTGAAGAGGTCTGCAATCCCTGTGATGAGGGCTGAGATAGATAGACTCAAGGAAGTATATCCTGAGATTGACCTCTACCTTAGTGTGGAGGCAAATGTTTTAAACTGTGGAAATCATGTAGATGTAAATGCTGAGGATCTAAAGTACCTCGACTTTCTGCACGCAGGCTATCACTACGGTGTTTTACATGGCTACTGCGTTGGAAACTGGCTAGATTTTAGGCATGCTTACCCAGAAAGCTGGGGCAGAAGATGCTTGTAAAGAACACGGATATGTGTGTAAGTGCATATATGAAAACGACCTGAAGATATTCACACATCCTGGAGACAAAGGAAGGTTTGACATCGCCGAGATTGCAAGGGCATGTGAGGACAAGTGAACATGGCTTTGAGATAAATATGAAGCACCCTTCCTAGACTACGAGGGAATTAAGACAGCATCAAAGTACGATGTAAGCTTCGTTATCAGCAGCGACGCTCATAGACCTGAGAATGTGGGGCTATATGAGGGCGGGCTTGGCAGAGCCTATATCGCTGGACTTGATTTTGATAGAATTGTAAATATAGAGCATATTTAAGAGGTTGTTTAAATGGAAAAAATGAAGGTTGTAGTTGTAACTGGCCTTTCTGGAGCAGGAAAGACCAATGCTATGGACTGGTTTGAAGACAGGGGATTCTATTGTGTTGACAATATGCCTCCTGCTTTGATTGCGAACTTTATCGAGCTTACGAAGTCGTCTAAGAAACAGATTGAAAAGGCGGCTTTTGTTTTCGATGCGCGTGGCGGTGCTTACTTTTCTGACATGAAGGAGTATATAAATCTCCTAAAGTCCGATGAGAATATCGACTGCAGAATCCTATTTATCGAGGCGTCGGAGAGAACTTTGATAAAGCGCTTTAATGAGACAAGAAGGGCCCACCCTCTAGCAACGGGAAGTACAACAAAGGAGGTCATCGCAGCAGAAAGAGAAGAGCTCAAAGAGATCAGAGACCTTTCAGACTACATCATAGATACTACAAACCCTAAAGGTTGCTGAACTTAAGCAGGAGATTAGCAAAATCTTTGAAGAGGGAAGCGGCAAGTCGTCATTTTTGATAAATATAAAATCATTCGGATATAAGAGGGGTATTCCTATCGAAGCTGACCTAGTGCTAGATATGAGATTTATTCCTAACCCCTATTATCTACCGAGTCTAAAGAGACTCACGGGTAACAATAAGAAGGTATCCTCATATGTTCTCAGACAGAAGATTACTCAGGACTTTATTAAGGCTGAACTAGAGATGTTAGAAATGCTTATTCCAGCATACATCAAAGAGGGTAAATACCACCCTAAATATAGCCTTTGGATGCACTGGAGGACAACATGATCTGTGGCTACAGCAGATGAGGTTGCAAAGGAACTAAGGGCAAAAGGTTATAGAGTAACTCTTGAACATAGAGACATTTGATGTTATAATGAATCTATAAAAACAAGTGAACCAAAAATCGAATCACTTTTCATGATATCAGGTTTAATTCGGTAGATTTAAGGAGAGAGAAATGGAAAAACTAATTATCAGCGCTTGTATCTGCGGTGCAGAGGTTACTAAAGAACAGAATCCAGCGGTTCCTTACACTGTAGAGGAAATCGTTAGAGAGGCTAAGTCAGCTTACGATGCAGGAGCTGCTTTAATTCACCTTCACGTTAGAGAAGATGATGGTACACCTACACAGAGCAAGGAGAGATTCCAGGTATGTGTAGACGCTATCCGTAAGGAGTGTCCAGATGCAATCATTCAGCCTTCAACAGGTGGTGCAGTTGGAATGACAGACCTTGAGAGACTTCAGTCAACAGAGATTGTTCCTACACCAGAGATGGCTACACTAGACTGTGGTACTGTTAACTTCGGTGGAGATGAGGTTTTCACAAATACAAACACAACAATCGAGAACTTCGCTAAGATCCTTAAGGAGAGAGGAATCAAGCCTGAGCTTGAGGTATTCGATAAGGGTATGATCGACCTAGCTCTAAGAGTTGCTCGATCGTAAGGGACTTCTCGTTCATCCGCTTCACTGGGACTTCGTTTTAGGTGTTCAGATGGAGGCATCAGTTAGAGACCTAGTATACATGGCAACATCAATTCCTGCAGGTTCAACATGGACAGCTACAGGTCTTGGTAAGAATGCATGGCACATCGCAGCAGCTACAATCTCAATGGGTGGACACGTAAGAGTAGGCTTTGAGGACAACCCTATACCTAGAGAAGGGTGTTCTAGCAAAGAGCAATGGTGAGATGGTAGAGAAGGCTGTTAAACTAGCAAAGCTACTCGGAAGAGAGATTGCTACAACTGACGAAGCAAGAGAAATTCTTGGTCTTCCTAAGAGAACTTGGTAATATATAAACTTAAATACATGTGGATAAAAAAGTGGTGCTTGGAGTTTACGAGCACCACTTTTGCAATATTAAGACCCTGACATCAATCTAAAGAATCTAGTTGACATAATCGTCTTGCAATATCGGACTTGTTAATCAAGAATATTTTCCGCTCTTGTCATCGATATTAATGAGGCTGTAGACATCACCAAATTTATTTAATGTATATTCTTTGCCTTCGAGACCCAAAATTTGAGCCCTTTTTGTTATATATTGAGATATAAATAGTGCCATTGTCTGTCTTTAATCTGCATATGACATTCTTTTTCTTTCTTAAAAAACAGTCTCATATTTACCGAAGGCGAGGATATTGGCAGGAGCATCTACTGTATAGATTATAATTTTGTGGTCGCTTTCTCGAATTGAAAGGGTTAATGTATCGCTTGGATTCTTTGGACGTGTCTGGTAACAACCCGTAATGTCAACCTGATCGGAATAGACTATTTTTATATACGCGATGAAGGCACCAGCTAGTCAGAAGAATGGAAAAAACTATAACAAATATTATCTTTTGGTGTATTTTTCTTTGATAAAAACATAGTGAACCTACCTTTCTTATCATACGAACTTCCTTAACTAAAATATAACTCAATTATACAAAAATGCAATATATTTAGAAAAGATAAAGATTTAGTTTTTCGCGTGCATGAATCGATACCTTCAAATCGTTGAATTATTGATTTAGACAAAATAGAGAAGTATTATTTCCTTGCGGAAAAACCTGTGCGCAGATTATAATATATTTGTGAATATGTGCAGCAAAACAGAACTTCGGGAATACGGTGAGAATCCGTAGCAGTCTGCGCTACTGTATGGGGACGAGAATGCAAGATGCCACTATTTAAGGCTTGCTGATAGGTAGGATGATTAGATGGGAAGGCGCATTTGAGGACGAACCTTAGTCAGGATACCAGATGTTTTGCATTTAGATATTCAAAGCTTCGACAGTAAGGTTTTGATATTGCGCCACATGATATTTGGATGCAATTGAGAAGAAACACTTATCAGATAACGGTCGAAGCACCGTTATTTTAATTTAGGGCACAATAATATGCGATGCTCGATTTAAGAAAAAGGAGAAAATAGGTGAGAGATTTTAAAAAGGTATTTAGAAGACTAGCCGTTACAGCGGTATTAGCTGTTTTCGTAATGGCTAGCGCGATTCCGTCGCTTGCAGTGCGACATATCAGGATGGAAACATACAGCGTTCCAGTAAGTTTGAGCGAAGGAAGAATGTCACATAATGCTATAGTTTCGCCGTGTTCTGTGACAATATCTGGGGGTCAGATTTATGCAACAATAGTGTTTAAAAGAGTTTCAGATGACGGGATTCCCCAGTACTCATACTTTACAACAACGGCTGGAACGGTTTATCCTCAGCAATATGGGGCACATGCACAGATATTTAACAGTGCACCACTCCAAGCCTCGGAAGTGTCAATGTAACAATGGAAACAACGGCAATGTCAACCCCACATACTCTAAACTATACATTATACTTTGATGACTCTGCAATTCCAACGGTAGGTGGAGGAAGCACTGGTGATAATAGTGCAGCATCAAATAGTGCTAGTGGAGATGCAAAGGCATCCGAGAAGAATGACGATAAGAAGGATGATAAGGCTAAGGAAGATTCTAAGGACGATAAGAACGCCAAGGCAAGCGATAAGTCAAAGAAGGCTGATAAGAAAGCAGCAAAGAAAGCTGATGACAAGAAACAGACTTCTGCAAAGGCTTCGGAGTCAAAGAATAGTAAGCTACCTTTATACATCGGAGGCCTCGTTGTTTCACTAGGAGTAGCAGGAGTAGGTATATTAATGATACTTAAGATAGGAAAGAAAAAAATAATATGGCTAAGAAAAATAAAGCTATTTTAATAGGAGTGGTTGGGCTAGCTATTGCGATAGCAATAGGCTTTATGGTCTTGATATTTGCAGACCTAGGTTCTAGCGTGATCAAATGAAAAGCGGCGCGCCTGCTTTTGAAGGACTAAAGTTTAAGGAAAAGGTTAAGCTTAAATACGCTAACCAATTTTCTATATATAAGTACGAAGGTGGTTATGCCTATCTTGAGATTGTCGATGGGGATAAGCTTCTCGTTGTGCCTAAGGGCAAAGAGGTTCCAAAGAATCTAGATAATGACATCATAGTTGTAAAACAGCCGCTTAAGAACATATATCTTGTTTCTACTGCGGTTATGGCGCTATTTGATTCGCTCGATTCACTTGATAACATTAAGTTCGTAGGTACTGACCACTGGTATATAGAAAACGCTAGAAAGGCAATTGAAGAGAAGAAGTGGATTAATGCAGGTAAGTATAATGCGCCTGACTATGAGACTTTGATTAATGGAAAGTGTGAGCTTGCTATCCAAAACACTATGATTCTTCATAATCCTGAGGTAAAAGAAAAACTTATTGAGCTCGGAATCAAGACCATGATAGAAAAGTCAAGCTATGAGTCGCATCCGCTTGGAAGAACGGAGTGATTAAGTTCTTTGGCGTGCTTTTTGGACAAGGAGGAGCTTGCAAACAAAGTCTTTGATGAGCAGGCAGAAAAAATAGAAAAGCTCAAGGATACAAAATCAACGGGCAAGAAGGTAGTATTCTTCTATGTGAACACTAGAGGAAATGTCGTAACATATAAGTCAAATGGATATGTTCCCAGAGATGATAAAGATTGCAGGGGGCGAATATGCTTTCTCTGACTTAGGGACAGGTGAAGATAGTAAACTTAGCACGATAAACATGAGCATGGAAGAGTTTTACAATACAGCAAAAGGATGCAGATATCCTAATATATAACTGCAGTATCGTTGAACAGATTTCATACGCTGGATGAGCTTCTCGATAAGAGCCCAGTTCTCAAAGGATTTTAAGGCAGTCAAAGAGGGAATGCTTGGTGCACAAGCAGAAGCATGTTTCCAGCAGACTAACAAAATGGGAAGCATCATACAGGAGATGAACGCAATATTCTCAGGTGATAAGGAAGCTCAGAAGAAGATGGAGTACCTGTTTAAGCTTAAATAAAGAGGAAGAATATGACACTTCAGCAAAATCATAAAATCAGCGACAGATGGAGATACCTTGCGGTCTTCATCTGTCTCATAATTGCCTTTTTCGTTTTGATTGTATGGAATATCAATTCAGGCGCTGTGGATATTTCCTTTACGGAAATCATGAAGATAATATTCACTAAGAAGGGCGATCAAACAAATGTAAATATAATATGGCAGATTAGACTGCTTTCAGAATCATAACAGCGGCGATACTCGGTGGAGGGTCTTGCAGTATCGGGATTTCTGATGCAAACCTTTTTCAACAACCCTATCGCAGGGCCTTATGTTTTAGGTATATCTTCGGGATCAAAGTTTTTTGTTGCAGTTGCGATGATTGTAGCATTAAAGTACGTTCATCACACCAATTCATGGATGATAGTCATGGCTGCTTTTCGTAGGTGCTTTGATAGCAATGGGCTTTTGTACTCTTGCGGCGAGAGCGATAAAAGCAGATGTCTCATGCTTCTCGTTGCGGGAATCATGATAAGCTATATTTGTTCTGCGATAACGGAGTTTTTGATTACCTTTGCTCAGGACTCAGATATAGTTAACTTGCACAACTGGTCACAGGGAAGCTTTTCAGGAGTAAGCTGGAGCGACGTTAGTCTTTCTAGCAAAATTGTGCTAGTTTGCTTTGTTATAGTATTTGCAATGTCAAAAGCCTATCGGAGCTTATCAGATGGGCGAATCATACGCACAGAGCATGGGCGTAAACGTAAAGCGCTTTAGGGTGTATCTAATCATGATGTCAAGCCTTCTGGCTGGATGCGTAACTGCCTTTTTGTTGGACCGATTTCTTTGTTGGAATCGCAGTTCCTCATGTTGTAAAAATAGGGCTTAAGACGGCAAAGCCAATCTCGTAATTCCATGCTCATTCATGGCAGGAAGCGTATTCTGTATGTTCTGCGACTACATTGCAAGAACGGCATTTGCGCCAGTGGAACTTTCGATAAGCACTGTAACAGCAATGTTTGGCGCACCTATAGTTATTGGAATGCTCGTTAAGAGACACGGTACTAAGTACTAGAGAGATCAAATGGAAAACATTTATTTTAGAACATCGGACCTGACGGTCGGATACAATAAAAAACCGCTGATTAAGGATATAAATATAGACGTAGACTTTGGCGAAATCGTGACCATGATAGGACCAAACGGTGCGGGAAAGTCGACAATACTTAAGAGCATAACCAAGCATCTTGAAATGGTTGGTGGAGAGGTTTTTATCGCAGATGCTTCGCTTGCGAACCTAAGTTTTAAGGCGCTCGCTCAGCAGATGTCTGTGGTTTTGACAGAGAAAGATTAAGGGAGAGCTCCTGACATGCTTTTGATGTTGTTGCAACGGGAAGATATCCGTATACAAACTCGCTTGGAGTTCTTGATGAAAAGGACAGAGTCAAGGTTTCTGAGGCAATGAAAAAGGCTCATGTGGAAGAACTTGCTAGTAGGGATTTCAGCGCTATAAGTGATGGACAGAGGCAGAGGGTCTTGCTTGTAAGGGCGATTTGCCAGGAGCCGAAGATTATAGTTTTGGACGAACCGACATCCTTTCTTGATGTCAAAAGCATAAAGCTTGAGCTTTTGAACATCCTTCACACCATGGCAAAGAAGGAGAATATTGCTGTTTTGATGTCGCTCCACGAAACAGATCTTGCCCAAAAAAATCTCAGACAAGGTTATATGCGTTCACGGCGACTCTATTGAGCACTTCGGAAGACCTAATGATATATTTACTGATGAAATCATTAGAGAGCTTTTACAGCATAGAGAAGGGTTCCCTACTAACATTACATTCGGTAGCGTTGAGCTTCCCTAAGCCAGTAGGGAGAGCCAGAGGTGTTTGTAATTGCGGGAAATGGCAAGGGTCATTCCTGTTTTTAGGGAGATGACAAGGCTTTGGAATTCCTTTCTGTACAGGCATATTACACGAAAATGATGTGGATTATTATGTAGCAAAAGAATCTAGCGAGCGATTTAATATCGGTGCCAGCTTTTGAAGAAATAAGCGAAGAGAGCCCTAGAGAAGGCACTTTGAAAAGCCATCAAAAATGTAGACGGGTAATCCTTGCTAATGATAAAATAGGTTTATCGAATAAACGCGTTGCAACTCTTATAGAGGAGGCGCAAGCGCAGGGTAAACTTGAGAGGGCCTAGATGGACGATAGAATGCGTAAGCAGATTGAATTTGCACTGCTTATGGACAAGCTAAAAAGAATATCTTCAGGCAAAACCACCTTGCGGACAATTCTCGCAGGGAAAACGATGCCGAGCACGCATGGCATATGGCGGTTATGGCCTATCTTTTTAGGGAGTATGCAAACGAGGATATAGATATATCAAAGGTAATCTCATGTGTCTGATTCACGATGTCGTTGAAATCGAGGCAGGCGATACCTATGCCTATGATGAGGAGGCAAAGAAGTTCCCAAAGGGAGCGTGAGGACATTGCAAAGAAGCATATCTTCGGAATGCTACCCTAGCGACCAGGGTCAGGAGCTAGAGGCTCTGTTTGACGAGTTTCGAGCACAGGAAACAGCAGAGGCAAGGTTTGCAAAAGGCTATGGACAATCTTCAGCCTGTACTTCTCCACGAAGCAAAATGGTGGCGAGGACTGGAAGGAACACGGAGTCACCAAGGAGCAAATCATGCGCAGGCAAGAGAAGACGAGACATGGCTCAGAGGAACTATTTGAGGTAATCAAAGATATAATCGATAAACATATTGCAGAGGGCAATATCAAGGAATAAATTCTTAGTTGTGAAATTCTTGCAGATAAGAAGGACTGAGCATAAGATATTGGCGCAAGAGTCGTGCTAATAAAATTGACAGCAGGGGGTAAGGTCTATGAGCTTCTCAACGGAAGTAAAGAATGAACTTGCTAGAACAGAAATAGAAAAGTGCTGCCAGCTTCGCCGAGCTGGCAGGTTTTTACGTGTTTCTGGAAGTCTTCGTCTTGCTGGTGCGGGAAAGTTTAAGATAGTTGTCACCACTGAAATACCAGCGGTAGCAAGACATTATAAGCGTCTGATCAAAGAGTATTTTAAGGTTGACGCAAAGTTAGAAATTGGTGAAGGATCAGGCTTTAATAAGCAGAGGAGCTATCTTCTTACCATAGGACCTGAGGAAAGGTCTGAGCAGATTCTGCGTGAAACAGGAATACTGCTTGTAAGAGAGGGAAATAACTTTATTTCCGATGGTATTTACGACGATGTTGTAAGGACAAAGTGCTGTCGTAAATCATATATCAGAGGAGTTTTCCTCGCTTGTGGTTCTGTAAACAATCCTGACAAAACCTACCACCTTGAATTCGTCTGCAACAGCGAGAGGTTTGCTCTTGACCTAAAGAAGTTAATCAATGGTTTTGTCGATATGACAGCAAAGACCATGGAGAGGCGAGGAAATACATTGTGTATGTCAAGAGCCTTTCAAATATAAGGGATATGCTCGCAATAATCGGGGCGCACAGCCACGTTTTTTGAGCTTTGACAACACGGTAATTAAGAAGCAGATGAGGAACCGCACCGTGCGCATTACAAATTGCGATAATGCGAACATGGACAGGGCTCTTTGACGCGGCGCAGCGGCAGCTTTTCGCCATCCGCGCCATCGAATCCCGCGGGCTTTTTCGACAAGCTGCCGCCGAGGCTGCGCGAAACCGCAAGGCCCGCGCGGAAAAACCCCGACGCTAGCCCTCACACAGCTCGGAGAGCTGTGTGCGCCTCGCTCAAGAAAAGCTGAATCAACAGCAGGCTTCAGAAGATACTTTCTTTCGCGGAAGAGCACGGGTGCATAGAAAAAGAAAACTAAATCTACTTGAAATAGTTCAGGAGAAGGCCATGAAAAAGAAATACGTGGAAAAGGTAGTAACTATTGCTTTTTATAGCGATAATAGTTATGACATTACTTTGCAGCTTGTGGAGAACGAAAAATTACGATACTCAAAGCGATAATAAAGCAAGGTCAAATACAGCAATTGACAAAAAGCAGGGAACAAAGGCAGGAGAAACATTTAATTTAAAAGCAAGGTAGTTTTGTGATTCCTGAGGGATGGCAGCTTCACGAAGGTGATTCAACAGATGATAAGCCATTTGTTGTTCCAGTAAGCCATAGTGGCGAAGGAAAAGCTAGACAATATCTCGGTTCAGTATGGAACAAATCCATATTCTAAGGATGATATTGATAGCTTTGCACATGCCATACTTTTTACACTAAATCAGCGTATCTCTGGACATGAAGCCAGTCAAATACTTGCATCAGGATTCACATCAAAAGCAAGGCTATCCCTGTTTTTGAAATATGAATTACAGTGGATGGCGATAGGATTGTGCAGTATTACATAGCCTCCCGATCGCGGACATATCTTTGTTTATGAGAGCAACTACTCAGGTAGCGAAGAGCCTGACAAAGCTTTCCTCAGAGCATAGTAGATTCTTTTGAATGGAATGATTATGTAAGTGTATGCTAAAAGCTACACTCAGACTGTAGACAAAGCTCGTATCAACTTCGTTGATTTCGGCTTTTTCGTTAAATTAAACTTATTGATATAGAGTATCTTCTAATCAGTTTTAAAAAGATGCGTAATAGTTTTAAGCGATTCTCTATTCCATAATATCCTTGCTAACTTTTTCATATTCATACACGCAAAGGTTAATCCGACTTTCATCAGCATTTTATCTTTTCCCCTTTGCTGCGTATATCTCATACCATGATGCTCTTTTGTTGTAGTCAAAAACATCGCTCTATCGTTTCTTTTCTTAACGCATAGAGCTCTTTCATTCCTTTTCTTAAGCGTATATCTTCACACTGCTCAATCATACTCACCCATATATGTCTTGTTAATATTTTCTGTTTCTGTTTACTTGAAGTACACTTCCCAAAGAAGAACAATCTTTTGCAAAATTTTTCTTGTTGCTCCTATACTCTTATATCCTCTCTGTTGGTTGTGGAATAACTTAGTATCTTATGCTCAGGACATATATATTCATCGTAATACTCATCATAAACAAAGTCATTTTTACTAAAGAATCCATTTTTACTGTAAGTCCTTTTTGTACGGCATTACAGGTGTTATCCCATCGTCTATCAGAAGCTTGCTATGGCTGGAGTTTTGTAGCCTGCATCAAGTACAATATGTGTAGATTAAATTTCTTTAGTTTCTTGTAAAGCTTTGGGAATGTTGTACTATCATGTTCATTTCGGGATGTACCGTGTAATCAGGGCATCCACCCATGTTTATCGCATGCTGTCTCTATTGCGTATGCAAAATACCTCTTTATGTTCACCTTATGAACCATCCGCCTCAGTGATCACTGTGCTTTGCTTTTTGCCTTTTACTTCAATCCCATCACCATCTATATGCTCATCATCGTCTTTGGATTTTAAGTTCTTTTGCCATGTTCTTGTCTATCTTCATTGATTTCCTTTTTAGCTTCTCATCGTAAAATCTTGCAGACTTCTTCGCAACTAATATTTCTTTGCTTTCTTTCTGTTTGCTGCTGCTTTTTATGTGAGTGGCATCAACAAATATTTCATCTGTACATACTAATTTATGATTCATACATTGAAGAAGTATTTCATGAATATCTGCTCAAACAAATCTGTGCCTTTCAAATCTTCTTTTGTAATTCTTTCCAAATGTGCTAAAATGAGACTGAATCATTAAAGTCAAGCCCAAGAAACCATCTGTATGCAACATTAACTTCAATATCTTTAATGGTTTGCCTCATACTTTTTATTCCAAACATATATTGGATTATTGGTATTTTAATCAATGTTACAGGATCAAGACTTGGTCTGCCCGTATCAGATGAATATTTTCCTTCAACTAAATCGAAAATGAATGAAAAATCTATGGCCTTGTCGATTTTCCTAAGTAAATGTTCCTCAGGAACTAATGATTCAAGTGATACTATCTGCATTCGATCAAGTCGTTTGTTATTCTTTGTAATCATTGAAATACCAACCTTTCTATACTAATATTATACCACAATTTGCTGATGTTTCATATGTTTTATGACATAGAAAAAGCCCGAACCGAGGTCTCTCGGACGAGCTTTGTCTCATAGTCTGAGCGTAGCTAAAAGCATACACTTATTTTTGTCATATTTTTAATATATGCATTTTTGGGATATCCTATTTTGATATATAGTCATATAATTTTGATATAACATATTGAGGAGTGTGAGCGATGTTTAAAGTAAAATCATATGATGAGATAGGGGAATACCTAGAAAAGATTATAGACGATAAATATGTGTCTAAAAAGAAAGTTTTGTATAGCTGTACTACGAGAAAAAGACGATGAGTTATCAGATGAAAAATATTCGCAAGATGCAAAAATAAAAATATCCCAGATTTTTGAAGGGTAAGAAAGGAGTTCAGACCTATGATCTTCCAATTTTCTGCAAGCTACTAGATAAGAGCTGTGAAGCAATACTCAGTGCAGGTGAAGTATTCGTTCCTGAAGTTAATAGAATGACTAACTATCTGATTGCATTTTCAGAGGACGAAAATGAATGGAAGAAGTTTGTTGAAAGAGATGACAAACTGATTCTTAATCCTGATGAGTATGGCAAAAATGCAATTGACTATGCCCTAGAATTCAAAAATCACAGATTTATAAGATTCCTCATAGACGAAGGTTATATAACCTTAATCTTGCAGGAAAAACGGCACAGGATTTTTGTAGAATATGTGTTTGGTGCAAAAACTAGTATAAAATCCAGGGATTTTTGATTATAACAGAGACTACTATTTATTGTCTCGGCTACATTCTATTGACCTTAGACAAAGTATAATTGAACTGGCCTTTAGAGTATAAGGATATTGAACTACTTTGACAGAATCCACGCCAGAGAAACACCGGAGCTTTATAGGGTGGTGGTATTTAGAAAAGTTGAGCCTTGTGAATACATCGACTCACTCTCTAAATCTGATGATAAAATACTTGAATACTTTTACGGACGAATTTGATATTGATGTCCCAAATAGATAGCTGGGATAGAAATGATTTTATCACCAGAACCGTTATTTTTCCATCTGTAGCTGAATTAACAAAAAGCATTGATAAGTAACAAGAGTGATTTTGCTAAGACGGCACTTGAAAAATTAGCAGACACAATGCAAATGTTTACTATCAGCTTAAAGATTGTATTGATGAATCTATTAAGAAAAACCATGAACAGTTCACATATGAAAGAACTGAGAAAGAAATTTACAATGATGAAATTTTGGAATCGATCTAGCAACGATGGTATTCAATTTCTGTGAAGAAAATGGGTTTATTCATATAATGAGTGATAGAACTCTAGGTAATAATATTTTTACAAATATAATTAAGTTGGATTTTAATTCTGGTGATGAGAAGATTGACAAACTTATAGAAGAAGTGAATCAATATCACAAAAAGTTGTTAACATCAGAGAGGATTACAAAGCGGACGCAAGGAGGAAATATCTAAATGAGCATATTTAATTTTACAAAGAGTGAATTTTTTGATTCAGGTGATGATATGGCCATGGATACAGAGGGGCATGTATATGTTAGAGTCTCAGATGACTGTGCCATGGATTTAGAAAGTGGAGAACTCAATTTTACAAGTGGTTGGGATAGCTATGAGGATGGGCAAGATGACCTTTGGTAGCTTTACAATATAGCAATAGTGTTGTATGGCGAGTTCGCTTTCAATGTATTGCAAAACTATATCTAAACTAGTGAGGAGCACGGATGTATAGAAAAATAAAAACTAGACAATAACTTGTACTTATTTTCATACAAAAATCTATAATTTATGGATGCATACATAATCAAAAATGCCACTGTTTAATGCAGTGGCTTTTTTGTGTCCGAAGGATTGTGTAAAAACTGTTTTAAAGGGGTATAATGATATTATCTTATCCAAACGATAAAAAGTATGCAAGAGTCAAAGTAATAATTATTCATATTTATTTGATAATTGTATGCATGTACGATATAATTTGGGTATGATTCAGTTAATTTAGGAGGACAAGAAATGGTTAGCGAGACAATCAAAGCAATCCATGAAGTCGAACTGAGGCTGATAAAATCATTGCTGATGGAAAAGCTTCCGAGTTAGAACTGATTGAAAGAACGAAGAGCGAAAGCAGCTCGCAGTGTGAGCAGGAGATTTCGCGAGCAAAAATCTGAAGCCGATGAGAGGATTAAAGCTGCTCAACAGGAGGCTGAGGTACACAGACAGGAGGCGCTTAGGGACTAGAGTCTGAACTCGAAGAGCTCAGAGAAGATGCTAAGTGCAAAGAAAAAGATGCAATTCAAAAAGATAATCGACGCAGTAGTTAGTTAAATAAGTGCATGTGAATCGAGGATGTGGCCGCAAAAGAGTTTGGCAGTAATGGTAAGACCGGACCCAGAAACTCGTTTCATTGTAAGCGCTTAATTTAGCTTTATACGGTCGATTATATTTATTTGAAAATATGTTTTCAGAAGGAGAATGTAGTATGGCAGTATTGCAGATGCAAAAAAATCGGTATCTGCGCATTGAAAAAGATAGGCAAGAAATCCTAGAAAAATCCAGACGCTCGGAACTATAGAGCTGAGCGACGATAAAGTCCCTTTAAAGAGCTTGATGGCTTTGTAACGACAGATACAAAGGAAGTCAGCAGAGAATTTAGCAAAAAGCTGACCTTACTGAGCAGGCGCTTGAGGTGATGGATACTTTCTCCGGAGACAAAGGGGATGTTCAGCTCACTTGAAGGCAAGCCTTTTGATAGATAAGGAAAAAGCTGACGCAGGAAATGCAGAATGCTAAAGCAATTACAGAGCTTGCAGAACAGGTGATTGGCTGGTCTAAGGAATATAGTGAAAACAAAGCTCTCGTAGCAAAAGATTAACGAGAAAAATTGAAGGACTAAAACCTTGGCAGGAGCTAGATATACCATTTGATTTAACAGAGACGAAGAAAACTAAGGTTTTGATAGGAACCATGCCGCCTGATATGGACGAGGCGAAAAATACACGAGTTAGTACAGAAAAATGTGACGAAGAAGTAGACATCGATTTAGAAGTCGTCTGTATGGACCCTGATGCTGCATACATTGTGGTAATTGCTAAGAAGGATGTTTCAGGTAAGGTAGAAGATGCGCTAAGAAGCGGAGGTTTTGCAAAGAGCTCACTCGGCTATGACAAGACGCCAAGGGAGCAAATCGAAAAAGCTTGAAGCTGATATAGAATCGATAAATCAGGCTAATGAGGAGCTTGAGAAGAAGATTACAGAGGCAGCAGAAAGCAGAGATAAACTCAGAGAGGCTTGCGACTACTTCAGAATGAGGCTAAAGAACGTTGAAGTTACCGGAGAGCTAAGGCAATCTGAGAGAACCTTCGTAATGACAGGCTTCATACCTAAGGATAAGGCTTCAAGAGTTAAGGAACTGTTAGAAGGAAGTTTTGATTGTGTAATCGAGCTTGCAGATGTGACAGATGAGGATGAGGCACAACGGTGCTAAAGAACAATTCCTTCTCATCAAGTGCCGAGGGCGTACTAGAGTCCCTACGGACTTCCAAAGCTTAGAGATATGTATCCAACAAAGGTGATGTCCTACTTCTACGTGTTCTTCTTTGGAATGATGCTCTCAGATGCAGCCTACGGACTTTTGATGTCAATCGGTTGCTTCATAGTACTGAAGAAGTTCCCAAAGATGGAAGAAGGAATGAAGAAGATGCTCAAGCTATTTGGCTTCTGCGGGCTATCAACACTCTTCTGGGGCGTGATGTTCGGAGGATATTTCGGAGACGCACCAACAGTCATCGCAAAGACCTTCTTTGGCAAGGAGTTCACAATCAAGCCGCTGTGGTTTGCACCGCTTGATAATCCGATGAGACTTTTGATCTGGTGTATGCTATTTGGTGTAATTCACCTCTTCGCAGGACTAGCAATCAAAGGATTCCAAGAGCTCAAGGAGGGCAAGGTCATCGACTGTATCTGCGACGTAGTATTCTGGTACATGTTCCTAATGGACTTATCCTCTTGCTACTACCAACAGATATTTTCGCATCAATCTCGCAGATGACAATCAAGTTCCCTGCATCAGTAGTGATGGTATCAAAGGTACTTACTATAGCAGGAATGTTAGGAATTCTATTGATGTCAGGAAGAGGTCACAAGAATGTGGCTCTGAGAATTGCGCTAGGTGCCTCACGATATCTACGGAGTTACAGGATGGCTCAGCGATGTGCTATCGTATTCAAGACTTCTTGCGTTAGGGACTTGCAACTGGTGTAATCGCCAGCGTTATCAATATGATGGGAAGCATGGTCGGAGGCGGAGTCCTTGGAGCAATCATCTTTACAATAGTGTTCATATTTGGACATACAATGAATATGGCAATCAATGTGCTCGGAGCATATGTTCACACGAACAGACTTCAGTTTGTCGAATTCTTCGGCAAGTTCTACGAGGGCGGCGGAAAGCCATTTGAACCGTTAACAACAGAAAGTAAGTATATAGAGATAAAATAATTCTAGGAGGAAGAAAATCATGGAAATTAGTATGGGTTTTGCAATTGCAATCTTTGGAGCAGCGCTCGCAACAATTTTAGCAGGTATGGGATCAGCTTGGGGCGTAGGTAAAGCAGGTCAGGCAGCAGCAGAGTAGTAAGCGAAGATCCTAATCAGTTCGCTAAGGTACTTATCCTTCAGCTACTTCCAGGTACACAGGGTATTTACGGACTTCTCGTAACATTTATTACACTATCAAAGATTGGTATTCTCAGCGGAACAGCTGTAACAAGCATGAGCGTAGGCACAGGCCTTACAATCTTTGCTGCATGCATGCCAATCGCAATCGTAGGTCTAGTATCAGCATTCCACCAGGGCAAGACATCAGTTGCTTCAATCGGAATCGTTGCTAAGAAGCCGATCAGTTCGGTAAGGCTATGCTATTCCCTGCAATGGTAGAGACATATGCAATCCTTGCACTCTTATCTCAATCCTATCAGTATCAAATATCAAGCTATAGTATATTTGTTTAGCATAGGTTAAGGAGAGAGAAAATGACCGGATTAGATAAAATTAAACAGAACATTCTCGATGAAGCTGCCGAAGCTGCAAAAGCATCCATGGATGAAGCAAAGGCTAAGGCAAGTCGAAATCGAAGAACAAAAATAAGGCGGACGCCGAAAAGAAATGCGGAAATCTCTCAAAAACTGAAGCTCAGCTTGTACGATCAAAGAAAGAGCAAAGTCATCTATGGAGCTAGAGCGTAGTCGCAAGATGCTCGAGACTAAGCAGGCTTTGATCGCTGAGGTAATAGATAACGCGAAGACGCAGATTAGAGAATTGCCAGATGAGGAATACTTTGCACTGCTTCTCAAAATAGCAGATAAGGCTATACACGAGGGCGAGGGAGTTATCTCACTATCATCAAAAGACCTAGCTAGAATGCCTAAGGACTTTGAGGATAAGATTAAGGCAATCGCAGAAGGCAGACAGGCTAATATGAGTGTATCAAAGGATGCCATAGATGTAGAAGACGGATTCGTTCTATCATACGGCGGTATCGAAGAGAAACTGCACACTCGAAGCTATCTTCGCAGACAAAAAGGAAGAGCTCTGACCTTGTTCAGAAATTACTATTTTAGTGAGAATAGGCTATAAGGAGAAAATATGGGAGAAAATTATGTTTACGAGGTCGCGAGAATTCGTGCCAGAGACATCCCTCCTGAAGGATACAGATATCGAGCAGCTTATCTCACTCGGCACTTATGAGCAGTGCATTCAATTTCTTGAGGAAAAGTCCTGGGGAAAACTCGGACTCAAAGGGTGACGGCGAGAGAACTCGCAGCAGAAGAAGATAAGATTTGGGCTCTAATCAAAGAGTTTAAAAATCGATATGAAAACACTTCGCTGTTTTGAGCATTCCGAAGCTCTATCACACCCAAAGGCTGCGATAAAGGCAGCTGTAAGTAGACCAAAGGGCATAAGCATCTACTACGACACGAATCCAAGTGGCGAAGAGATGAGAGCTGCAATCCAGGAGGGCAACTACAAGCTACTTCCTGAGGATATGCAGGATGCCGCAAAGGAAGCCTACGAAAGTCTTGTTCACACAGGCGACGGACAGCTTTAGCGATATCGTAATCGATAGAGCCCTGCATGGAAGCGATATACCCTGCAGGACATGTATCAAAGGTTGATATCATCAAAGATTACACAGAGTCTATCGTCGCAGTAGCGAACATCAAGATTGCGTAAGAGCTCAGCTGACAGGTAAAAGTGCTGACTTCATGAAGAGGGCGATGTCAAGCTGTGATTCGATAAACACAGATGCACTCATAAAGGCTGCGATAGCAGGAAAGGATGAAATAGTTGCATATCTTGCAACAACACCGTATAGAGATGGCGTTGATGCACTGAAAAAGCTCGCAATCCATATTTGAGTGCTGGTGATAACCGCATAATAAGAGCGATAAAAACCGCAAAAGTACAATGCGTTTACAGTAGGCCCAATATTTGCCTATGTAATTGCAAGACTAAACGAAATAAAGACAGTTAGAATCGTACTCACAGGAAAGCAAAATGACCTTTCCGAAGAGGCGATTAGAGAAAGAGTAAGGGAAATGTATGCGGATATTGCTGTAATAGGAGATTATGACAGCATTTACGGCTTTGCTGCTTTGGGCTTTGATACCATACCGGTAACAGAGCCTGCTGAGGCAAAACATAAGCTGTCAGAGCTTGCTGAGCAGGGATATGGAATAATCTATATTACGGAATTCTTGCGGCAGATTTAAGAGATGAAATTGCAAAATATCAGGACAAGATTGTGCCGGCCATCATTGAGATACCAGGCACACACGGAAACACTGGAGCAGGAATAGCCGAAGTTAAAAAATCCGTTGAAAGAGCGGTAGGATCGGATATTTTGTTTTCACACGATAACCGATATCAGGAGGCGTATAGTACATGAATAGTAAAGGTACGATTAAAAAGTAGCAGGCCCCTTAGTAATAGCTACAGGCATGCGCGATGCAAACATGTTTGACGTTGTGCATGAAGCGACCAGATGCTAACGGGTGAAATTATAGAGATGCACGGTGACGAGGCATCAATTCAGGTATACGAGGAGACTTCGGGTCTCGGACCAGGAGAACCAGTAGTTTCGACTGGTGTACCTATGTCGGTTGAACTTGGACCTGGACTCATAACAAGCATCTACGACGGTATTCAAAGACCTCTAGACGCTATTATGAAGGTCAGTGGTAACAACCTAAAGAGAGGAATCCACGTTGATTCACTTGATAGAGAGAAGAAATGGAACTTCGTTCCTACAGCTGAAATCGGTGAAGAGGTGAGCGGAGGAGACGTTCTCGGTACTGTTCAGGAGACAGAGGTTGTAGAGCAGAAGATCATGGTTCCACCTGATGTAAAGGGTAAGGTTAAAGAGCTTAAGTCAGGTGAGTTCACAGTTACAGAGACAATTGCTGTAATCGAGACAGAAAAGGGCGATAGAGAAATCCAGCTCATGCAGAGATGGCCAGTTAGAAAGAGCAGGCCTTACACTGAGAAGCTGAGACCAGACAAGCCGCTTATCACAGGACAGCGTGTTGTCGATGCTTTCTTCCCTATCGCAAAGGGTGGTACAGCAGCAGTTCCTGGACCTTTCGGTTCAGGTAAGACGGTTATCCAGCATCAGCTAGCAAAGTGGGCTGAGGCTGACATCGTCGTATATATCGGATGCGGTGAGCGTGAAACGAGATGACAGACGTACTTAACGAGTTCCCAGCCCTCGTCGATCCAAAGACAGGTCGTTCTTTGATGGAAAGAACAGTTCTCATTGCAAACACATCGGACATGCCGGTTGCTGCGCGTGAGGCGTCAATTTATACAGGTATTACTATCGCTGAGTACTTCAGAGATATGGGATACTCAGTAGCTTTGATGGCTGACTCAACATCAAGATGGGCAGAGGCTCTTCGTGAGATGTCTGGAAGACTTGAGGAAATGCCTGGTGAAGAGGGTTACCCTGCATACCTAGGAAGCCGTCTTGCTCAGTTTTATGAGAGAGCTGGTCACGTTATCGCACTAGGTAAAGACGGAAGAGATGGTGCTCTTTCAGTAATCGGTGCGGTTTCACCACAGGGCGGAGATATCTCTGAGCCAGTATCACAGGCAACGCTTAGAATTGTAAAGGTGTTCTGGGGTCTTGATTCAAACCTTGCATACCAGAGACACTTCCCTGCAATCAACTGGCTGACAAGTTACTCACTATACCTAGACAGCATGGAGAAATGGTTTAACGAAGAGGTTGAGCCAGGTTGGATGAGTGCTCGTCAGGAAATGATGTCACTTCTTCAGGATGAATCAAAAGCTTAATGAAATCGTTCAGATGGTAGGTATGGATGCGCTTTCACCTGCTGACAGACTCAAAGATGGAAGCTGCTAAGTCTATCCGTAGAGGACTTCCTAAACCAGAACAGCTTTGATGAGGTTGATACATATTCATCACTTCAAAGCAGTATCTCATGATGAGACTGGTTATGAGCTTCTACGAAAAGGCTAAGGCTGCGCTCGAAAAAGGGTGCAAATGTAGAGGATCTTATCGCAATGCCTTCAAGAGAGCCTATCGGAAGATTTAAATACACACCTGAAGATAAGATAGAAGATGAATTTACAAGAATCAACGACTTGCTCGACAGAGAAGTTGCTGAAGCACTGAATAAGGAGGACTAAGTAATGCCAAAGGAATATAGAACTATTCAAGAGGTCGCAGGTCCTTTGATGATGGTCCGCGGCGTTGAGAATGTAAAGTACGACGAACTAGGTGAAATCGAGCTTGCAGACGGCGAAAAGCGTCGCTGTAAGGTTCTCGAAATCAACGACGATACAGCGGTAGTTCAGCTCTTTGAGAACTCTGCAGGTATAAACCTTAGCGACAGCAAGGTTAGATTTTTAGGAAAGAGCCTCGAGCTTGGCGTATCTGAGGATATGCTAGGCAGAGTCTTTGACGGAATGGGAAGACCAAAGGACGGAGGCCCGGAAATTCTTCCTGTAGAAAGAAGAGATATCAACGGACTTCCAATGAACCCTGCAGCGCGTATCTACCCTGCTGAGTTCATCCAGACTGGTGTATCTGCTATCGACGGTCTTAATACTCTAGTTAGAGGACAGAAGCTACCTATTTTCTCAGCTTCAGGTCTTCCACACGCAAACCTTGCAGCTCAGATTGCAAAGCAGGCTAAGGTTCGTGGAACTGATGAAAAGTTTGCGGTAGTATTTGCTGCTATGGGTATCACCTTTTGAGGAATCAAACTCTTTGTTGAATCCTTCAAGGAGACTGGTGCGATAGATAGAACCGTAATGTTTGTAAACCTTGCAAACGACCCTGCGGTTGAAAGAATTTCGACACCAAGAATGGCGCTTACTGCAGCTGAGTATCTTGCTTTTGACTGCGATATGCACGTTCTAGTAATTTTGACAGATATCACAAACTATGCGGATGCTTTGAGAGAGGTATCTGCTGCTCGTAAGGAAGTTGCAGCAAGAAGAGGATATCCTGGATATATGTACACTGACTTTGCTACGATATACGAGAGAGCAGGAAGACAGTATGGCAAGAACGGTTCAATCACTATGATTCCAATCCTTTCAATGCCTGAGGATGACAAGACTCACCCAATTCCTGACCTTACTGGATATATCACAGAGGGACAGATCATTCTTTCCAGAGACCTTTACCGTAAGGGTGTTAAGCCACCTATCAACGTTCTTCCATCCCTATCAAGACTTAAGGATAAGGGTATAGGCGAAGGCAAGACAAGAGGTGACCACGCTAACACAATGAACCAGCTATTTGCCGCTTATGCTAGAGGTAAGGACGCTAAGGAGCTTATGACCATCCTTGGTGAAGCTGCTTTGACAGAAATCGATCTTAAGTATGCTAAGTTTGCAGACGAGTTTGAGGACAAGTATGTAAACCAGGGCTATAACACTGATAGAACTATTGAGGAGACTCTAGATATCGGCTGGGAGCTTTTGAGAATCCTTCCAAGAAGTGAACTCAAGAGAATTAATGACAAGTGGCTCGATATGTATTATGAGGCGAAGTAAGGATAAGGAGGCGTGATATGGCATCAAGTCAAATAATTCCTACTCGTATGGAGCTCTCTAGAATCAAAGATAAGCTAGCCGTTGCCCGCAAGGGTCACAAGCTTCTCAAAGATAAGAGAGACGAGCTGATGCGTCAATTCCTCATCATGGTTCGTGAGAACATGGAGCCCAGAAAGCATGTCGAAGAGGGTATCCGTCAGGCTAATATCAACTTCATTGTTGCCAAAGCTGGCATGGATGCTGAGACTCTTAATACCGCTTTGATGGCTGCTAAGCAAAAGGTGACGCTTGGCGTCAGCACAAAGAACGTCATGAGTGTTAACATTCCTGTCTTTGATGTAAGGACGAAGACTGCAAGTGAGACAGATATCTATTCAGTGGATATGCCTTTACTTCTTCGGATTTAGACGGAGCGATTAAATCGCTTTGCTGATATCAGGGACGATATGATTTTTGCTCGCCGAGAAGGAAAAAGGCCTGCAAGCTCATGGCTGCTGAGATTGAGAAGACTAGAAGACGTGTAAATGCTCTTGAGCATGTAATCATCCCCTGAAGCTCAGAAGAATATCAAATATATTTCGATGAAGCTTGAGGAGACTGACAAAGAGACAACACGATCAGGCTTATCAAGGTTAAGGACATGGTTCTTGAGGATGCACACCGCTACAGCGAAAGAAAGTAAAAATTACATAGGTGTAGAAAAATTTAAAAACTAGGGGATAGCTTAGGCTATCTCCTTTTGCTATTTCGGTAAATAAAATGTATAATATTTTGAACGAGAAAATACAGAACTTATATAAAGGAGATAGATAAATGGAAGCTTTTAGAATGCATAAAATCAAGAAGAAGTGTTCGTAAGTACAAGGATGAGAAGATATCAAAGGAGACTATCGAAAAGATTATCGAGTCTGCAGCATATGCTCCATCATGGAAGAACACTCAGATTACAAGATACACAATTGTAGAAAATGAGGAAATCAAAGCGAAGATTGCTGAAGAGGCAGTTCTCGGCTTCACTTTTAATGAGAAGACAATTAAGCGTGCTCCTGCAATTGCAGTGCAGTCAATCGTAAAGGGAAAGAGCGGTTTTGAGCCTGATGGCAGCTACTCAACGCCAAAAAAGGATGGCTGGGAGATGTTTGATGCAGGTGTATCTGCAGAGGCCTTCTGCTCTAGCTGCGCACACATACGGTGTTGGAACAGTAATCCTAGGCTACGCTGACTACGACAAGATTAAAGAGCCTCTGGACTTCCTGTAAGACCAGGAGGTAGTAGCGATAATCGCAATGGGATATCACGAAACAAATAACCCTGCACCAGCTAGGCTTTCCGTCGATGAACTTGTGAATTTTGTGGAATAACAAATGGAAAAGAATCAATTAATTGAACTTACAATCAAAGATCAAAGCAAGGACGGTAGAGGCATCGGAAGTTACGATGGCCTCATACTTTTTTGCTGACGGCTGCGTTCTCGGAGATAAAGTAAGCGCAAGAGGACAAAGGTAAAAAGCGCTACGCCACTGGCTACGGTAGAGGAAATCTTGAGCCTTCCGAGCACAGACTGATGATGTCTGTCCATACATAGATGAATGTGAGGATGTGCCTTTGGGAAAGCTCAAATACGAGAAAGCAGCTAGAGCTCAAGGAAAGACATGTCCGCGACGTCCTTGAGCGTATAGGGTGGCGTGGAAGCTCCTGAGCTAGAAACGATAATTTCTGATGTCTCGAGCCTTATTTCTATAGGAATAAGGCAAGGCTGCCATTTACCCTCAAAACCCGTTCAGTGGGCTTTTAGAGCGTCATGAGCCATAAGGTTAGTAGACTGCCATGAGTGCAGGCTTCCAAAGTGAACCGGTGGTAGCGGTAGCAGATGCGCTTAGAGCGAGCTTTTGATGAGTGCGAGGATGCGAACAAGATAAAAGAATCTAGTCGTAAAAACCTCGTTCACCAGTGGCGAAGTTATGGTCGTACCGACTCGTGGAAGAAAAGGATGTTGACCTGAGAACGCTTTCATCTATGCAGTAGATGATAGAATAAATGCAATACCCAGGCTTTGATGACGGATTCGAATACTATCTTTCATCTGTTGCACTAGATGTAGACGAAAAGAAACCTTCAAAACAGTACAAAAAACGCGCAGAAATCATCGCAGGAAGGCATGTGATAGAAGACGAGATGTTAGGTCTTAGATTTGAAATCTCGCCATACTCCTTCTATCAGGTAAATCCAGTCAAGCAGAGCGCCCCTACGAAAAAGGCAGTTGAATACGCAGGGATAAAGGGTGGAGAAACAGTTCTAGATCTTACTGTGGAGTTGGGAACCCCTAGGCCTCTTTATGGCAAGCGCTGGAGCTGGTAAAGCAATAGGCATAGAGCTAGTCAAAGAAGCCGTTCTAAACGCAAACAGAAATGCAGTAATAAACGGAATAGTAAACGCCATCTATTACACAGGAAAGGCAGAGGAAGAACTGCCAAGACTCAGAGCAGAAGGCGAAATCGAAAAAGGCCGATGTCGTAATCCTAGACCCACCGAGAAAAGGGTTGCGATGAAGCCTTGCTAAAAGCAGTAGTGGGAATCGAAGCAGACAGAATCGTTTATGTATCATGCTGATCCGGCAACACTGAGCAGAGATATTAAATATCTAAGTGAAAAACGGCTACGAGTATGTAAAAGGAACCCCTAGTGGATATGTTCCCGCATACGGGACATGTGGAGACGGTAGCGTTATTGTCCAAAACTTGATGTCGATAAACATATAGATGTTGAAATTAAGCTTGATGAGCTTGATTTGACAAGTGCTGAAAGTAAAGCGACTTATGCACAAATCAAGAAATATATATTGGAAAAGTTTGATTTAAAGGTTTCGACACTCTATATTGCACAGATTAAAAAGAAATGTGGAATTGCACTGAGGGAGCATTATAATAAATCAAAAAAAGAGAAACAGGTTATTCCACAATGCACACCGGAAAAAGAGGAAGCTATCATGGATGCGTTAAGGCATTTTAAGATGATTTAATAGAAATGGAGGGTATTTATGAGATGGATATTAAAAATAATCTTATTTCCAATTAGATTGCTGTTAAGTATCCTCACTGCATTTCTGACATTCCTGCTCGGCATAGGAACAACTATTCTATATTTCTTGATGCTGATGTGTATCGTTGCTGCAATAGGATCATTTATACAAAAAGATATATCACTTGGAATTGAGGCGTTGGTATTAGGATTTTTGTTAAGTCCTTATGGAATACCGATGGTCGGAGTAGCTGTTATAGCATTCCTTCAGGGAATCAATGAAGCAATAAAATCAATCTAAAAAATTTCATAAAAACGGTTACCAAAGGCGATAGAAGAAAAACTATCGTCTTTTTCTTTGCAAATTTTTTGGGGAGGAGGTGAAGCGATGGACTTTGACTATTTCTATAACAGAGAAGCGGAAAGATTTAACTTCTTAAAAGTACCGGAGATATTAGTTGATGGAGAAGAATTTCGGGGCTTATCAGCAGAAGCAATTATCCTTTATTCCATGCTTCTGAAACGCACAGGAATGTCTTTTAAGAATAACTGGATAGACAAGGAAGGCAGAGTATTTATCTATTTTACTGTTGAAGAAATTATGAGAAGAAGAAATATCTCAAAGCCGACAGCATATAAAAACATTAGATGAACTGATATGAAAAAGGAATCGGACTGATTGAAAGAGTAAGGCTTTGGGCTTGGTAAGCCGAATGTCATATATGTTAAAGACTTTATGAGCATATTAGCGGTAAAAGAAAATGACTTTCAGAAGTCAAAAACCTAACTTCAGAAGTAAAAGATTTTAACCTCAGAAGTAAAGAAAATGAACTTCAGGAAGTTCAAAAAATCTTGACTCTAACTATATAGAGAATAATAAGAGTAAGTATAGTAAGAGAGAATATAGTTTTGGTGAAAACGGGCTTGGAACATTTCAAAATGTATTTTTAACGGCAGAAGATATATCCGATTTACAAATCATAATGAACTCACAGCTTGATAATTACATTGAGAGATTATCTGCATATATCAAAAGCACCGGAAAGACCTATAAAGACCATAAAGCGACAATCCTTTCTTGGTTTTATAAAGATCAGGGGAGAGGAAAAGAAGTGAAAACATCAAATATCCCGACATGGGAAGAATATGATAAAGGAGAACACCTATGATGAAAGAATTAGAAAAAGTAATGATAGAAGATGTAGAGTATTCTTACGATCCTGAAAAAGAATATATCAAGGATGGACACGCATTTTGTAAAGTTTGCCATGAAAGAAAAGACGGAAAAGTGATGGAGTTCTTTGATAACAAGATGATATTTAAGATTTCTGCAAATGCGATAGAGATAGAGAGGCAAGAGAAAAAGGAAAAGACAAAAGCAGATGGAGATTGAACAATTAAAAGGAGTAGCTGCTTTTAACTCGATTATTCAGTGGTCATACACACTTGAAAATTATCAGGGAGAAGAAAATCAAAGCCTTATCATTGCAAAGAACTTTGTAAAAGACTATGAGGAAATGAAAAAAGAAAATATCGGACTTCCTTTTTATGGCTCAGTAGGTAGCGGAAAGACCTATCTTGCCTGCTCCATTGCAAATAGCCTTATTGAACAGTATCGAATAGGCGTTAAAATAAGAAATTTTGCACAGATTATCAATGAGCTGCAAAAGGGAGGATTTGATTTTGACAAGAACGCATATATTGAATCCCTTGTAAATACTTCCGTTCTTATCTTGGATGACTTAGGAATAGAAAGAGATACAAGCTATGCCAAAGAGCAAGTATATAACATCGTGAATAACAGGTACTTAAAACAGAAACCGACTATCTTTACCACTAACCTTTCCTACGACACAATCCAAAATTGTAAGGATAGCGTAGAGTATCAAAGAATCTACTCAAGAATCATAGAGATGTGTATTCCTGTTATGGTTGTAGGAGAAGATTTTAGAAAGGTTATTCAAAAGGACAAACTGAATCGGAATAAGGACAGACTTCTGAATGGAGGTGAGAGAAGTTGATCAATGAAGAAATAGCAAGAAAAACGCTGAATATGGAAGTTAGAGCTGCTAAAGTAACAGGAAAGCTAATTCTGAACTTATTAAAGAAATTGATGAAAGAAGCAGAAAAGCTTGGAGGACTTGAAAAACTTGTAAATAACAACGGAAATGAAGTAAAGCTAAAAGATATGGTTAAAAAGGGACAGCTTGAAGAAATTCCGGTTGAAGAAGCAGAGCTTAAGGAACTGAAAAAAGAACTTAATCGGTATGGCGTAAAGTTTTCAGTGATGAAAGATAAGGAAACAGGTAAATACTCTGTATTCTTTCAAGCCAAAGATATGAAAGTGATGAATAAAGCCTTTAAGCATGCCCTGTCAGAATCAGAAAAGAAACGGAAAGAAAAGAATCTCATCCATAAGAATATTGAGAAGTTCAAGGAGATGGCTAAAAACCTGTTTCCAAAGATAAAAATCAAGAATAAACAAAAGGAGCAGAGCCTATGATAGATAAAATATTAAAGGACATCAAAGGCTCATTGGGTAAAAAGATAAGGTAAAGTTTCTAAAGCAGAACATTCCCTATCTTGCATTTTTCTATATAGGTAATATCTTTTCACATCATGTAAGAGCCTATAGGTGGCGATATTATTGACAAAATTTTTCAAGGGATATTAGAGATTAATACGATGAGCTTTCTTCCAAGCCTTCATCCTGCGGATATTATAATGGGCGTGGTAGTAGCAGTTTTAATCAAAAATCATCGTATATACCAGGGAAAAATGCTAAAAAGTTTAGACAGGGTAAAGAGTATGGCTCAGCAAGATGGGAAACGAAGATATAGAGCCATATCTGGATGAAAAGTTTCAAAATAATATTTTGCTTACTCAAACTGAGCGATTAACAATGAATGGTAGACCATCTAATCCAAAAGTATGCGAGAAATAAGAATGTTCTTGTCATCGGCATCAGAAGTGAAAAACGAGATTTTAGTAAAACCGAATCTTATGCAGATGCACTGTCATATTGTGTAACCGATCCGAAAGGAACGATAGTCCTGAGTGCGGCAAGATGCTTGAGGATAATGGCTATGAGATACTCCTAAATACCATCAACTTCAAAAAGAGTATGAAGTACAATCCATCTCGCCTATCTGAGGAAGTGAAAAGATATACTCAAATTGGTGCAGACAATCATTGCGAACACTAAGGGAGAGGGAGAAAAAGCAGGTGAGGATTTTGGGTTAAACAGCCGAGAAACCCTCACTATACAGCTCTGATAGGTTATATATTTTATGAAGCTCCAAGAGAAGAAAAGAACTTTGCAACACTTCTGATATGATAGATGCTTCAGAAGTGAGAAGATGATGAAACCTATATGAATCCGATAGACGACTCTTTGAAGCACTTGAAAAGAAAAGAGCCACACACTTTGCGGTGAAGCAACATAAAAAGTACAAATTGGCTGCCGGAAAAACAGCAAAGTCTATTCTTATTTCATGTGGTGCAAGGCTTGCTCCGTTTGATATTCAAGAGCTTAGGGACTTGATGAAAGAAGATGAACTTGAGCTTGATACCCTCGGAGATAGAAAGACAGCACTATTTGTTATCATCTCTGATACAGACGATACTTTTAACTTTGTAGTTTCCATTATGTACTCACAACTTTTTAATCTCTTATGTGATAAGGCAGATGATGTATATGGCGGACGATTACCTGTCCATGTGAGATGCTTGCTTGATGAATTTGCAAACATCGGCTTAATTCCAAAAGTTTGAGAAACTTATAGCAACAATCCGTTCCAGAAATATCCAGCAAGTATCATACTTCAAGCACAATCTCAGTTAAAGGCAATCTATAAGGATAATGCCGATACAATCGTAGGTAACTGTGATAGTACCTTGTTTCTTGGTGGCAAGGAGAAAACGACACTAAAAGAATTGTCTGAAACACTGGGAAAAGAAACGATAGATTTATATAACACATCGGAAACAAGGTCAAATCAAAAGAGCTTTTGGACCACTACCAAAAAGACAGGCAAAAGAACTGATGAGTCAAGATGAGATTACTGTAATGGACGGTGTAAATGTATCTTTCAGCTTAGAGGTGTCAGACCTTTTCTTTCAGATAAATACGATATTACAAAGCATAAGAACTATAGATTACTTGAGGACTATGATAAGAAGAATTTGTTTGATACAGAAAGCTATATGAAGCGAAAAGGAAAAGCAAAATTAAATAGAGAAACGGTTATAACAAGAATGCAGTAAGTCTTAAAAAGATTTTGCTGTTTTTATTCAAAATCAGGAGGCAAGATGATAAGGATCAGAAGTCCCACTTAAAAGAAAAACTAAATAGTAAGAGTATCAGCGATTGGAAAAAGTACTACTGGTCGCTTTTTATTGAAAATGAAAAGGAGAAATTTAAAAGATGAAACAAGAAATGATTAACATCAACGCCAACTTAGTGGCGGAACCAACTTTTTCAAACTTTGAAAAAGACGGAGAAACGGTAGAGTTGCAAAATTTTACGCTTGTAAAAAAGTACGGTAGGGAAAGGAGTACATCAACTGTGCAGCCTATGGAGAAAAAGCTGAGAAAGCAAAAGGACTTTGAAAAAGGTGATTTAATCCACATCTTTGGTTACTTTAAGAAGCGTGAAAAAGAGGGAAAGACTTACAAAAACTTTTGTAGTGAAGTCATATAACAAGATTGAAAAGAAAGAAGAAAAATGAGGAGGAATAACTTATGGCATTTTTACACAGGCAGTTAATGTATTAAAGATTTTAGGTTATGGCAGTAGGTGCAGGACTTGGAGCATGGGGCGTTATCAACTTGATGGAAGGATATGGTAATGACAATCCCGGTGCTAAGAGCCAAGGTATTAAGCAGCTTATGGCTGGAGGAGGGATCGTTCTTATCGGACTTAAGCTCATTCCACTACTTGCCAATGTACCAATTAAGAAGAAAAAGGAGAGCTTAGATGTTTGGAATATTCGACAAGATAGAAGAATTCTTTAAGGAACTCTACTGCGTGGTATCCAAGCAAACTAGAGTCCATGCTTTTCTGATATCATGATAAAGCTGGTCGGTTGCAACAGATGTAGGTAAAACGCCCTATGGGTGGAAACGGAGATGTATTTGCCTTTTATCAAAAGCATTAACGATTCCGTTATCATTCCAATAGCGGGACTAATCATCACAGCAGTTCTTTGTATCGAGCTTATCAATATGGTAATGCAAAAGAACAATATGCACGATACAGATACCTTTGAATTTTTCAAGTACATCATCAAGATGTGGATTGCTGTATGGTTAGTATCCCATGCCTTTGAGTTTTTCAATGGTAGTTTTTGATGTGGCACAGCACATGGTAAAATAAGGCGGCAGGGGTGATAAATACCTCTGCCACCGTTTCGGAGATCAGATAGTGGCAATGATGGATACCCTAAAAAGAAAAGGGGCTTGGAGAACTTGTCATGATTCTCTTTGAAACCCTCACTCATCAAGGTTCATACAGGTAATATCCGTTGTGATTATGCTTGTAGTTTACGGAAGAATGTTTGAGATTTATGTCACTCATCGGTTTTCAGCCATTCCATTTGCCACAATGGGAAACAAGGAGTGGGGGACAGATTGGAAACAAACTACATCAAAAGGACTATTTGCACTTGACTACAAGGACTCTTTTTAATGGTTTGTCTTGGAATTTACGCAGTTTTAGTTAAGACGATTAAGATAACAGATATACACACAAGTACAATGACGATACTTGGCTATGCGGTTTTGCTGGGGTTAATGATGCTAAAGAGCGGAACACTGGCAAAAAAGCATATTAAATGCACACTAAAAAGAAAGGAAAGATAGTATGAACAAAAAGAAAAACAATATTTACAGCAGTAATAATAGTCTGCAGGTATTATGGCGGTAATTGATAGAATCAGGCTTCATAATAAGGTGGAAGAATTGAAAGAAAAAAACAGAGGACATTGGTCGCTCATAACGATTTTTACCTAATGCAGCAAAGATATAACAAGAACACAGACGAACAGCTTTATGACTATTCAGGAAGAAATCGGCTCTGTATAGCTGAACACTTTGAGGAGCTGTCAAAGGGTAAAAGAAGATGGGAGGTAAGATATGGCATATGTACCAATCCCTAAAGACTTAAATAGGGTAAAAGACAAAGGTTGCTTTTAACCCAACGAAAAAGGCAGCTCATAGGCTTTTCACACTTGCAGGACTGGTTGGAATACCAGTTATTTATTTATGAGGAAGTTTGTGCCAAACGACATAGCTGTCATATTCCTTATCGTGTCCACGCTTCCCTATCTTTTTCATCACACTATTTGAAAAGGACGGACTGACCTTGAGAAATATTTTAAGCACATCTACCTTCATAAGTTTTATCAACCGCAAAAGAGAGTAAGAAAGGAGGTTTACCTTGAACAAGAAAAGAAAAATTCAGCAAATAAAACTCATGCAAAACGAAAAGGCATTGAGAAGTCAAAAGCGGGACTTAAAGAAAAGTAATGTGTCAAGTCAAAAAGATAAGGGAGGAATCCTTGACCTTATCTTTAAGAAAGAACCGAAAAGATATACGGTAGAAGATACCATTTCCCTATCTAAGGCTTTTTAAAAAGCGGAATATGCCAGCTTGATGAAAGGCACTTCAGTAAAAGTATAGCCTTTCAGGACATTAACTATCAGCTTGCCTTAGATGAAGATAGGGACTTGATTTTTAATCAGTTTGCCAACTTTCTAAATTCCTTTGATCCGAGCATCAGCATTGAGTTTTCTATATCAATCAGCTCGGACGAAACGAAGAAATGAAGTCGGCAATTCAGATACCGATAAAAAGGACGGTTTCGACGATATACGCTTTGAATTTAGAGAGATGCTTAAAAGCCAGATTGTAAAGGAAATAACGGACTTAAAAATCAAAAGTATGTAACCTTTACAGTGGAAGCGGACAATTTAGAGCAAGCCACATCAAAAAACTTGAAAGACTGGAGATAGATATATTATCTAATCTAAAGAGCATGGGTGTGAGAGCAGAAAGCCTAAACGGAGAAGAAAGGCTAAAGATACTTCATGATGTTTTAAATCCGAATAAGACCTCTGAATTTTCCTACAAAGACCTAAAGAAAAGAGAAAGCACGAAGACATATATTGTGCCTGATGAGTTTAACTTTACACCGAGTAGATACTTTAAGTTTGGCAAATTTATCGGTGCAGTCAGCCACTTTCAAATCCTTGCAAGTGAGCTATCTGACCGTATGCTATCTGAGTTTTTGGATATTGATGATAACATCAATATCTCTTTTCATATTAAGGCAATTGATCAGTCAGAAGCCATTAAGATGGTAAAAAGAAAAAACACCGATATTGATAAGATGCGAATTGAGGAAAATAAGAAGGCGGTAAGAAGCGGTTATGATATGGACATTCTTCCATCGGACTCATCACCTATGGTGAGGATGTAAAGAGCCTCTTAAAAGACTTGCAGACAAGAGATGAGCGAATGTTTGTAGTAAGTATCGTCTTTATGAACTTTGCAAGGACAGTGCAAAAGCTCGATAACACAATTGCTCAAATAAGCTCCATCGCAAATAAGCATAACTGTAAGCTGAAAAGACTTGACCATACGCAGGAACAGGGACTTATCAGCGTGCTGCCTCTTGGGGTGAATAAGATTGAAATAGATAGAGGATTGACAAGCTCATCAACGGCAGTATTTATGCCATTTACCACAGAGGAGCTTTTTATCAATTCAAGTAATAGTCTCTACTACGGACTAATGCCCCGAGCCTATAACCTGATTATGGCAGATAGAAAGAACTAAAGAACCCAAACGGTCTAATCCTCGGAACTCCGGGCAGCGGTAAACTTTAGTGCTAAAAGAGAAATGGCAAATGCGATTTTAGTAACAGATGATGATGTGATTATCTGCGATCCGGAAGGAGAGTATGGAAACCTTGTAAGGCAGTTTAAGGGAGAAGTCATTAAGGTCAGCAGTAAGTCGAAGGATTACCTGAATCCTCTTGATATAAACATGAACTACGGTGATGGGGATGCACCGCTGAAAGACAAGGCAAACTTTATTATGAGTATGCTTGAGCTTGTAGTAGGCGGTAGTGGTCTTACAGCAGAAGAAAAGTCCGTTATAGATAGATGCCTACCTAAGATTTATGAAAAGTATTTTGAAAACCCGACTCCTGATAATATGCCAATACTGCAAGACCTATACGATATGTTAAAAGGGCAGGAAGAAAAAGGTTGGAGAAGCTGGCAACGGAGATGGAAATCTATGTATCGGGGTCTCTCAATGTCTTTAACCATAGGTCAAATGTGGACTTAAATAAGAAGCTCCTTTGTTTTGATATTAAAGAACTTGGAAGTCAGCTAAAGAAAATCGGTATGCTTGTTATTCAGGATCAGGTGTGGAATAAGGTGTCTCAAAACAGAGGAAACAAGTCTACAAGGTACTATATCGACGAGTTTCATTTACTTTTTAAAAGATGAGCAGACAGCATCCTATTCCGTAGAGATTTGGAAAAGATTTCGTAAATGGGGAGGTATTCCAACAGGTATTACGCAGAATGTCAAAGACCTACTTATGAGTAAGGAGATAGAAAATATCTTTGACAATACAGACTTTGTCTTAATGCTTAATCAAGCATCAGGAGATAGGGAGATACTTGCAAGAAAACTTAAAATCTCACTTCCACAGCTCAGATATGTTACTAATTCAAATGAAGGAGAGGGACTACTTTTCTTTGGAAATACTATTGTGCCTTTCCTTGATAAGTTTCCGAAAGATACAATCCTTTATCAGAAGATGACTACCAAGCCGGAAGAAGTGAGGTAGCCTATGGGAAAGAAGCTGAAAAAGGATTTTAAGGAAAGGCATAAGGCAAGCCTTGAAATAGAGATGTTTCATAGTAAAACAGATACGATACCTGAAGAAAGTAAGCTAAAACATAACGATGATTACAGAGAAAAAATCATCCATGACAAAGACAGATTTCAAGACAAGGTTCATGAGAAGATAAACAAGGTAAGATCTGAAAATAGGCAGATAGAGGGGGCTTCTAAAAGAAATGCAAAGTATAGGGTTTCCGATAAAGTCAGCGTAAATTCTTTAAATGAAACAGGGAAAACCGATTATGATACTGAGGTAAAGAGCGGGAAAATCTATGATCCTTTGGGGCAAGACCTTGATAATGATGGAATCATAGACAGGTATGATAATGACTTTAGGGACAGCGACTACTTTGAATCGACCTATGATGTAGATGACAATCTCCATAAAAAAGATGAGTTTATTGGAAGTTCCTCTAAAAATCATAAGGCTCAAAAGAGCAGGTATAAGAGGAAAAGCTACACCGATAGCCTTTATAATAGAAAAAAAGAAGATGTGCCAAAGGAAAATAAATCTGAAGGTAAAAAGACAGGGAAAGATACTATAAGCGAAAAAGAACATAGCAGTCTTTCAAAAGACCAAAAGAAAAAGGTCAAAAAGGATATGGTAAAGGTATCTGCCCTGTCAGGACTTGCTAAAGGAAGTGAAACCGTAAGAGATTACTTATCTCATGGAAGTGATGAAAATCAAGGCTAGAGGCAGGAGAAAAGACAGCAGATACAAGCTCAAAACTCATTCATGGCATAAAGAAATATTCTGATAAGAAAGGAGCTAAAAGAGGCTATGACCTTACAAATAAGGACTATAAAATCAGAAAGCGTAAGTCAAAGTTGGAATTTCGTGATGCCAAAAAGGAACTGAAAAAGACGGATGAGTATAAAAGAGCAAGTGCATATAAAAGATTTCAAAAGAAAAATCAGGTAAAGGCAGCAATTTCTCGTGAGAATAAGTCAAGGCTTAGAGATCGAATTAAAGAGGGACTTATCGGAACACTGAAAAGCTCAAAGGATATGATTATCCGAAAAGCAAAAGGACTAATGCTTATTTTCATAGGTATCATTATCTTAGGGACTTTTGTGATTAACTTTGCAGGAACGGGAATGACAGGCTTTATGAATTCTACAAGCTCTGTGCTTACAACAAGCTATTTATCAAAGCCAAATGTCCTAAGTGAAATCAATCAGAAATTTTCAGATATGGAGGGTGAGCTTCAAAGTGAAGTTGACCATGTGAAAGAAAATTATCCTGGATATGATGAATATATCTTAAATAATACAGAATACATCGGTCATAATGTCCATGAGCTTTTATCCTACATTACATCAAGGTGCGGAGAGGTAAAGAGTGTATCGGAAGTAGAATCCATATTAAAAGAATTATTTGAGTCCATGTATGACCTTGAGTATAGGGAAGAAATTGAAATCAGATACAGGACAGTTACAGAAACCTATACCGATGAAGATGGCAATGAATATACCGAAAGCCACGAAGAACCTTATGAGTATAAAAAACTCATCGTAACGCTTCATAAAAAAGAGATGGACAGCATTATCCGAAAGGTCTTTGCAAACTATCCCGATAATCTAAAGACTTATGAGGCCTTGTTCCTTGCACAAGGCAATATGAGAGAAGCCTTTGGTAATTCTGACCTTATCAGTGCAAATGGAGGTATCGGCGGTGGAAAAGAGTATGAGGCATCTACGGAAGTACAAAAGAAGATTGTTAATGCTGCACGAACATTACGCCATCTCCGGGTGCAGGCTGGTGCCATGTGGGTATCACAGGTCTATCAAAATGCAGGACTTGGATATATAGGTGGGAATGCCTGTGATATGTACCGAAACTATACCTTTACATCAGACAGGTCAAAGCTCAAGGTCGGAATGCTTGTGGCAGTCGAAAGCAGCAGTAGCAGGGAAGCAGTGCAGGCTTACCTATGGTCATGTAGGTATTTACATTGAGATGGAAAAGTGATTGATAACATCGGTCGAATAAGAGTAACTACCTTAGATGATTGGATAGCAACATTTTGTAAGCACCATCCCGTAGGATTCGGTTTTCCGCCAAATGTAAAGAAATAGGAGGTAACAATTTGAAAAAGGAACTGATAGCAGTAAAAAACAGAATAAAGAAGTTAAATGATAAAAAGGCTCTGATTGATGAAGAATTGGAGCCTTTATTCATTCGTGAAGAAGAGCTTGAAAATGAAGAAATCATTGCCATTTGCAGAAAGAATAACATCACAATCAGCGATTTGATGGCAAAGGTAAACAGACAAAAAGCAGAAATAAAAAAGGAGAAAACAAATGAAAACCAGTTTGAAAAAGAATAATAAGTTTTGGACGGTAGCACTTGCGGTAATTGTAAGTATTAGTTGTATTTTTAGGTCTTTGGACGGTTGTTTATGCACAGGAGCAAAAATCTGAAGCTCCAACAAAAAACGAAGCTGTTCAAACGGAAGTTGAAGTAAATGTAAGGTATATCTTTGAAGATGAAAAGGTCTTTAAGGAAGAAAAGATAAAGGCTGAGAAAGGACAACTTATTGATAGCGGAGATCTTCCAATGCTCCCAGATGATATGAAATTCATTGATGAGTTTCTGTTTTATGAGGTAAAGGGAGATGGAAAAGATGAGATTATCCGTAAGGTAGCAAAGATGGAGGTTAAGGATAAGGAAACGCAGACAGAGCTTTCTAAAAGACGATATTTTTGCACAAATAGAAAAAGAGGCAAAAGAGCTTCAGGATAAACTTGATAAGTTAAATTGCGAACTTAAGGACAAAGACAAATTAAGTGATAAGCAAAAGAATAAAATTAAAGACCTTGAAGATGAAATTGATACTAGAGAAAAATGAAGAAAGATAAGGGAAAATAAGGACTTATCAGAAGATATGAAAAAGGAAATAGATAAGCTGACGGAAAAGGTGAAAGAGCTTGAGAAAAAGGCTGCGGAAACAAACAAAGCCCTGTAACATCACAACCAGTTACACTGATTAGTCCCATTTCCGGAATTAAGACAAGCTCAGGCATTTCAAATCAAACACCGTAAGCAAACAACGGCAAAGGAACTCTGGAAACAACAAGTTCAAGGACTGTACAAAGGATACCAGGCTAACGCAGAAACAAAAGAAAAGGAAGTTCGCTATCCCAATAAGTTGACGGCAAAAGCTCCTGCGAATAACAGTCAGGATTCATCAATGGGGTCTGCAAAGTAAGGTGTAAATACCAACAAGGAGTAGCTCATCTCCGTCGAAAGGCGAGACATCCGTTACGGGAGAATAAAGATAATGCAAATAGAGGTATCATTCATCATGGAGATAGCAGCGATAACAAAGAAACGATCAGTATTCGGCAGATGCAAGGCAGTTTATTACCTTTTCAAAACGAAAAATGGTAAGACCTTTTTATTTAATCATCAATCATGATGAAGATAGTGAGAATGTAATGCTTCTTACGGAAGTATCTGAAGATGATACTCTAAATATGGTAGAGAGAGAAGCACCAAAGCAGGAAGTAGTAAAAGAAAGAACCTGTTAAGGGAAAGAAAGAAAGCCTGAGAGAAGAAGGACGAAAAGAGTAATTTAGAACCTATATTATTTTTAGCTTTCTAGTAGGTGGTGCATTAGAGCGGGCTACTATTTTTACAAGGTCATGAAAAGAAAGAAGATAAAGAGACGCAGTTTTAGAGGAGGAAGATGATGATTTCTCTTTCTGAATCTGAAAGCGAGGAAGAAAATAAATGATGCAGATGAAGTAGAGATGAAGAATAAAACGCACCTAAAAACATATGTTATGGGTGCAAAAGTTAGGCGGAGAGTAATATCTTTCATGCATTTTGATTTAGTACAGGAGGAAAACACAGATGAAGTTAGTTATTGCAGAAAAGCCGAGTGTTGCAATCTCCATTGCAAAAGGTTATTGGAGCAAATAAAAGAAAGACGGATATTATGAAGGTAACGGATATAGGGGTGAGCTGGTGCGTTGGACACCTAATTCAAATGGCAAATCCGGATGCTTATGATGAAAAGTACGCCAAGTGGAATATGGCTGATTTACCGATTATTCCAAAGGAATATAAGTATGAAGTGGCAAAGGCAGCAAGAAGCAGTTTAACATCACAAAAAGCTGATGAATGATAAGGAGGTTGATACGGTTATCAACGCTTGTGATGCAGGGCGGAGGAGAAAGTATTTTAGACTTGATATAATCAAAGTGAATTGAAAAAGAAGATGAAACGCCTTTTGGATTTCTTCAATGGAAGATAGTGCCATTAAAAGAGGGTTTTGATAACCTAACAGACGGGAAAGAGCTATGATAATCTCTTTGAATCGGCAAAGGCAAGAGCTATTGCGGATTGGGTTAGTCGGAATGAATATTAGTAGGCTCTACTGCAGTCATGCAGCAAATTACAGTGTTGGCAGATGCAGACACCTACCTCCGCCATGATTGTAAAAAGAGATGATGATAGCAAACTATCAGAAAGAAAAATATTACACAGTAGAGCTTTCTACAATGGTTTTTACACTATCAACGGATAAATTGATATGAAGTTGCCTGCTGAACAGCTCTTAAATTTAGTAGAGACAGATTGAAATAAACCTGATGTATTCAGAAAGAAAAAGATTACTAAAACCTGATTTTACCTTTTTGACCTTACAACACTTCAAAGAGAGTGCAATAAGTATTTCGGATATAGTGCTAAACAGACACTTGATTATGCCCAAAGCCTTTATGGAAAAAGCTCATCACCATCTCAAGAATGACAGCAGATGTTTAACGGAGATATGATTGTAAGTACGGTTAATAACATTTTAGGTAAGAATGACTTTGACACAGGGCGTATCAAGACAGTATTTAACTCAAGGTTACGGATCAGCGTATGATTATCCGACAGTAAGCTCACTGAGTGAAGCTTTATCAGATTCGACTGAGAGTGACAAAGGTATATAGGCTTATTTCTAATAAGCTTCACGCAAGTGTAGGCTATCCTTTAATTGAGAATACAACGCAGATTATAGCTGAATTTGATGGCTTTAAATTTACAAGTTCAGGTAAGGGTAATTTAAGGATGAAGGCTTTAGTAAATACCTAAAGAGTATAAGTCCAAGAAAGAGAAATGGAGGATGTAGGACTTCCTAATGTAAATGTTGATGATGTTTTAAGCATTGGAAAATAGAGATTAAAGAAAAATTTACCCAACCTCCGAAAACACTTTACCGAAGATACGCTCTAAAGTCTATGGAGATTGCGGGAAAATGATGCCCTTAGAAAAGGTGTAGAGGTGGAAAGAAAAGGTCTCGCACTCCGGCAGCAAGGGAGTGATATTGAAAAATCTAATCTTTAAAGGGATTTGTAGAAAGAGATAAGAAAATCTTGTAGCCACGCATAAAGGAATTAGCCTTATGAACAATAGTATCTGATAGCTTTAAGTCAAGCGAAACTACCGCAAAGTGGGAAATGGAGCTATCCGATATGCACAGGGAAATCTTCAAAGGAAGAATTTTAGAGGAGATTGAAAATGAGATAAAAGAGGTTGTTCTGACATATAGAAAGTAAGTGGCTACTAATTTCAGAGTGGAAAAATGTCTTAAAAGTGCTATAATCTTTGGCCAGGAAAAGTGAGGGCGAAAGGAGTAGGCATGAAAGATATGTTTATGGATACTGCACAAAAGTATATATGAGGACAGGTTACTATTCCGAGGATATAACTGAACTAGAAAATTTGAGACGAAAGGCTTTCGTAGTTAATCAAAGATAAAGTTGACATTCAAAAGTCCAAAGTTTTTATTGAAAAGAAAACATTGAGAGTCAGTGGGTGAAAAGCAGATGACGATGGGTGACTAAAGAGGTCAAATTTCAAAAGTGAGAGAAGATAGATGTTGAGTTTAAAGAATCTAAAGATGCTTTTAACCAAAGATGTCTTTGATACAGTATGCTCCTTCGTAATACGAGAAATGGCGGACATATTTTACTCGGTGTAAAATGATAAAGAGAGATTGTGGTGTTAGTAAAGAGCAGTTGATAAAGTGATTAAAGAATTTACGACAGCGATCAATAACCTCGCAAAAGATGTATCCACCACTGTATTTGCTTCCTGAAGTCTTTTGAATATAGATGAGAAAAAGTAATTTACATCAGAGTGCCGGAAGGTTATCAGGTGTACAGGCACAATGGAAAATTTGGGATGGTCTTATGAGGGAGACATCAATATCACAGACCATTCCGAACTTGTCTATAAGCTACCTATACAAAGGAAAGCAAGGAAGTTATTTTGTAAAATGAGTATATACATCGAATTCGATATTGATTTTCTTGATAAGCTTCTGTTATTGATAAAAAGCTAAAAATGATGTTTCGAAATAAAAATCATGTTTGGGAGAATATGAGTACGAAGGAACTTTCTGAGTGCTAAATCTCATTCTGACAGATCCAGAGAACAAAGTGTGAGGGAATTACATTAGGCTATTCTGTTATTTGAAAAAGACAACTCTGATTATGTCCGTTCTTCCACAACACTAAAACAGAGGCTATTCAGGTTGAAAACAAGGATAGATATGATGATAGAGATGTTATACAACAAATCTGATTGATAGTTACGACAGGCTTATAGAGTTTGGGCAGAAGCATTTGAACGATTTATTTGTCTTAGACGGGATTGTAAATGTTAATGCAAGAGATAGGATACTTAGAGAGATAGTTTCCAATACATTGGCTCATAGGGATTATTCAGTGGGTATCCTGCAAAGATGATTATTGATGATGAGAAAATTACTGTTGACACAGCAACTTGGCTCATGGTATGGGAGCATTAGAACTTCGCAAATTCTGAGCCATTTCCTAAAAACCCTGCTAGTATCCGCATTTAGAGAGCAGCTTGCTGATGAATTCAGGGCTCAGGAATGAGAAACTACCTACAAGTACACTACAGCTTTATTCAGGGACAAAATCCGCTATTTTGAGGAAGGAGATATATTCAGAACGATTATTCCTTTGAAGAAGAATAGACGCAAAAGTGGGTGGAGGGAATGGGTTCACGATGTCCCCCACGAGTGTCCCTCACGATGTCCCTCAGGGCGAGAGATGAACTGATTTGAGATTTATAAAAGCACAAGTAAAGATTAAATAATCAAAAGGTACAAGACAGGCTATTGCAGAAGGTGCAGGGGTGAGTGTGAGGGCGATACAAAGAACTTTGGAAGGAAATAGATAATTTGCAATATGTAGGTAGTGGAAATAATACGGGTCATTGAACTTAACAGAGTAAAAGTAAGTTGCAGAACCATGATTTACTAGTAGGTAATTGATTTTTAAAAAGTACTGCCATGCAACCAGGTTTTGCTAGCAGAAAAATTAAGTTGCGAGTAAGTTGCACTACACAGAATCAAAAAGGTGATTAGATTAAAATCTAACCACCTTTTTGTTTGGAAAAAAAGAAGGAGTAAAAATGCGAATAAATGATTTTTCATAACATTTTGGAGCTTGTAAAAATAGGATATTTTACAAAGTTATGCAGAATATCTGAAGCTCCTAAGGGTTGTCGGAAACAATCAAAGATATGACTTTAGAAGTCAATTAAGTATCTATGATAGAAATCCTGAAGCGACAGCCCTATGCCAAGTTCGATTATTGAGGAACGCTTTAACAGAACTGTTATGAGAGGACAGAAAGGTATTCCTATCTTAGAGGACTATGGAACATACAAGAAAGTGGACTACATCTTTGATATAGGTCAGACAGTTTCAAGAAACAGAGATGTCAATGAAGTAAAATTTTTGGAAGTTTGACAAAGAAAAGTCATCAAAGATGTCTTAAAGGAAATGATAAAAGAGTGAGGGCTATGAAGAAAGTGAAAGCACCTTAGAAAATATCTTTTTCTTTAAAGCAGGCTTTTACGGTGATGAAAAGATAGACAGCCTTATGAACGAGCTTAGAATAGCCGATGAGAATAGAATATCTTTTACAAAGTTTGTGAGAGATTCAGTGAGCTATGTACGGTATCTTCAAGGTTTCAGCTGATTATCCTATGGATAGTGAACTTTAAGAGAAAATTTTGAAAGACTTGATAATATATCTCTTATGAGTCTTGGTGAAACCGTATCGGATATTAGCGGAAATATCATTGATGCGACCATTCAGAAAAAGTAAAGAGCTTGATAAAGAGGGTTTTTAAGAGGTAAAGAAGCAGGATATAATAAGATTAGAGAGAAAGGAAATTGAGGGAGGTAAGAAGAAAATGTGCTTCGACGAGATGATCTAGGAAAGAAACTGAAAACGAGCGAGTTCTCCGAAATGAGAGTACGGACGAGATAATAGAGAAAATCAGGGAGAATACGCTAAACAGCTTGGAGGAAGAGGCGGACTCTCATGAAAGGAATTCCCGAATCCGACTTACACGCGAGATGATGAGGCTGGATTATCTCATCCACAGAGCGAGGCAGCAGAGCCACTTCGAGATGGTGCGGATCTCATACAAGGAGAAGAAACTGATGGGACACCTGATGGATGTTCAGAAACAGGCGATAGAGATTTATGAGAAGAGAGAAGCCGAAGCTGGTGGGCTTGGAGCTTGTAGAGGAGAGCAGTCCACGGTACAAAGCAATGATTTCGGCTGAAAGAGATGACAATCAAGGGAAATAGTAGAAGGTTAAAGAAAATATTGATGATGTAGAGATAAAGAGGAAGCTGATGACTTCTTTTCTTTGCCTGAAAAATTCAGCTGGACCAGATGAGGCTTACCATTCCCTTAAGCCCAAAAGATATAGATGTTGTCCTTGATTAACGGAGGAAACCATGATGGTGGCTTGGACTTCCTGTTATCGCAGAGTTTTCCTAAAGGAGTAATGAAGAACTGGAGAATGCCTCAAAGATACCCAGCTTCGAGGAGAGCATGGATTTACATTGATGAAAGAGAAAGTATCTTCCTGGTATTCGGATAAAGGTATTCATTTAGCTTATGGAACATCGGCAATGAAGAGGATAATACACAAAATTTTAAGCTGGAGTGATGCAGCGCAGGATAAATGAACTTCTTGACAGAGGTGAGTTGCTACAAATGTAGAACTTTCAGAGGCACAGGACTATGAAAGGGATAGAATTTCAGAATCTTTATGGTATCTAACGCACGATTTAAGCGAAGAAGGAATAGAGCAAGGATATTTCAACTCTTTTTGAAAGGGTGGTGGATTTCGGAAGAAACGAAAAGATTATCTGAAGCATTAAAAATCTATGAATATCTGAAAGAAACAATCAGGGAATACGACAGATTTTTAACAGGATACAAAGAAAACAGAGATGTACTAAGGTTTCATTGTCACAAGGTTGATAGCCTTTATAAGAGACTCAAAGACTTGAACTGCACGAAAAGGAACAGTAGCAATCGACAGAACTTTACGAAAGGTAAGCCTTTTATTACAGAAGATGAAGCCCGGAGCCTTTCAAAGAGGAAGCTGGCGTTGATAGAGGAAAAGAACGATCACCAAAGTGTGTGTGAAAAGCGAAACTGCTTAGGAATTTGGGTGATGAATCATACAGTTTCGAGGCACTGGGAATGAGAAGCGACTGATGCAAATGGGACTTAAATTACAGAAAAATAATTGTAATGATGTGTTTCTTACTTGGTCAAGCGTGGCAACATATCGACGAGCTGTTTTCTAAAAATCTTTATCTTGAAGAAAAGGAACAGAAAACAAGTCGAGTTGAAGAACCACAATATTATTCAAAAGATGATCCTGAAAACTCAATGACAGATGAAATGCTTGAAAGAGTGCCGGAGCTTTACGCACAGGAGTATGTAGCTTTAGCGGATAAAGAGGTTCATGCTGCATATATCATTCCGTTTAGAAGTAATTGGACTTGGTATATGACGGAGTATGACAGGAAAAGCAGCGATGCCTTTTGGACTTGTGCTTGGGATTGAGCCGGAATGAGGATATTTTTAATCTTGAGGAGCTGAAGGAACTAAACATGAGGCTTATTTTAGAGGTTTCTAAAGACCTTTAGAGCTTAAAGACAGTGAACTTAAAAAGCAGATGGATGAGCAGGAGCTTCAGTCTGTCTTTAATGGAGAACTTAGCTTTGTAGAAGAAGAACTTGAAGCACCTGAAGAAACAGAAGAAGTTAAACGGGTTGACACAGTTCAGGCTACACTTTTTGATTACCTAAAGGATAGAGAAGAAGTAGAACTCAATGAAAAAGAGGAAACCGTTTAGACGATTTGGAAACAGTTAAAGAGGGTAATACCGTCTATTTCAACCATGAAGAATATACTATAAGGGAGATTTCTAAAAACCAAATCACAGGAAGAAATGACTTATGGCTTGATCCGGTAAGAAGTGGTAATCATCAAATACCGATTGTAACATTTGATGATAATGAGGACTTATTAGAGCAGGTAAGCCTTGAAAGACCAAGCTTTATCGTTGGAGATGAAGTCAGATATAAGGATAAAGACTATACCATCACACGCTTTGATGATATGGGAAATAAAATTCTAAAGACGGTAACAGTTGGGACAATACAGAATATCTTGGCGGTATGATAACAGGCTCCGATGTGATTCCTTATCGTCTTGAAAGCGACCTTGAGAGGATATTTGAAAATCTGACATATCAGAATCCTGAAAAGACAACTGAAGAAATTGAAATAAAGAAAGCTGAAGCACATAACTTCAAAATCACAGAAGAAACGCTACCTGAAAAGTTATCTCCAAGCGAAAGATTAAATCAAAACCTTGAAGCAATTTCCATGCTAACAGAGTGGAGAGCGGACAAAGAGAGCTTGACAGTACAGCGCAGGAAGTTTTAGCAAGGTATGTAGGCTGGGGCGGACTTTCCGAAGTCTTTGATGAAAGCAAGGGAGGTCAGTGGAAAGAAGCAAGGGCTTTTCTAAAGGAGAACTTATCACATGCAGAATACGAAGCTGCAAGAGACTCTGCTTGACAGGCTTTTACGGAAAACCGTAATTGACGGAATATATAAGACGCTTTTCGGATATGGGATTTAAACAGGAAACATTTTTAGAGACCATCAATGGGCATCGGAAACTTTAGTAGAGCGTATCCTGATAAAATGAATAAGTCCAGTTTTATGGCATAGAACTTGACTCGGTAAGCAGTCGATTGGAAAAACTCTTATACCCTGAAAGTGAAGTGCAGATTAAAGGACTGGAAGAAACTTCCTTTTCCAATAACTTCTTTGATGTGGTTATCGGCAATATACCCTGGAGAATATAAGGTAAAATGACAGGGAGTATAACAAAAATAACTTCCTTATCCACATTATTTCTTTGCCAAGTCCATTGATAAAAGTCCGAAACGGCGGTATTATCGCCTTTATCACATCAAGTGGAACAATGGATAAAAAGGACGAAAGTGTAAGACGCTACCTTGCAGCAAGAGCAGAGTTTTTAGGGGCAATCAGACTTCCAAACGATACCTTTAAGGGCGTTGCAGGAACAAGTAACCTCAGATATTATATTCATAAAGAAAAGGGACAGTATCAGAGAAAGAGATGAGGACTGGATTCACCTTGCTGAAGATGAAAAGGTTTACCTATAACAAATATTTTGTAGATCATCCTGAGCAGGTACTTGGCACAATGCGTGAAGTTTCAGGAAGATTTGGAAACACACTTGCGTGCCTGCCGAAAGAAAATGCCGACTTAAAAGAGCTTCTGACAAAAGCAAGTGAAGAAATATCAAAGGATCGACTTATGAAGAAATAGAGCTTTTTAGATGATAAATCACTTCAATTCCTGCAACGGACGATGTCAAGAATTTTTCCCTATACCATTATTGATGATGAGGTGTATTACAGAGAAAACTCACTTTTCGTAAAGAAAGAAATAACGGATAAAAACAAGGAAAAGATTAAGGACTATCTTGAGTTTAAATAGTTGCCTTAAAGGATGTTGTTTATAAGCAAGGAAGATTTTTCCGATGATGAAGTAAGCTGAAAAGCTAAATAAAGTCTATGACAGCTTTTTCTAAAAAGCATGGATATGTCAATAACTTTTCTAATACCAGAGCCTTAAAGAAGATAGTAACTTCGCTTGTTTCCTCAATAGAAATTCTTGATGAAGAAAACTTTTAAAAGGCAAAGGGAGATATTTTTTCAAAAAGAACAATAACAAAAGCAAAGACAATCGACCATGTAGATACTTCTCTTGAAGCTCTTGTGTTATCTATGTCTGAAAAAGGTTATGTGGACTTTTGACTATATGAGGAGTCTTACAGGAAAAAGACAGACCTACTTTGATAGAGAGAACTTAGAGGAGAAATCACTTAAATATCAGAGAAAGAACAAAACTTTTACAGACCGTTATCCTTTAACCCCGAAGTGGGGATTTACCTCTTTGCCTGTGCAAAATGACAGTAATTCATATAAATATGGCTATGTAACAAAAGATGGTAAGTACTCAGGGAATATCAGAGAAAAGATGCGATTGCTGACAGTTATCTCTATCAAAAACTTAGACAAACGGAAAGAACTACCTCATCTTGGCTATGCGGAAGATGGAAAAGAAAAAGAGCTGATAAGCTATGAGAGATGAACCGATTGGAATACCAAAAGGCAGAGCTACAAAAGTTTTGCCAAAGGAGCTTGGAAGCAAGTGAGATAAATGTTCGTCTTGGAACAACTTGGATACCGATACAAAGATATTGAAAAGTTTATCTTTGAAACACTGAAAACACCAGGGCTGGGCGAGATGGGATAATAGAGTTAAATTTTCAAATCACAAGCTGAATGGAATGTGAGGGAAAGAGTAAAGACAGAGGAAATGCCTTGCTGAAATGACTTACGGTACATCAAGGGTAAGTGCCTATAAGCTGATAGAAGATGCCTTAAACCTTAAAGAGGTATTTGACAGATGAAATCTGGACAGCTCCAAAAACTATGTTAAATAAAAAGAAACGCTCAGAGGCAGAAACAAAACTTCTAAAAGAAGAATTTAAGAACTGGATATTGTAACGATCAGGAAAGAAAAAACAGACTTGTAAAAACTGTATAATGAGCGTTTTAACTCTATTCGTAACAGAATATGATGAGCAATTTATCCTTTGAGGGAATGAATACTAAAATGAGCTTAGACCTCATCAGAAAAATGCTATTGCAAGAAGTTTGTATGGAGAAGACCCTCCTTGCTCATGTGGTAGGAAGCAGTAAGACCTTTGAGATGGTGGCTTTCACAATGGAAAGTAAAAAGACTTGGAATGTGCAGTAACTCTTTTTGTCGTTCCGAATCACTTGACAGGCAAATCGGCAGAGAGTTTATGCAGCTATATCCATCCGCTAATATTATGGTGGCAGATAAGAAAGATTTTGAGCCGAAAAACAGAAAAAGATTTATCGGCTGAAGATTGCCACAGGAGAGTATGATGCCGTTGTCATCGGGCATACGTAGTTTGATCCCGATGAGTAAAGGAATATCAAGAGAAGCATATTCAGGATCGATTGATGAAATCATAAATTATATTGAGGAATATAAGCATGACAGAAATCAGAACTTTACGGTAAAACAGCTTGAAAAAGACAAAGAAAAAGTTGAAACAAAGGCTTGACAAACATGATTTTAAGAGAAGACGATGTCATTACTTTCGAGGAACTTGGTGTAGATAAGCTATTTGTGGATGACACATGGCTATAAAAACCTCTATCTTTAGTACAAAAATGAGAGAGAGCAGGTATCGGTCAAAGTGAAGCCTTTAAGTCCTCCGATATGTTTATGAAGTGTGATATGGATGAAATGACGGTGGAAAAGGTATTGTATTTACCACAGGAACGCCTGTATCAAATTCCATGACAGAGCTTTATACCATGCAGCGTTATCTTCAGTATGAGAAGTCTTAAAAAGAATAATTTAGAGCATTTTTGATAGCTGGGCATCTACCTTTGTGAAACACAGTCTGCACTTTGAGTATCTCCGCAGTCATCTCACAGGGTATCAGCTCTCTTTTCCCAGCTTCACGCAGCAAGATGAGGGTAGTTCTCTTTTCCGTTTTGTCTGAAGTTTTGATAAATAGATAACTGATCAACAATCACGATCTTTTCTCTGATATTCCCTGATAGGTACTGATCTTTTGTTACATAGCCATATTTGCCATGAGTTACTGTCATTTGCACGAGGCAGGTAAATCCCATCTTCGGGGTTAAAGGATAACGGTCTGTAAAAGTTTGATCTTCTCTGATATTTAAGTAGATTTCTCCTCTAAGTTCTTCTATCATAAGTAGGTCTGTCTTTTCTGTAGACTTCCCATATAGTCAAAGTCACATAACCTTTTTCAGACGCTAGATAACACAAGAGCTTCAAGAGAAATATCTACATGGTCGTGTCTTTGCTTTTTGTTATTGTTCTTTTTGATATCTCCCTTTTGCCTTAAAGTTTTTCTTCTTTCATCAAGATTTTCTATTGAGGGAAACAAGCGGGAAGTTACTATCTTCTTTTGAGCTCTGGTGATTAGAAAGGTTATTGACATATCCATGCTTTTAGAAAAGCTGTCATGAGAACTTCATTTAGCTTTTTCTGAGCTCTCTTGCACTTCATCATCAGATCTTCCTTTTGCTTATAAATAACATCCCTTTAAGAGCAACATTTAACTCAAGATAGTGCACTTAATCTTTTTCAGCTTGTTTTATCCGTTATTTCTTTCTTTACGAAAGTGAGTTTGCCTCCCATATAATACACTTCATCATCAGCCAATGGTATAGGAAAATTCTTGACATCGTCCCGTTGCGGGAATTGAGTGATTTCATCATCCAAAAGCTCTATTTCTTGCATAAGTTGATCCTTTGGATATTTCAACGCTTGACTTTTGTCGGGAAGCTGTTTTAAGTCGGCATTTTCTTTCGGCTGCACGCAAAGTGTGTTTCAAATCTTTCCTGAAACTTCACGCATTGTGCCAAGTGCCTGCTCAAGGATGATCTACAAAATATTTGTTATGGGTAGACCTTTTTCATCTTCAGCAAGGTGAATCAGTCCTCATCTCTTTCTCTGATACTGTCCCTTTTCTTTATGAATATAATAATATCTGAGATTTACTTCTGTTCCTGCAACGCCCTGTAAAGGTATCGTTTGGAAGTCCTGTGCCCTAAAAACTCTGCTCTTTGCTGCAAAGGTAGCACGTCTTACACTTTCGTCCTTTTATCCATTGTTCCACTTGATGTGATAAAGAGCGATGATACCGCCGTTTCTGACTTTGTGTGGACTTGGCAAGAGATAATCATGGATAAAGGAAGTTATTTTTGTTATACTCTGTCATTTACCTTGTATTCTCCAAAGGGTATGTTATGCGATAACCGCATCAAAAGAAGTTATTGGAAAAGGAAGTTTCTCTTCGAGTCCTTTAATCTGCACTTCACTTTCGGGGTATGAGTTTTCCAGTTCGACCGCTACCGAGGTCAGGATTCTGTGCCATAAAACTTGGACTTATTCATTTATCCAGGGATATTGCCTATAAGTTTCCGATGCCGGTGATGGTTTCTAAAATGTTTCCCTGTTTTAAATCCCATGTCCAGAGCGTCTTATATATTCCGTCAGTACGGTTTTCGGTAGTAGTAAAAAGCTCGTTAAAAGTGAGATTCTCTTGCAGCTTCGTATTCTGCATGTGATAGATTCTCCTTTGAGAAAAGCCCTTGCTTCTTTCCACTGGCCTCCCTGACTTTTCGTCGAGACTTCGGAAGAGTCGCCCCAGCCTACCATACCTTGCTAAAACTTCCTGCTGTACTGTCAAGCTCTCTTTCGTCCACGTCTCCCACTCTGTTAAGCATGAGTGCTTCAGGGACTGATTTAATCTTTCAACTTGGAGATAACTTTTCAGGTAGCGTTTTCTTCTGTGATTTTGAAGTTGTGATGCTTCAGCTTTCTTTATTTCAATTTCTTCCAGTTGTCTTTTCAGGATTCTGATATGTCGGAATTTTCGATATCCTCTCGAGTCGCTTTCAAGACGATAAGGAGTCACATCGGAGCCCTGTTGTACCATACCGCCAAGATATTCTGTATTGTCCTTAGCGATGCGATCTTTAGATTATTTCCCATATCATCAAAGCGTGGTGATGGTACTAGTCTTTCATCATATATACTGACTTCATCTCCAACGATAAAGCTTGGTCTTTCAGGCTTACACTGCTCTAATGAGTCCTCATGATCATCAAATGTGTTACAATCGGTATCTGAGTGATTACCACTATACCGGATCAAGCCACCAGTCATTTCTTCCTGTGATTTGGTTTTGAAATCTCACTTATAGTATATTCTTCATGGATTTGAAATGAGACGGTATTACCCTCTTTAACTGCCAAATCGTCTAAACGGTTCCCTGCTTTTCATTGGGTTCTACTTCTATTCTCTATCCTGGGTAATCAAATGAGTGTAGCCTGAACTGTAATCCAACCCGGTTTAACTTCTTCTGTTTCTTCAGGTGCTTCAAGTTCTTCTTCTACAAAGCTAAGTTCTCCATTAAAGACAGACTGAAAGCTCCTGCTCATCCATCTGCTTTTAAAGTTCACTGTCTTCAGCTCTCTAAGGTCTTTGAAATCCTCTAAAACAAGCCTTTGGGCGTTTGAGTTTCCTTCAGCTCCTCGAGATTAAACCATATCCCCATTCAGCTCAATCCCAAGCACAGAGTCCAAAGGCATCGCGCTTTCTATCATACTCCGTCATATACCAAGTCAATTACTTCTAAACGGAATGATATATGCAGCACAGACACTCCTTTATCCGCTAAAGCTACATACTCCACATGCGTAGCTCCGGCACTCTTTTAAAGCATTTGTCATTAAGTTTTCAGGATCATCTTTTGAATAATATTATTGGTTTCGCAATCTCGAAACATTTTCTGTTCCTTTTCTTCAAGATAAAGATTTTTTGAAAACAGCTCAATGCTCTTTGCCACCTTGACCAAGTAAAAACATATTACAGATATTTTTCTGTAATTTAATTCACTTTACATGTGCCATTCATCACTTATTTACTCAAAGTGCATGAAGATAATATAGAATATATTCATCTTTTAAAGTTCGCTTTTCCTAGGCTGAACTCTTTAAAAAACTTGTTGATTCGTTCTTTTCCTCTATCAACGCCGCTGCACTCTTGAAAACTTTCAAAGACTTCATCTTCATAATAAAACTTTCCTTCGTAAGTTCTGTCAGATTGCA